>Ga0209023_10004375_pt1 | contig 16107 bp, 9 predicted proteins | sample LakOneMetagenome_FD_187468 | JGI IMG/M metagenome (GOLD analysis project Ga0209023, IMG submission 187468) | Freshwater and sediment microbial communities from Lake Erie, Canada (SPAdes) (version 2) | ecosystem: Environmental > Aquatic > Freshwater > Lentic | place: Lake Erie, Canada | collected... | reverse complement strand
AGGCTTTCGAAAAAAGATGATAAGCGAAGCATCTGGAATAAACTGAAAGAAAGTATTCTTGCCGTACGGCTGGAAATGTCTTATTCCAAAAGAGAAATACTGGCTTTATATGCAAGCAATGCTCCCTTTGGAAGCAACATCGTTGGACTGGATGCTGCATCCTGGCGCTATTACGGCCGGAGCGCTGATAAACTTAGCTGGGGCGAAATGGCGGCACTCGCTGTATTGCCCAATGCCCCGGCGCTTGTTCACCCAGGAAAGAACAGGGATGTGCTGCTGAAAAAAAGAAATCTCCTGCTTGATAATTTAATGCTGGCCGGAAAGATAGATAAGAAAGGGGCCGAGTTAGCCAAGCTGGAACCACTGCCTGATGAACCGCTTCGGTTACCACAAAATGCACCGCACCTGTTGCAGCGGTTTATAAAAGACAACAAAGCATGGAAACAGGAAACAAAAATTAAAACAACCCTGGATGGTACCTTACAAAAAAATGTAGCAAGGATCATTCAGCAGCACCAATCAATTTTAAAAGGGAACGGGATCAATAATGCATGTGCAATAGTACTTGATGTGGAAACAGGAAACGTATTGTCGTATGTGGGCAATATCAGCGACCCATTGAACAAAGACATGGAAGCAGATGTGGATGTGATCGCAGCGCCCCGCAGTCCGGGCAGTGCCTTAAAACCAATTCTGTTTGCCTCCATGTTAAGCGATGGGTTGATATTACCCAATTCCATCATTCCCGACATACCTACGCAGATCGGAAGTTACTCTCCAAAAAATTTCGACCTGACTTATGATGGCGCTGTGCCTGCAAGCAGGGCTTTATCAAGAAGCCTGAATGTGCCGGCTGTAAAAATGCTGCAGCAATACAAGTACCAGCGCTTTTATGAAACGCTACAGCAATGCGGCATCAGCACATTGAACCGCAGTGCCGATACTTATGGCCTGAGCCTGATCCTCGGCGGCTGCGAAGTAACGCCCTGGGATCTTGCTGGCGTGTATGCAAGCATGGCAAGAACATTAAATCACCAAACAAAAAATCATGGTAAGATCGATGCAAATGATTTTCATCCCGCAAACTATTACAAACGAGAAACAAGAAACGAAAAACAAGAAACAAGAAACATCCCTTTAGACGCAACAAGCATTTGGTTCACATTTAATGCCATGCAGGAAGTAATGCGGCCCGGCGAAGAAGGCCTGTGGCAGTTATTTTCCTCTTCCCAAAAAATTGCATGGAAAACCGGGACCAGTTTTGGTTTCAGAGACGGATGGGCCATTGGTGTAACGCCAAAGAATGTTGTGGCCGTATGGGTGGGCAATACCGATGGTGAAGGAAGGCCGGGACTGATAGGTGTGCAAACCGCAGCGCCGATACTCTTTGATATCTTCCGGCTTTTGCCAAACAACAAATGGTTTGAAAAACCGAAATACAATTTTTCATTTGTGCCTGTTTGCCGGCAAAGTGGTTACAGGGCGAATATCGATTGCCCGGATGTGGATACGTTATTCATGCCCCCAAATGGAACTAAAGTAACGCTTTGTCCTTACCATAAAATAATTCACCTGGATGCAACCGGGAATTTCAGGGTAACAGAAGAATGTGAAAGTCCGGCAAACATGCTGCACAAAAGCTGGTTCATTCTTTCGCCTGCCATGGAATTTTATTACAAACAACGTAATATTGATTACAAACCACTCCCACCCTTTAAGCCCGGCTGTACGTTTGCCGAAACCGGGAAATTAATGGAGATCATCTACCCGCAACCCGAAGCAAAGATCTATGTGCCACTGGAGATAAATGGTGAACGGGGAAAAACTGTTTTCACCGCAGCACATCGGAGAGCCGGTGCAAAAATATTCTGGAGCCTGGATGATGAATTCATAGGTACCACGCAGAACTTTCACCAGATCGGGTTGAATCCCTCTCCCGGTAAACACATCATTACGCTGGTGGATGAGAATGGCGTGAGTGTAAGCAGGCAGTTTGAGATTTTAGAAAAACAATAAAGGGTTTTATTCTTGCTGAAGAATTGAACCACGTAGAACATAGAAAAACACATGGCTATGTGTTTTATGTTCCTATGTGGTTCAGATCAAATCGCTTTCAATTCTGCACATAGGTTCCCGGTGAGCAAATTTCTTCTTACATTTAAATATATTATTCAATTAAAAATTTCTTGCTATGCCCATACGTATGGAAGACGATCCGCAGGATCAACAGGACTTTGATGAAAGTAAAACCTCTGGTGGTGGCGGTGGTGGAACCGGCGGTGGGGGCGGATTAATGGCCTTGCTGCCCTTGCTGCTGAGCCTCTTCAAAGGTGGCGGTGGCGGTAAAAAAATATTGCTGCTGCTTGTGGCAGGTGCTGCAGCTTATTTCTTCTTTTTCAGAAGTGGTTCGGGCGGAGGCGGTGGTGCTGTTACTGATGTGGTTAAAAATCTTTTTTCGCAGAGCGGTTATAATTACAACGCCGATACATTTAAAAAAGCCAGCGTGTATGAAGGGCTCGCCGATGACAATACAAAGAACCCCTTACCCGAAAGTGTTTCGCTTTTACGTTTTGCACCTGAAAGAAAGAACCAGGGGCAACAGGGAAGTTGCGTGGCATGGAGCAGTGTGTATGCCGCAAGAACAATTGTAGAAGCTGCATCCACCGGTCAAAATGGAAACAACACAGCTTATAGCCCTTCTTTTGTTTACAACCAGATCGGCCTGGAAGGCTGCCAGGGCGCTTACATACAAAACGCCATGGAATTTATGACCAATAAAGGCGTTGTACCATTCAACGACTTCCCTTATAATGACCAGGATTGCAGCAGCCAGCCAAATTCTTCGTTAAAAAATGAGGCCACGCAAAACCGCATGCATGGCTTTACCCGGTTAACTACCGGAGAAGGGACTGAAGGGATTAACATCCGTGCAATTAAAGAACACCTGGCAAAGGATGCACCGGTGGTGATCGGCATGATGGTAGGCGGAAGTTTCATGCAGGAAATGATGGGCAAAGAACTGTGGACACCAACGGAACAGGACCGCAGCCAGATGGGGTTTGGCGGCCATGCCATGTGTGTGATAGGATATGATGACCGGAAGGTTGCGAAATATGCAAATGGCGAACCTTACACAGGTGCATTCCAGATCATGAACAGCTGGGGAACAGACTGGGGCAATAATGGGGTGGCCTGGGTTGGTTATGCCGATTTCAAAGAATTTGTCCGTGAAGCCTATGGCATTGATCCCATGCCCAAGCGTGGCGCTGCTGTAAACATGGCGCTTGAATGTGCCATTGGTTTGGTGAAGAATGACGACAAGCAATACATCCCACTCCGGTTAAAGTCGGGTAATGTTTTTGAAACAGTGAACACAGTTGCAGCCGGAACCAGATTCAAAATGGAGATAAAGAATTCAGTTGAATGTTATACGTATATTTTCGGACAGGAAACAGACGGCAGCAGCTATACCCTGTTCCCTTATCCAAATAAAGAAGATGCAACCAAAACATCTTTCTCTCCCTATTGCGGCATTACCGGTTATCGCCTGTTTCCACGGGGAAAGAGTTTAGTACCGGATAATGTAGGTACCAAAGATGTATTTGCGATCGTGGTAACAAAACAACCGATTGATTGGTATGCGGTGAACAATGCCATAACAAAAAGCAGCGGAACCAATTATGCCGATAAGGTTGCAGCAGCTCTTAACCAGAACGGCGTTGCAAATGCACGCTATGCCACCGGAACAGGTGGTACCATTAATTTTAAAGAAGATGGCGCAGAACAAAAAGCAGTGATCTGCGTGGTGGAAGTAAATAAATAAGAACAACATGAAAAAGATACTGGTCCTTTCGCTTTGCCTTACAACAATATTCAGCTATGCCCAAACCACAGAAAATAAATTATATAACCCCGATGCAAATGCAGAAAAGGATATTGCGGCTGCCACAAAAAAGGCAAAAGCCGAACATAAATATGTTTTACTGCTTGGTGGAGGCAACTGGTGCAGCTGGTGCATTGAGTTTGAACGGTTCTGCAAGGCCGATCCAAAAATTGATTCGGTCATACGATCTGCCTTTGTCTCCTATCACCTGAACTTCAGTAAAGAGAACGAGAACAAAAAAGTTTTTGCAAAATATGGTTATCCCCAGCGCTTTGGCTTTCCCGTGTTCATCATCTTAAATGAAAAAGGAGAACGCATCCATACACAGAACAGCGAGTACCTCGAAGACGGAAAGCGAAGTTATGACCGGGGAAGGGTGCAGGCATTCTTTGAAATGTGGAGCCCACATGCACTGAATCCAAAAATGTACGGAGACGATTGACAAAATCTGTCATTGGTCATTAGTCATTCAAAGAGTCTCTTAAACAGGTATACTCTTACTCAATGACCAATGACTTAATGACTTAATGCCCAATGACCAATGACTTAATGCCCAATGACCAACGCAGCAGCATTCCTTAAACTCATCAACAGCCCCGTCAAATTCCGGCTGTTCCTTCTTTCCAGATTACCCAGCGCTTTTTTTTGCGGCGTACGGGTGCGTTATGCCGATGAAAATAAATGCGTGGTCACGGTTCCTTACAAATGGTTAAGTCAGAACCCATTCAGGAGTACCTACTTCGCCTGCCTGAGCATGGCAGCAGAAATGAGCACGGGCGTGCTGGCCATGGCACATATATATAAACGTGATCCTTCTGTAAGCATGCTGGTGCTTAAAGTAGAAGGAAGTTTTTTAAAAAAAGCAGTTGGCCGGACAACCTTTACCTGTGAAGAAGGCGGCCTCATCAAACAAACCATTGAAGATGCCATCAGCAGTAAAGAAGGGAAGATGATTTCTGCAAGATCGTATGGCAGAAATGAAGCAGGTGAGGTTGTGGCAGAATTTTTCATCACCTGGAGTTTTAAGGTTAAATCTAATATAAGCTGACATAACATCTATTTGTGTAAATTGCACTTCCAAGTTCAACAGCGTTAATACTGTACGAGAGTGTCTTTCGGCTTTGCTCTGTTAAAATGCCTGTGAAGATGATCAGTGGTGATAGTGGCAGGCTCAAAAAAACATTATTAACGATGAACCATTAACCAGATAATTATGTCAAAAGATTCACGCAAGCAGCAGGCCCTCGAATATCATGCAAAAGGCCGGCCTGGAAAAATAGAAGTAATACCAACCAAAGAAGCCAAAACACAAAGAGACCTTTCCCTTGCTTATTCGCCCGGTGTGGCAGAACCTTGCTTAGAGATCGCCGCAAATCCCGAAGACGTTTATAAATACACGGCTAAAGGAAACCTGGTAGGTGTTATCAGCAATGGTACTGCCGTACTTGGCCTGGGTAATATCGGCCCCGAAGCAGGTAAGCCGGTGATGGAAGGTAAAGGTGTATTGTTTAAAATATTTGCCGACATCGATGTATTCGATATAGAAATAAATGAGACCGACCCGGAAAAATTTGTGCAGATCGTTCAGGCATTGGAACCGACATTTGGCGGCATCAATTTAGAAGACATAAAATCACCTGAGTGTTTTTATATTGAACAGGAACTGAAGAAGCGCTGCAAGATCCCCATCATGCACGATGATCAGCATGGTACGGCAATCATAAGTGCTGCCGGTTTACTGAATGCACTGGAGATCCAGAAAAAGAAAATTGATAAGGTTCGCTTTGTGGTGAATGGCGCCGGGGCTGCTGCCATGGCCTGTATCAGGCTATATGAATCACTTGGTGCCAAACACAGCAACTTCATGGTATTCGACCGAAAAGGCATTTTATATAAAGGCCGCCCCGACATCGAAGAACTGAAAGAAAAATTCTGTGTAGATGCTAAATACAAGGATTATGATCTTGCAAAAGCATTTAAGGATGCTGATGTTTTTATTGGACTGAGCGCCGGGAATACCGTTACCCCCGAAATGGTAAAAGCAATGGCCAGGAACCCGATCGTATTTGCAATGGCAAACCCTGATCCGGAGATCGGCTATGAAGAAGCCGTTGAAACACGTAAAGACCTCATCATGGCAACGGGCCGCAGCGATTATCCCAACCAGGTGAATAATGTATTGGGATTCCCCTATATTTTCCGGGGAGCATTGGATGTAAGGGCCACACAGATCAATGAAGAAATGAAACTTGCTGCCGTAAAAGCACTGGCTGAACTAACCAAAGCTCCTGTGCCGGATATTGTGAATCTTGCCTACAATGAAAAGACCATCACGTTCGGGCCAACCTATATCATTCCAAAACCATTAGACCCACGGCTGTTATCTACGGTAGCACCGGCGGTTGCAAAAGCTGCCATGGAAAGCGGAGTGGCCAAATACCCGATCGTTGACTGGGATAAATACGTACAGGACCTGAACAGCCGCCTGGGGCTGGATAACCAGTTAAGCCGTGTGATCAGTACCAAGGCAAGAAAAGACCCGAAACGGATTGTTTTTGCAGATGCAGAGAACATCAAGATATTGAAAGTGGCACAGCTGGCCATGGAGGAAGGCATTGCTTATCCCATCCTGTTGGGCAAGGAAGAAAAGATATTAAAGATCGCAGAAGAGAATGGCATCGACCTGGAAGGAATGCCCATCATCAATCCGAAAGATGATAAGAATGAAGAGTTGCGGAAAAAATTCGGTGATATCTTCTTTAATAAACGGCATCGCAAAGGTGTAAACCGGTACGAAGCTGCTAAAGTGATGAAGGACCGGAATTATTTTGGCTGCATGTTATTAGAACACGGCGAAGCCGATTGCATGATCAGCGGATTAAGCAGGAATTACCCGGATACCATCCGCCCTGCCATACACGTGATCGGTACCGAACCGGGCGTTAAAAAAATTGCGGGCATGTATATCATGTTCACCAAGCGTGGGCCTTTGTTCCTTGCAGATACAACGGTGAATTTTAACCCCACCGCCGAAGAACTGGCTGAAATAACCTTATTGGTTGCAAAAGAAGTGAAGCAGTTCAATATCAAGCCACGCATTGCCATGCTTTCCTATTCCAATTTCGGCAGCAGCAATTCACCCGAAGCAAATCTTGTGCGCCATGCCAGGGAACTGGTAAAAGCAAAAGACCCTTCGCTCATCTGCGATGGTGAAGTGCAGGGCATACTGGCGTTCAATAAAGAAATTTTAAAAGAGAATTACCCCTTTACCGAATTATTAAATGGCGAAGTGAATACACTCATCTTCCCCAACCTGGCGGCGGGCAATATTGCCTACAACCTGTTGCAGGAAGTTGGCGGAACCGATTCCATTGGTCCCATCCTGCTTGGCCTGAACAAGCCGGTGCATGTATTGCAATTGGGCAGTTCCATCCGTTCCATCTTCAATATGGTGCTGATAGCCGTGGTGGATGCGCAAACCAAATGCAAAGACAATACACAGGAAGCCGTAAAGAAAAGTAAATGGTGGAAGCGCCGTAAGTCGGTCTCGCATGATACATGATCGGTTCACCATTTCCCATTTACTATTTGCTATTGATTATTTTGCACAAGCTTTAACCAGCATGGTTTATATAATTGTAAATGGCAAATAGTATACAGTTTATATAGTAACTTGTATCCGTAAACCAAATCAATAAATGCTGCTCTTCAACCATTTTGGCCGCTACCTGCTGATGCTTAGGGGTATGTTTACCAGGCCGGAGAACATGCGCATGTACTGGAAAGAACTCATGCACCAATGTGTGGAGATCGGCATTGGCTCATTAGGCATTGTTGTTATCATCTCTGTTTTTATGGGTGCAGTTAGTGCCGTTCAAACTTCGTATCAGCTGGTTAGTCCGCTGATACCTGCATCTACCATTGCACAGATCGTCCGGGATACCGTGATACTGGAATTTGCCCCCACGGTTGTTTGTATCGTGCTGGCCGGTGTAGTGGGCAGCAAGATCGCCAGCGAACTGGGCAACATGCGGGTGAGTGAACAGATAGATGCACTGGAAATAATGGGCATCAATACAAAAGCATTCCTGATCATGCCGAAGATCGCCGCCTGCCTTATTACCATTCCGCTGCTGGTCATATTATCCATGGGACTTGGCATTATTGGTGGCCGGTTAGCCGGCGTGGCAACAGGTATCCTTTCCACCGATACCTACGATGCAGGCCTGCTGCTGAATTTTGTACCATACAATGTGTTCTTTGCATTGGTAAAAGCATATACATTTTCCTTCATCATCAGCACCATTCCTTCTTATTACGGGTATTATGTAAAAGGCGGTGCCCTGGAGATCGGGAGAAGCAGTACAAAAAGTGTGGTGGTAAGTTGTGTGATGATATTGTTTGCGGATTATATACTGGCGGCATTGCTGCTGGATAAATAGAGCTACAAGGAAAGTAGCTTCAAGGGGGCAAGTTCAAGCTTTGAAAAGTCTTTTATTCTTTACTCGCAAAATCAAGAGTATGAAAGATTTTAAAAGATTGATCGTTTGGCAAAAGGGGTTTCAGTTATTTATTGGCTGCCACAAGTTTTGCCGGAAATTGCCTTCAGAGGAAAAATATGAATTGGCTTCTCAGTTAAGACGAGCAGCTTTTTCAATGCCGGCAAATATTGCGGAGGGAAGTGCAAAAGCAACGAATGCGCACAAGAAAATATATCTTGAAAATGCACTGGGCAGTTCATACGAAGTAGAAACGGCTTTACTTGGAATAATTGAATTGTACCCGGATTTCAGATACGATTGTGAAATGAATTTGGGTATTTGTATGGAAGTTCAGAAAATGTTGGTGGCACTGATTAATAAGCTCTCCTGAGCTTTAGGGGAAGGAGCCTCAAGAGAGAAGCATAAGTATTAAAAACTATTTTATAAAATAACACTAGTAAATAAATCAGAGGAGAATAAAGCAGCTTACTTGTCCCTTGTAACTCCTCCCCTTGCAGCTTTCTATGATCGAATTCAAAAACATAAAGAAATCCTTCGGTGATAAAGTAGTACTGGATGATGTAAGCCATGTGATGGAAACAGGCAAGGCCAACCTCATCATCGGGCAAAGCGGCAGCGGCAAAACGGTTTTGCAAAAATGCCTGGTGGGTTTGTTTGAACCGGATGAGGGCGAGATCATTTACGACGGCCTTAGTTTCACCGAGATGAATGTTGATCAGCGCAAAGAACTGCGCCAGCAGATCGGTATGCTCTTCCAGGGTTCGGCATTATTCGACAGCATGACCGTACAGGAGAACATCATGTTCCCGCTTGATATGTTCACCAAACAGAATTTTTCTGATAAACTTGTCCGGGTGAACGAAGTGCTCACGCGGGTGAACCTGGAAGGCGTTAACAAAAAATATCCCGCCGAACTGAGTGGCGGCATGAAAAAAAGGGTGGGCATTGCCCGGGCCATTGTGCTCAATCCAAAATACCTTTTTTGCGATGAGCCCAACTCCGGCCTCGATCCACAGACCTCGATGGTAATTGATAAACTCATCCTCGATATCACCCGTGAATTTAACATGACCACCGTGATCAATACACACGACATGAACAGCGTAATGGAAATAGGAGAGAATATCATTTATCTCTACGACGGCAAAAAAGAATGGAGCGGCAATAAGAATGATATCATATTCTCAAAAAGCGAGCGCCTCAATGGCTTCATCTTTGCCTCTGAATTCTTACAGGATGCCAAAGACATGCGTATGCTGGAAGCCAGGGGCAAGATCAGCAATGACCGGGATATGGATGAGATGCTGAAATAAATCCTTCCCCGTCACTTCTTAACCATTTTTTCTACCCGTTTGAAAAAGTCATCCTGGCTGTTATCTGTATCAAACATCAATATCTTCCTGTCTGTATCAAGCAATACCCGTGTAGGGTAATTTCCGATAGCCAATGAACTTACCAATTTGTATTTAAGGTCATTTACATTTATCCAGGGGAGGTTATACCTGTCGATCGTTTCTTTCCACAATTCATTATCCGCTTTTGCGTCGATGGAAATACCAACTATTGCCAGTTTGGTACGGGCCGTCTTTTCATACAACTCCTCAATTTCCGGAAACGATGCAATGCAGGGGCCGCATCTCGAAAACCAGAAGTCCAGTAAAATATAATTGCTTTTAATATCTTTTAGCTGAATGATCTTTCCGGCAGTATCCGGCAATGCAAAATCAGCAAGTACATTGCCCGCCGCCAGCCGGCTCCTGCTTTCCAGGTAACGGATGATCCTTTTCCCGAATTCTGACGACCTTATTTCAGGAGAAAGCATGTCGTAATATTTCTTAATAGTATCGGTCTTTACATCCACAGCACATATGGAAAGATAAATGATCTCCGCCGATGCAATATTGTTCCTGTTAGCCAGAATAATGGAATCAAGCTTCCAGAAATTTTTTGTTCTGTACCATTCATTCTTTGTGGCAATCACCTGTTCTTCCGGAGTTAATTCATAATTCAGCTTCCCCGCATCCGAAATACTGATCTCCTTTGAACCCAGGGTATTGAGAATCCTTATCATCTTAAAACTATAGAAAGCAGGAAAAGGATCATTGGGTACCAGGCTCAGGGAAACCAGGTTCAGGTAAAACGAAACCTGTTCCTGTTCCAGTTCATAAAGAATATCTTTTTTTTCCCCAGCCTTCACCGTATCTGTTCTATCACTTCCCTGAATGTTGCAGGTTATTTCTCCCTGGAAATTATTTACGAGCGTAAGCCTGAAAGAATTTCTATTTACCTGGGTCCGGCCAGTAAAAGAAAGTAAAACGATACAAAGAGCAACCAGGGAAAGACGGCGCATAAAGTTTGTCGGTTTCTCAAATATACCCACTACATTTCAATAAAGATCCGCTCCAATAAAAGCCTGGTCAATGAACAGATCCTGAAAGGAGCGTCGTCACCAGGGCCTGGTCAGGGTTATAATGCAGGCATACAAAATATCCTTTTCTACAATACCCCTTCTGCCCTATCTTTGCGGCAATTCTTAATTTTTCATTCTTAATTCTTATTTGAACCATGTCTGTTCTCGTTAATAAAGATTCCAAAATAATTGTACAGGGTTTTACCGGTACGGAAGGCACCTTTCATGCCACGCAGATGATTGAATACGGCAGCAAAGTAGTGGGTGGCGTTACCCCGGGTAAGGGCGGCACTTCTCACCTGGATAAACCGGTTTTCAACACGGTGGCCGATGCCGTTAAAGCAACAGGGGCTGATGTGAGCATCATATTTGTACCGCCGGCTTTTGCCGCTGATGCCATCATGGAAGCAGCGGATGCCGGCATTGCCCTGGTAGTTTGCATTACAGAAGGCATTCCGGTGCAGGACATGGTGAAAGTGAAGAATTACCTGATTAATAAAAAAACAAGATTAGTTGGGCCAAACTGCCCGGGTGTTATTACTGCAGAGGAATGTAAAGTGGGTATCATGCCCGGCTTTATCTTCAAGAAAGGAAGAGTGGGCATTGTTTCTAAATCGGGTACACTTACCTATGAAGCGGCCGACCAGGTAGCAAAAGCAGGACTGGGTATTTCAACAGCCATTGGCATTGGTGGTGACCCCATCATTGGAACTACTACCAAAGAAGCAGTTGAACTTTTTATGAACGATCCGGAAACAGATGCCATCGTTATGATCGGTGAGATCGGCGGTGGTATGGAAGCGGAAGCAGCCCGGTACATTAAATCAACGGGAAATAAAAAACCGGTTGTTGGTTTTATTGCCGGACAAACAGCGCCTCCCGGCCGTCGTATGGGCCATGCAGGCGCCATTGTTGGCGGCGCCGATGATACCGCTGCTGCAAAAATGAAGATCATGGCAGAATGTGGGATTCATGTAGTGGCAAGTCCGGCCAATATTGGTAAGACAATGGCTGATGTGATTAAAAAATAATTTCCTGCCTCTTTATAATAAAAGAGCCCGGTCATAACCGGGCTCTTTTATTATAATACGCTCATTCCCCTCTTTCCGGAGCAAAGCCGGAGGATGGAAAGAAGAGTACAAAAAAGAACCGGGGCTGGATGCCCCGGAACTTAAAGTATAGCCATAAAACTAAGTTTAGTCTGCATAAGAATATGCTCTAAAACTGTTCATACCTGGTATAACCAATTGACATGCCACCCGGTTCACAGCGGTCTTAAACAAAATGTTAAAGAAAATTATCTGCATTAGTTGTGCAAACGAAGAATGATCTACATCTCATTGCTGACGTATATTTAACCGCAATTTTAAACATACCCGATCACAACTTGTATCTTGTAAATAAAATCCCCCGTATGGCCGTAAAGAAAATTCTCCTGGTTATTTTTTTGTTAACCGGCATTTCAGCAGTCACTATGTCACAATCAAAAAACGAATACCTCAAAAACTGGAAGAAGGTGGAAGACCTCGAGAAAAAAGGGCTCACTAAATCCGCTCTTCAGGAAGTATTGAACATTTACAACCTGGCCATTAAAGAAGGCAATGATGCCCAGCAGATAAAAACCTGCATATACCAGGTGAAGTACCGGAACGTGCTGGATGAAGACAGTCGTGAGAACAACATCTTTTTTATTGATACCCTTATTACCAAAGCAAAAGCGCCTGCAAGAAATATCCTGCAAAGCATGCAGGCCGAAATGTTCTGGCAATACCTGCAGAACAACCGCTGGAAATTCTACGACCGTACCAAACTGGCGGAAGAAAAAAGCAAAGACATCACAACCTGGAGCTTTGATAAACTGTATGCAACTATTTCAAAGCTGTACAAAGCTTCATTACAGAATGAAAATCTTTTAAAGAGTACAAAACTGGATGGACTGGATGCCATCATCATCAAGGGAGAAAACACCCGGCAGTTACGTCCTACCCTTTTTGATTTCCTGGCTCACCGTGCATTGGAATTTTTTATGAATGACGAGAACGGCGTTATCAGGCCTGCTTATCAATTCAAAATTGACGATGCCCATGCTTTTGCAGATGCAGGTGATTTTATAAACGCCTCATTCAAAACAAAAGACACGGCATCCCTGCAGCACAAAGCCATCCTGCTGTTACAGGACATCCTGAAATTCCATATCGCCGATACAAAGCCCGAAGCCTTACTGGATGCGGACCTCATACGCCTGAACTTTGTAAACAGCAACGGCGTGATGGATGGGAAGGAAAAACTTTATGAAGATGCCCTGAAAAATATTGAGCAGAAGTATCCTACTGATCCTGCCGCAGCACAGGCCATTTATTTGCGTGGTCAAATTTACCTGGAACGTGGCAACAGCTATGAGCCATTCTCTAAAACCGAGAACCAGTACGAAATAAAAAGGGCGAAAGAATTATTTGAAACGATCTATGCCCGCTTCCCAAAATCACAGGGAGGCATCAATGCAAAGAACAGCCTTTTGGCAATTGAACAGCCTTCGTTGAGTATGGAAACAGAAAAAGTGAATGTACCATTGCAACCTTTCCGGAGTTTTGTGAAATACAAGAACGCTAAAACCATCTTCCTGCGTGTAATAAAGACGAATAGGGATGAAATAAAGAAACTCGACCGCAGGGATTATGAAAAACTCTGGAAAGCGTATACGGAAATGAAACCCGAAAAAAGCTGGAGCATCTCTTTGCCCGACCTGCAGGATTACCAGGAACACAGTACCGAAATAAAAATCGACGGGCTTCCAAACGGAACCTATATCATACTGGCCAGTATAGATGAAAAATTCTCGCTTGCCAAAAACATCATCGTGCGGCAGCTCACTTATATCAGCAACATCAGCTACATACATACCAATACCGATGAGTATTATGTACTGCATCGTGATAATGGCCAGCCGCTTAAAAATGCCGAAGTGCAGTTGTGGGATTCAAAGTACGATTATAAGACAAGCACCACGATTGATAAGAAAGCAGAGAAATACAGCACCGACGAGACCGGTTTCTTTAAACTGAAGCCAGGCAATGAATACCGGAATTTTCTGATGCAGTTAAAATATAACAATGATGAACTGTTCATGGGAGACGATCAAAACCAATACCGTTACAACAGCTATGAGCCGGAAATAAAACCGCAAACTTTTCTATTTACCGACCGCAGCATTTACCGGCCGGGGCAAACGGTTTATTTCAAGGGCATCGTGGTAAAAAAAGAAACGGAGTTTGCAAAATCTGTCGTGCTCCCGAATTTTAAAACAAAGGTTTTACTGAAGGATGCCAACGGGCAGAAGTCGGCCGAGCTCAGCCTTACCACCAATGAATTCGGCAGTTACAATGGTTCTTTCCGTTTGCCGGGGGGAGTAATGAACGGGCAGTTCAACCTTTTTGATTCGGTGACAAATACCTGGTACCGGTTCAGCGTGGAAGAATATAAGCGTCCAAAATTTTCTACCGAGATACAAAAACCGAAAGGAACCTATCGCATCAACGACAGTATCAAGGTTACCGGTACGGCAAAAGCCTATGCAGGCAATAACATTGATGGCGCCAAAGTAAGTTACCGTGTGGTCCGCAAAGTGCAATACCCCATCTGGTGGCGGGGATGGTATTCGTACAAATTACCTTACGGCAGGAATGAAGACACAGAGATAGCCAATGGCATTACCACCACCGATGCAAAAGGTGAATTCAGGATAAATTTCAAAGCCATCCCCGATGCATCTGTTGATAAAAAAGATCAGCCAACTTTTTATTACGAGGTCAGCGCCGATGTTACAGACATCAACGGTGAAACCAGAAGCGGCAATACATCTGTAGCCGTTGCTTACCAAAGTCTGCAATTGAATATCGGGTTGCCCGACAAAATGCCGGGCGACAGCCTGAAAGAATTCCGCATTCGCAGCAGCAACATGAATGATCTTTTTGAAAAGGCCAGCGTGAATGTGACTTTCACCCGGGTAAAATCGCCGGGTAAAATTTTTCGTGAACGTTATTGGAATATGCCCGACCAGTTTGTGATGAGTAAAAATGAATACGAATCTTATTTCCCTTATGACGTTTACAAGGACGAAGACAAAATACAGAACTGGCCATTGGCTGAAAAATTCTTAGATAAAACAGACACTACCAATGAAGAAGGCCGCTGGCAATTGCCCGTGAGTGGATGGGCAGCCGGCTGGTACAAGATCGTGGCCACTACAAGAGATAAATATGGTGAAGAAGTAAGAGCAGAAAAGTTTATACAACTGACCGATCAACGGTCATCAAACAGCAATGAACCTGTTTCCTTCACCGCAACAAAAGAAACCGCTGAGCCCGGCGAAAAGATCAGTTACAGTTTCCGTTCCGGTTTTGACAATGTATGGATGATACAGGTGATGAGCAGGATGAGTAATTCCGGAGAACCATCACGGCAGAATATTTCATCCGTGTTGCCCATTGAAACATCCCTCCCGGTTACCGAAAGCGACCGGGGCGGCATCGGCATCAGCTATGCCTTTGTAAAACACAACCGGGTTTATTCCGGTAATGAGAATTTTGATATCCCCTGGAGTAACAAAGACCTCAACATCCATTACGAAACCTTTAGGGATAAATTATTACCCGGCAGCCAGGAAAAATGGAAAGTAAAGATCACCGGCAATAAAGGAGAAAAGGTCGCATCTGAAATGCTGGCTGCCATGTACGATGCAAGTCTGGACCAGTTTAAACTACATAGCTGGAGTAAACTGAATATCTGGCCCGACCTGTACAATTCAGTTACATGGGAGAATAATGATTTTGAAAAGACAGGATCGGATGAATATAATAAAACTGAGTATGAATCCCTCGCAGGCGCTGATAAAACGTATGACAAACTGCTATCATCTTATGATTGGGAGTTTGGCAGAGGCGTAATCTTCAAGATGGCAAGTGGTAATGCACAAACGCTCAGGATCAGGGGAACAACTCCTATTGGCTCTGTTACCTTTGCTGCGGCCGCACCAATGTATGATTCCATGAGCGTGAGGGCAAATCCTAGTAGTAATTTCTCCGTCAGCAAGTATACACAGCAGGATGAGATGTTTGTCTATGGCGAAAAAATAAAAGAAAATATGCCATTCACAAACGATGTCATCCAGATCCGCAAAAACTTTTCCGAAACCGCTTTCTTCTTCCCCGAACTGAGAACGGATGCAGAAGGCAACGTGGAATTTTCGTTTACCATGCCCGAAGCATTGACGAAATGGAAACTGATGACCCTGGCACATACAAAAAATATCGCCA
>Ga0209023_10004374_pt1 | contig 16108 bp, 17 predicted proteins | sample LakOneMetagenome_FD_187468 | JGI IMG/M metagenome (GOLD analysis project Ga0209023, IMG submission 187468) | Freshwater and sediment microbial communities from Lake Erie, Canada (SPAdes) (version 2) | ecosystem: Environmental > Aquatic > Freshwater > Lentic | place: Lake Erie, Canada... | reverse complement strand
TTGCGCTGAATGTCGCGGTCTTCCTTCGTCATTGGATCCATCCTTCTGATTGCCTACCGGCAATATGAAAGATGTCCCGCGAGTCCGTACAGTCCTATAGTCCCTGAACCGCTTCGGCCGCTCCCTGCTCGAGCATGGAAGTCAGTAACGCAAACAGGCGCGAAACCAGTTCTTCTCGTCCCGTTTCTTCCATGCGGCCACCAAACATCCAAAGGCCGCGCAAGTCCAGACGCAGCTTTTTGAGGCATCCAGGTAATTGGATGCCAAACCATGCAATTCGACCGGTCATTGTCGGGACGATCTGAGCATTGCAACGATTCCGCTTGGCGGGAATCGACTCCCTTGTTCATAAGAAAGCAATAGGCCCCATCGGAACGCGCTTCGAAGAAACAGGCATGCTGTTGCAAGAGCCAGATGGTTTTATCCTACGCCGTGATCTGGGTGGCCGCTGGCGGCTCGACCTTCACCGCGTGGGCACACGACCAGCCGGCGCGCGCGTGCGCGTGACCGGAACCATCGTTGATAAAGATCTGGTCGATGTCGACGATCTGACAGGCGAAGACGAACTCGGCGTCGCCGCCTAGCCAAACAGGGCGGCTTCCTGTTGACTCCAGTCGAGAGCGATCGCGCCATAGGCGGTGAGCCTGCGATGGCTGATGCTGGTTGACTGCCTGCCGTCAAGGATCGTTGCTGTGATCCTGGGGCTGAGAAACGCCAGCCGGACGACCCGCGTGACATAGGATTTTGTCACACCTTCATGCGCTGCAATGCCCGTTACGCTATTCTCACCCGTTCTAAGCACGCGCCACCAGCAATGAGCCTTGGCGATGAGCCGCACCAGCGAGGGATCGACACTTGGTCCTACAGGCGTGCTGCGCCCGTCAACCAGCCGCAGCACGCGGCCCGACTTGTTTAGGCTTGCATCGGCGGTCAACGTTAGCCCGGCCGCCGCACGACCCTCGGTCTCATGACCCAAGGCCTTTGCAATCGCTGCTGCATCGAGTTCGATCGCGACGCTTCGCTCAAGCAGGCTGACCTTACGCACAAGCGTGCGCACCAGATCCTGCTCGCGCGCCATGAGTTGCGCCTTCACGCGTGCGCAAGCGTCGATATGAATACCCAACTCGCTTGGAGGGAGTAAGAGCTCGAGCCGGGCCGCAGCCTCAAGCGGATCGCTGAATAGCTGGGCAACCACTGCAAGGACGAGATCGTCAAGGGCCTTTGCAGGGACGCGCCATCCCTTGTTTGCCTGCTTGTGGTGAAGGTCCTTTGACACATAATAGCGATAGCGGCGAGTGCCCCTTGTCGAGTGAACCGAAAGCATCGGCGCTCCTGTCTTGTCCGCAACCATGCCGCCAAGAAGGGCTGCGCGAGTGCGGCGCGCAGGTTGCATGCCCTGCGTGTTGTCAGCGAGCGCTGCCTGAACTCTCTCCCAGGTCTCCTTGTCGATGATGGCCTCATGGAGTCCCGGAAACCGCTTGTCCCTGTGCACGATCTCGCCCCTATAAATGGGGTTCTTGAGGATCGCGTAGAGCTGGCCTCGGCAAAAAGGGACATTGCCCATGACCCGACCACTGGTCAGAACACGCTCGGGGACGAGCCTGCCGCTTTCGCGCAAGTCGTCCGCCAGCTCCCTGACACTGCCGAGCTCGAGGTAGCGCACATGGATATGCCTGATGAGCGCAGCATGCTCCTCGACAATCTCAAGACTGCGCCCTTTGGGTGCATAGCCCAGCGGCACGGTCCCTCCCATCCAAAGCCCCTTGGCCTTTGAGGCGGCGATCTTGTCGCGGATGCGCTCGGCGGTCACTTCGCGCTCGAACTGGGCAAAAGACAGGAGCATGTTCAAGGTCAGCCGCCCCATGCTGGTTGTCGTATTGAACGACTGCGTGATCGAGACGAACGAGACATTTGCCTTGTCGAACGTCTCGACCAGCTTCGCAAAGTCCAGAAGTGACCGGCTGAGCCGGTCGACCTTGTAGACGACGATGATGTCGATGAGCCCAGCTTCGATGTCGGCAATCAGGCGCTTGAGGGCAGGGCGGTTGAGTGTCCCGCCCGAGATGCCGCCATCGTCATATTGTTCTGAAACAAGGACCCAGCCTTCGGACGCCTGGCTCATGACATAGGCGGCGCACGCTTCGCGCTGAGCATCCAGCGAATTGAAGGCCTGTTCAAGTCCTTCTTCGGAGGATTTTCGCGTGTAGATCGCGCAACGGACGGGTTTCATGCGGCGATCCTTTGCTTGAGGCCAAAGAAGGCAGGGCCGGACCAGCGCGTGCCTGTGATGGCGCGGGCGACTTCGGAGAGCGAGCCATAGCTCTTGCCGTTCCAGTGCACGGTCTTGTCGTCGCCGACTTCGACCATGTGGGGAATGCCATTCCATTCGCGCACCAGCCGCATGCCGGGCTTGGGCGCGGTTGTTCGCGTCTTCGCTGCGGCGACCTGTTCGAGTTGCTGCTGGACGCCGCGCGGCAGGCCGCCATACGTGGTGGCCTGCATCTCCCACGCGAGCGCGAGGCGCAATACGCCCTGCCGAACCCGCGGCGGCGGACCGCCAACCAACTTCGTCCAGGCTTCGCGCAGTTGCGCTGACGACAGTGTCGCCAGCGCTTCGATCTCGGTTGCGAGATCGCTCATGCGGCGTCTCCGGCAATGCGATAGCGCGAGACGTTGTCGAGTTTCTCTCGGGTGACAACCAGGCCGGACTTCCTGAGTCCGGTCATCGAGGCCCGCACCGTGTGTGGGAGCCAGCCGGTGAGGGCGGTCATCTCGTCAAGGGTTGCGCCGCCTTCACGCTTCAGAAGCGCAATCAATTGGTCGCGCTTCGATGGGGCAGGGGAGGGGACGGCGGTCTTCTTCTTCGTGGACATGGGTGGTTCCTTCGTTCGGGAGAGGCATGATTGCCTGCTCCCACCACCCACAGCCCCGTCAGTCATATCGACTTGGGGCAATTTTTGCGCGCGATTCAGTGCCGTAGCGCCCAAACAGCAATGCTCGCTTCCAGCACGAATGCCAGTGGAAACGTGCGATTTGGGAAAGTTCTGTGCGGTTCGCCGTGCGCTCGTCGTTATTGGCCAATTCCACATAAGATTCCGCTCTCGACTCAACTTCATATTTTCCGACTCCTTCGTGTCGGACTCTACCATCGGGCGGTCACATTTCGGGGGAGCACGTCAAATTCACACCTTCCAATCCGCCGGAGAGAGCTCGTCATGCTCAGATCCCGAAGAATGAAGACGCTGCAGAAGTTCAGCTCCTTTCATGCCTAGGTTCACAACCATTTCAATCAAGAGCGCCACCTCGTCAGTCGCCAAGAGTATAGGCAAAGCGCTCAGCTGCACTTGCCGAGTGGCAAAATCTTGCAGCCTGACGCGAGGTAATATCTGGGATACATGCGCCTATCGGGGACGAGTTCGCATCCGACTGACGACGCCCGCAGGCGGTTTCGAGCCGTCAGCCGGTTTCGCGCAGCATGCCTTGTGCGGCGAGCATGGCCCGCGCCGCGGGCCACAGCGCCGTCCGATCGGGCAAGACCTTCGCCATCGTGTTTAAGCCCACTAGAAATGTCTTCAGCGCGAGGGCGCTCGCCGCGGTATCGGTATCCGATGGCAACTCGCCCCGGGCGACCGCAGTCTTCAGCAATGTTTCGATGCGCTCTATCCGCGTCAGCACGAGTTCCGCCATCTTCGGCCCCAGGTCGGCATCGACATGGCACAGGGCGCCGACGCTGTTCACAAGAAGACACCCCTTGGCGTCGGGGTCTTCGCTCAGCGTTCGGCACACGTCCCGGAATGTCTCTGTTATCAGTGCGCAAATGCCGCCGTCCTCCGGCATCGCTGCCAGCGCCCGGTCCGGCGAGCGCGCGAGATAGCGCTCCACCGCCTCGAGGAACAGCGCCTCCTGACTGTCGAACGCGTTGTAAAAGCTGGATCGCGTTATTCCGAGCCGCTCGGAGAGCGCCTTCACCGAACAGGATTGATAGCCGTCGCGCCAGAACGTCCGCATCGCCTCTTCAACGGCGGCGTTACGGTCGAACTGTGCGGGTCTGCCGGACTTGGACATTTTTTTGTACACCTATGGACAGAATTAGGAGGACGTTTTATACACATATGTACATAACCCGTCTACCGGCTCTTATCGACCGGGATCGGTGGCAACGGGTTGTGCAAGCCTATCGTTCGACTGCCAGCAGGAGCTAAGCATGACCGCGTTCTTCATTGTTACCACCACCGTCAAGGACTCCGAGAAGTACCAAACATATGCCCAGAGCGTCGGCGCGACGCTGGCGCCGTTCGGCGGCAAGGCGCTGCTCAGGGGCAGGGCCGTCGGCTCGTTCGCGGGTGAGCTGACCCATCAGACGGTCGGAATCATCGAGTTCCCAGACATAGACGCGCTCAACGCCTGGCATGGTTCGGAAAGCTACCAGGCGCTGATCCCGCTGCGCACTGAAGCCGCGGACATGACCATCACCAGCTACGTCGTTCCGGCCTGATCCAGGGCCAGCGGCCTCCTCATTGACCAATCCAAGGACCGATCCATGTTCACCTACCATGACGAAACTACCGCGCCTGGGGGCTCCCTCCCCCAAATCGCCGCCGCCAAAGCGATGTTCGGCTTCCTGCCCAACCTTCACAAGGTGCTCGCCGAATCTCCCGCCGCGCATGAGGCCTATTCCGTTATCTACAAGCTGGCGACGGAAAAGACCGCCTTCACCCCGACCGAGGCGCAGGTGGTCCTGATGGCCTCCAACTTCCACAACCGCTGCCACTATTGCATGGCCGGCCATTCGATGATCATGTCGATGCTCAAGGCACCGCGGGACGTCATCGACGCGCTGCGCGAAGGCCGGCCGATCGCCGATCCCAAGCTCGAAGCGCTGCGCAGCTTCGCCAGCGACTTACTTGAACGGCGCGGACATGTCGGCGACGAGTCGCTGCAGGCGTTTCTCGACGCGGGTTACACCAAGGCCCAGGCGCTCGACGTGCTGGTATGCCTGTCCGCGAAACTGCTTTCGAACTTCACCAACGCGCTGGCCCACACCGACCTCGACCCGCCGATGAGAGCGATGGCATGGACGCCGCCGGCTGATTGAGGGCGGCAAACGCACGCTTTGAGTCACAAACTTCGCCCTTGGTCGCTCCTTGTTGTCATGGCCCCGGAAACTCGGTCGCCAGAACAACAAGGAGCGTACCTATGAAGACTTTCGACGTGCAGTCCATCGGCATCGACCGCCCCGCCCGTGCGGTTTTCGCCTATATCGCCGATCCGGCCACGCTGCCCAACTGGACCAGCGCATTTTCGCACGCCGACCACACCTCGGCCGACCTCGAAACACCGAACGGCGCGGTCGCGATCCGGCTTGATACCATTACGAGCGAGGCCGCGGGTACGATCGACTGGAAAATGACCTTCCCCGATGGCATGACCGGCTGGGCCTATTCGCGCGTGACGCCCGACGGCGAGTCAAGGACGATTTATTCCTTCGTGTTGATGGCCCCGCCCGTACCGCTAGAAATGCTCGAAGGAGCGCTCGAAGAGCAGATGAAGACGCTGGCAGAGGAACTTTCCAGGCTCAAGTCGCGGCTCGAGGCGTGATCCGCTTCGACCCGGAAGAGATCGAGGCAGCGCGGCGGGGAAGCCGCGCTGCCCTTGAGCGTGTGGTGCGTGTGGCGGAACGGCCGATCTACAATCTCTCTCTGCGGATGCTCGCAGACCGTACCGATGCTGAGGATGCGACCCAGGAGATCCTCGTCAAGATCGTCACGCACCTGGGCGCGCTGCGCGAGGTTGGCGCGGCGGGCGGCTGGGCACTGCGCATCGCCTGCCGCCACCTGGTTGACACGCGCAGCCGCAGCCGGGTGGAGGCGATGCGCCTAACCTTTCGTGGATTCGCTGCCGATTTGGAGGACGGCCTTGCGCCCCTTGCAGGCGCTGCGCTGGAGGACGCCGAAGCCGCGCTGGCGATAGAAGAGGTGAAGATCGGTTGCACGCTGGCCATGCTCACCTGTCTCAACCGTGAAGCACGCATCGCCTACCTGCTGGGCGATGTATTCGAGCTGTCCGATAGGGAAGCTGCGTCGGTCCTGGAGGTCGGCTCCGGTGCCTACCGTCAGCGCCTGCGCCGCGCGCGAGGAGCGGTGCGTTCGTTCGTTGCAGTGCGCTGCGGCGTCGTTTCGGCGGATGCCGCCTGCCGCTGCGAGAATCGCGTCTGTACGGCGATCGCACGCGGTCGCGTTCTGGCCGGCCGGTCCGATTTCGGTCTCGAAACGGCAAAGCGCGCCGACATCGAAGATCTTCGCGCCCATGTCGCCCAGTTGGAGGAAGGGCGCCGCGCTGCTGCCCTGATGCGCTCCAATCCGGACTTTCTCTCCCGGATCGGCGATCTGGTTTGGGCCGTAATCGATCAACAGAAAGTTCAAGTGTAGTATGTCGGAAGCGGCGACCGTGGCAGGTCAATACGCAAGGTCGCTCCATGCTCGTTCTACGTCAGCCACTGACGAATGGGACGGACCGGCGCAGATGTTCATCGCGCCATGCGGGTCCCTCCGACGACCGCCATTATATTGGCGAACCGTGACCCGCGCGGCGCTTGCATCGCGTTTCGACCGGATACATACCCCGTCGTGATAGCGCGACAACGATCAACCAATATTGGCTCGCGCGGACATAGCCGCCATTCGGCTGACAAGGCGGCGTTCCAAAAACCTTACGTCGGTTCATCTGGAGCATCGCAGACTTAGGACGAATAAGCTGAAAACATGTTGTTCTCGTTGCCTGCCACTCAGCGCTCAATCCCTAGCCTGGGCGGCTTTCTGACGACCTGAAATTCCACGCCGTCAGAGGTAGCGCCGGCTTGTCGGCTATTCACGGCAGCATCAGGAGCGGCGCTGGCACTGACTCCTGATTTGGCCAGCTCCTCCACAGCAAATTCAGCGAAAGTGAGGGCCATCGCCCTGCGTTGGTCGAGTGAGTCACCACTTGCGAACCCGGTGATACGAACGCCTTGAACGCCCCAACGCTCGATTGCCCAGATCACATTATCCAGTGCAGGATTTCGTTGCAGTTCGCCGTCCTTCAATTGCAAGGCGACGAAAAGACTGGGCTGAACGGGCGGGCTGAGACGCACGTTCCAGCCCCCTGCCACATTCAGGGCCGACGTCTCCGCCGCACGATAGTCGCCAAGCTGCCACCCGTCAGCAGCGAAGGGAACCACTTGAACCGTCCGCTCGGTACGGTTGATCCAAAGCGCCTGGGTCGGCAGGCCGATGGCTTCGCGGATCGCAACCAGTGGCGGAACATCGTGCGCGATTCCGGCAGCCGAATTCTCCACGGCCGCATCAACAATGGCGCGGGTTTGCGATTGCACGTCGGCCGCGACTATTTGTTGCAGATTCAAACTCGGTCGCTCACCCCACTCTGCTTCCAGTTTGTTCAACAGACGTCGTTCGGCATCGTTTGTGTACTGAGAAGTAATGACGACGGCATCCACCGAAGGCTCGCCGCGCAGAGGCCATCTGACCTGCAACTGGGCAATGTTTACAGGCTTGAGGTGCAGTTCATTGGTCAGCAACTGGCGCACATCTGCCTGCGCTCTTGCCTCGGCCGTCACACGATAAAGCGTAACGCCAAGAGGTGTCGCCAGAACTGCAAATGCCGCCAGTCCCGCAACGACATAACCCGGCGTTATCTCGACCTTTGTCAGCGGACGCGCAGCCCCACTCATCCGGGCGATCAAGGCAAACGAAAAGGCAATTGCCGCCAGGTTGGTCAGGAACAGCAGGAAGGCCCCGAGAGCGAACCCCAAGTTCGCCACGCCAAGTCCGTAACCGACTGTGGCCAATGGCGGCATGAGTGCCGTCGCAATTGCGACGCCGATCGCCGTCGCTCCCTTTTGCTGGACGGTGGCGTAGGCGCCGGCGATCCCGGAAAACACCGCGATGGCAAGGTCGAGCAGTGTGGGTTCGGTTCGGGCGATAATCTCGGGTGTTGCGTTGCGGATCGGGCTTAGCCAGGTCAGCAGGACGCCGGTCAATATGCCGATCATCGCACCGACGACGATGACTTTCGCCGAATCCCGAATTTGATGTCCGTCCAGCGAGGCAAAGCCGAAGCCCATTGACGCGATCGGCCCCATCAGCGGAGAGATCAGCATGGCGCCAATGACAACCGCCGTCGAAGATTGCAGCAGCCCAAGCGCGGCAATCCCGGCGGACAGGCCACACATCAGCATATAGGCCTTGGTGATCCGGCCTTCATCGCGCACCGATTGGCGCAGTGATCTGCCCGCATCACCTTTCAGGTCCGGGAAAAGGCCCGTCTTGTCGATCTGGTTTCGGAACGTGACAACTGACATGCGGACAGCCTCCCGTAATTGATCGAGGCGAAATCCTCTCGAAACGGGCTCCTGCATCATGCCGGTTTGTCTCCCTGATCCATACCGCGTTGTCCGATCCGGTTGATCAGTCCGCCGACACTACCGCCCTGAATGATCACCGAGAACAGAACAATGACGAAGGTGGCTGCAACAATCGGCATCCGATACGGCCCGTTAGGCAACGACAGCGCCAAGGCTATCGAGATGCCCCCGCGAAGTCCGCCCCAGACCAGTGTTGGAATGGCGAGCTCGCCCAGATCGATCCTGCGGCGCAGCAACAGTAGCGGCAGGGCCACCGACAGCCATCGTGCGAACAAGGCGAGCGGGATGGCAACCAGGCCGAACTGCAGAAGGCCGGTCTGGCGGCTTATCAGCACGACTTCCAGGCCGATCAGCAGGAACAGAACCGCATTGAGCACCTCGTCGATCAGCTCCCAGAATTTGATGAGATAGTCTCGGGTCATGTCACTCATCGCTTGCGCCACACCGGCATTGCCGATGAACAGGCCGGCCACCGCCATGGCGACCGGCCCGCTGACATGAAGCGCGTGAGCGAGGCTGTAGCCTGCCATGACCAGCGCCAGGCTGATCATCACTTCGACGGTATAGTCGTCGATCGAGCGCATGGCGCGAAAGGCAATCCAGCCGGTTACGAGCCCGAAGGTCACGCCGCCGCCTGCCTCGCGCAGGAAGTCGCTGGCGGCGTGGCTCCAGGTGAACGCTTCGGCCCCCGTCGCGCCAGCGAGAAGAATCCCGAAGACCACAACCCCGACACCGTCGTTGAACAGGCTTTCTCCCGCGACCGTGGCCTGCAGCGAAGGCGGAACGGCCGCACGTTTCAAGATCGCCATGACGGCAACCGGATCGGTGGGACTGATCAGCGCGCCGAAAACCAGTGCCCAAGGCAAGGAGATAGCGGCCCCCATCATGCTGCCAACCCACCACGTTCCGATACCAATAATGCCGGTCGAGATTAGGACGCCGAAAGTTGCTAGTGCGAGGATGACCGCACGATTGGCCCGCATGTGGCTCCAGTCGACATGGAGTGCGCCCGCGAACAGGAGGAACGAAAGCATGCCCTCCATCAAGGTCGCGTGGAAATCGATCCCGATCAGGAACCGTTCGATCAGCTGGGCCAGACCCCACGCTGGGAAAGTCGCACCAAGCGCAATGATGGTCAGCGAGGCAAGCGCCCCCATCAGGGTCATCCCAACGGCGGCTGGCAGCTTCAGGAAGCGGTAGTTCGCATAGCCCAGCAGTGCTGCCAGAAGGATGAGGATCGCAGCTACGTCGAATGGTGCGAAAACGGATTGGTCCATGGCGCGCTATCCCCAGGCTAAGGTTATCAGGACCGTGCCGAGGATCAAAACCATCAAGGTAAGCGGAGCGCCGACGCGCGCATAGTCTGAGAAGCGATAACCGCCCGGACCCCAAACGAGCGTGTTGGACTGATGGCCGATAGGCGTGAGAAAATCGCATGAAGCGCCGATGGCGACGGCCATCAGCATGGCATCGACCGAAGCGCCGACTTCCAGACCGGTCTGCGCCGCGATTGGTCCCATGATCAGCACGGCGGCAGCATTGTTGAGGAACGGGGTGACCGCCATGGTCAGGCCAAGAGTGACGGCGATCATGAGCCATTCCGGTCGTCCTTGCCCGATGGAACTGATGCCACTGGCAATCGTTTCCCCCGCTCCAATTTTGGAGAAAGCTTGGGCAACTGGGATCAATGCCGCCAGCAGGATGATGATCGGCCAGTCGATGTCATTATAGACCTGTCCCTTGAGACGTCCGGTTACGCCCAGCGCGATAACCGCTAGCATCAACGCTACTGCCAGGTTGAACAGGCCTGTCGATGCCGCCGCAATTGCGCCCACGAGGGCTATCAAGGGCAGCCAGTCCTTCGCTGCCAACCGCAGGTTGAGCGGGCGTTCGGCAAGCGGCAGCAGATCAAAGGCATGGACCAGCTCGGCAAGACGTTCCTGCGCAACCTGCAACAGGATGACATCGCCGGGCTGCAGGCGCAGCGCTGACAGGCCTCCAGCGATGTTCTTGCCCCTGCGGCTGACTGCAACCAATGCCGCCCCGTTTTGGCCGAGCGCTGCAGATGGACTTGTGTGCGGGATCAGGCTGCTCTTGTCGGTCACCACGCATTCTATGAACGAGCCTTCCAGCAGATCGTCTTCTGAATCGGATGCCAGTTGCAGCCTGAAGCGCTCCATAGCTTGTTCCACAACCGGCGCGCGCCCCTCGACCTGAATTATGTCGCCCGGCAGAAGCGCGCGGCTCAGCCGGGGAGCTGTGACGAGGATTCCTCCGCGATCGATCGCATGGATGGCCAGGCGATCGTCGCCCGCACCGATCGAGGCCAGCGTCTCGACCGTGAGCATAGGTGAAGCCTTCGCGGGGACACGCAACTCGAACAGATAGTCAGCCACGCGGAACTTCAGCGGCTCGGCCTCGCTGCTCGCCCTGGTCGGCAGGAAGCGGACCATCACGAATGTGAGGGCTAACCCCGCCAGTGCCAGTGGCAATCCGACCCAGCCAAAATCGAACATGCTGAACGCAGGTCTGCCATAGTTTGTGCGCAGTTCAGCCAGGATCACGTTGGGTGGCGTGCCGATCAGGGTTACCAGCCCGCCGAGCAGTGAGGCAAAGGCCATAGGCATAAGCACGCGGCTTGGCGACACTTTGGCCGCCCTGCAACTCGCCAGGGCCGCTGGCAGGAGCAAGGCCAGTGCGCCGACATTGTTCATGAAGGCCGAGGCCACTCCGCACAGTAGCGCATAGACAATGATCATGCCGCTCTCTGTGCGCATCACCTTGCGGAAGGGCCGCAACGCATGGGCCAGAATGCCCGACCGCGAAATGGCGGCGCTCACGACCATAACCGCAGCGACAGTAATGACGACAGGATCGGCGAATCCGGCAAATGCTTGCCCCGCAGGCACCAGGCCCAGGGCGAGGCTGGTGCCCAGCATGATCAGCGCTACCAGATCATGTCGAAACCGGTCGGTCGCAAAGCCGATCAAACCGGCTACGAAAATCAGTGAAATAAGGGCGGCATGATCCAGTCCTGGCATGCATCGGACCTAGGCGGGAACGGCAGGCCCGGCAAGCGGATGACGTTCAACATCCGATTGCTAAGCTTGGATATTGCCACCTCTCCGCTCCGTTGACCGCTGCTGAATACTGTTTGCTGGCAAAATCCCAGTTAGCCAGACGTGTAATGTAGGCGTCGAGCCAGCCAGCGCGATCATTCTTCCAGTCGAGATAGTAGGCGTGCTCCCACAAGTCGCAGACGATAAGCGGAATGCGTCCACTCGCCAGCCAGATCGGGATCGAGTTTGTGGTAGTCTGCAGGATCAAGCCGCGTTCGATGTGCCAGGCAAGCCAGAGCCAGCCAGAGCCAACATGTGCCATGCCTTTCTCGATGAATTTCTCCCTAAACTTGCTAACGCTTCCGAAGGCCTTGGCGAGTGCTTCGGGAAACGCAAGATCCGAACCTTGATCGCGAACAGGATTCAGCGATTCCCAGAAGAACGCGTGGTTCCAGACTTGCGCGGCATTGGTCAGCAATGCCCTTTTGCGCTTCCACGCTGCCTGACGAATCATTTCTTCAAGCGGCATCGCTGCAAATTCGGTTCCTGCGACCAGCGCATTCACCTTGGCTACGTAACCAAGGTAATGCTTGTCGTAGTGATAGTGCATGGTTTTTGCTGAGACACTTGGCTTTAGCGCACCTTGCCCAAATGGGAGTTTTACTGGTCTGACCGCTAGATCTGCCGCAACCGTCCGACGCACATCATTATTGGGCTGTATCGAGCGATCGCGACCCAAAGAAAGCTTGGCTCGCGGTTGACGTGGCATCAGTTTGCGAAGGGCTGGATCAACTGCTTCGAACGGTTGCATGCTTTTCCTTTTCACTATTCTGGAACTTCAATTGGCGGGCGAATGTTGAACCAATGGATCCTTTTGGGTCGGGACTCGCTAGATGCTGCGCTGGTCGCGCGAGCCATTCGGCATGATGTTGCTCTGCGTGGCATCGTCTCGTGGTGATAGCCAGCAAATGCATTGCTGCACTCAACCACCTCTCGCGGGCGGATTGAGCCACCCCAGCCCAATGGATCTCTCGTTCGCTACCGGGTTCGTAGCATTTTCGATACCAGTCGGCAGCGAGACATTGTCGGCTATAGCTATGCACCCGCTGATCAGCCTTGATTTCAAGTTTCTTCAGTCTGTTGATCTCGGCCTGGATCTTGACGAGACGATTTCGAACAAACGGAAATTCGGCTTTGGCATAGACCCTTTTGCTTGATTGATCGGGAGGCGAGGCGGGAGTGGCAGCCACACCGTTTTGGGAATTTCCTTTTTCCAATGCAGCCACCTGTCCACTTCACCGGGACGGGCAGCCCCTAGAAGTTCTCCTCTCGACCTTGCTGGGAATATACTGGTCCATCCTATTAATTCAGTAAAGTGCGATTGTCTGAACATTTAATTCCGATATACGGAATCAATGGATCTGGTAAATCTCCGAACCTTTCTCGCTGCTGCGGCAGCAGGCAGCTTTGCGGACGCGGCGGCAAGAGTGAACGCTAGTCCTTCCGCGGTGACGGAAAGGATCAAACAGCTCGAACACGAATTGCGGGTTCGCTTGTTTGACCGAGACAAGCGCGGCTGCCGCCTGACACCCTCGGGGCGGCGCTTTGTCGTTCCCGCGCAGCAGATGCTTCGGGTCTGGCAGCAAGCAGCGGAACAGGTGGCATTGCCCACCCAATTCACGCACGCCTTGCACATCGGCGGCCAGCATGCGCTTTGGCCGAGTATCCTAATTCCGTGGCTAAAGGACGTGCGCGCGATCAAGCCCGACATAGCGTTCAGGGCGACCGCCGCGGCACCAACGCAGCTGAACCGCGCCTTGGAAGACGCCGAGATGGACATGGCCTTCCTCTATGACCCGATTTTCCGCAGAGGCATCCTGATTGAGGAACTCGCCAAAGATCGATTGGTCTTGGTAACGGCGGCCCCTTCGGATCCATGGCAAATCAACTTTGCCCGGATCGATTGGGGCGAAAGTGCAACTGCCGAACTGCGGGCCCGGATCGGGGATTTTCCGGCTCCGGGTCTCGATCTTGATCTCGGCATTTTGTCGATCGACTGGCTAGTCGAAACCGGATCGTCGGGGTTCGTTCCCGAGCGCCTGGCGATGCCCTATCTGCAAGGCGGAAAACTGACAAAGTTGGACGATGTGCCCAGCGTGGACTTTGCGCCTTTCGTCTGCTGGCGGGCCTCCATGGATCAAAGTCTGGTGCGGGAACTTGTCGATATGGCAAAAATTCACGCTGGAGGCTTGATGCCATGATCGTTTTGCCAACATCCGTTGTCGCAATCTACCGAATTTTTGAACGGCGGGTTTTCTCGGCAAACAGTGCGACCAAAATTTAGGGTTAAGACATGTTTATACGTATTCCCGCCACGTTGACTAACAAGCATGTTGCCGATGTCCACAACCGCCTGGCAGCTGTGATCGGCGCCGTCGCGCTTGGTCTGGCGGCGATATTTTTTGCGCGTTCAGGCGAACTCGCACAAAATCTGTTTCTCCACCTGGTGGCAATATCGCCCTATGCGCCTTTCGTTGTGACGCCTCTGGTCTTCGCGGCTGTGGCCCATATTACCCGTCGCGCTTTTCCTGCCGCGCGCGGATCCGGCATTCCTCAGGTCATGGCCGCCGGACATAACCCCGAGCGCCATACGGCCGGGGATCTGCTCTCGCTGAGGACTGCATGGGGCAAATTCGGTGGTACGCTCGCCATGCTGATGGTTGGCGGCTCGGTTGGCCGTGAAGGTCCGACGGTGCAGATCAGCGCTGCTCTCATGGTCGCCGTGCACCGCTGGTTGCGCGTGCCAGTAACCGCGGGGGTCATTATCGCTGGCGGTGCCGCAGGCGTTGCTGCGGCATTCAACACACCTCTGGCCGGCGTGGCCTTCGCCATTGAGGAACTGGCTGCTGCTTTTGAGCAGAAAGTCGCGGTGCTGGTCATGCTGGCTGTAATGATTTCCGGGCTGGTGAGCCTCGGCCTTGCCGGCGATTATGTCTATTTTGGTGCCATGGGAGGCGGACTGCCGCTGCGCTCAATGTTCATCGTCTCGCTCGTCGCCGGAATATTGGGAGGGCTGACCGGCGGTCTGTTTGCTCGCTGCCTTATCGCGATGACCCGGCCTGGTCGCCCATGGTTGATGGCGGTGCGGTCACGCCCGATCATGCTCGCGGCACTTTGCGGGATCGTCGTAGCCACAGCCGGATGGGCGTCCAATGGCCTAAGTTGGGGGACGGGATATGAAACGACCAGATTGTTGCTGACTGGCCACGGCGTACCGATATCCTTCGGCCCTGCCAAATTTGTCTCGACCCTGGCGACTGCGCTCAGCGGCGCGCCAGGCGGCATCTTTGCTCCTTCGCTATCCGTTGGCGCCGGACTTGGCCAATTGCTCTACGGACTTTTTCCGGACAGCCCGGCTGGCGCCATCATTCTGTTGGGCATGGTCGGCTATTTTACCGGTGTTGTTCGCGCACCGATGACCTCGGTCATCATCATGATGGAAATGACTGCGGACCGAACAATGATCCTGCCGCTGTTTGCAACCGCCCTGATCGCAGATGCAGTCAGTTCGAAGGTCTGCAAGGACAAGCTTTATCACACTCTGTCCCGGCAGTTTCGCGCGATGTCGCCGGAGAATAGCCCAGAAGCCAAGTTGCAAGGAACCTGATCAGGCGCGCGACAATCGTGCTTCAAGTCGATTTGGACGGTGGTGTCAAAGCAACTGCACGGATTGGCAGCGAGGCCGCCTTCGAAGTAGGGCAGGGGCATGTCTCGACCTCGCAAACCCGCTAATCCTTTCCGCTATTTTCACTCATCGCCTGAAGTCATCCGGCTCGTCGTGCTGTTGTACGTGCGATTTCCGCTTTCGTTGCGGAACGTTGAGGATCTGCTGTTCGAGCGCGGAATCGACCTCTGTCACGAAACCGTGCGACTTTGGTGGAATCGGTTCGGCCCATTGTTCGCGGCCGACATTCGCCGCCAGCGCGTAAGCGCCATGCGGGGTATTCGCCACTGGCGTTGGCATCTTGATGAGGCGTATGTGAAGATCAATGGCGAGCTCCATTGTCTGTGGCGCGCGGTTGATCATGAAGGTGAAATCCTTGAGTCGTTCGTGACGAAGAAACGGGACAAATCTGCGGCCCTGGAGTTCATGAAGCGAACACTGAAGCGCCACGGCAAAACAGAAGCCATCGTCACCGATGGCCTCAAATCCTACCCCGCGGCTATGCGCGGTCTTGGCAATCTCGGTCGTCGTGAAATGGGTCGTTGGCTCAACAATCGCGCGGAAAATTCACACCTTCCCATCCGACGCAGAGAGCGTGTCATGCTGCGTTTTCGAAGAATGAAGACGCTGCAGAAGTTCAGCTCGGTCCATGCCCAGGTCCACAACCATTTCAGTCAGGAGCGCCACCTCGTTAGTCGTCAGGAGTACAAGAAGAGACGCTCAGCTGCCCTGGCCGAGTGGCAGAATCTTGCGGCCTGAGAAGGGCCGAGTTAGGGGCGCTCGCGTCAACCTGTTCCCCGTCAGCACCTTTGTCCCAGATTTGAGGTTGTGATTTAAGGAGTGATTTGGTCTCGTCGTAGTGACGAAGGAACGAAGATGAGACCAAATCACTCTGGCCAATCGAAG
>Ga0209023_10004373_pt1 | contig 16108 bp, 14 predicted proteins | sample LakOneMetagenome_FD_187468 | JGI IMG/M metagenome (GOLD analysis project Ga0209023, IMG submission 187468) | Freshwater and sediment microbial communities from Lake Erie, Canada (SPAdes) (version 2) | ecosystem: Environmental > Aquatic > Freshwater > Lentic | place: Lake Erie, Canada... | reverse complement strand
AGCGGCATCAGTTTAGTGTCACGCAGCCGCATAATATGGCCGGAAATGGGCAGGCCGAGCTTAACTTTCTGGTCCTCAGCAATCGCAAAGGTCGAATAATACTCCGCTAACCCCTCATTAAACCAAGGCGGGATCTCGCTTTTGCCGAACGTGGTATCGATAATGAAGTGCACGTACTCGTGAAAGATGGTCTCGAACGTCTGTGCGTCCTCGCCCTCGACAGAAAGCGTAATGTAGTTCACGTCTTCGCCGCCCTGAAAGTAACCGGCGATAAAATCGTCTATCTTTCCGTCAGCCCGCTTTGGCTTAAAGGTCTTGTAGGATGAATCACTCTTGAACACGACCACATTTGTCGGGATCGAGGCCGTGAGCACCATGCCGCGGAAGATATTGCGGAAAGTCTCGCGAAACTGCTCGAGGCGCGTCCCTACTTTTCGTATGTCTTTCTCCGAAGCATTGCCGATGAGGAAGAAATTTTTGCTCTTTACCTGTATCCACTCGTCCTTCGCGGACACATTTGTGTGCAGCGTAAACAGAAAACCAATAGCCAGCAAGAATATGAGAGCGATACGCAGGTGTTTCATAGCATTTTTGCAGCCGAGCGGCACAAACCGCAGGACGCATGGGATAAGTTCGGACAGATATCGATAAGAATTTAACATACACAGCACAATAATTAATAGAGAAATTTCAGTCACGGACACAGAACTGACGTTCGCCGACACAAAACCGTCAGGCACGGACACAAAACTGTCAGTCACGGACACAAAACTGTCAGGCACGGACACAAAACTGTTAGTCAGGGACACAAAAATGTCGGGTTTGGGCAGAAAATTATTAGATCTGTGTACAGAACCGGCGAAAGTGGGCGGAAGTTCAATGAATACGGGCACAAGAACGTCGTTTTCGGACAAAAAACTAATAGTTTTCAACTCAGTATTTGTGGGAATGTGAAAAAAAATGTCATTTTTTTTCAAAAAACCTGTAAGATTTCGGTCCATTTTCTCATTAATACATGAGGGCCCGTTTTTTCGGCGTGGTTCTACATCAATTTTTAGGAGAAAAAAGCTATGGCTGACAAGGGGATTCCGCAAACTGAAGCGGAAATTAACATCTTTTTGCAGACGCTGGACATTAAGCTTCCCGCTTATGAAACGATTCTGGCGATAACCACTGAGGAGCTCGAGGATCTCAAGAACGACGCGCAGAATTTCGACAATATGCTCGTGACGACGCAGCGTATTATAGACTCGAAGGACGCATTTTTTGAGTTTAAGGAGAATCTCTTTAAGGGAGAGCCGAGTACCGTGGCCCTGACGCCGCCGGTGTTTCCGCTGATCAGCCCGCCGCAGCCCGCTCTGCCCGGTATTATCCGCAGGCTTCGCAATCTGGTCAAGCGGATCAAGACGGCTCCAGGCTATACCATCCAGATCGGCGAGGATCTCGGCCTCGTCGAGAGCGATCCGGCCGGATTTAACCCCGATACGCTAACGGCCGAACTAAAGGTCCGCGCGATCTCGAACGGCCGCGTCGAAATTTCGTTCTCGAAGCAGGGAATGGACGCGATGCGTGTCGAGTTCAAACGCAAAGGCGAGACGACTTGGACGCTGGCGGGCATTTTTACGGCGTCGCCGGGAGTTCACGACGAGGCAAGCGTGCCGCCCGGATCGCCGGAGGTGCGCGAGTACCGTGGCTTTCTAGTTAAAAAGAACGAGATCGTCGGTAACGCTTCGCCGAGCTACACCGTCGTCACCACGCCTTAACCGAGCGTGCTGCGATCCGACATTTTCGCCCGCAGACCTTACAATCTGCGGGCGAAGTTCCACCCCGGACGGGCCATCACCCCTCACGCCCAACCCGCCCGGCCCAATGGCGTGTATGTTGTTTTAATTTAGGAGAGGAAGATCATGACAATGAAAGTCAGAGTTGTAGTCTCAGGAGACTGCATTATAAATAGGCAACCGTACGGTTGGGAGATCATAGCTATAACCGACACTAACCACGCCGCGAATCTATGGATCAACGGCAGAAACCCGCTAAATCAGGACATGCGTTTGGCTGGCAAGTTGCGAACGGTTACGTTTGAGCCCAATGAAGCCGTCGAACTGACGACAGACCCCGGCCGTCTGTGGGATAAGCTGCTCAATATTAGCGGCTCGCGGTTTCACGGGGTCGATGCGACAAGTCGCAAGAGCAATATTAAAGGCGAGTGGCGTAAGACGGGCAGAAACGACATCGTTCGTATGGTAATACCGATTGGTCTCGCCCAGGTCGTGACGGATGTTCCGGATTACTGGTTCTGCACCGCTAATCCGCTGGGACAATTGCAGTTTGTCGGACACCCGGTTGCAACGAGCGTGAGCATTACCTTTAATTTGAAGCCCGGCGACGGAGTCAATCTGCGGATAATGGATGACGGTGGATCGGCTAGTCACCATATTCCATTCACGGACGGTACAACGGTGGACGCGTTCTTTAGTAACGACTGCGGAGGCGGCTCGCATTCGGTGACGGACTTCCTGCGTTACTACGAATGGATGAGGGATCAACGGACGAGCGGAGAAAACGAGTTGCAGTTCATCGCCGGTAAGCACAATGGTTACAGTGCTCCGGCGGCGTTGTTCGAGCGTCTGTTGGCAAAGCTTGGCAGCGGAGACGCAAAGCTCAGCGATGAGGAGATGCAGATGTTCAAGGGGGCGTTTAACCCCATGGGCAACTGCGATCCGGTCGGGAGCGACCCGCCGCTTTGGCCGTAATTGGTGCGATCTTTAGTTTTTTGGTTGAGTAATATAAAGAACGCGGCGGTTCGCTTAGTGCGGCCGCCGCGTTTTATTGTTTGTGCGTTGCAGATCGGCGTTCGCCTATCGCGTTACCTTGCTCACCTGCACGCCGTTGATGATCGTGCCGACGCAATGTGTGGACCATTCGAGCGGATCGCCGTCGTAGAGTGCGAGATCGGCGTCTTTGCCTACTTCGAGCGAGCCGATGCGTTTGTCGAGGCCGAGAATTTTCGCGGCATCGATGGTTATCAACGCGAGAGCGTCACGCTGTGACACGCCATTCTGTGCCGCCATCCCGGCTTCGTAAAGGATGACACGCGTTTTTGGAACATAGCCTTCGTAACCCGACTGCAGGGCGACAGGAATGCCTGCGGCCTTTAGTTTACCGGCGGTTTCCATCGAAACACCGTTCATATCGCCGCTCGGACGAGCCATCGTCGGATGGATTATCACCGCCACGCCCGCCGCTATTATGTCATCCATCACAAGCTGAGCGTCGGCGGCTCCGTCGAGGACGATTTTTAGGTTAAATTCCTTGGCGAGGTGCAGAGCCGCGATAATATCCTGTGCTTTGTTGGCGTTAATCAGCAGCGGAATATCGCGTTTGACCACCGACATCATCGCCACCGAGCGAAGATCTTTCGGTGGGTCCGCCTTTTTCACATTCTCCTGAGCCTTGATCAGCTCACCGCGAAGCATCGCGATCGCTTTGGCCCGCGTCCCCGGCGATTTGCCCTGACCGGCGAGCCCTTCTTCGCCGAGCGTGACCATTATCATCGCCGTCGGGACGATCGTGGCTTCGTCGACGTCCTTGCCCCACGTTTTCGCGATCATCGTCTGTCCGGAGATCAAAGCGCTCGGCTGATGACCCGTGTGAATGGTCGTCACACCAAACTCACGCACCCACGAAATTAGCCGCTCGTCCGCATTATACGCGTCGATCGCCCGCAATTCCGGCTGCATCGGCCCGCTACCGTCGAGCGCCATCTGATCATGCGGCTGATTGAGATAACCATTCAGCCCGATGACCGTATGCGCGTCGATCAGGCCCGGCGTGACAACCTTTGCGGAGACGACGGTGTAATTCGCGGGGATCTTTATGTTGCTGCTCGACCCGACCGCCTCGATCTTGCCCGCGTTCACCAGCACCACGCCATCCTTTATCGGCTCGCCCGACATCGTCCACACAGTCTCGCCCTTGATGGCGAGCTGTGCGTGAGCGGTTAGCGACAAGCCGTAAGCAGCAAGCAGAAGCAGGAAGACAATTCTTACATTTTTCGCTTTCAGTTTTACGTTTTTCATTTATTAATTGCCTCCGCCGTCTTCGTCGTCTTCGTCCACGTGCATGCTGCGGTCGTCGCTGGCTCCGTTGCCGCCAACCTGGGTCAGGCGATCTTTAGGATCGGCCCGGTCAAACACCTTTTTGCCCTCGACCCAAGTCTCCAGCACATGCGTATACACGCTCAGCGGGTCGCCCGACAGGATGAGGAAGTCAGCATCTTTGCCCGCCTCCAGAGTACCGACGCGTTTGTCAAGATTTAGCATGATCGCCCCCGCCATTGTCAGAGCGTACAGTGCCTTTTCACGCGACATGCCCGCACGAACGGCGATCCCGCCCGAACGCAGCAGCCAACGCGAATCCGTAATGCCGTCGTCGGTGTGAAAAGCCGTGAGCACGCCTGCCTTTTCGAGAGCCGGGGCGTTGGCAGCGTAAACATCCATCGTCTCAAGCTTACCGCCGGGCGAATCGATGAAGATCATCGACACAGGAACCTTCGCTTTGGCGATCTCATCGGCGACCTTCCACGCCTCGGATACGTGATGGAGCACGACTTTGAACCCAAACTCTTTTTGCAGCCGGAGAACGGTCACGACATCGTCCGCTCTATGCGTGTGAAAGTGAACCGTGCGTTTACCATCGAGCACCTCGACCAGAGCTTCCATGCCGAGGTCTCGCGGCGGCAGCTTTGTGGCGTCGGTCCCGGCCTTTTTCACCTTTTCACGGTACTCCTGCGCCTTGATAAACTGGTCGCGCACAAGAGCCGCACTCTTTGCGCGGGTGCCGGGGAAGTTTCCGCCGCCCTGACGGATAGGATTGGTCCCGTTCGCGAACTTTATCCCGCCCATTATCTTGCCATCGGCGTCATAAAGCAGCAGGTCGTCCACTTTTACTGCGTCATCACGCAGCTTTATGTAGAGCGTCTGTCCGGAATCTAAGTGGCCGGACCCGGGCATGACGTTCACGGTCGTAACCCCGCCGCTCTGCGCCCGCTGAATGCTCGACGAGCGTACATTTATCCCGTCCAGCAGCCGAACATCAGGCTGTATCGGAGCGCTGCCGTCCGCACCGGAGCCTTCGCCGATATGGCTGTGCGTATCGACGAGCCCGGGCATGATAGTTTTGCCTTTGGCGTCGATGACGGTTACGTCCATGGTCATGATCACTTTGTTAACGTCACCGACGGCGACGATCTTGCCATTGCGGACGAGGATCGTGCCTTTCTCGATCACCGGACCGGAGATCGGAATGATGCGGGCGTTGACAAATGCGACCGGTTTGTCCTGAGCAAAGGCCGTTATCGACAAAATAACGGCGGCGGTCAGGCCGAAAAGTATTTTCTTCATCTAAAAAACCTCGATCGTGTTGAAATTAGAGCGGTTTGTATTGATAAGTTCCTATTTATCGCGGCCAGTGTCAACGAGTTCGGATGCATTTTGCTAATTCTCGCCCGCGATCGGCAGCGAAACGGTGAAGATCGTGCCGTTTGGCGTATTATTTCTGTGCTCGATTCGCCCGCCATGCGCAGTTACGATTCCATAACACACGGCCAGGCCAAGGCCAGTGCCTTTTCCCGTTGGTTTTGTTGTAAAAAAAGGATCGAAAACCTGGTTCACGTCCTCACTATCGATCCCCGTGCCATCGTCTGCGATCTCTACGACCACGTCATTGTTAGTTTGCGTTGTTTTGATGGTTAAGTTGCCGCCATCCGGCATCGCGTCGCGTGCGTTTAGGAAAAGATTGAGAAAGACCTGCTGCAATTGGTCTTCGTCGGCGTGAACGGAGGGAAGATCTTTGCCTGTTAGGCGTTCGACATCGAGCGTCTGGAAGGCCTTATCAAAACTCGCGAGCCGAAGCGCGGTGTCGATGACCTTATTAACATCGATCTCACCTCTCGCCGCAGGCCGCGAGCGCGCGAAATTGGTCATATCGCGAGTAACCTGCCCGATCCGCTCGATCTGGGCCGAGATCAGATTCAGACGCTCGCGGGTTTCGTCCGAATGCCCGTCTGCCGCACGCATAATTTGTACAAGCGACGATATCGACGCGAGCGGATTATTCACTTCGTGTGCGACTCCGGCCGCGAGCGTACCCATCGCGGCGAGCTTTTCGGTGCGAACGAGCTGTTCGTTTAGGCGCCCAAGTTCGTCAATGTCGCCCCGCATCTTGCGGCTCATCTCATTGAACGAATCTGCCAGCAGACCGATCTCGTCATTGCTTTTTCTGAGATCAACCTCGGTACCGTACGCTCCTTTTGTTACCTCAACGGCCGCCAGAGTGATCCGCTGAAGCGGACGCGAGATCGTTCGGAGCACGAGTAGCACGAGTAGAAGATTTGGAACCAATGCCGAGATCACGCTGAACACCAAATATCGCCGCCAGCCCTCGGCGTCCATCCCGTTATGAAAAGACCACCAAACGATCGGCACCTGAAACAGCACAAAGCTCGCTATCGCCACCGAAGCGATGCTCAGAGCGACCTTATATGTGATAGGAAACAGCCGAAATTGCTTTAACGCGGTCTGGAGCGAGAAGAGTTTGAAATTGAGAATGGCATACGCGTAGATAACGACGCCCGGTAAAACAAATATTGCACTGAGCGGCAGCAGCTCGTAATAGCCGAAGAACGGAAAAACAATGTTCGCGAGCGTCTTAAGCACTCCCGTGATCGCGAGTCCCCAGATCAACGCACCGACCTGCTGTCCTTCCTGCGTACCGCTATATTTACGGTATTTTTGAAACAGAACAACCGCTCCATAACAAAATACAAAATAGACGTAAGCGACAAACGCATATGCCAGCGGTGTTAATTCGATAACAAACCGGCCGTTGTCAAAACCGCTGCGTTCCCACAGCAATCCAAACAGGGCCGCCGGTATCAACACCACGCCGGGAGCAAATAATACCGCCGCCTTTTTCCTCGGTGTCCTCGCATTCTCCGGAAAGACCCACGCGAAAACAACGAGCGAATACTGCATCATGAGCGCCGTGATAAAGCTCGCCGCCGCCCACCAACCGGCCGCCGAATCCCGCGGGTAGAAATTCCAAAAAATGAGATCTTTAGTCGTCCAAATGGCAAGAAACGCAATGAATGCTGCAAAAGTCTGATGTGCCCGGTTCCTAGGATTTGACACGAAAACATAAAACCCGAGCGTCACGAGCAAAAACAGCGCAAACAGATGCAGCAAAACGAGCATTGTCTAGATATTAAATCGGATACCGACAATCGACAACGGTCGCTTATTGGATTCGGGCATTGCCGAACAAAGTGAAATGTTAAAACGAAAAACTTTTAGTTTTAACCTTTAAGTTTTCAGTTTGTTCGAGCGGTAACCGGGTTCGGAATGGTTCTATCGGGCCAACGCGGAGACGGCAGGTTTTTCTTGGATCGTCCTTTCGGTTCGCGGCACTGTGTTCGAATCTAGTCGCCGAAGTCTTGAAAGGGTTTTTCTATCGTCAAGAGCCTGGGCGAGATCCGTCGCGGACGATATCAGTCCCGGATCGGCATCAACATTTGCCAAAGCTAAAAAGCAAACAAAGTCTTCGCTCGCTGCGTCGGCATGAACCAACAAGCGATTCTTTGCTTTGCGTTCGAGACAGACGGTTGCAAGATCGCCTCGAGCGTGTGAGGAGAGTTTAAATAGCTCATTTTCCGGCGACAATGAGTCCGATGTACTTGCAGCCTGAGCGAGCCCCGTATATCTCGCAAAAAGTTCGCGAAACTCAAACACTGCCGTCGCATTCTCATCTGCAAACGCCGAATGCTCGATGGCGACCCTGATCGAATCGAGCCGTCTGTCGAAGTCATTCTGACCGGGATGCGAAACGGCGATACGACTTCGCGTTAGATCACGGATCAATAAAAATGCCGCAACCGGCCAAACGAGTGCAACCAGAACGACCTTAATGGCGAAATAAAGGTTACGTTTGCCGCTCGCACCAAAAAAATAGTGCATACTCAGAGGAGCACCGCATGCCAGATAGATTATCGCGAGGTCAATGAAGGTCATTGATCTTAAAATACGGCAAGATGCGTTCCACAATAGATTCCGGCCATATTCGTAACGCCGATTTAACACGGCAGCCTGATAATATCGTTGTTAAGTAAAAATTTCGGGAACAACGCAAAGTTGTTCGTCGTAATCTCATTTGTTGGCAATTCGCAAATAATGAGAACGGTTTTTCGCATTATGCAAAAATTCCGTGCAATTACGCAAAACGCTTCGGGCTTGTGCGTCCTAGTCTCGTAAGAGCACTGGCATAAGGATTGCTTTAGTTACCAGTTAGTTAGTAAAAGACGGTCAGATTGACCGCACAATAAGCAGGAGAATTGCTATGGACAGCAAATTAAAGATAAAAGTAGTCAAGAAAGAAGAGATCCGGCCAACGGTTGTCAAAAAAGTAAAAGGCAACACAGCCCGCCTCGCCGCACGCGAAATGGTATCCACCGTCACCGATTGGGTTACCGAATTCAAAATGCGCAAAAGCGAAGAAACCAAAGCCGCCATCGACAAATTCTTACCAAGACAACCCCAGACCAGCGAATTTTAAGAGAGTTTCGGGTTACGAGATCGGTCGCGAGTGGAGAGTAACGTCTTTGGGCTAGGCGTTGCTCTTTCTAGTTTAAATTGACACAATTTAGTTTTAACTTGTCGTATCCGAAACAGTTACTACGCCTCAAGAAGAAAGTATCGACAACATCCCGTCTATAATACGCTTGACTATGTTTGATATACAATGATATGATCGTTGTAAATGACACGATGGGTGGGCATACATATTGATGTTCGGAAATTAGGGATTCAAGCGTAAAATGATTCACGAGTACAGTAAGAAAAATCCTAGAAATGATACGCCGACGCTACATCTGTGGATGCACCAGGGATGCGTAACTATTGTTATCTCTTATGTTTACAGTCTGTCATTTAATAAGGAACTTGAGAAGTGTCCAGTTTTGCGTATCAAAAACGCGAAAACTGGACAAAATGCTGTAAACGCTTTAATGGCAAGATTTAAGTGTTCAGTTTTGCAAAAATCTGGACACTTTCTGGACACGTAACGAAGGAACGAGTGGCCAAAAACCGCGTTCGACGCCGATTTGAAACTACGTTGCTGACGCTGATATGCTAACGAGCAAGCAAAATAACTAATATATGACCGGAAAGATAGTAGTGGTTACAGGCGCGAGCAGCGGGATCGGGAAGGCGACGGCTTCGTTGTTTGCTCAAAAGGGTTCGACAGTTTATGCCGTCGGTCGCAATGAAAAGGAACTCGCGGCTTTGCGGGACAGCGTCGAGTCGAAACGAGGGTCGGTAAAGATACATTTGGCCGATGTTACCGAGTTTTCTCAGATCGACCGGATGATTTCGGCGATCGTTCAGGCTCATGGGCAGATCGATGTTCTGGTCAATGCAGCCGGAATAATCAAGAACGGAACGATCGAGGACACCACGCTTGATAATTGGGACAAGATGATGAACATCAACCTGCGTTCGGTGTTTTATCTGATGCAGAAATGCACTCCGCACATGGAGACGGCAAAAGGGAATATTGTTAACGTCTCTAGTGTTGCAGGAACCCGTTCGTTTCCAAATGTTTTGGCGTACGCCGTTTCAAAGGCGGCGGTCGATCAATTGACACGGTGTTCGGCACTTGAACTCGCGGCGAAAGGAATTCGTGTCAACGCCGTTAATCCTGGTGTGGTTGTGACGAATCTTCATACACGCAGCGGAATGAACGCCGAAGCGTATGAGGCGTTTCTTGAGCGGTCTAAGGAAACACATCCGATCGGACGTCCCGGTACGTCGGCGGAGGTCGCCGAGTTGATCTATTATTTGGCTTCGGACAAAGCCGGCTGGATTACCGGTGCGACTTATGAGATCGATGGCGGACGCGGCCAAACCTGTGCGAGATAGATTAATTTAGATGAGGATTCAGTTGCTTCCAAGTAGTTTCGACAACACAGGCGAGGTGTCACAGCACCAGCGTTTGACCTGTTTTGTTGTTAACGACTCAGTCGCGATCGACGCTGGAAGTCTCGCTTTTTCATGCACGGACAAGCAGCGGCAGAAAATACGAGATGTAGTTATCTCGCACACTCATCTGGATCATATAGCAGGCCTGCCGATATTTATTGACGACCTGTTTGCCCGTTTGACCGAACCTGTCCGGATCCATGTGGCGAAAGAAATGGCAAAGGTCCTAGAACGCGATGTGTTCAATTGGGACATCTATCCGCGATTCTCCGAGCTGACGAACGATCACGGTAACGTGATGGAATACCGCATTTTTGAAGCCGGAACGCGATTCAGTGCTGCACAGTTTGATATCATGCCGGTTCTGGTCAATCACAACCAGCCAAGTGCGGGATTCATTGTTTCGGACGGCATTAGTTCGATCGGCATCACCGGCGACACCGCCGAGACCGATCAGATCTGGAATGCTTTTTCAGCATGCAAAGATCTCAAAGCGATCTTTGTCGAATGCGCCTTTCCGGACGAGATGGAGACGCTGGCGAAGGCGTCCCATCACCTGACACCGCAACGATTGGTTAATGAATTGGGTAAAGTTGAGCTAGATTGCCCGGTCTATGTGTCAAACATCAAGGCGATGTATCGGGAAAAGGTCGTCGCCCAGATCGCTGATATTGCAGACTTGAATTTGAATATTGTGGAGGTGGGAAAGGTCTACGAGTTTTGATCTTCGGAAGCTTTGAATCGCAGGAAGTTTATTTTTTCAAAGGCACCTTGACGAAACTCGCCGATGAAATCGTGCAGAACGACGCGGCCGTTCGGCATCACCCTGGCGATCCGAAAGGTTCTTTCCTCACGAGATTTGCCAGGCATTATCTCGGCCCGAAAGGTAACGTTCATTTCAGGCCGGGCCCAAACGTCATGACTCTCGGCTCTTTCAGAGTGTCGGTCGAAGATTCCCATAGAGTTATTCGGTCTCGATCTTTGGCTTATGCTTGGCCTTTCGCAGGGCCGGATGGATCTTTGCCTCAGGCTTATCAGGATCCATTCTCCGAGTAGGCGGGGCCGTGGGTTTCCGGATCGAATCAAAGACCGGACGTTCGTCGTGATTTGTCTTAATGCGGCGTTTCACAGGACGATAATAACAAATTCGTCGGGTTTGCGAAATTTGTTTCGATTGACATTGAGCGACAAAAATTTAAGTATTAATTAACAGAGCCTTTTCGGTAATGGCTGTATAAGGGCAGATAATGATTTGACAGGACCAACGGGAAATCGATATTCAAACCCACGAAACAGGCCCGGATTTGCAATGAAACGCCGGCCGTTCTGGTTGCCCGCTTCGAATTATTATGTCCTTGCGTTTGCGATAGGACTCGCGTTTTTTTTCTTGATGTGGGGAATCCTGCACGATGGCGGCGACGAGACGCCGTGGATCACCGCGGGGATCGGATTCAGCATTTTGATGGTCGGGGCGGTAATATTGCGAGAACTTATTCTCCGCCGGGCACGTAATCGCTATCTTGCTCAGGAGCGGCAATTTGACAGGCAACTTAGTGATGTTTACAGCCGCATCAGCGATGGGAATAGGCCGGAAAAATTAACGCTTGAAAGAAACGATAGGCTGCTCGCCGACATCAAATGTAAATCGAATGCCGCGAAGGTTTTGAATCGATTTGCCGATGCGCATCGAGAGGTTTTTGAGATATGCGATCAGTATCTCTTGATAAACAAACGGGAAACGAGAACGGTCGGCCCTGGTTCGCCGAGACTAAAGGCGTTGAGGAAAGGGAAGGCGTCGGTTTCCAGATATCACCGTTTTCACCTGTTGCAGTGGGCGCAGATCGAAACGCGAAATATCACGCAGGATGTCGCCGCACTGCACAAAACCGGCGATAAGGTCGCTGCCCTTCAAAATGCACTCGCTGTGATCGATGCGTCGCTGGAATTTTATCCCGACGAACTCTCGCTGATCGAATCTCATTCGGTGCTATCCGAGATGCTGACTTCGGTCCGGGTTTCACATTTTGTAGAGAAAGCCGAACGGGCAGTTTTTAAGAGCGAATACAAACAGGCGATCAGCCACTATCGCGATGCCCTGTTTTATCTCGGCCGCGACAATATTAGAAGTGACCAGCGAGACGGAGCCGCCGAAAGGATCAATTTCGAGATAGACCGGCTCCGCCAAATAGAAGACCAGAATTAGCGGATCTTTTGATCCGAACGGAAGTACAAAAATGATCTCTCAGAAGTGCCCTAAATGTAATAGCAGCCGAATACGACGCGGCTACCGGCCGACGCCGTTCCTGTCGAAAATTATTTTCCGGTATTGTCTCTTGTGCGACGCTTGTAATTGGGAATTCTGGGGATTTGCCGTTCCTGGAACAGTAAGCCCTACTCCAAGTAAGAAGAAAAAGAGTCCGCTGGCAAAATAATTGGTTCATATGTCTGCTATGGGCTCGAACGTTTTTTCCGCCACTTTAATTTTTGTCAGAAAGCCCCGTAAGCCCAAGTTTCTGTTTAACCGGCCCAATATTCTAGTAATTTTTTGGGGTTGTATTATCTTTGCGGCCATTTGCCCGCAAAAATCATCGGCTCAGGAATTTAACTTAGTTCATTTCGGAGATCTGATCGATGTTAATGTTGTCGGAGCATCAGAATTCGATTGGCGTGGTAGATTGACCTCTGAAGGAAATCTGGAAGGACTAAATTCTTTTGGTGATCCGATAAAGGGCCTGTGCCGGTCTGAAGAAGCGATCGCGACGGACATTAAACGTGCCTACTCGAAATTCCTCCGGGAACCTGAGATAAAGGTGAGAGTGATCGACAGATCCGGCCGTCCGGTCGTAATTTTAGATGGAGCCGTTAGAACTGCACAGCGATTTCAATTGAACAGGCCAGCTAGTTTGCGTGAGTTACTGGTGATGGCGGGTGGTGTTCGGGACGATGCAAACGGTGAGATCCAGATCTTCAGGCCCGAGATCCTCAATTGTGAAGGATCTGCCGGTACAAGCAACGCACTACCGATCGTTAACATCACAATCAAAGACTTGATTGCCGGAGTGCCAACCGCGAATCCGATCATTCGGAGCGGTGATATTATTACTATCAGGCGGGCGGAAGTGATATACGTGATCGGCGGGGTAGTTAATCCGCGACAAATTGCATCACGGGCGACGACAACCCTTTCCCGGGCGATCGCGACCTCGGGCGGGCTATCGAAAAAGGCAGATAGCGAAGGGGTTGTGATATATCGCCGCGATGGAAATGAGTTGAAACGCATTGAGGCCGATCTGAAGAAGATCGAAGCAGGCGAGGTCTCTGATCCGCCACTTAAAGCTTTCGATATAGTTGAGGTTGGAGTCAAAGGCGTCGAAAAGCGAAAAGTGCCGCCCATGATCGCGAATCAATCCTCGAACGCCGCATCTATTCCGCTTAGAGTAGTTGATTGAAACTATTAGGACGGTTGATATCTAAAAATAGGGACAAATTCGATTATAGGGTTGTTATTATTTAGGCCGAACCCATATAATGTAGCGTTATGGCAAATATAAAAAAGAAATTCAGCCGACGTACGATTGCTTTGTTTTGGACTCTCCTCGTTGGGGTCGTCGTCGCGGTTTTGATCAAAATGGAACAGATTTCGGTTCTCTACGTTTTGGTTACTCTTTCGTTGGTCGTTCTGCTTCTAATTGTCGGATTCGCTGACCTGGAAAAGGTCCGTGTTGACGGCTCGGACGGAGCACCGCAAGACTCTTAAAATGGTTTACTAATGCGCGTTTTTCTTAAGGCGACCTTTCTTGCATCTCTGATCGCGATCTATTCAGGATTCGCGGTCGGTGCGAGTACAGCAGGAATTGGGTCTAAAGAGGATGTTCAAAAATTTCGTTGGAAATCCAAATCTATAGAAATAGCGATCTCCCGTTCGCTGACTTCACAAAACACAAATATCAAATCCGGAAGTGACGTTGCCGGGGCGATTCGTCGAAGCATTGCGTCGTGGCAGGATGTTGCTTCGATCGAGATCGTAACGACTGAGTCAGGCAAGACCGATGTTAGTCCTGCGGGGCCATCGGGTGATGGAGTGAGCTTGATCACTATTGCCCAGACTCCTGAGAATTTGTTGTTCTTTGGCCGCGATCCATATTCGGTATCTGCCAGGACGCGAATATTCTATAATCGCCGAGGAATAATAACGGAGGCGGACATTGTCCTCAATCCGTTTCAGCAATTTTCCACGGACGGTTCGTATGGGACATTCGATTTGGAATCGACACTTCGCCACGAGATCGGTCATTTGTTGGGGCTCCGTCATTCGAAGGTAGTTGGAGCCACAATGTATGACAGTGCTTTAAAGAACGGCGACAACGGACTTCAGTATCAGATCGGGAGATTGTCCGATGACGATATTGCATCAATTCGAGCAATATATGGGTCGAGCCAACCCAACGAAGAATGTTGTGGCTCGATCGTCGGCAAAATTTCGTCGACAAGCCGCAGCGGTCGCGAATTTTTGGTTTGGGCCCAAGACTCGTTTAGCGGTCGGATTGTTTCGAGCACTACAACTGACCGCCTCAAAGGATTTCGATTGGACGGTTTGATTGTCGGGAAATATTCAGTTTATGCGATAGAATCCGGAGTCATGCCAGGCTTTTCGCGGCAAAGGTTAGAGGATGTGATCGTAGAGAAGGGTTCTACGGCATCGCTTAATTCCCGTTATTCCAGAAAACCAGTGGGTTTTTCGCTCGAGCTGTTAGGCATGAATGGCCTACTCTCGGACTCCTCGATTACTCTGGAACGAGGTAGCAGTTATATCTTATTAGCTGGAGGTAAGAATATCTCGTCCGATCGTGTTCGAATCGTCTGCGACTCGCCGTTTCTTTCGGTTGAGCGCGAATCTATTGAAAATGTTACGTTTGATGCAAACCTTTCTGCCGTAAGCTTTAGGATCGTTGTTGACAATGAAACACCTCCCGGGCAGTACAACATCTTGGCGATCTCGGACAATGACTCTGCAGATATCCGCGTTGGTGCACTCACGGTAGCCGCTGAATAATTTCACTGATTAATTGATAGTACCTCTTGCGCTAAATCATCGCCTCTTATGAGTTTGCAATTGCAATTTCTTTATGCATAATTTAGTTTGTTCACCACCCCGGTGAACATCTGCTGCGGTCTGTGAGGAACCGCGGCAACGAGGGCGACGGTGTGGGAGACGTCGCCCTCACTCATTTTTCGGACTTTGGTCTGACCGATTGACTTAACTGCGCGACGGCGTAGAATTAGGTGATGTTGTCGGAGAACAAATTTTCGTTTTCCCAAAGATTGTGCAGAACTTAGAAAGCTGAATTGATGTCGAAGGAGATGCCGCAAACCACGAGTGTTTGACGGTGTTTTTGAGTTTTTGGGTTATGAAATCAAGCGAAAAGGGCTGGATGAAAAAATGGCTATACAGCGGCAGTGTCGCTGAGATGGAAGGGCCCGCCGAACCTGAAGGCAGACATCAGCAACATTCGTGGTGGAAGGTAATGTGCCTGACAGGCGTGGATTACTTTTCAACTTTGGGTTACCAGCCCGGGATCGCATTTCTTGCCGCCGGTGTTTTATCCCCGGTAGCTACCCTTGTTTTGGTCCTACTCACGCTTTTTGGCGCTCTGCCGATCTATAGTCGCGTTGCGAAAGAGAGTCCGAAGGGCGAAGGTTCGATCGCGATGCTTGAGGCGTTGCTTTCGCGTTGGAAAGGCAAGCTTTTTGTCCTCGTTTTGCTGGGATTTGTCGCGACGGATTTCGTAATTACAATCACCCTTTCGGCGGCCGACGCGACAGCTCACATCCTCGAAAATCCATTTGTCCGCGGGGCGGTGCCGATCCTTGATCATCCCGTCATAGTAACGCTCACGCTAATAACATTTCTTGGCGCGATCTTTCTCAAGGGTTTTAAGGAAGCGATTGGAATTGCCGTGTTTCTTGTCGCCATTTATTTGGTGCTAAACGTAATAGTAATAGGCGTCGGACTTTACGAGGCTCTTACGCATCCGCTTTTGTTGGTTGACTGGAAAACCGCGCTTTTGACAACA
>Ga0209023_10004371_pt1 | contig 16113 bp, 13 predicted proteins | sample LakOneMetagenome_FD_187468 | JGI IMG/M metagenome (GOLD analysis project Ga0209023, IMG submission 187468) | Freshwater and sediment microbial communities from Lake Erie, Canada (SPAdes) (version 2) | ecosystem: Environmental > Aquatic > Freshwater > Lentic | place: Lake Erie, Canada... | reverse complement strand
TTGGTCCTTCGGCGACTACTTCAAGAAGGACGCGATCGCCTGGGCATGGGAATTGCTCACGGACGTGTGGAAGCTGCCGAAAGATCGACTGCTGGTCACGGTCTACCACACCGACGACGAAGCCTTCGAACTGTGGCGCGACATGATCGGCCTGCCCGAGGACCGCATCGTCCGCATCGGCGACAACAAGGGCGCACCTTACTCCAGCGACAATTTCTGGCAGATGGCCGACACCGGCCCCTGCGGGCCCTGCACCGAGATCTTCTACGACCACGGCGCGCACATCGCCGGCGGCCCGCCCGGTTCGCCCGACGAGGACGGCGACCGCTTCATCGAAATCTGGAATCTCGTCTTCATGCAGTTCGACCGCGCCGCCGACGGCACGCTGTCGAAATTGCCGGCGCCGTGCGTGGACACCGGCATGGGCCTGGAGCGCCTGGCCGCGGTGCTGCAGCACGTGCATTCGAACTACGAGATCGACCTGTTCCAGGCGCTGATCAAGCGCGCCGCCGAACTCACCAATACCTCCGACCTCGACAACAAGTCGTTGCGGGTGATCGCCGACCACATCCGCGCCAGCGCGTTCCTGATCGTCGATGGCGTGCTGCCATCGAACGAAGGCCGCGGCTACGTGCTGCGCCGGATCATCCGCCGCGCGCTGCGCCACGGCTGGATGCTGGGCGTGCGCGAACCGTTCTTCCACAAGCTGGTCGGCACGCTCGACGTGCTGATGGGTGATGCCTATCCGGTGCTGCGCGAAGGCCGCGCCACCGCCGAGCGCGCCTTGAAGGCGGAAGAGGAACGCTTCGCCGAAACGCTGGATTCGGGCATGCGCATCTTCAACGACGTCGCGGCCAAATCCGGCGACATGATCCCCGGCGCCGATGCGTTCCGCCTGTACGACACCTACGGCTTCCCGCTCGACCTGACCCAGGACATGGCGCGCGAACGCGGCCTGTCGGTGGACCTCGCCGGTTTCGACGCGGCGATGGCGAAGCAGAAGGAAACCGCGCGCGCGGCCGGCAAGTTCGGCGGTGGCACGCAATTGCCGGCGGAACTGGTCGCACAGCTCGCGCCGACGAAGTTCCTCGGTTACGAATCGCTCGTTTCCGGCGGGCTGGAAGTCGTCGCGCTGCTGAAGGATGGCAAGCCGGTCGATGTGATCGAGGCCGGCGACGAGGCCATCGTCATCCTCGATTCGACGCCGTTCTACGCCGAATCCGGCGGCCAGGTCGGCGACACCGGCGAACTCGACGAGAAGGGCGTGCGCTTCGTCGTCGGGGACACGGTGAAACTCGCCGGACAGTTCCATGGCCATGTCGGCACGCTGCAGGCGGGAACGCTGCGCAAGGGCGACCATCTCGTCGCCTCGGTCGATGCCGCGCGTCGCGGCGCCACCATCCTCAACCACAGCGCCACGCATCTGCTGCATGCGGCGCTGCGCGGCGTGCTCGGCACCCACGTGCAGCAAAAGGGCTCGCTGGTCGCGCCGGATCGCCTGCGTTTCGACTTCTCGCACTTCCAGCCGCTGACCGCGGCCGAACTCGCCGAGATCGAACGTCGCGTCAACGCCGAGGTGCGCGCCAACCACGAAGGCGAAGTGCGGCACATGGCGATGCAGGAAGCGCTGGATTTCGGCGCGATGGCGCTGTTCGGCGAGAAGTACGGCGAGGAGGTGCGCGTGCTGCGCTTCGGTCCGACCTCGACCGAACTCTGCGGTGGCACGCATGTGGGCCGCACCGGCGACATCGGCCTGTTCAAGATCGTGTCCGAAGGCGGCGTCTCCGCCGGCGTGCGCCGGATCGAGGCGGTGACCGGGCAGGGCGCGCTGGATTACGTGGCGGAGGAAGAACGCAGGCTCGACGACGCGGCGGCGCTGCTCGGCGGCAACGTCGGCGAAGTCGGCGAAAAGCTGCGGCAACTGCTCGATCGCCAAAAGAAGCTGGAACGCGAGCTCGATGCGCTGAAGGCGAAGGCCGCATCCGGCGCGACCGCGGACCTCGCTTCGCGCGCGGTCGATGCGAACGGGATCAAGGTGCTGGCCGCGCGGCTCGAAGGCTTCGACAACAAGGCCCTGCGCGATGCCGTCGACCGCTTCAAGCAGCAGCTCGGCGACGCGGTGATCGTCCTCGCCGGGGTGCAGGACGGGAAGGCCGCGCTGGTGGCCGGGGTCAGCGGCGCGGCGCTGGGCAAGATCAAAGCCGGCGACGTGCTCGCGGACGTGGCGCGCCAGGCCGGCGGCAAGGGCGGTGGCCGGCCGGACATGGCGCAGGGCGGCGGCGAAGACGGCCCGGCGCTGGAAAAAGCGCTTGCCGGCGTCGTGCGCTGGGTCGCGGAACGCACCTAGCCGACTTCCGGCACGTTGCCCCCGGTGCCGGCGGGTCGTTATGATCGTTCACGTTTGTGGAGAAGATGTGGGTTTCGTTGCCTGCGCGCGTCCCGGCAGGGGAGTGGCCACCGGCATGGGAGTTGCCAGATGTTGATCCTTACCCGACGCGTCGGCGAGACGCTCATGATCGGCGACTCGGTCACCGTGACCGTGCTCGGCGTGAAGGGCAACCAGGTGCGCGTGGGCATCACCGCGCCGAAGGACGTGGCCGTGCATCGCGAGGAAATCTATCAGCGCATCCATCGCGAGGAAGAAGGTGGGGCCGCCTCTGCCGACGCCAAGGATTTGCCGCAGTCGGAGTGAGCCGGTATCCTTCCGCGCCTGCCGCAGGACACAAGCAGCGGCATGCGTCACGGAGACTTGCCCGAGAGGCCGAAGGGGCTCCCCTGCTAAGGGAGTATGGGGTCAAAAGCTCCATCGAGGGTTCGAATCCCTCAGTCTCCGCCAGTTTTTCGTTGTTCCGTCGTTCGGATGCTGGCACTGCTTCTGGTGCGTCCGTATAATGCGCGGCCTCGTGGGGCCATAGCTCAGCTGGGAGAGCGCGTCGTTCGCAATGACGAGGTCGGGAGTTCGATCCTCCCTGGCTCCACCACGATACAAACGTTTCATGCGCGCCCGTAGCTCAGTTGGATAGAGCACCAGGCTACGAACTTGGGGGTCGGGAGTTCGAATCTCTCCGGGCGCGCCATTCCTGCAAAGCCAGCCCCGGGCTGGCTTTTTCTTTTTCGCCGTGCATCCATCCGCCGCGCCCATGCGTATCGGACCATGGAGCACGTCGCCGGAATGTAGGATGGCCACAAGTCGCAAACCGCAGGAACCGTCGCCGTTCGAGGCGGCCAGGCGCATGTCCACCGTGGGTGCAGCCGTGAGGGAATCCAGGGACTGGTCGTCCGAGATGGCCGCGGTGGCGCGCCGGCGCGACCGCGATTGCTTCATGCGCATCTACGACCATTTCATGCCCCGGGTCTGCCTCTACCTGCGCGGCATCGGCGCGAGCGGATCGATGGCCGAGGAACTCGCGCAGGAATCCCTGCTGCGGCTGTGGCAGCACGCAGCGGCCTATGATTCGCACCGCAGCGCAGTGGGCACATGGCTGTTCCGGATCGCCCGCAACCTGCACATCGACCGGATCCGCCGCGAAAGCTGGCATGCGCGCGACCGCGAGGCAGAACTCGAAGCCGAGCTGCAGCCGGGAAACGCAGGCAGCGCGGCCGAGGACTACGCCGAACACGTGCAACTGCAGCGGCGGATCGACGCCTTGCCGCCGGTGCAGGCGCGACTGATGCGAATGTCCTACTTCGAAGCCAAGACCCATCAGGAAATTTCCGTCGAACTCGGGATGCCGCTGGGAACGGTGAAATCCCACCTGCGCAGGGCGTTCCTCCGCCTGCAGGGCGAACTGGGAGGACGGGCATGACCCCGCGCCATCATCTCGATCCGGCCACCGTGCTCGCGCATGCGGCCGGTGCGATCGCGCCGGAAGCCGCCGCCATCGTCGCCATCCACCTCGAGGCCTGCGACGCGTGCAGGCGCGTGCTCGCGCGTGCGGAGCAGGTGGGAGGCGTGCTGCTGGAACAGCAGCATGTGCACGCCGCGACCGACGCGTCGCGCGAACGCCTGCGCGCGGACATGTTGCAGCGCCTCGAACACGACACGGCGGTCGCGTCGATGCCCTGGCAGGAATCGCCCGCCCCCGATCCGGATCGCCTGCCTGCGCCTTTGCATCCGTACTTCGGCGACACCTACAGCGGTTTGCGCTGGCGCTGGATGGGGCCGGGGCGGCATTTCGTCCAAACGCGCGGGCCCAGCGGCGGTACCTTGCTGATGCTGCGCATCGCACCCGGCAAGCGCATGCCGGTGCACGGCCACGGTGGCAGCGAAATCACCCAGATCCTGCGTGGCGCCTACCAGGATTCGCTCGGCTGTTTCGCCGCCGGCGACGTCGCCGACCTGGATGCCGGCACGGAGCACCAGCCGGTGATCCTGCCCGGGGCCGCCTGCGTCTGCGTCGCCGCGCTGGACGCACCGCTCCGGTTCCCGGGCTGGCTGGCGCGCGCGCTGCAACCGGTGTTCGGGATCTGAGGCGACTGCATCCGTTCGTCGCGGCCGCGCGTATGCATCGGCATGCGAACGGAGATGCGGATGAGCGCCAAGGCCTTGCGTGGATCCCCGGGTCGGCCACGGCGGATCGCCACCCTGCGATCCTGGTTCGATACCGGCGCAGATGACGGGCGCGCCGACCATGGCGGCGAGGACCGCATCGACTGGTTGCGTGCCGTGCCGTTCATCGGCATGCACCTCGCCTGCATCGGCGTACTGTGGGTCGGGGTGTCCGCCATCGCATTGTGGATCGCGGCCGGGCTGTACGCCGCGCGCATGTTCGCGCTGACCGGCTTCTACCATCGCTATTTCTCGCACCGCACGTTCCGCACGTCGCGCGCCGTGCAGTTCACGTTCGCGCTCATCGGATCCGCGTCGGTGCAACGCGGCCCGCTGTGGTGGGCCGCGCATCATCGCCACCACCACCGCCATGCCGATACCGATGCCGACCCGCATACCCCGCGCAAGGGGTTCTGGCGCAGCCATGCCGGCTGGTTCCTGACCCGCGCGGGGTTCCGCACCAATCCAGCGCGCATCGGCGACCTGCTGGAGTTCCCGGAACTGCGCTGGCTCGACCGCTACGACACGGCGGTGCCGATCGCGCTCGCGGCGTCGCTGTATGCGCTCGGCGCGGTGCTGCAACACCGGGCACCGGGGCTGGGCACCAGCGGCCCGCAACTGCTGGTGTGGGGCTTCTTCGTGTCCACCGTGGTGCTGTTCCATGCGACGGTCACGATCAATTCGCTCGCGCATCGCTGGGGGCGACGGCGCTACGCCACCCGCGACGACAGCCGCAACAACTGGCTGCTCGCGCTGATCACCTTCGGCGAGGGCTGGCACAACAACCATCATTTTTTCCCGGGCAGCGCGCGCCAGGGTTTCCGCTGGTGGGAGGTCGACCTCACGTGGTGGGGCCTGCGCGCGATGCAGGCGCTGGGCCTGGTGCGCGACCTGAAGCCGGTACCCGCCTGGGTGCTGGACAAGGCCGGGCGCTGACATGCGCATCGCGGTCGTCGGCGGCGGCATCGGCGGACTGTCCGCGGCATGGCTGTTGTCGCGCCGCCACGAGGTGGTGTTGTACGAGGCGAACGATTACCTCGGCGGACACACCGACACCCACCGCGTCGAGGTCGAAGGCCGGGCGCTCGAGGTCGATACCGGCTTCATCGTCCACAACCCGGTGCATTACCCGCTGCTGACGCGACTGTTCGACGAACTGGGCATCGAATCTCAGCCGACCACGATGGGCTTCTCGGTGCAGGACGAGGCCAGCGGCCTCGAATACAACGCAACCTCGCTGGACGGCCTGTTCTGCCAGCGTCGCAACCTCGCGTCGCCGAGGTTCTGGGGAATGCTGTACGACCTCGTGCGCTTCTACCGCAACGCGCCGGACTTGCTCGCCATCGATGGGCCCGGGCCTTCGCTGGGTGAATATCTCGTCGCGAACCGCTACGGCACCGCGTTCCGCGACCAGCACCTGGTGCCGATGGCGAGTGCGCTTTGGTCCTCGCCCGCGAGCGACATCCTCGCGTTTCCCGCGCAATACCTCGTCCGCTTCATGGCCAACCACCACATGCTGCAACTCTCCGGCCGACCGGCGTGGCGCGTAGTGCGCGGCGGCTCGCGCCGCTACGTCGAGGCGATGGCCCGCAGCTGGGACGTTCGGGTGCGCCTGGGGACGCCGGTCCGCGGCATCGTCCGCGATGCGCATTCGGTGCGCGTGCGCTGCGATACCGCCGACGAACGCTTCGACCAGGTAGTGCTGGCCTGCCACGCCGACCAGGCGCTGGCCCTGCTCGCGGACGCCAGCCCCGCCGAACGCGCGATCCTCGGTGCGATCCGCTACCAGCGCAACGACGCCGTCCTGCACACCGACGCACGCCTGCTGCCCCGCGATCGCAAGGCCTGGGCGGCCTGGAACGCGTGGCTGCCCGCGGATTCCGCGCGCGCGTGCACGGCCAGCTACTGCATGAACCTGTTGCAGGGCCTGCCGACGGCCACTCCCGTGGTGGTGAGCCTCAATCGCACCGCGGACATCGATCCGGCCAGGATCCTGGTCCGTCGCGCCTATCGGCATCCCCTCTACACGCAGGCCGCGGTGGCGGCGCAGGCGCGCAAGCACGAGATCCAGGGCCTGCACCGCACCTGGTTCGCCGGAGCCTACTGGGGCTGTGGTTTCCACGAGGATGGCATCCGCAGCGGGGTCGAGGTCGCGCGCGCGCTCGGCGTCGACTGGCCGCAGGCGAATTCGGCCCGCGGCGAACGCGTGCAAGCCCCGCGTTCCTCCTTCGAGGTCGCAGCATGAGTGCGCTGAGGAGCGCGATCTACGAAGGCCGCGTGCGCCATCGCCGGCATGCGCCGCGCACGCACGCCTTCAGCTACCGCATGGCGCAGCTGTACCTGGACCTCGACGAACTCGACCAGGTGTTCCGCGACCGCTGGTTGTGGTCGCGCGACCGGCGCAACGTCGCCGAATTCCGCCGCAGCGATTTCCTCGGCGATCCGCGCCGACCGCTGGCCGAAGCGGTGCGCGATCGCGTCGAAGCAGAGACCGGCGAGCGTCCGCGCGGCCCGGTGCGCGTGCTCGCGCACCTTCGCTACGCCGGCTACAGCTTCAATCCGGTCGCGTTCTACTACTGCCACGACGCGGCTGGCGCCCTGCACAGCATCGTCGCCGAGATCACCAATACGCCGTGGAAGGAACGCCATGCCTACGTGCTGCCGCTGGCGCGCGCCGACGCGCGGGGCAGGGCGTTGCACTGGCGCTTCGACAAGGCGTTCCACGTTTCGCCGTTCCTGCCGATGCAACGGCGCTACGCCTGGACGTTCACCACTCCGGGCGACGACCTGCGCGTGCACATGCAGGTGTTCGACGGCGATGCGTGCGAATTCGACGCCACCCTCGCGCTGGAGCGGCGCCCGCTGGATGGTCCGAACCTGGCGCGGGTGCTGTGGCGATATCCGCTGATGACGGCGCAGGTGATCGCAGGCATCCACTGGCAGGCGCTGCGGCTGTGGCTCAAGCGCACGCCGGTGCACGGTCACCCGAAACAACTGGAGACGCCGCGATGAGCAGCATCGTGCACCCCGCGGTCGGCGGTTATGGCGCGCTGGATCGCTTCCTGCGCGCGCGCCTGTTGCGGACGCTGGAGACGTTGCGTGGTGGCGAGGTCGAGCTGGTGGATGCACTGGGTACGCTGCGCCTCGGCGAAGCCGGTTCCGGACCGGGATTGCGGCTCGCGGTGCACGAACCGGCCTTCTATCGCGCGCTCGCCGGCAACGGCAGCGTGGGTGCGGCCGAGGCCTACGGCGACGGCGCCTGGGATTGCAGCGACCTCGTCGGACTGGTCCGGCTGCTGGTGCGCAACCGCGACATGCTCGACGCCATGGAACGCGGCCCGGCGCGGCTGGGCGGTTGGGCGATGCAGGCGTTGCATGCGCTGCGCCGCAATACCCGCGAGGGCGCGCGACGCAACATCGCCGCGCATTACGACCTCGGCAATCCGTTCTTCCGCCTGTTCCTGTCCGACGACCTGATGTACTCCTCGGCGTTGTACGCCGGCAGCGACGAATCGCTGGAGTCGGCGTCGAAGCGCAAGCTGGAACGGGTCTGCGAAAAACTGCGGCTGCAACCGGGCGACGAGGTGGTGGAAATCGGCACCGGCTGGGGCGGCTTCGCGATCCATGCCGCGCGCGAACACGGTTGCCGGGTCACGACCGCCACGATCTCCACCGAGCAGCATGCGCTGGCGACGCAGCGCGTTGCGGAGGCGGGACTGCAGGATCGGATCGAGGTGATGCTCTGCGACTACCGCGACCTGCCCGGTCGCTACGACAAGCTGGCATCGATCGAGATGGTCGAGGCGATCGGTCCGCAATACCTCGACACCTATTTCGCGACGATCGGCCGCCTGCTCAAGCCCGATGGACTGGCGCTGGTGCAGGCGATCACGATCGAGGACCACCGCTACGAACAGGCGTTGCGCAGCGTCGACTTCATCAAGCGCCACGTGTTCCCGGGCTCGTTCATTCCGTCGATCGCGGCGCTGCTGGCGGCCAAGGCGCGCAGCAGCGACCTCGCGCTCGTGCACCTGGAGGATTTCGGGCCGTCGTACGCGCGCACGCTGCACGCGTGGCGGCAGCGGTTCCTCGGCAACCGCGAGGCGGTGCGTGCGCAGGGGTTCGACGAACGCTTCCTCCGGATGTGGGAGTTCTACCTGGCGTATTGCGAGGGCGGCTTCCTCGAACGAACGATCGGCGTGGCCCACCTGCTGATGGCGAAGCCGGGGTATCGCGGCGACTCGTACCTGCCCGGGTTGCTGGAGGCCTGAGGTGACGGCGTTCTGGACCAACCTGCTCGGCTACCAGGCAACCTGGTTCGCGGTGGCGTGGAGCGCGGGGCAGGGACGCGGCTGGATCGGCATGCTGGCCTGCACGGTCTTCATCGCCGCGCAATGGTTCGCCTCGCGGGTGCGGCGCGCCGACGCCCGCGTGCTGCTCGCGGCACTGGGTTGCGGCCTGCTCGTGGATGGAGCCGCGGCCGGCGGCGGACTGCTTGCATATGCCTCGCCGCAACCGGCGCTGCCCGCGCCAGCATGGATCGTGCTGCTGTGGGGCGCCTTCGCGATGACCCTCAACCATTCGATGGCATGGTTCGCCGCACGCCCGTGGTTCGCGGCCGCATTCGCTGCCGTGGGCGGACCGCTGGCCTACCTCGGCGCCGCGCGTGGCTTCGGTGCGCTCGCCTTCCCGGCACCCGCGTGGCCAGCGCTGGCGTACCTCGGCGTCGCGTGGGCAGTCGCGCTGCCGCTGCTGCTCCGGATCGCCGCGATGCGGGATCCCGTCCATGCCTCCACCGCAGGGGCGCGCGCATGACGCCGTGGCAACAACTCTTGCTGGCGTGGGCGCTCGCCGCGCTCGCGCAGGGGATGGCGTGGGCGCGTCAACAACGCACCCGCAACGCCGGCATCGTCGACGTGGTGTGGTCGTTCGGCCTCGGCGCGTCGGCGGTGCTGGTGGCCGCCACCGGCAGCGGCGCGATCCTGCCGCGCGCCTTGCTCGGCATCCTGGGCGGCGCGTGGGGTTTGCGCTTGGGGCTGCACCTCTGGCATCGCGTGCGCGGCGAAGCCGAGGACGGCCGCTACGCGCAGTTGCGCAAGCGCTGGGGCGACGCGCCGTTCAAGTGGCTGGGAATGTTCCAGTTCCAGGCGCTGCTGGTGGCGATCTTCTCGCTGCCGTTCCTCGCGGTGGCAGCGAACCCGCTCGCGCGCTGGAACGGCTGGTTCGTGGCGGGCGTCGCGCTATGGCTGTGCAGCGTGGGCGGCGAAGCCATCGCCGATCGCCAGCTGGCGCGGTTCCGCGCGGATCCCGCGCATCGCGGCACGACCTGCCGCATCGGTCTGTGGCGCTGGTCGCGGCATCCGAATTATTTCTTCGAATGGCTGCACTGGTTCGCGTACGTGCTGCTCGCGATCGGTTCGCCATTCGCCTGGCTGGCGTGGACCGGCCCGCTGCTCATGTACGTCTTCCTGCGCTGGATCAGCGGCATCCCGTTCACGGAGGCGCAGGCATTGCGGACGCGCGGCGAGGAATACGCGCGGTACCAGCGCAGCACGTCGATGCTGTTCCCGTGGTTCCCCAAGGAGGAAGGATGAACGCAAGCGCCGACGCCATCGCATTGGCCAGCGACAGCCCGGCCGCGGGCGTGCTGGGCTGGGCCGAACGCGGCCTGCTGCCCGATGCGCTCTTGCGCGCCGGCATCCGTCGCCAGTGCGCGCAGCGCCTGCGCGACGAACATGCCGACGATCCGGCCGCGGCCGCGCGCGGCAACGCCGCATTGATCGCCGCACTGCGCGGGAGCCCGCTGGCGATCCACGTCGACGCGGCCAACCGGCAGCACTACGAATTGCCACCGGCCTTCTTCGAGCGCTGCCTCGGCCCGCGGCTGAAGTATTCGGGCTGCTTCTACCCGAACGGAACCGAGACGCTCGCCCAGGCAGAGGACGCGATGCTTGCGCTGTACGGCGAGCGGGCGCAGCTGGCCGATGGCCAGGACATCCTCGAACTGGGCTGCGGCTGGGGCTCGCTCACGCTGTGGATGGCCGAACACTACCCGCGCGCGCGCATCACCGCGGTCTCGAATTCGGCGTCGCAACGACGCTTCATCGAGGCGCGCTGCCGCGAGCGGGGCTTCGAGCACGTCAGCGTGCTCACCTGCGACGTGAACCGGCTGGAATTGCCGGCCAATGCGTTCGATCGCTGCGTCTCGATCGAGATGTTCGAGCACATGCGCAACTACGCGGCGCTGCTGGATCGGATCGGAAGCTGGCTGCGTCCCGGCGGCAAGCTGTTCGTGCACATCTTCTGCCACCGCACCCTTGCCTATCCGTTCGAAACAGAAGGCGAGGGCAACTGGATGGGGCGGCACTTCTTCACCGGCGGGCTGATGCCGGCCGCGGATACCTTGCTGTGGTTCCAGGACGCATTGCGCATCGAGGATCGCTGGCTGGTGGACGGGACGCATTACCAGCGCACCGCGAACCATTGGCTCGAACGCCAGGACGCGCGTGCGGGCGAGATCCTGCCGATCCTGCGCGAGGCCTATGGCCCCGCAGCCCGGCTGTGGTTCCAGCGCTGGCGCATGTTCTGGATGGCCTGCGCCGAACTGTTCGGCTACGACCATGGCCGCGAATGGATGGTCGCCCATTACCGCTTCGGCAAGGAGGTCGCATGATCCGCCGTCTCGCATTGCTCGCCGCGCTGGCGAGCGTCGTCGCCGGTTGCGCCAACGCCAAGCCCACGATCAAGCCGGTGGATGCGGTCGACCTGCCGCGCTTCATGGGCGACTGGTACGTGATCGCGCACATCCCGTCGCGAACCGAGCGCGATGCCTACGATGCAGTCGAGTCCTACACGTTGGACGCGGATGGCCGCATCCGCACGACGTTCCGCTACCGCAACGGCGGCTTCGATGCGCCGCTGCAAACGATGGAACCGGTCGGAACCGTGGTGCCGGGTACCAACGACGCGGTCTGGGGCATGCAATTCGTCTGGCCGATCAAGGCAGAGTACGTGATCGTCGACCTCGCCCCGGACTATTCGCGCACGATCATCGGCCGCAGCAAGCGCGACTACGTGTGGCTGATGGCGCGCACGCCGCGCTTGTCCGACGCCGAGCTGCAGGCGGCCATTGCCAGGATCGCGGCGCTGGGCTACGACACGGCGAAGTTGAGGATGGTGCCGCAATCGGCGGCGACGCGTTGATCGCGCCCGCCCGGGCGATACTGAGCGCATGAACCGCGGCATCTTCTGGTTCCGGCGCGACCTGCGCCTGGCCGACAACCCGGCGCTGGATCGTGCGTGCCGTGCGCACGACGAATTGCTGCTCGTCCACATCGACGAAGGCGGCGCGGGAACGCAAGACGCCAGTCGCGCGTGGCTGCGGAAATCGCTCGCCGCGCTCGGCGCCGACATCGAGCGCCGCGGGGGACGCCTGCACCTGCTCGGCGGTGATGCGGAAAAGCTGCTGCCCATGGCTGCGGCGGCCTGCGGCGCGAACGCCGTGCACGTCTCGGCACTGCACGAACCCGCGGCGGACGCACGCGATGCGCGCCTCGCCGCGACCCTGTCGCGCGGTGGCGTCGCGCTGCGGCGGTCGGCCGGGCGCCTGCTCGGCGACCCGGGTTCGGTGCTGACCAGATCGGATGCGCCGTACAAGGTCTTCACCCCGTTCCTCAAGGCGGCGATGCCGACGTGGCGCCATCGCGACCGATCGCCACCCGAACACCTGGCCCGCGTGGACTTGCCGCAGGAACTGCAGCGTCTCGAGGCGACGATCCCGGCGCCGCAGCCTGCATGGGACCGTGGCTTCTGGGAGATGTGGTCTCCGGGCGAGGCGGGCGCGCGCGAGCGCCTGCGGATATTCCTGGACAAGCTGGACGGTTACGCCTGCGCCCGCGACCGGCCGGCCCTCGACGGTACTTCGCGCCTGTCGCCGCACCTGCATTTCGGCGAGATCGCCCCGGGACGGGTGCTGGATGCGGTGCGCGAGCGCGGAGGCGCCGACGCGGACAAGTTCGCCGCCGAACTGGGCTGGCGCGAGTTCGCGTACTACGTCCTGCACCACTGGCCGCAGAGCACGCGCGAGAACTTCAACCCGCGCTTCGATGCGCTGCGCTGGTGCGAGGATGCCCGCGGCCTGGAAGCGTGGAAGCGTGGACGTACCGGCGTGCCGCTGGTCGATGCGGGCATGCGCCAGTTGTGGCACGAGGGATGGATGCACAATCGCGTGCGCATGGTCGTGGCGTCGTGGCTGACCAAGCACATGGGCCTGCACTGGTTGCACGGCGCGGGCTGGTTCATGCATGCGCTGGCCGATGCCGATCTGGCCAGCAACGCGCTGGGCTGGCAGTGGGTCGCGGGAACCGGCGTGGACGCGGCGCCGTATTTCCGCGTGTTCAATCCGGTGACCCAGTCGCGCCGGTTCGACCCCGATGGCGATTACATCCGGCGCTGGGTGCCGGAACTGCGCGCGCTAGATGCGAAGGCCATCCATGCGCCCTGGGAAGGCGGCAACTCCCCGCGCGGCTATCCGTTGCGTCCGATCGTGGATCTCGCCAAGGGCCGCGCCGACGCGCTGGCGCGGCTGGCCGCCACGGCGCGCTGAATTCCCCGGCGATTCGCGCTCACGCGGCTGCGGGGGGAACGTGGTTCGCCGCGAGCAGGGGTACGAGGCCCGCTTCCAGTTGCGCGCGACGCCAGCCCGCGAGCGCAAGCGGCCATTGGCCCTGTTCGAGCAGGGCCTGCAGCCAGCGCCGCGAGGCCAGCACGCCATCGGGGAGGGCGAGTTCGCGGCTGCGTTCGGCCACCGCGTCCTGCAGGCGACGCAGGGTCTTGCGGTCGCCCTCGTCGTCGCGCGCGAGCGGCATCGCGCCTTCGTCCGCGAGCGGCGACGAAAGCGCATCCCAGATCGCGTTCGCGAGGCGCAAGGGCGATTTCGGGCGCCCTTCGAGCAGTTTTCGCAGTGCGGCGGCATCGGCGGGCGGATTCTTCGCCAGCAGCACCGCGAGTTCGCCGTCGAGGATCCAGTTGCGCGGGCGGTCGCTGTCGCGCGCCTGCGCTTCGCGCCAACGCAGCAGCCGCAGCAGCCGGCGCTGCGCGTCGGCGTCGAGGAATTGCGCGGCGCGCAGCGACAGGTGCGGCCATGCATCCTCGCCGCCGGCTTCGGCGGCATCGACCATGCGCGCGCAATCCTCGCGCAGCCAGTCGCCGCGGCCGAGCGATTCGAGCTGCGCATCGAGCCGGTCGTGCAGCGCGAACAGGTGGCGTACGTCGTCGGCCGCGTAGTCGAGCTGCTGCGGCGACAGCGGGCGGCGCATCCAGTCGGAACGGGTTTCGCCCTTGTCGACCGCGACGCCGAGCAGGTCCGCGACCAATCGCTGGTAGCCGATGCCGGCGCCGATGCCGCAGAGCGCGGCGGCGATTTGCGTATCGAACAGCGGTCGCGGCACGCAGCCGCAGGCGTGTTGCAGCGCGACCAGGTCCTCGCTGGCGCTGTGCATGATCTTCGCCGTCGATGGGTCTTGCAGCAGCGGCGCCAGCGCGACGGGCATGCCGGGGACGAGCATGTCGACGAGCAGGATGTCGTCGCCGGTCGCGACCTGCACCAGCGCCAGTTGCGGCCAGTAGGTGCGTTCGCGGATGAATTCCGTATCGAGGCCGACGCGACCGCTGCAGGACGCGAGCCGCCGCGCGAGTTCGGTGGGATCGTCGATCCAGTGGGTTCCGGCCATGTGCGTCGCATCCATGCGGAGGCAGGGTAGCGAGGCCGTGGCGAACCGGCAATCGAGTTGCCGCCGCTCGGCGCCTGACCTACCGTGCGCGGAGGATCGCAGGAGGCCGCTTGCGCGCGAAACCCGCCATCGTCGCCATCGTTTTCGCGCTCGCCGCATGCGGCCGGGTGCCCGAGCCGTCGCAGGCCGTGGGTGCGGCAGCTGGGGCGAAGGCGCCGCGCGGCAGCGGCGAAGTCACCATCGCCGGCGACGACAGCATCGCGGCGATGCTGACCTGGGCGCCACCTGCAGTCGAAATCGACGACGGCAACCTCGCTGCGCAGCGACGCAAGGCCGCGCGCGCACTGGCGAAGGGACATTTGTTCGAAGACGCCGATACGGCGATTCCGATCGACCTCGCGATCCTGCGCCTGCATGTCGGCGATGCGCAGGCGCAGGAGAACCTGCAGCGCGCGGTTTTGAAACTGCTGGCCAGGGGCGACGCCGCGCTGGCGAAGGCGGACGAGGATTTCGATGCGTTGCGCGACGCGCACCAGGTGGCGGCGGTCGCGCGCGTGGCCGCGCCGGACACGAAGCAGGTCGAGGCCTACCTCTCGCGCGTGGACATCGCCGACCAGGCCTGGGATTTCAACCGGCAGGCGGAGGCGGATCTCGCCGCGGGACGTTTCGGCGTGCAGGGCGGCGGTGCGCTCGGCGAGTTCCGCGAAGTGCTGCGCCTGCGCCCGGGACAGCCGCGCGCGCTGCGCGGCATCGCCGCGGTCGAAAGTGGCGTGATCGGGCGTGCCGATGCCGCCGCCGCGGCCGGCGATTTCACCGGTGCCTTGCGCTGGCTCGGGCTTGCGGCCACCGTGCGCAAGGACAGCCCGGCGATCGCGACCGCGCGGACCCGGCTCGAACAGGCGCGCACCGGGACCATCGACCGCCTGCGCGACCAGGCGATGGCGGTCCTCCCCACCGCTGGCGGCGTGGCCAAGGCACGTGGCCTGCTGGCCGAAATCCTCCGCATCGCGCCGGCGGGCGACAAGGTGGCCGGCGAATTGCGCGAAGAGATCGAACGCGTTTCGCACTACGGCCGCTTTCGCCCCGGGCAGGCCTTCGCCGATGCCATGCAATCCGGCGGGAGAGGGCCGGGAATGCTGGTGGTGCCGCACGGTGGATTCCGCATGGGCGCGCCGGCGAACGAAGCGGACGCGAGCAACAGCGAGATGCCCCGGCATTACGTGCGCTTCGAACGCGGCTTCGCGGTGGCGCGCACCGAAACCACGGTCGCGCAGTTCGGCCGGTTCATCGCCGCGACCGGCTACCGCACCCGCGCCGACAAGCGCGGCGTGTCGCTGGCCTACGACGCGCACAGCGGTAATTTCGCCTTCCGCAACAACGTCGACTGGCGTTCGGATTACGCCGGCAACCCGGCCACGCCCGACGCGCCGGTGGTGCACGTCAGCGCCGGCGATGCCGAGGCCTATGCGAAATGGCTCAGCCAGCAGACTGGCGCGCATTACCGCCTGCCCAGCGAATCCGAATTCGAGTACGCATCGCGTGCCGGCGGCGAGGCCCGTTACCCGTGGGGCGACGGCCTGCCGACGCGCGGCACCGCGAACGTCACCGGCGGGCTCGATGTCTCGCCGCAGGGACGGCGCTGGAGCAACGCCTTCGCCGGCTATGCCGACGGCTACTGGGGACCGGCGCCGGTCGGGCATTTCCGGGCCAATGCATTCGGCCTTCACGACATGGACGGCAATGTCAGCGAATGGGTGGGCGATTGCTGGCACGATGGCTATCGCCGCGCCCCCGCGAACGGCGAGGCCTGGCTCAACCCGGGCTGCCGCACGC
>Ga0209023_10004370_pt1 | contig 16116 bp, 13 predicted proteins | sample LakOneMetagenome_FD_187468 | JGI IMG/M metagenome (GOLD analysis project Ga0209023, IMG submission 187468) | Freshwater and sediment microbial communities from Lake Erie, Canada (SPAdes) (version 2) | ecosystem: Environmental > Aquatic > Freshwater > Lentic | place: Lake Erie, Canada... | reverse complement strand
TAAGGTCTTCGTAGGTAGTAACTTCGCCATCCTTCACGCGCTCTTTCGATGCATAGATGACACGGGCGCGTGTGGTGAGGCCAAACCACTGGTTGGCGGGGTCGCGAAACTCGGCGGGAATATTGGAGATGAGGGTGTCGGACTGGACAGGCTGAGTGACACCAGCATCGACGATCTGCGAAAGGCGGGCGATGTCGACCGTCATCACCAGATCGGCAGGGCTACGGTCGCCTTCGGCCTGCAGACGCTCGACCATGCCCTTGTCGACAAAGGCAACGTTGACGGCGATGCCAGTATCCTTGGTAAAGGCGTCAAAGAGCGGCTGCACGAGCTCTGGCTGGCGGTGCGAATAGACGTTCACTTCGTCGGCCACGGCGGGAAGGGCGATCAATGTTGCCGCGATGGGCAGGAAAGTCATCTGGCGCATTAGTTTAGTCCTTTTGTCAGATTTCGCAGAATCATTAACGTCGTTGCTCGGCATGGTCAATGCCTTACTAAAATACTCTGGTAATATTTGACGGAATCCGGTTGGCAACTGACACGCTGCGCCCGATAAGACGATCAGGGGCCCGCACAGAAGAAGGTGTCGGATGAGTACGGACTATCGGATCGCAGCACTGTGGATTGGGGGCGATCTGAGTTTTCTGGAGCAATTATGCCTTAAGTCGTTTGTCGACGCCGGGCATGAGGTCTCGCTTTACACCTACGAGTCGGTAACAAACGCCCCGGAGGGTGTCGACCTTGCGGATGCCAACGATGTGCTATCGCAGGCCAACTTTCTGCGCCACGCCCGCACATCCAGCCCGGCGCTGCATTCGGACCTGTTTCGCTATCACCTGCTGGCACAGCATGACCGTACCATTTGGGCTGACACCGACGCCTATTGCGTCAAGCCGTTTCAGTCGGCGACTGGTCATTTCTTCGCGTGGGAATCCGATCGCGGGGTGAATGGCGGCGTGCTTGGTCTACCGAAGGACAGCGAGGCGCTGGGCCTGCTTTTGGAGTTCACGCGCGACGAATATGCCGTGCCGGAGTGGTATGGCGCGACCTATCGCAAAGACCTGCAAGAGGCACGCGATGCTGGCAGGCCCGTCCATGTCGGCGAACAGCCGTGGGGGGTGTGGGGGCCTCACGCGCTGACGCACTTCGTCAAAAAAACCGGCGAAATCCGCTATGCTATGCCTCGGGTCGCTCTCTATCCATTTGCCTACGAAGACCGGGCATTGATGTTGAAGCCTGGCCTCGATGGGTCTGGTTATGTGACGGACGAGACATTCTCGATCCATTTCTATGGTCGGCGGATGCGGTCCCGGATCGTGACGAAGTTTGATGGCATCCCCAGACCGCGGAGCTTGATCGGCCAGCTGCTGAAGAAACACGGGATCGACCCGACAGCAGCGCCGATACCGGTAAAGTCCGTCGATCCGGACCCCGAAGAATGAGCGGGTCAGACGAGATCGTTGCGGTGCTGGCGGCGCTGGACGAGGGGCCGCACGAGACATTCGCCGATGTCGGTGGTGGAGCGCTTGATCTGGCAATTGCCGTGGCTCAGCGTTGGGGGTCGTCAATTGATCTGATCGACATCAGCCGAAATGGCGGGTTCGAGGTGGAAAGATCCGACTGGGTGGCACGCTATCTGCGGGCGCTGTCCGATGCAGAGGTCGGGCTGGATAGCGTGCGTGTCGTGGCGCGAGCGGAAGACATCAGGCCCGTCGACATGATTGCCAATCTCAACAGGTTTGGTGATGGGGCAAAGATAGCGCATTTGACCCCCGTTCTCGACCGGGCGTTTCATGCCGACAGCCGTATGGTCAGCGATATTCGCAAGGGTTCCGGTGCTTTTCCCTTTCTGAGAGAACGGGGAGAGTGCGAAGTTATTTCAAGGCGCGACGATGCCGGAACGATACGGAGCCGGGTGCTGTTTTGGCCTGATGCCCCGGCACCGCCGCTGGGTGGAGTTGCTGCCGATTGGGCGGTCATTGCCCGCCGTCTTGCCGGAAGTGACGGGTTCTACCGAGAGAGTGCCGAGCATTCCTTCCTGTTCATTCCGCGCGACAAGACGCTGATCGTTACATTCGACAATCTCGATATCGCGATGGGCAAACGGGAAGACCGAAGGCCGTGGGGCTTTGGATTCGTCGAAAAGCAGGGCTGGTCGATGCTTGGCGTGATGGCCAACGGCTGGACCTGGTATCGCGACTCTTGGGTTATCGCCGAGTTCCAGCGACTTGCCGACGAAGGTTTTTTCAAACGCTTCGACCGTGTGGTCTTTTATGGTGCTTCAATGGGAGGCTATGCCGCCGCCGCATTTGCGGCCTTCTGTCCCGGCGCGGACGTGGTGGCTATCAGCCCGCAATCAACGCTCGACAAGACGGCCGTACCTTGGGAGACGCGATACAAGGTCGCTTGGGGAAGGGATTTCTCCGGCCCGTGCGGAGACGCCGCCGAGGCAAGCAAGACCGCCGCGAGGGTCGTGATCCTGTATGATCCCTATGAACCGCTTGATCGCGGCCATGCGGAACGGTTCTGTAGCAGCAATGTGCAGCATCTTCGGGCACCGCTGCTTGGTCATCGATTGGGGTCATCTCTGGGACAGATGGGGCTTTTGTCACCGATCATTCTGGAGGCACTTTCGGGACAGCTTGACCCAGTGAGCTTCTACAAGCGGCTGAGGGCGCGGCATGGGTTTCCCCGGTATCAAAAGGAACTCTTTCGACGGGCGCTGGCCAGGTCACGGCCGGGTCTGGCGCGCAAGGTTGGTCGCTGGGTGCTCAAGCGCGGCGACAACTCGTTCATTCGGCAGGGGATGGTGTCGCTGATACAAGGTAAGGATTGACCTTGGCTTCACCCCCGATGAAGCATGTAGGTCAACGCAGGGAGACACAGGTGATCGCACTTCCCGGTTCCATTGAAGCGACCAACGCCCTTCTGGCGCAAAGCGGCTATGTCAGCGATCACGCACTTGCGACGGTCGTCTTTCTAGCTTTGCGACTGAAACGACCGATCTTCCTTGAGGGCGAGGCCGGTGTCGGCAAGACCGAAATCGCCAAGGCAATTGCCGAAGGGCTTGGTCGCAAGCTTATCCGCTTGCAATGTTACGAAGGTCTGGATGCGGCATCGGCTGTCTGTGACTGGAATTTTGCTGCCCAGATGATCGCGATACGGACGGCCGAGGCGGCCGGCGACCGGGATCGCGGCGGTCTTGAGTCCGAGCTTTTCTCCGAAAGATTCCTGATCGAACGACCGCTTCTGGCGGCGATGCGTCCCCAAACCGGAGGGGCACCGGTCTTGTTGATCGACGAAATCGACAGGACGGATGCCCCGTTCGAGGCATTCTTGCTCGAAGCTCTTTCGGACTATCAGGTCACCATCCCCGAACTCGGCACCATTCACGCAGCGGAACCGCCGATCGTCATTCTGACCTCGAACCGGACGCGAGAGATTCACGACGCGCTGAAGCGGCGGTGCCTTTATCACTGGCTCGACTATCCGGGCTTCGACCGAGAGATGGCGATTTTGTCGGCGCGAGTGCCGGAAGCGCAAGACGTCTTGTCGAGAGAGGTGGTCGCCTTCGTCCAGAAGTTGCGGACGGAGGACCTGTTCAAGAAGCCGGGTGTTGCCGAAACGATCGATTGGGCGAAATGCTTGCTGGCTCTGGACGTGATAGCCCTGTCGCCGGAGGTCATCTCGGATACGCTTGGGGCGATATTGAAATATCAAGACGACATTCAGAAGTTGCAAGGATCAGAGGCGGCGCGGATTTTGACAGAGGCCAAAGCGGCTGTGGTGTCGTCCTAACAACCCCGAGGCTTGCGTTTCAGAGACGGCCGCCGCATCCTTCGAGCGTCATCCAATGGGCTTGCAGATGGCTTTTTCACGACCGCCGCACTTACGGATATCGGAACCGCACCCTGGTATTTTTGCCTACTACGATGGGCGTGTGCCGGGGTATTCCTTCATGCCAGAACCCAACTGGGTTGACGATGGTGCAATAGGATTGGGCATAGCGACCTACGCGCTGGTCGCGGGCGAAGATGCGCTGGTCTATGACACGCATGTCTCGCCGGAGCATGGCGCAGCCATCCGGGCGCATCTGGAAGGCCTGGGCGTCCGGCAATTCACCGTTGTCTACAGCCACTGGCATCTTGACCATGTGGCCGGCACCGTGGCGTTTGCGGGTGCGCCAGTAATTGCCAATGAAAAGACGGCAAGACATCTGCACGAACATCATGTCGCTATCGAGGCCGGAACGCATAGTGGCCCTCCCGCGATCAAACCGCTGATCTTGCCACACCGGACATTTTCTGGGCGGCTCGAATTCATGCTGGGCAGGCGGCACATCGTCTTGATCGAGGCCAACATCCACAGCGACGACGCGACTGTCCTGTGGTTGCCGGACGAGGCGGTGCTTTTGGTGGGCGACACGGTCGAAGACTGTGTGACCTATGTCGGCGATCCGCAGGATCTGGCAATTCACCTGAGCGAACTTGACAGGCTGGCAGCGCTCCATCCACGGGCGATACTGCCCGATCACGGATCGGCGGAGGTTATCGCGGGCGGCGGTTATACACCGGCTATCATCCCAGCCACGCAGGCCTATATCCGTTGGCTTATAGGGCTGAAGGAAGATCCGGGTCGGGCGGCCTTGCCGCTCCACGCGGTGATATCCGAAGAGCTTGGCAAAGGGACGCTGCACTGGTTTGCGCCTTACGAGGCCATTCACCGACAAAATATCGCACGGGTGCTTGAGTGTTTTGGCGGCAGGGATGGCTGACCTAAGCGCGCTCGAAATTCCCGAAGACGGAAAGCTCGCGGCGAATATTGCGCATTTTGGCAGGGCCTTGCGCAAGGCCGGTCTGCGTGTTGGCCCGGATCGGGTGATTTCCGCTATCCGGGCGATTGAGGCTGCCGGTTTTACAGAGCGGACGGATTTCTATTGGGCACTACACGCTTCCTTCGTCGGTCGCCCCGAGGATCGCGCCGTTTTTGCGCAGGTGTTCCGGTTGTTCTGGCGCGACCCTCGCTATCTCGAGCATATGATGTCGCTGCTGTTGCCTTCGGTGCGGGGCGTTTCGGAAGAGCGGATAGCCGATGCGGCGGCGCGCCGTGCGGCCGAGAGCCTGACCGACGGCATGGCCCCGGATCTGCAGGCAAATGCCGGGACGAAGGAGGAAGAGACCGAGATCGAGATTGACGCAACGGCGACAGCCTCAACCGATGAGCGGCTTCGAACTCTTGATTTCGAGCAGATGACCACGGATGAGACGCGGCGGGCAAAGCGGGCAATCGCGACGTTCAGTCTGCCCGTCAAACCACTTCGCGCGCGGCGGACGCGCGTGGCCTATGCGGGCAAATTTCCCGATTGGCGGCGAACCTTGCGCGATGCCATGCGGCGTGGTGGGGCGTTTCAGAAGCTCGCACTTCGGGATCGCCTGACGCGACCACCTGATCTTGTCGTGCTGTGCGACATTTCGGGGTCCATGTCGAACTACAGCAGGATGGTGCTGCATCTCCTGCATTCGATATCCAACCGGCAGGGGCAAGGTTGGGGGCGGGTCCATGCTTTCACCTTCGGTACCCGGTTGACCAATATCTCGCGCCATTTGCGCAAGCGCGACGTTGACAGCGCGCTGGCTGCCGCAGGCGCCGAAGCACAGGACTGGCAAGGCGGGACAAGGATCGGTGAATGCCTTCATGTGTTCAACCGGGACTGGTCACGGCGGGTGATGGGGCAGGGGGCCGTCGTGATCTTGGTCAGTGACGGGTTGGAACGCGGCGACCCGAAGCTTCTGGCACGCGAGATGGAGCGGCTGCATCTGACGGCCCGCCATTTCATCTGGCTTAATCCCCTGTTGCGGTGGGATGGTTTTGCGCCGCGGGCGCAGGGGATTCTCGCCATGCTGCCTCATGTCGATGCGGTAAGGACCAGCCATTCTCTTGCTTCGCTGGAGGCATTGGCGATGGCAATCTCGACGCCATCAGATCCGGGCGAGCGAACTCGGCTTGTGGCGATGGTCGGCCAATAGTCGCCGAAAACGGAACCGATATGGTTCTGCGCACGTTTGTTATTGCCTAACCTCAACGGGGCTCCAATGTGAGCTGCCTAGGTTGCCCAAGAGTTGGAGAGTTCAATGCGCAGACCGTTCAAGACGACAACAGCCCTCGTGGCGAGCCTTTCGTTGGCAATGCCAATTCCGTCATTTGCCCAAGAGGCGACGGGTCAAGCGTTGGTATGTCCAGACGGCACTGCTCTGCCCTGCCCGGAGGGCGTCACGCCTGTTCCGGCACCCGAGGCGGCTCCCGCCCCGGAAGCACCGGCGGCAGAAGCTCCTGCGGCTGAAGCGCCCGCCGCTGAAGAACCTGCGGCTGAATCGGCACCTGCTGCTGAGGCTCCAGCCGACACAGCACCAGTGGCAGAGCCCGCCCCTGAACCTGCTCCGGCACCTGCTGCCGAACCGGCTCCGGCGGAGACAGCTCCGGCCGCCGAACCGGCACCCGCCCCCGAAGCCGCGCCTGTGACAGAGGAAGCACCCGCTGCCGAGCCTGAAGCTGCTCCGACCGAGGCTCCCGCAGCCGAAGCCCCTGCCGCCGAGCCAGAGGCCGCGCCTGCTGCGGAGCCCGCACCTGCACCGGCCGCTGAACCAGAAGCTGCACCCGCTGAAGCACCTGCTACTGAGGCTCCTGCCGCAACGCCAGAAGCGCCTGCGGCTGAAGCCCCAGCCACAGAAGCGGCTCCGGCAGACGCGACGGCGACCGAAACTGCACCAGCAACAACCGCTGAGCCTTCGGCGACGCCGACAGAGGACGATTTAGCCAAGGCGCTTGCCGATCAGACTGCTGCGCCCGTTGAAGGTGAAGTCCCACCATTGCCCGTGCAACCTGATGCGGCCACCGGCGAAGCACCAGTAGCCGCTGCCGCCGCCGCAATTCCTGCACCCGCAGAAGGTGAGACCGCTCAGCCCGCCGATGCGCCTGTTGCCGATGAGGCCGTGGCGCAAGTCACGGAAGAAACTGTCACCGAGCAAACGGCGCGGTCGTCGGCGGAGGACTTTGCCAACAAGGTCAATCAATCGGCGCCTGCTGGTGCCGCTGCTGCACCGAACGCGGCAGCGCCGACTGTCGTCAAGGAGAAGAAGGGGCTGAGCGACGCAGAAAAACTGCTGCTGCTTGGGGCTGGTGCGTTGGTGGTCGGTGCGATCATCTCGAATAACCGCAAGGTCGAGATGAACTCGGGCGACCGGGTGGTGGTGAGCCGCGATGGTCAATATCAGATCATCAAGGATGATGACGCGCTGCTGCGTCAGCCGGGTTCCAAAGTGCGGACCGAGACGTTCAACGACGGTTCGACCCGCACGACCGTGCTACGCGAAGACGGCAGCCGTATCGTGACCATCCGTGACAGCGAAATGCGCGTTCTCCGTCGCGTCCACATTGCCCCGGACGGCGTGCAGACCCTGCTGATCGACGACACGGTGGCCTATGAGCCGGTTGACGTGACGCGTCTGCCCAAGCCCGCACGCCCGCCGGTGATCACTGCCGATGCGGATGAAGCCGCCCTGCGTGCTGCGCTTGCTGGGCAGGCGCAATTCGATCGACGCTTCAGCCTGGCGCAAGTCCGCGACATCTATCAGGTACGCGCCCTTGTTCCCGCGCTTGATCTGAACGCGATCACCTTTGACACGGGATCGGCCGCGATCAAACCCGATCAGGCCAAATCGCTGTCGCAGCTTGGCAAGTTGATCCAGTCCTATGTCCGGGATAATCCGCGTGAAATCTTCCTGATCGAGGGTCATACGGACGCTGTCGGTGGAGCTGCCTATAACCTCGCTCTGTCGGACCGCCGCGCGGAATCGGTTGCGCTGGCACTGACGGAATATTTCGGCGTGCCGCCGGAAAACATGGTGGTGCAGGGCTATGGCGAGCAGTTCCTGAAGGTGCAGTCGGAGGGCGACGAACGGGCCAACCGTCGGGCCAGCGTCCGCCGCATTACGAATCTTCTGGGCGAGTAAGCCGACAAGCCAAGTGTCGGGTCACCAGAAAACACGCCGCCCGGAGCAATCCGGGCGGCGCTGTCGTCTGAAAGCGCAAGGTTCGGGTCGTCTGTAGCTGCCAATGCCGCCATGTTGGTGTCAGGTTACACGGAGGCAAAAATGGAAATTCAGTACGAAGCGTTGGACAGTGAACTTGTGCGGGGCTGGCGGGCAGGGAGCGGGGATGCCTACGGCAACACTGCGGAACACGTCGTATCTGATGGCGAGGGAAATCCATGCCGCCATTGCCTTGGCTTCGTGCCGCAGGGGGCGGGGATGATGATCCTGGCGCATCGGCCATTTGGCGCGTTGCAGCCCTATGCCGAGACCGGTCCAATCTTCGTCTGCGCAGATGGCTGTTCGCGCGGCGGCGGGGCCGAGTTGCCTGACATCCTGAAGTCGAGCGCTGACTATCTCCTGAAGGCTTACAGCGCGGCGGAGCGGATCATCTATGGAACCGGCAGGGTGGTCTTGAAAGACGATGTAGCAGCTTATGCAGCTGACTTGCTGGGCAGGCCAGACGTGGCGTTCGTTGATGTGCGGTCTGCGCGGAACAATTGTTTTCAGCTGCGTATCCGGCGCGCCGCGGATTGTTGACCTAGATCAAAGTAGGGACCGCAACGGTTGCCTAGGGTAAGGATGCGAATTGCTCTCTCCTAACTCTGCTGGCTGTCAGAGTTCGTGCGGTTCGCGCGGCACAGGCACCCTCCCTTCCGCCTGTTGCACGATGACGCTGCAGGCTGGCCGGTCTGCAGCGTTTATCGTTTTCGCGGCCTTCGTTTCTCTGGACTGGCAATTTCTGGCGCGCCACGCTTAGGTATGGCAGCCGAGGAGTTGCACCATGCCGCTGACCGATATCGACCGGATCGCCGAAATTGCGCATCAATGGCACCTAGAGGGCAAGGCGGTTGCGCTGGCCACCGTCATGGAGACATGGGGTTCGGCGCCAAGGCGCGCTGGAAGTCAATTGGTTGTGGCAGCCGACGGGCAGATGATGGGTTCCGTTTCCGGTGGCTGTGTCGAAGGGGCGGTTATCGAGGAAGCCCTGACCGCAATCGGTGACGGGAAGAGCAGGGTTTTGACGTTTGGTGTCAGCGACGACAATGCCTTTGCCGTCGGGTTGGCCTGTGGCGGCACAATACGGATACTGGTCGATCCTATTGCGCGCACAGGTTTGCGGGAAGAAATCCTTGCCGATCTGGTGGCAGCGCGGTCGGCCCGGCAGGCCGTGGCTTACGTCATCAACCTTGAGACCTGGGAGCGCAATCTGGCACCCTTTGGTGGCAGGTTGGATGAGCGGTTCCGCAAGGACCAGACGGGTGTGGAGGGGGCGGAGTTCATAGCCATTCACAATCCCGCGCCACGTCTGATTGTTGTTGGTGCCGTACATATCGCGCAGGCGCTGCTGCCGATGGCGCGGGCTTGCGGCCATGAACCCTTTCTGGTCGACCCGCGCGGTGCGTTTGGCTCGGTGGAACGTTTTCCCGGCGAGACCATCCTCGACGAATGGCCGGACGAAGCGCTTGGCAGGCTAGGGCTGGATAGCCGAACTGCGGTGGTGACGCTGACCCATGATCCGAAGCTCGATGATCCGGCTATACGTGCAGCGCTGGCGGCGAATGTCTATTATCTTGGCAGTCTGGGCTCGAAGCGCACCCATGCCAAGCGCGTGGAACGGCTGAGTGAGGCGGGCTTCGGGCAAACGGATCTGGTCCGGATTCATGCGCCGATCGGACTTGATATTGGGGCCGCAAATCCCGCAGAGATCGCGCTGTCAATCATGGCGGACATAACCCACGCTCTGAGGCACGGCGCATGAGATTCGGGCCAGTTCCGGTTGCGGAGGCGGCCGGAGCCATTCTGGCACATTCCATCCCGCTGACGGAGGGGAAGTTCCCGAAGGGTCGGCTCCTGAGTGCTGCGGATTGTGCGCGCATAGAAGCTGCCGGACTGACAGAAGTTACAGTTGCGCGGCTGGAAGCGGGTGACATTGGTGAGGACCGGGCTGCGGAAATATTGGCCAAGGCGCTGGTACCGGACGCGGATGCTGCGGGCGTGTCGCTGACGCTGGCTCACACCGGGCGCGTCAATCTCAAAGCCACCCGAAAGGGCCTGTTCCAGATCGACAGCGGCAGGCTCTTGCGCGCAAACGCCGTTGATCCGGCAATCACTGTCGCCACGCTCCTGCCATTGTCGCGTGTCGCAGAAGGACAGATGGTGGGGACAGTCAAGATCATAACCTACGGCATCGACGCCAAATCGCTCGATCAGGCTGCGGCCTTTGCACATGGCGCTTGTTCGGTGCGCGCCGTTGCGTTTCCGACCGCGTCACTGATCCTCACCGAAACTCCGGGTCTTGATGACAAGCTTATTCGCAAGGGCCGGACCTCGGTTGCGGCAAGGCTCAAGGCTTTGGGGATCGAGTTGGTCAGCGTCAGATCGGTTCCCCACCGGCCCGAGGCGGTCGCGAAGGCCGTCGCAGATGCATCCGGCGGCATGGTATTGATCCTGACTGGCGCTGCGACTTCCGATTCCCGCGACGTAGCCCCGGAAGCGGTTCGGCTCGCAGGTGGAACGGTCGAGCGGTTCGGGATGCCGGTCGATCCGGGCAATCTGCTGTTTCTTGGCCAGATCGGCGAGAAGCCGGTAATTGGTTTGCCGGGCTGCGCCAGATCACCGGCATTGAATGGCGCCGATTGGGTGCTTGAGCGGGTCGCGTGTGGCCTGACGCCCTCAGCGCTTGATTTTGCGGCAATGGGCGTTGGCGGTTTGCTCAAAGAAGTGCCTCTGCGGGGCAGGATGCGCGATGTGGACAGCGCCAGTGGCTGAACCCCGCCTGACGCATGCCTGACTTCGCATGTGCAGCAATGAATTTTCTTTCTTCGACTCGCTAAACCCATGTTTAACTTGCGTGACCACCCAGGGAGGAATCGAATGGCCAAGGTTACGTTGACCGTGAACGGCAAGCCCGTTTCCGGCGAGGTCGAGGGGCGGACGCTCCTTGTTCAGTTTCTGCGCGACACGCTCGGCCTGACCGGGACGCATGTCGGTTGCGACACCAGCCAGTGCGGCGCTTGTGTGGTTCATATCGACGGTAAATCGGTGAAAAGCTGCACCGTTTTCGCGGCAGACATAGAGGGCGCATCGGTGCGCACGATCGAAGGGATCGCCGCACCTGACGGAACTTTGAGCGCAGTGCAGGAAGCGTTTCGCACCCATCACGGTCTCCAATGCGGTTTTTGTACCCCCGGCATGATCATGTCGGCCACCGCGCTACTGTCCGAAATTCCAAAGCCCACTGAGACCCAGATACGCCACTACCTTGAAGGCAATATCTGCCGCTGCACGGGCTACCACAATATCGTCAAGGCAATCCTTGCGGCGTCCGGTCAGGATGTATCGCAGATCGCTGCTGAATGACGCTCAGAGTTTTGGGAGGAATCAATGCCTAAAGATCATGGGATCGGCGCCAGAACCAAGCGTCGCGAGGACTTGCGGTTTCTGACCGGCACGGGAAATTACACAGACGACATCAACGTACGCGGCCAGACGCACGCCTGGTTCGTGCGCAGCCAGGTGGCGCATGGCAAGATCCGTTCGATTGATACGGCGGCAGCCGCGGCGATGCCGGGCGTCGTCAAAGTTTTCACGTCGAAGGATTTCGACGGAAAGGGCGGCATTCCCTGCGGCTGGTGCGTGACCGACAAGCTCGGAAAGCCGATGCTGGAGCCCAAGCACCCAATTCTTGCCGAGGGCAAGGTCCGCTATGTGGGTGACGCGATTGCTGTGGTGGTCGCTGAAACGCTCGAACAAGCCCGCGACGCCGCCGAGGCCGTAGTCATCGACATCGAGGAACTGCCCGCTGTCGTCGACATGAAGAAGGCTGTTGTCGGCGGCGCATTGGTCCATGACGATATTGGTACCAACCTTTGCTATGACTGGGGCTTTATCGAGGACAACAAGGCGGCCACGGATGCGGCGTTCAAGACGGCGCACCATGTCACGACACTGGAATTGGTGAACAACCGGCTTGTGCCGAACGCTATGGAGCCGCGCGCCGCGATTGGCGACTATAACCGGGCCTCAGGTGATTATACACTCTACACAACCAGTCAGAACCCGCATGTGATACGGCTTTTGATGGGCGCCTTCGTCCTGAGCATCCCAGAACACAAACTCCGCGTGGTGGCGCCTGATGTCGGCGGCGGCTTTGGCTCGAAGATATTCCACTACGCCGAAGAAGCGTTTGTCACCCACGCCGCCAAGGTCATCAACAGGCCGGTCAAATGGGTCGCGCAGCGCTCGGAAAGCTTTATCACCGACGCCCACGGACGCGACCATGTGACCAAGATCGAACTGGCGCTCGACAAGGAGGGGCATTTCCTCGCGCTCAGAACCGAGACCTACGCAAACATGGGGGCCTATCTCTCCACCTTCGCTCCGTCTGTTCCGACCTATCTGCATGGCACATTGATGGCGGGTAACTACAAGACGCCGCATATCTACGTGAACGTGAAAGCGGTTTTCACCAACACCGTGCCAGTGGACGCCTACAGGGGCGCCGGTCGCCCGGAAGCCACCTTCCAACTGGAGCGCGTCATCGACAAGGCCGCGCGCGAGCTGGGGATGGACCCCATAGCGATCCGCCGCAAGAACTTCGTGGGTAAGAACGACTTTCCCTATCAGACCCCGGTTGCCGTTCAGTATGACACCGGCGACTACGAAGCGACGATGGACAAGCTGGTCGAGATCGCCGATCTGGCGGGATTCGAAAAGCGCCGCGCCGAGAGCGCCAGGAAGGGGTTGCTGCGCGGGCTTGGTGTGAACTGCTACATTGAGGCCTGCGGCATCGCACCCTCTCATCTGGTCGGACAACTTGGCGCGCGTGCAGGGCTGTATGAAAGTGCAACTGTTCGTGTGAACGCGACCGGCGGGATAGTCATCATGACCGGCTCGCACAGCCACGGGCAGGGCCACGAGACAGCCTTCCCGCAGGTGGTGGCCGAAATGATCGGCATTCCTGAAGCACAGATAGAGGTGGTCCACGGCGACACTGCCAACACGCCAATGGGAATGGGCACCTATGGCTCGCGCTCGTTGGCGGTGGGAGGCTCGGCCATCGTCAAGGCGACGAACAAGATCATCAGCAAAGCCAAGAAGATCGCCGCTCACCTTCTGGAGGCGTCGGATGCCGATATCGAGTTGAAGGACGGCAAGTTCTCGGTCGCAGGCACTGACAAGTCGGTGGATTGGGGCACGATCTGTCTGGCGGCCTATGTGCCGCACAACTACCCCTTGGAAAGCCTTGAACCCGGTCTGGAGGAGACAGCTTTCTACGATCCGTCGAATTTCACTTACCCGGCAGGCGCCTATGCCTGCGAGGTTGAGGTGGATCCCGATACCGGCAAGGTAACGATCTGTTCCTTTGCGGCTGCGGATGATTTCGGCAACGTCGTCAACCCGATGATCGTTGAAGGGCAGGTCCACGGCGGTATCGGACAAGGGATCGGTCAAGCGCTTCTTGAAAACGCGGTCTATGACGAAAACGGCCAGCTTCTGAGCGGCAGCTACATGGACTATGCAATGCCGCGCGCCGAGGATGTGCCTTTCTACAAGGTCGACCACTCCTGTCAGACGCCCTGCACCCACAACCCGCTGGGCGTGAAGGGATGCGGTGAGGCCGGGGCGATCGGTTCGCCTCCGGCAGTCGTCAACGCCGTTCTGGATGCACTCAATCGGGGTGGGTACAGGGTCAGTCATATCGATATGCCAGTGTCGCCGTCGCGCGTCTGGCAAGCGATGCAAGGTTGAGGAGGGGGTCATGTATTCATTCGATTTCGTGAAAGCCACGACCATCGCGGATGCGGCCAAAGCACTGTCTCACGAGGATGCACAGGCGCTGGGCGGTGGCCAGACACTGATCCCGACGTTGAAAAGCCGTCTGGCGCAACCGGCGGTTCTGGTGAGCCTGAACGGCATTCCAGAAATGAAGGGGGTTTGCGTCGCCGACGATGGTGCGCTTTGCATCGGGGGTGCCACACCTCATGCGGTCGTCGCCACGGAAGCGGCCGGGAAGTACCCGGCCCTGGCGAAGCTTGCTGGAATGATCGGCGATCCAGCCGTCAGGAACCGAGGCACGATCGGCGGGAGTCTTGCTAACAACGATCCCTCGGCCTGCTACCCCTCCGCCGCACTCGCCTCAGGGGCGACCATCGTGACCAACACCCGCAAGATCAAGGCCGACGATTTCTTTGAGGGCATGTTCACCACCGCCTTGAACCCCGGCGAGATCATCACCGAAGTGCGCTTCCCGGTCCCGGAAAAGGCGAATTACCAGAAGTTCGTCCAGCCTGCATCTCGTTTCGCCCTGACGGGCGTGTTCGTCGCGCGCTACAAGGACGGGGTAAAGGTCGCAGTCACGGGAGCCTCCGACGGCGGTGTGTTCCGCTGGAAAGAGGCTGAGGCAGCATTGTCGAAGAATTTCTCGGCAGATGCGATCAAGGGACTGAGCCTCAGCGCCGATGGCATGATCAACGACATGCACGGAACGGCGGCCTATCGCGCCCATCTGGTCAAGGTGTTGACCGGACGCGCAGTTTCGGCGGCTTGAGTTATCCGGGGCGGTTTCGACCGCCCCGTTGCCTTCACAGCTTCGCGAAAAGCTTGCTCAGACGCTTCGCCTCGTCTTCTGTTCCGAACGGGGCGTTGACGATGAACAGGCCGGAGCCGACCATGCCATGACCTTCCCGCGCCGGCGGGAAACGCACTTCATGGCGGAGTGTCTTGGCAAGGTTTGCCGCTTCCAGGTCCACTAACATCTGCTTGTGGCGGCCATCTGCAAGGATTGGATACCACAGCGCGATGATGCCGACGTTCCATTTGCGGTGAAGCTGCGCGATGAGGCGTGGCATCGCCTCATAGTCGGTCTTGAGCTCGAAACTGGGATCAATGAGCAGCAGACCGCGCCGTGGCTCAGGTGGGATCAGAGCGAGCGCAAGCTGCAAGCCATCGGTCTGGCGACACAGAGTGGCATATGGCAGCATCGCGTCGGTCAGGGCGCGAAACTCCTGCGGATGCAGCTCCGCCACCGTCATCTGATCCATGTCGCGCAAAAGAAGGGCGGCGACGAGCGGCGAGCCGGGGTAGGCAAGCAGGCCATGTTCGGCGCGTACCTGAGTCAAGACCTGTGAATAGGGATGATCAGGTTTGAACCAGCCAAGCCGGTCGATCAACTCAACACCCTGCTGCGCTTCCCCGGTCTTCAGTGCTTCTTCGGCGCGAAGATCATAAAGCCCGCGTCCGGCATGCGTTTCAATATAGGTTAGGGGTTTGTCCTTCTGGGTCAGATAGGACAGCATCCACGCCAGCAGCGCGTGTTTATGCACGTCGGCAAGATTACCGGCGTGGTAGGCGTGCTGGTAGGACAGCATCTGTTACCGGGGATTCGAGAGGACACCGGAGCCACGTCGGCTCCGGTCTTTATCGGAACGCATCCAGACGATCACTTCGGTCCGATCATCATCACCATCTGGCGGCCTTCAAGGCGCGGCATCGATTCCACCTTGCCTGCTTCACCGACATCGGCGGCAACACGGTTCAGAAGCTCAAGGCCAAGCTCCTGGTGGGCCATCTCGCGGCCACGGAAGCGCAGGGTCACTTTGACCTTGTCGCCTTCCTCCAGGAACTTCAGCACCGAGCGCATCTTTACATCATAGTCATGGGTATCGGTTCCCGGGCGGAACTTGATTTCCTTGATCTCGATGATCTTCTGCTTCTTGCGTGCTTCGGCTTCGCGCTTCTGGGTTTCGTACTTGAATTTGCCGAAATCCATGATCTTGCAGACTGGCGGCTCGGCGTTCGGCGAAATCTCAACCAGATCGAGACCGGCTTCTTCGGCCATTGCCATTGCGCGGGCGGGGGTCACCACGCCGACATTTTCGCCATCAGCCCCGATGAGGCGTATTTCGGGCGACCGAATACGTTCATTTATGCGGGGGCCGGTTTCGCGTTGTGGCGGGGCATTGTGAGGTCTGCGAGCTATGGTGGCGTTCCTTTTATGGTTGCCGATGAATTCGCGCGGAAAATA
>Ga0209023_10004369_pt1 | contig 16120 bp, 13 predicted proteins | sample LakOneMetagenome_FD_187468 | JGI IMG/M metagenome (GOLD analysis project Ga0209023, IMG submission 187468) | Freshwater and sediment microbial communities from Lake Erie, Canada (SPAdes) (version 2) | ecosystem: Environmental > Aquatic > Freshwater > Lentic | place: Lake Erie, Canada... | reverse complement strand
CCCACTCACCCGCTCCTAAACCATGACACTTAAGAAAACGTTCACCATAACGGGGCACCGCCGTTGAGGTTTTGTTAACCGCTTGAAAACGCGCTCCAGAACATCGACAGCCCCGCGACCAGCATCATGCCGTCAATCAGCAGACGGAAGGAATCGGGATCGATCTTCAAAACCAGACGCTTGGCGATGAAGGCTCCCGCAAACAGTGAGGAGCCCGTGATCACACCCTTTATAATGATATCGAACGGCAGAGCATCGAAGCGGCGGAAGGTGATCGCCTTCGTGACATAGACCGCCAGAGACACGGCGGCCTCCGTGCCGAGCAGCGCGCCCTTCACGATGCCATAGGCCACGAACAGCGGCACCGTCATCGGGCCGGTAGATGCAACAATGCCGGTGAGAAAGCCTGCCACGACTCCGATAATCGAGAGCGACCATAGCGGAAGCGTGACGTTGTTGGCGGCCATCCAGCGCCGCAGTGGAATCATGGCGATGAAGAACACGCCAATGGTGATGTCCACAGCCAGCGACGGCAGCACAAGCAATGTCCGCGCGCCGAGGGCTGCCGCAGGAACGGCGGGGATGGAATACACCGCCACCGCCTTCCAATCGATGTCCCGCCACCACGCGAGGATACGCGCGGCGTTTGCCATCACGGCGGCGATGGCCATGATCGGAACGGCCTGCTTCGGCCCGTACAAATAGGCGAGCACGGGCAGCAGCATGATCGATGTGCCGGTGCCGACAATGCCGCCGAGAATGCCGGCTGTCAGGCCGACCGTGAGAATGAGCACGTAGATCAAGGGAAATACTCTGAGGACGTACCGACTTTATGCTTCGGATGGCGAGTCGCCTATCGTCAGCCGCTGAATACGCCTGTCGTGTCGCTGAACAATCCAATGCCCTGCGGAGCCGCAGTCTTGGCTGCGTCGGTCGCTGGCCGCGTCGAGGAAGCGTTGCTGCCCCACAATTCGCGCACAGTGTTTGACACCGGCTCGGCGCGATCGCCCGCCTGGAACAATGAGCGGAAGATCGGCTGAGTTGTTTGAACCGGCTGCGGCTGTGTTTGCGCCGACGCGACTTGCATCGGTGCTACAACGCTTTTGGCCTGAGGAAACGCTGAAAGATAAGCCGCATTATCCGAAGCCTGAGCTACGCTTTGCGATCCCGGCGTAACACCGGCGGACGCCATCGCCGTGCGCGCGACCGGAGAATTTGCAGCGCTTGCATAGCGCGATGTCAAAACCGAATAGACCTGCGAGACGCTGCGCGCGCTGCCGTCGCGATTATAGAAGATCGAGCGGTTCGCAGCAGCAGCACTCGGAAACATCGCGGCCCCGGATGCGCCGGGGTTATTCTCGGCTTTCGAGATCAGCTTTGAAGCGCCGCCCACGCCCATGAAATGCGCGATGTAAAGTTCGCCATCGGTGGGGCGGCGGCCGATCGCGCCAGTCAGCTTGAAACTGTTGGATTGCGTCAGCACTCCGGCCATCGCAGCACTGGCGGCTGGATCGTCCCGCAGCTTGAGAATTTCCTGACGGACTGCTGGGTCGCTGACCGAGTAACTGCCGGACGATGATTTTGAGATTGAGTCGGCGTATTTGCCGAAGCCGAAAGCTGCCCCCGCTTCTTTCACCGTGCCGAGCCAGGTTTGCTCGATGAACTGAAACAATCCCCGCGCCGAAGACGTGGACGCCTGCGCGCTCGGATTGAGATTGGATTCCATCTTCGCAGCCGAGATCAAATACTCGAAGCTGGTGCCGGTCGCCGATGCGGCATTCTTAATCGTGCCCGCGATTTTGGCGCGCGCAGAATCAAGCCCAGCCGTGATGGATGAATCGACTGCCATGTCGGTGCCCGCTCCCCAGGAACCACATATAGCGTGCCGCAATTATGGTTAATGGCGGGTTAAGACCTGCCTCAGCGATACACCTTTGCCGGGTCGAACACCTTGTCGGCATCCACAAAAGTGAGCTTCGCGCCGCCGCCCTCGCCCGTCACCGCGCGATAGAAACACGAGCGGCGTCCGGTGTGACACGCCGCACCAGCCTGCTCGACGCGAATCCAGACCGCATCCTGATCGCAATCCGTCCGCATCTCGACCACGCGCTGGACATGACCGGAGCTTTCGCCCTTGCGCCAAAGCGCTTTGCGCGAGCGGCTGTAATACCACGCCTCGCCGGTCGCGATGGTTTTGCGCAGCGCCTCGTCATTCATGTGCGCGACCATCAGCACGTCGCCGTTGCCCGCGTCAGTGGCGACGCAGGTGACAAGGCCGGACGCGTCGAATTTGGGCCGGAAGTCCAGCCCCTCTTCGCGGTCATGATCATGAGTCGAAGTGGTCACGTGAATGTCCTTTGCAGGGAGGCGTTCAAGCCTCCCGGAAAGGAAGCCTTATACGCCACGCACCATATTGAGGAAACGGGCCTGCTCGTCGGGATTGTTTTGGAAAATCCCGGTGAAGCGGGTGGTCAGCGTTTTCGCGCCGTCCTTGGCGATGCCGCGCACCGACATGCAGGTGTGCTCGGCTTCCATCACCACGGCAACGCCGCGCGGCTTGAGGATGGCGTTGATCGCGCCCGCGACCTGTGCGGTGAGATGTTCCTGCGTCTGCAGGCGATGGGCGAACGCATCGACCAGACGCGCCAGTTTCGAGAGACCCACAACACGGTCCACCGGCGCATAGGCGATGTGCGCCTTGCCGTAGAACGGCATGACGTGATGTTCGCAATGCGAATGGAAAGCGATGTCGCGGATCAGCACGAAATCGTCGTAGCCCGCGGTCTCGCCAAAGGTACGGTCGAGAATCTCCGCAGGACACTGGGCATAGCCCTGAAACAGTTCGTCATAGGCTTCGACCACGCGGCGCGGCGTGTCGAGCAATCCCTCACGCTGCGGATTTTCGCCGATATAGCCGAGCAGCGTTTTCACGGCGGCTTCGGCTTCGTCGCGCGACGGGCGCACAGCCGTCGGATCAATGGCCGCGGCCATGTAATCGGAAGCGGGAATTTCGGATTTGTCCGCGGGCTTGCTGCTGCGGATCGGCTTGATAATCGCGTCCATGTCGTCTCCGTTCGACCGGCCCTATAATAAGGTGGGCCGGAGTGTCACCGGTCAGTCGCGACAGCCACCCTGGGCCGCCAGACGCCTTACCTGCATTGCCGCAGTCAGTCCCGGAAAACGTCTCGATTTCCGGCATTGCTGAGATGCAGACGGTTTATTCCTGCACCATGGATATTATATAGGCTGGGGACCGGCACCGCCAAGGGCTGGGGACCGATAAGACCGGCAAAGGTCATATGCGAAGGCGAATTCGGCCGTCATGCTGAACGACATCTACAACAGGAAAATAATTGAGTTGGCGGGGAATATTCCGCGTCTGGGGCGGCTTTCCGACCCGGATGCCTCGGCGACGGCCCACTCCAAGTTGTGCGGCTCAACCGTCAAGATAGATCTCAAGATGGCCGACGGCGTGGTGAGTGATTTCGCCCATGACGTGAAGGCTTGCGCGCTGGGCCAGGCCTCCTCCTCCATCATGGCGCGCCATGTGATCGGCTCGAATGCCGCCGAACTGCGCGATTTGCGCGAAACCGTCCGCAAAATGCTGAAGGAAAACGGCGCGCCGCCTGAGGGCAAGTGGGCCGACGTCGCGGTGCTGGAGCCGGTGCGCGACTACAAGGCGCGCCACGCCTCGACGCTGCTGACCTTCGATGCGGTGGTCGATGCCATCGGCCAGATAGAGGCCAAGACTGGCGGCGCACCGCTCGCGACGGTGCAGAGCTAAGTCACTTACTTCCGGTCTGACTCCGCCGGGGCTAAGCCGCCGGTTGGTACGTGCGCTTCCGCCGTCTGGGTGGACACAGCCGGTGCTAGGCGCGCGCTCTTTTCCGATACAGGCGCACTACCCGCGAAGCGATCTTGGATCGGCTTCTGTGTCACGCTGCCCGTCACATCGCTATTTGGACCGACCGCGTCCGCCATCGCCGTCGTCGTTACGATGTTGGTGAGGCGCAACTCATCGGCGGACAATTCGTGCAGCGGCTCCCACGGCGGCACGCTGAGCGCCAGTGACAGCAGGTCGCCTGAGCCGCCCATCTCGAACGTGTATTTGGCCAAGCGCCCGATGTCGCGCTCCACGATCATCAGATCGTCCGCGGAATAGGTCGCGGCCTTGGCGTTCTCGGCGCGGTCACCCATCCAGATCTGATGCACGCGCACATGCGCACCTTCAGGCACGTGGCGGCTGTTGCCGGAGAGCAGCAGGAACACGCACATGGATTCGCAATAGGCCTCAGCCATGATGCCGCGCTCGGTACCACCTTCGACCTCGCGCTTGATCACGATGCCGACGGTGGTCTGCAAACCGAGTCCCCGCCAGCGCCGCCCGAGCGAGATCGCATCCAGCACCGATCCGCCGCTGGAATCGAGCACGACCTTGGCGCCCTTTAGCGCGCGCTGTTCGGCAAATTCTTCAAACCGTGCGGGCGTGTCAGACGTGATCACGCCAACGGCAGAAATCCAGCCGGTGCAATCCTGTTTGCAGTTGGATTGCGCGTCATGCCAGATGAAGTCCATTGGAAGTTTGCGGGCTTCGAGGGTCGTCTCCGCGCGCGCCGTGTGGCCGAGCATGGCCGAGCCAGGCAGCGCGAAACATATGGCGGCGGCGCAAAGTCGCGCCCAGCCGCTATAACGAAGCGACCCCACAACAGACACTCTGGTTCCTTTCCCCCGCTTGAAAAAGCAACGGCACCGGCCCCGAATCCGCACAACGAATCTTGTCATACGGGTGTTATGAAAAGCTAACGGCGCACCGATTCTTCGTCTATGCGACTTTTGCTGCGATGCGGTCCAAATCGTGCGATAGTTCGTAACCTGTGGCGCGAAAGACATCATCTTTCGGTTCCGCGAACAGAAACTCGGCAAAGTGCTGCTGGTGATTGCGGCATCTGCTGCGCAATCCGTCACAAAAGCTGATCACGGCGACATATGAAACATCGCGCTCACTGTCCTGATTGCGCTGGCGGCTTGCAGAACGTGCCACGCAATGCCGGACGCGGCATGATCTGGCTCTATCGCCACACGCTGTCGCCGCTGGTCGGGTTCCATTGCCGTCATGTGCCGACATGCTCGGCCTACGGCGACGAAGCCATCGCGCAGTTTGGGCTGTGGGCTGGCGGTTGGATGACGCTGGCGCGGCTGCTGCGCTGTCATCCGTGGGGCACGTCCGGCATTGATAATGTCGCGAGTTCAAAGCCCGCAAATGCGCGATGGTATTTGCCTTGGCGCTACGCGCGCTGGCGCGGCGTCAACGACAGCGCAAACAAAAGCTAGTTCAGCTTCGCCGCGACAGCAGCACGGCGGCAATCGCGAGCACGAGGAACGCCACGCCGACATAGCCGATCGCGTAGTACATTTCCTGCGCGAACAGTGCGCCGCCGATGCCCGAGCCAATCGCCTGCCCAATATAAAGAGAAGACGTGTTGAGCGACACCGATGCGCTCGCCAACAGCGGCGCTGCACCGGCAAGCCGGACCTGCTGCATCGAGTTGGTGGAGGCGAAACCAAGCCCCCACGGAATCATGGACGCCAGCATGAGCGGCACGACGCCAGCGCCGAGCGCCCAGATCATGACGCCGACCAGCAGCAGAGAAATCATTGTGAGTGACGTGCGGTATGCACCCCATCGATCGACGACGCGGCTCGCGAACATATTGCCGATGAATCCGGTCACGCCATAGATGCTGAACGCGATGGCTGCGAGTTCGACACTGCCTGCGCCGAGTTTGCCGAACAGCGGGCCGAGATAGGTGAATACCACGAACTGTCCAGACGTCTGCAACACGGTAATGAGCAGCAGAAGCAGAATGAGCGGATTGCGCGCGAGTTCGCTCCACGTCTTGAGATCGACCGGCGTTCCCTGCAGGCCTGTGGGCAGACGCCACAACAGCATCGCCAGATTGAGCAGTGCGAGGATGCCGATGCCGCTATAGGCAACGCGCCATCCGATATGTCCGGAGACCCAGGTGATCAGCGGCAAGCCTATCGCCAGCGCCAGAGACCAGCCGAGGAACACGTAAGACATCGTGCTGCCGCGACGCTCCGGCGGCACCATCATCGCGGCAGCGCCTGCCGCCTGCGGCGTGAACAGCGCGGCAATCGCGAGCATGACAAGGCGCACCGCCATCAGCGTCGCGTAATTCGGCGCGACGGCTGATGCGAATTGACCGGCCGCCATGACGGCCACCGTCACCGAGAGCAGAAGCCGCCGGTCGAAACGGCTGGTCAGCCACGCCGACACCGGCGAGCCGATGCACAGCACGACCGCGCCGAAGGTGATGAGATATCCCGCTTCGCGGATAGTGACGCCGAAGTCGCGCGACAATTCCGGCAACATCCCGGCAGGCGCGAGGATGGTCGCTCCGGTGATGAAATTGCCGAGCATCAAGGCCGTAGGAGCAAAGCGTTTCATTCATTGGTGTTAGCAGGCAGTCTGTTAAATGCAAATGCATGGAACGCACGCATGGCATGCAACGCCGGTTGTGTGGATCGGACCGCACCGGGCGATTGCACCGCCCGAATCCGCTGCTATACAACGTCTCCCACCGCTTACCTGCGCCCGTTCGCAGGAGTGAGCCACAGGAGCGACCATGACCGACAAAGACCCTCCCGCGCCCGGATTCCAGTACACGCTGACGAATCTCAAGCCCGTCGAATCGACCAAGGTGAAAGTCACCTTCCCCGACGGCGCGGAGCGCGAATTTTCCAAAGGCACCACCGGCCTCGACATTGCCAAGGGCATCTCGCCCTCGCTCGCCAAGCGCACCGTCGCGATGGCGCTGGACGGCATCGTGTCCGACCTCGCCGATCCGATCACGCACGATGCGAAGATCGAATTTATCAACCGCGACGATCCGCGCGCGTTGGAGCTCATCCGGCATGACGCCGCGCATGTGCTCGCCGAAGCTGTGCAGGAATTGTGGCCCGGCACGCAGGTCACCATCGGCCCGGTGATCGACAGCGGCTTCTATTACGATTTTTTCCGCAACGAGCCGTTCACGCCGGAAGACTTCGCCGCCATCGAAAAGAAAATGCGCGAGATCGTCGCCAAAGACACGCCCTTCACCAAGGAAGAGTGGTCGCGCGACCGCACCAAGAAAGTGTTCGCCGACAGGGGCGAGAACTTCAAGGTCGAACTGCTCGACGCGATCCCGGACGACCAGACCATCAAGATCTACAAGCAGGGCGAATGGTTCGACCTCTGCCGCGGTCCGCACATGACCTCGACGGGCAAAGTCGGCAACGCCTTCAAGCTCATGAAAGTTGCGGGCGCGTATTGGCGCGGCGACAGCAACAATCCGATGCTGACGCGCATCTACGGCACCGCCTTCGCCAAGCAGGAAGAACTCGACGCTTACCTCAAGCAGCTTGAGGAAGCGGAGAAACGCGACCATCGCCGCTTGGGTCGCGAGATGGATCTGTTTCATTTTCAGGAAGAAGGCCCCGGCGTCGTGTTCTGGCACGCGAAGGGCTGGACGCTGTTTCAGGCAATCATCGCCTATATGCGCCGCCGCCTCGCGGGCGACTATGATGAAGTCAACGCGCCGCAGATGCTCGACAAGTCGCTGTGGGAAACCTCAGGCCACTGGGAATGGTATCGCGAGAATATGTTCGCGGCGCAGTCTGCCGGTGAAGAAGCCGAGGACAAACGCTGGTTCGCCATTAAGCCGATGAACTGCCCCGGCCATGTGCTGATCTTCAAGCATGGCCTGAAGAGCTATCGCGAACTGCCGATCCGTCTTGCCGAGTTTGGTGTTGTGCATCGCTACGAGCCATCAGGCGCGATGCACGGTCTGATGCGCGTGCGCGGCTTCACGCAGGACGACGCGCACGTGTTCTGCACCGAGGATCAGCTTGCAGAGGAATGCCTCAAAATCAACGACCTGATCCTGTCGACCTATGAGGACTTCGGCTTCGTCGGTGAACTCACGGTCAAACTCTCGACGCGCCCTGAAAAGCGCGTCGGCACCGATGAGGCGTGGGATCACGCCGAGACGGTGATGGCAAAGGTGCTCGAACAGATCGCAGAGCAAGGTCACAACCGCATCAAGACATCGATCAATCCGGGCGAAGGCGCGTTCTACGGACCGAAGTTTGAATACGTGTTGCGCGACGCCATCGGCCGCGAATGGCAGTGCGGCACCACGCAGGTGGACTTCAATCTGCCAGGCCGCTTCGGCGCGTTCTACATCGACGATCACTCCAACAAGGTGACGCCGGTGATGGTCCATCGTGCCATCTGCGGATCGCTGGAGCGCTTCACGGGAATCCTGATCGAACATTTCGCCGGACACTTCCCGCTCTGGCTCGCGCCGGTGCAGGCTGTCGTCACCACCATCACGTCCGATGGCGATGATTATGCGCGCGAAGTTCTTGCTGCGTGCCGCAAGGTAGGTTTGCGCACTGAGATCGATCTTCGCAACGAGAAGATCAACTACAAGGTGCGCGAACACTCGCTAGCGAAAGTCCCCGCTTTGCTCGTGGTCGGCAAAAAGGAAGCCGAAAGCCGCAGCGTTTCCATCCGCCGTCTCGGCAGCGAGGGCCAGACCGTGCTTCCACTCGAGGAAGCGTTGAAAACTTTGGCCTACGAGGCGACGCCGCCAGACATCAAACGGGCGATCGAAGTTCCCACGAAAGTTTAATGTAGCTGCACCTCAGGTCGTAAGTCCTCATTAACCATACGGTCGCATCATATTTTCATGATGTACCGGGTGGTTTTTACATGCGTATTTTTTCAAGAGGTCGTTTTGGCCTCATATTAATATTTTTTTTATTTGAAGATTGTGCCCCAGCGGCCGCGCAGAATTTGCTGTGCTCGATTACGTCGACGGTCACTGGAACTAACTCCACCGCCTGCGGCTCGCTGTCGGTGGTGAATGGCAATTTTGACGTCGCAACGGGCTTCACAAGTTCCATTACCGGGAACAACAGTTCCGCTTTCGGAGCCTTCAGCTTTGCTGGCGGCGACAACGCGCTGGCGCTCGGCGCTCACGCGACAGCGGCCAACGGATCGCCCTACTCCGGCGCGTCCAATGCGACGGCCGTCGGTGCTTACAGCACCGCAGGCATCAACGCTGTCGCGCTCGGCTACATGGCAAGTGCATCCGCGTCGGGCTCGGTCGCCATCGGCAACGGTTCGATCGCCAGTGTGGCGAATACCGTATCGTTCGGTTCGGTCGGAAGCGAACGCAAACTGGTCAATGTCGCGGCGGGAACGCTGAGTGCTTCGAGCACCGATGCCGTCAACGGGAGCCAGTTGAACACGACCAACATCGCGGTCGCCGCCAACGCGACAGGCCTTGCAACGATCAATACGAATTTCACAACCGCCAACCAGCGCATCGCGGCGGCGTTCGGCGGCGGATCCGGAATCGACGCCAACGGCGTTTTCACCGCACCGAGTTACACAATCCAGGGATCGAGTTATTCCAGCGTCGGATCGGCGTTCACAGCGCTCGACACCAGAGTTTCCCTAAATTCGTCTGACATCCAATCTCTGACCTCCGGCTTGACCGGACTCATTCAGCAAGACCCAACGACTCGGCGCTTAAGTATCGGCGGCACGACGGACGGAACCGTTCTCGATGTCTCGGGAACGGCGGGGACTCGCAAAATAACCGGCGTTCAAGCCGGCACATTGTCTGTATCCAGCACCGATGCGGTGAACGGCAGCCAGTTGAACACGACGAACATCGCGGTCGCCGCCAACGTGACGGGCCTCGCAACGATCAATACAAATTTTGCGACAACCAACCAGCGCCTTGCATCCGCCTTCGGCGGCGGATCCGGGATCGACGCCAACGGCGTTTTCACCGCACCGAATTACACGATCCAGGGATCGAGCTATTCCAGCGTCGGATCGGCATTCACGGCGCTCGACACGAGAGTCTCGACAAATTCGTCGGACCTTTCATTGCTGACATCCAATATTTCGACTGGCTCCATCGGAGTGGTGCGGCAAGATCCAACCACACGGCGCTTAAGTCTTGGAGCCACGACGGATGGAACCGTTCTCGACGTGACGGGAACGGCCGGCGCCCGCACCATCACGGGTGTTCTGAGGGGGACAATTTCCGCTTCAAGCACGGACGCGGTGAACGGAAGCCAGCTCGCCGCGACAAACGATGCGGTCGCCCTCAACGCGACAGGCCTCGCAACGATCAATACCAATTTTGCGACAACCAACCAGCGCCTTGCATCTGCCTTCGGTGGCGGATCCGGGATCGACGCCAACGGCGTTTTCACCGCGCCGAACTACACGATCCAGGGATCGAACTATTCGAGCGTCGGTTCGGCTTTCACCGCACTCGACACCAGAGTTTCCCTAAATTCGTCGGACATTCAGTCGCTAACATCCGGATCGATTGGATTTGTCCGGCAAGACCAGACAACCCGGCGGATAAGTCTTGGTGGCACGACTGACGGAACCGTTGTCGATGTGTCGGGAACAGCCGGTGCCCGCACCCTCACGGGTGTTCTCAGAGGAACAGTGTCTGCATCAAGCACGGATGCGGTGAACGGAAGCCAGCTCGCCGCGACAAACGATGCGGTCGCCCTCAACGCAACGGGCCTCGCAACGATCAATACAAATTTTGCGACAACCAACCAGCGCCTTGCATCCGCCTTCGGTGGCGGAGCCGGGATTGACGCCAACGGCGTTTTCACCGCACCAAATTACACGATCCAGGGATCGAGTTACTCCAACGTCGGCTCTGCCTTTACAGCCCTCGACACTCAAGTGTCGGTAAATACGTCTGGCCTTCAGACACTGACTTCGCAACTTGGCAATGGCAGCATCGGTCTTGTGAGACAAGATGCGACGACGCGCGCAATCGGAATCGGAAATACAACGGATGGCACGCTCGTCGACGTGAACGGCACTGCCGGCGCGCGGACAGTTACAGGGGTTCGGACCGCCGCGCTGTCAGCAACAAGCACCGATGCAGTGAACGGCAGCCAACTTTTCGCGACCAACAGCGCGGTCAGCGCGAACGCTGCCGCCATTACGACCACAAATACAAACCTCTCCACGACCAACCAACGTATCTCATCTGTCTTCGGTGGCGGGGCCAGCATCGACGCCAACGGCGTTTTCACCGCGCCTGCTTACACGATCCAAGGATCGAGCTATTCCAGCGTTGGTTCGGCGTTCACTGCGCTGGATACAAGAGTATCGCTCAACTCTTCCGATATCCAATCACTGACGTCGCAGGTTGGCAACGGCAGCCTTGGTCTGGTTCAACAGAACGCAACCACGCGCCGCATCACTGTTGCCGGCTCAACAAACGGCGACACTGTCGATCTGACGGGGACAGCGGGCACGCGAATCCTCACCGGCCTTCAGAGCGGCAACCTGTCATCGGGCAGCACTGACGCGGTGACTGGTGCGCAACTGTTCGCGACCAATGCCGCTGTCATGTCCAACACGTCCGCGATTTCCGGAAACACCGCAAGCATCTCGACGCTCGACACGAATGCGAGCGTGCTCAACCAGCGTCTGGCATCGGTGTTCGGCGCGGGAGCGGCCGTTGACTCGAACGGCGTCGTTACCATGCCCTCTTACACTGTGCTTGGCTCTTCATACTCGAGTCTGAGCAGCGCACTTAGCGCGCTGAGTTCGCGGGTCGACACGAACAGCACCAACATCAGCAACCTGATGGCGTCAGGCGGCGGAAGCGGCGGTGGCCCCGGCATGGTGGTTCAAAATCCATCGACCCGCGTCATCGATGTCGCAACCACCACCGATGGAACGACCGTCAACGTGGCGGGAACAAGTGGGCCCCGAGTTATCACTGGCGTTGCGCCCGGTTCAGTCGCCTCGGGCAGCACCGATGCGGTGAACGGCTCGCAGTTGCAGGACACGCGAACATCGATTGCGAACGTCGCCAACAGCACAGCCGCTGCACTCGGCGGCGGCGCAGTGGCCGACGCCAACGGCAATATCTCGGCACCGCAATTCGGCGTTCAGGGAAATACCTACAATTCCGTCGCAACCGCAGTCGGGGCGCTCGACACCGCCGTTACGGCACAAGGCGTCTCGATCAGCAACATCGCCAATACGATCAACAGTTCCGGGCTTCGCTATATGAGCGTCAACGGAGTCGGCTCTAACGCGAGCAGCACTGGAGTCAATTCCATCGCCTTCGGCGCGAGTTCGGCGTCCTCTGGGTTAAATTCGATTGCGATCGGCGCAAACTCTATCGCCAGCCAAGCTGGCGCGATCGCACTCGGCGGCACATCGGCGGCAACTGGCGTCAACGCCATCGCAATCGGCACCAACGCACGCGCCACTGGCTCTGTCGCGCTTGGCGTCAACACCCTCGCCTCGAATGGCGGCGCAGCGCTCGGAGACTATTCAACAGCGACGGGACCGGACAGTGCTGCTCTCGGACCGAAAGCCACAGCGACTGCGGCGAATGCCGTCGCGATTGGATCTGGCTCGATCGCGAATGTCGCAAATACCGTTTCGGTAGGCTCAGTGGGCAACGAACGGCGAATCACGAATGTCGCTCCGGGCATTAATCAGACCGACGCGGTCAATGTCAGCCAGTTGAACGACTTCGGCTCGCGATACGATTCGCAAATTTCGCGACTCAACGATCGCGTGGATCGCACTGCAGGCGGCGTTGCGATGGCGATGGCGATGACGGGCAGCAGCCTTCCTTCCGACAAGAACGTCGGCACCGCAGTCAACGTGGGAACATTCGGCGGGCGTTCCGCGATTGCCATCTCACAATACCTTCGCTTGAACCGAAATCTCGTTGTCTCGGGCGCTGTCGGAATTCAGGACAACCAAGCGAGCGGCCGTGGCGGATTAATGCTTGCATGGTGAGAGCAATAGGGACAACCTAACGACAGCTTCACGTTCGGATCGGTTGTTCGGATATGAGCATTTTTAAAAACCTACTTATTTTTTCCTCTGCCGCTGTGGCAGGACTTCTCCTGAATGTTCAACTGGCTGCGGGGCAAAAGCTCGACTGGCAGCGTACGCCACGCATGACTCTTGAACGGCAATTCGCCGGACCGCTGACGGACACAATCATTCAGCGCCTGCGCGATCCCGTCGATGGGTCGATTTGCTACGTATATTTGCCGATTAGTGCATCGCACACCGAGCGCGGCGACGGCGGATATGTTCAATACGGTCCGAATGTTATCGGTACCATCAGTTGCGCGATCGCAAATCCGCAGCCGTCGATCACCGGATCTGTTCCAAGTCGAAAATAGTGTCGCATCCGCTTTAGAGCGATTAGAGAAATGCGCCCTTGCTTCTGCGCGGCGCTACTCTATCTGCTGCACTGCGAAACATTTTTCCGGATCAATTCATGCCCGATGCTCTCGAACTTTTGAAGACACGCCGCTCACTGAAGCCGTTCGACATGACCGGCCCTGGCCCCTCACCCACCGAGCTTGAAACGATTCTGACCATCGGCTCGCGCGTACCTGACCACGGCAAGATCGTACCGTGGCGCTTCATCGTGTTCGAAGGCGATGCGCGCGTGAAGGCTGGAGACATTTTCGCAAAAGTCTTCCGCGCCAAAAACGTCACGGCGACGCCGGATCAGATCGAGGCCGAGAAGAAACGCTTCACACATGCACCGCTTGTGATCGCGGTGGTGAGCAAGACGGTGAAACATCCGAAAGTGCCGCCGTGGGAACAGGAACTGTCGGCGGGCGCAAGCACGATGAATATCGTCCACGCCGCACACGCTCTCGGCTTTGTCGCCAACTGGCTCACGGGATGGCTGGCGTTCGACCGCGATGTGCTGAACGCGCTTGGGCTTTCAGAGGATGAGAAGATCGCGGGCTTTGTCCATATCGGCAAATCCGAGCGGCCAACCGATGATCGCCCCCGCCCCGCGCTCAGCGAGATCGTGACGCGCTTTTAGCGCGTCAGCACTTCGATCTCGCCATCGACGCCGTTAGTGACGTTGATGGGGCGTTCGAAAACTTTGCCTTCGTTCTTGGCGATCACACGATACTCGCCTTCGGACAGCACGACTTTCGGGAACGCGCCGTTATATTCCTTGATGACGTCGCCTGCGGGCGTGATGACCGACCATGCAGTGTTGGCGAGCGCTTCGCCGCCCTTCGCTCCGACCAGCTTCAAGGTGATGACAGCGGCGCGATGGGTCACCGTCACGTCGGTCAGCTTGCCCGCCTGCACGCGAATATCCGAGCGCACGATGGAGTTCGCGTCGCCGTAATTCGAGATGATGTAGTAGGTGCCTTCGGGCAGCAGCATTACATCGCCAGCCGCGACACTCTGCGCCAGCGGTGCGCGCTCACCGACCTCGAATTGGCTTCCCTTGTAGATCGCGAATGTGATCTGGCCCTGCGGAATTTTCGTAGAGCCGACACGGCCTTCGATGCGCAGACCGCCCGCAGGAAGATCGAATTGCTCGCGCAGCGTCTCGTTGCGCATGGTGACTGGACGAACTGCGCTCACAAGACCGAGCGAGGCGTGAACCACATAGCCGCCGGGAGCCAAAGCAATATTAGGTGTTGCGCCGCGATCCTCTCGGACCAACTGGAAAGCACCGCTTGCGTCGGGCTTGTCCGAATAGATGCGCCACACCACGCCGCTGCTCACGGCGGGAAGGTCTTTGCCGAACCGCGCGGTCAGCGCGAGAACGGGTTGCGCCGGGGCCGGCGCAGGTGCTGGAGGTGCTGCGGTGGTGACCGGAGGCTGTGTCAGGGTCGCAGGCAATCCGGGCGTCGAGGCCGGACCGGACGGCGGTGCCAGACTGATGGCGGGTCCAGATGGCGTCGGTGCTTGCGGCACGTTGGCTGGCGGAACCGGCGGCGGTGCGTCACCCACGAACTGGGCCGCAGCGGGATACGACAGCAGCAACGCGATCAGCCACGCCAGCGCGAACACCCAAATCAACGCACGACGATGCGGTGCATACGCGTGCTCTGCCAGCGCATGACACTCGGTTGTCCTGCGGCGATGTCCGAGGGCTGTCATGGCGGTGGTTTTTCACCGAAAACGAGGCAAATTCAAGCCTGACAAAGAGGCGGCGGCCCGCTTAGGACACGCCATTGGGACGTTTCACACCTTCTTTAGGCGCATAGGTCGCGCTACAGTCATATTTTCTGACTACGCGAAGGATGCGCGAGGACACAATCACGCATATTTCGCAGTCAGGCGGCGCGGTCGGCGCCCGCCGATTCGATGCTACGGGACGTCTGGAGACGAGTGTTGCTGGAAAGTTTGATTGGGTTTCGCCAAAACGGTGCGCGTCACAAAGTGGAAAACGGAAAATCCCCGAGTAGGAAACCGACCGTCGGGCTGGCTCTGGGCGGCGGTGCGGCCCGTGGCTTCGCTCATATCGGCATTTTGCGGACGCTGCTCGCGCACGGCATTGTTCCGGATATCGTGGTCGGGACGTCGATTGGAGCCGTGGTCGGCGCCTCTTATGCGTCGGGTCATCTCGATACGCTCGAGCTGTGGGCCAAGGGCCTCCTGCCTCGCAATATCTTTAGCTATCTCGACATTCGGCTGAATGGTTCTGGCCTGATCGGCGGCAGCAAGCTCGCTGCGCAACTCGAAGCCTATTTCGGCAACATGCTCATTGACGAACTGCCGCTGAAGTTCGCCGCGGTCTCCACCGAGGTGAACACCGGGCATGAGATCTGGATCACCAACGGAAAGCTCGTCAACGCGGTGCGCGCGTCATACGCCCTGCCCGGCATTTTCGAGCCGGTGCTGATCGGCGACCGCTGGCTGGTGGATGGCGCGCTGGTCAATCCGGTGCCGGTGTCGGCCGCGCGCGCGCTCGGCGCGGAAATTGTTATCGCGTGCAATGTCTCCACTGACGTATTCGGACACGGCACCATCATCTCCGCGCATGGCGTCGCGCGCGACGAAGTTGTTGAGCCCGCAGAGCCCACGCCGGAACGACGCGGCTTCGGAAAATTCTTCTCAGCTGAGAAAACCGTGAAGCGCGAATTCTTCGGCACCGCCGGGCGTCCCGGCATTTCGACGGTGATGGTGGAAGCGTTCAACATCATGCAGGACCGCATCACGCGGTCGCGGCTGGCGGGCGATCCGCCGGAC
>Ga0209023_10004368_pt1 | contig 16121 bp, 16 predicted proteins | sample LakOneMetagenome_FD_187468 | JGI IMG/M metagenome (GOLD analysis project Ga0209023, IMG submission 187468) | Freshwater and sediment microbial communities from Lake Erie, Canada (SPAdes) (version 2) | ecosystem: Environmental > Aquatic > Freshwater > Lentic | place: Lake Erie, Canada... | reverse complement strand
AGCAACGAATCCATACCACCGTTTCCTCATATTCACTCTGTTTTAGTCCAGTCGTGAAAGGTCACAAAAAATATTAGCCTAACTCTACGTTGATTAACTCGCCGATAACGCAATACTACGCTGACCCGCCGCAGACAACGCATCGACAATATGCTGACCGACTTGCTGTGCGTCTAAATGCTCAATTGCTGCCGCAGTTGTACCATTTGGTGACGTAACATTCTTGCGTAATTTTGTCGGATTATCGCCACTGATGATCGCCATTTGTGCTGCGCCTAAAGCAGTCTGCAACGTTAATGCTTTTGCTGTCTTTTCATCCAGACCTTGCTCAATACCCGCGGCAATCATTGATTCCATTAAATAAAAGAAATACGCAGGGCCCGAACCTGAAACCGCAGTCACGGCGTGCATCAGTGCCTCATCTTCAACCCAAATCACCAAACCTGCCGCACTCAGAACCTCTGTTGCGCTCTCCCGATCTGCTTGGCTCAATGCTGCTGGCGCATATAATCCCGTAGCCCCTGTCTGAACCAATGCAGGTGTATTTGGCATTGCACGAACAATACGAGTATGACCAGCCAAACCATTGGATAAGGTTGCAACAGATACACCCGCAGCAATCGAAATCACAAGCTTATCTGCAACCAAAGCTGCAAGCTCATGCAAAACAGATTGAATGATTTGAGGCTTAACCGCAAGAACTACGACATCAGCACCAACTACGGCTTCGGATGCTGTAGCAAATACACCAACACCACGCGCCGCCAGCGACTCACGCAATTCAGCGACGGGTTCAGCAACACGAATCATGGTTGCAGGCAACCCTTCTGCCAACAAACCACCAATCAATGCCTGCGCCATATTGCCACCACCAATAAAGGCAACAATCTGAGATGACTTTTTAGAATCTTTTGAGTGCTGTACGCTCATACAATCAAATCCAGTTAAAATTATAAAAATTCAATGCTATATCACATCATTATGACAGTTTATGCATCAATTACCTTTAATGCACGCGTCAATCTATTGATCGCATAACTCGCATCCCACGTTTTACGGCGAATTGCCTCACCCATTCGCATAATGACCAAATCATGTTGCGGACTCACAAACACATATTGACCTTTCAAACCCTCAAAATAAAAAGCCGTCTGATCTTCATGTGCTTGTTTTGCAGGCAATGACTCAAACCACGGAATTCCTGGAACCAAGCCTTTATTCTTCGCCTTTAGCCAGACTTGATAACCGTAAAACCCATAATCGGATGCCCCGACATCCAAGCCGCGCTCTTGAGTATTACTTGGGGTGGTCATTTGTTTTAACCATGCGCCAGATACAATTTGTCGCACTTCACCCTGAGCGGTTTCATAGCGACCTTCGGTCAAAAATAAATTGGCAATCCTCAACCAATCTTCAGGTCGAGCAAACAACGCAGCAAACGCACGCGCTTTACCACCCTCTCGATCCAACCATAAAGCCGCATCATGACAATCGAGTGGCTGAAAAATATATTGAGAAAAGAACTCAGCCAGCGGCTTCCCTGACACACGCTCTAAAATCACGCCAAGTAAATGACTGTTATAGTTATTATATTCAAAATAAGTCCCTGCTGGTGCGACAGCAGGTAACGTAAAGACTTGCCGCTCAATATTCACACCAAAATATAAAGGCAAAATACTTGGAATCTTACCCAAGCCTATCGACGTATCGCTACTTAACCCTGATTGCATCGTCAACAACTGCTCAATCGTAATATGCCGACGCTCATCAGCATTAAATTCTGGCAGATATTGTGATGCCAAATCATGCACACTACCAATCAAGCCCTGTTCAATGGCAATTCCGATCGCAATTGCCACCACAGTCTTCACTAATGACATCGAGTTAAAAGTATCAGTCTTATCAAAATCTCGATATTGAGCATGAACCAGCCGACCTTTGTGCATCACCAGAAAAGCGCGAGTCCTTTGCTTCCACAAATAATGACCGATCTCGGTTAAAACCGCCTCAGGTACTGGGAACTCAGGATGTAATGATAATTCGACAGGCGCTTGACTTCCCTTAACGGTCGCCAAAGGTTTATACCAAGACACCTGAGTAACTGGACGAATCATCAAACTATGGACAGCTTGGCGAATCGTTACAGGGTGGAGCATGCCTCTTAGGTTAGATACATTCATCTTTAACATTTTCATGTAGTTGTATTTCGCCTCGGCGACTCAATTTTGATTTAAAGTTTACAAAAACACCATCCCATCACACACGTACTAACGCCCAACCCGAAGATTTACCATGATCTTCAACCGCTTGGACAGTCAACCACAAACCAGCCGCACTGAGTAATCCCAGCGGTTGACCATCCAGCGTTTCCAAGATTTGTACTTGTTCACGTTGCCATGGCGGTAACTTCATGGATTGTAATACTTTCTTTAGTGGCCAATGCCCAACCCGACCCTTGAGATGCAATAACTCACCCTCTCGTCGAGGTCGCAAACGCAATGTGTCACTCAATAATGATAAAGACAAACCCTGTTCGACGGTCTCTACACGCCACAACCCTGTCGGCAGAGTCAATGTGAGCATCATACTGAATTGGCAAACTTGTGTTGTTGCTTTCGGTAAGTGGAGCGGCAAACGATAGAGCTGACCTTGATAACGACGAAATTGTAAATCGCCATCTTCAGCTTGCCAAATCACCTGTGGTGTTGCATCAATGCGTGCCTGCATCATCTGGCACACAGCATCCACACGACTCAGTGGAGGAGCATATAATTGTTTACCCTGCATCCAGCGTGCCAACACCCAACGCACCCGTGCTTCGGGTAAAGCTTGGACTTTCTCTATGCTTAATGATCCATCCATAGCCTGAATTGCGGCTAAATCAATTTCACCCTGCTCAGATAAAACTGTTTCAGCATCCGCCATCAAACTTGCAGTGCGGACTATTGCCGCCTCAAAACCTTGCCAGTGCTCTGCAAATACCGGCCATAATTTCTGCCTCATCACCACTCGATCAAAACTCAAATCATCATTTGCAGGATCATCAATCCATTGCAAAGCCTGACTTTCTGCATACTGACGAATCTCATCCCGAGAAATATGGAGTAATGGTCTAAAAATGGTCAATTTGTCTTGTGCTTGTAGAACCCGCATCGCCGCCAAACCGCTTACACCACTTCCGCTCAATAAGCGCATGAGTACTGTTTCGGCTTGATCTTGTTGATGGTGAGCCAAGACCAACACTTCTTCAGGTTCAATCACTTCCCGAAACGCAGCATAACGCGCATTACGGGCTTCATTTTCTAGATTTCCAGCTGCCACTTGAACTTTTTTGGCAATCACATCTATGTGTAAATCATTACACAACCCAATGACTTGCTTAGCCCACGCTGCAGAAGGTGCTTGTAAATCATGGTCTATATGAATGACACGCAGATGATTCTGACGACCCCATTCAGCAAAAATACGCTGCAAAGCAAATAACAACGCGACCGAATCCAGACCACCGCTACAGCCCAACAAAAAACGCTGATTCGGCGTAAACCGTTTCAGCGTTTCCTGAATTTTTTTTTCAAATAAATTAGGATGCATAGGCATTTTTAGACATTTTCAACGCTTATTCCGCGATTGGTAAAGCAGGTGTATGACTACCAAATTTCATCAACCGTTGATACCTCGCCCCGACCAACTGATCGATCGGCAATGTCCGCAACACATCCAATTCTGCTGTCAATGCGGCATGCAGTGCCTTGACCGTCAGCTCAGGCGTCAGATGCGCCCCTTCGCCCTCTGGAATAATTTGATCAATTAAGCCGAGTTTAAATAGTTTATCCGCCGTCAGACCCAATGCCTCACTTGCACGCTCAGCCTGTTCGTTGGTTTTCCATAAAATAGACGCACAACCTTCTGGGGAAATCACCGAATACATACTATTTTCAAGCATAAAGACTTTATCAGCGAGACCAATCGCCAGCGCACCGCCCGAACCGCCCTCACCGATCACCGTCGCTATGACTGGTACTTTGAGGGTAGACAATACCGCCAAACAGCGCGCAATCGCCTCAGCCTGTCCACGCTCTTCCGCGCCAACACCAGGATAGGCACCCATCGTATCAATAAAATTCAACACAGGTAGACCGAACCGCTCAGCCATTTCAAACAAACGCATCGCCTTACGATAACCTTCTGGACTGGTCATCCCAAAATTATGCTTCAAACGCTCCGACGTTGTACGACCACGGTGTTGTCCAATGACCATGACAGGGCGACCATTAAACCGAGCCAATCCACCAATTAACGCCTGATCATCACCAAAAGCACGATCACCATGCAACGGATCAAACTCAGTAAACAATCCCGTTACATAATCTAAAAATTGAGGACGATTCGCGTGACGTGCGATCTGTACGGTTTGCCATGCACTCTTGGCGCGCTTCACTTCTGCATTCATTCTTAGATCACTCGTTCTTAATGACTCATCCACAGGATTGATGATTTCTCAATCCTATTCAATGACGTTATGCGTCAATTTCTGCCGCAACCAATTGTACGACACTCAGTCCCACACCCCAATTTTCAAATTGCGTGACTTCAGTTTGTAAATCTGCTTGTAACATCGGCCACTCAGCGCCGCCTTGATCAACCGATAATTGCCATGACTTTGGCGATTTTACCGAAAGCACAAAAGTCGGCACGACCTGATCATAGCGGGAGTGATGGAATAACACCGCCAATCTCAGCAACAAACATAATGTAACGAGTGACGAACCGCCAGCCTGTCTAACCTGTGCCAACGATTCAACTCGGAGTTTACGGCGATGCAAGCCCACCAACAGCGACAACCGTAATTGGTCTACTTTAGAGAACCCAGGGACATCAGAATGCTCTAGCAAATAGGCACCATGACGATGATAGCTGCCATGACTAATGGCCAAACCAATTTCATGTAGATAAGCCGCACGACGCAATAAATCGCCATCTTCTTCATCCAACGTCAACGCATCAGCAACCTGCTCAAACAACTCACGCGCTGTCAATGCCACACGATTTGCTTGTCGTGGATCAGCGTAATAACGCGCCATCATCGCCTGTACGCTACGATCACGCACATCTTCATGACGGAATCGTCCAAGTAAATCGTACATCACGCCTTCACGCAATGCACCATCAGAATAGCCCATTCGCTCGATGCCCAGCACCTCAAACAAGCCGATCAATATTGCCAAACCTGCGGGCAGAACCGCCTTACGATCTTCTTTTAAGCCTTCATAACTGATTTCGTCAGTATGATTCCAATTCAAAATCTGATCACGCAACGTGATCAACGCTGGATAGGTAATATGCCCTTGCTCATCCGCCAGACCTTGTTGCATCAACAACTGACGTGCCGCTTTGATCGTTCCGCTTGAGCCAACGACTGTATCCCAACCTGTCTCACGATAAATTGCCGCAATCGCAGTCACTTCCTTGCGCGCGGCCGTTCTTGCACGCTCAAAAGCTTGTTCAGTGATTTTTCCGTCAGAAAAAAACAAGCGAGTAAACGCCACACAACCCATCTGCAAAGATTCAGTTTGCAACGGTTCAAAATCTTGCCCAATAATGAATTCTGTTGAACCACCACCGATATCCACCACCAAACGGCGACCACCCGCAGCCGTAGTATGAGAAACCCCAAGATAAATCAAACGCGCTTCTTCGCGCCCTGCAATAATCTCAATGGACTTCGGTAAAATTTTTTCTGCTTTATCAATAAATTCCTGTGCATTTGCGGCTTCACGCAAGGCATTCGTCGCTACAATCCGCATCCGTTGTGGCATGACGCCGCCTAAACGTCCCACAAATCGAGACAAACAATCCAAACCACGTTGCTGTGCTTCTAAACTCAATATTTTGTCGGCATCCAATCCCGCAGCCAACTGCACTTTCTCAGACATGGACGCGACCTTCCTCACTTCGCCATGATCCAGACGCGCAATCGCCAAATGAAAACTATTCGACCCCAAATCAATTGCGGCAAGTAGTTCTTCTTCAGGAAACAAATCAGCCATCAGCACCTAACCCCAGACACAAATAAGAAAACGCTAAAAATATCATCCACGATGACCCATCAAGTCACTCACAACCTGTTTGCAGATCGTTCACAGACATCAATTGTCAAATCTCGTCAAAACTTGGGCACATTAACATTCCACCAAGTCCTGCTTCCACCTTACAACCATGAAATCTTGATGACAAAGCCAGAGTTTAACGCGAAAAGACATCAAAACCCACTCAAAACACCATCAAAATCCTTCAAACATCCTGCAATGACTGTCATATTTCATCAATCAAGCGTCATTGATAATGATCTTACGCCATAAGAATACAGATCCAATTTCAATATATTTCTGCATCCCAGAGGCTTTTATCGACTAAACCGATGAACACGATCCATATAGACCATTTGACAGCAGACACTTTAACCTTGAAAATCGAGCCATCCCCCTGCATATCCCTTGTGATGAATTGTTATGCAGCCGTACTCAACGCAAGAAACAAGCGAGTACACCACAGTAAATTCAAGATCTTGTGTAATTGAATCCACAAACACAAAAGATATGGTTTTTACTAAATCTATACTTTGGAGCACACTATGAGCGACATCATCAACACCACAGACAGCAACTTTAAAGCTGACGTACTCGATTCCGACATCCCAGTTCTCGTAGACTTCTGGGCAAGCTGGTGTGCGCCATGTAAACAAATCGCACCCGTACTTGAAGCACTATCTGCTGAATACGAAGGCAAAATTAAAATTGTTAAAGTTGACGTGACTGCCAACGAACAAACCTCTGCGGACTACAACATCCGCAACATTCCAGCCCTTTTGATCTTCAAAAACGGCGAAAAAGTAGATCAAAAAGTGGGCGCAGCACCTCGCTCACAATTAGTTTCGTTTATCGAACAACATATTTAAATCAAGATAACTTTAGCGCGCAGCCAAGAGCTGCGTGCTAAACCTCTAAATAAAAATCAAAAACGAAAAACGTTTCCTCTCTCACAAATTTATTGTTATTTTTAATCCAGCGTTGACATTTCAATATCAAAGGTTTTATAGTAACTCTCAATGAAAGGATTTATACATTTTAGCGGGTTTATCGCTACTTTAAACAAATAGACCAATCGGTCAAACCAGATTCGTTGTTACAGAATTCTTGTTTTTGCATTCGCGGTTTCAAAATTTTCATATCGTCTGTTTACTCAATGTTTTTTAGCATGATGAATGAACATTTTCGCGTTTTACTATTCGGTTTTGTGGTTTTGACAGATCATTAATCAAGATTTGCCCTCCCGCTGAAACCCTTGCTGTAAAGAAATCATCCACGATGACTTCCTGATTACCGTAATCTCATGATGTATTCATATTAAGCGACGTAATTTTTTAAATAAGACACTACATGCATTACTTTCTGTATTCATTCAACACTGAGTCTGACTATATGACATTCTGGTCAGTGCAAATTAGATACCTCATGCTAGCCTTTTCAAAGAACATGCAATTCAAATCAGATTTTATTAACCCAATTAAGCAATACCTGTTGTACTTCTCCACTCCCTTCAAACTCCTTTCCACGAATCCTGCTCTATGAATCTTACTGAATTAAAGAAAAAACCAATCAGCGCGCTGGTGAATATCGCTGAACAAATTGGTCTGGAAAACATGGCGAGAAATCGCAAACAAGACATTATTTTTGCGCTGCTCAAACGTCACGCGATGAACGGTGATGAGATTTTTGGCGATGGCGTACTCGAAATTCTGGGGGATGGCTTCGGTTTTCTCCGTTCTGCTGAAGGGTCATACCTTGCGGGACCTGACGATATTTATGTTAGTCCAAGTCAAATTCGCCGTTTTAACTTGCGCACTGGCGACACGATTAATGGCACAATTCGCCCACCAAAAGAAGGTGAACGTTATTTTGCGCTACTGAAAGTAAATCAAATCAACTACGATTCACCAGAAAATGCCCGCAATAAAATCCTATTCGAAAACCTGACACCTTTGTTCCCAACCGAACAAATGGTGATGGAACTCGGTAATGGTACCAGTGAAGACCTTACAGGTCGTGTCATCGATTTGATGGCACCTATTGGTAAAGGTCAGCGCTCCATCGTAGTTGCTCCGCCAAAAGCGGGTAAAACCATGTTGTTACAAACTCTCGCTCAGTCAATTACGCGCAACAACCCTGAAGTGTACTTAATCGTTCTCTTGATTGATGAGCGTCCTGAAGAAGTGACAGAAATGCAACGCACTGTACGCGGCGAAGTCGTGGCTTCAACTTTCGATGAGCCACCAGCACGTCACGTCCAAGTCGCTGAGATGGTGATTGAAAAAGCAAAACGCCTCGTTGAACATAAAAAAGACGTCGTCATTCTGCTCGACTCAATCACTCGTCTTGCTCGCGCTTACAACACCGTGATTCCATCATCAGGTAAAGTGCTGACAGGTGGTGTTGATGCTCATGCGCTGGAACGTCCAAAGCGTTTCTTCGGTGCGGCACGTAACATCGAAGAAGGTGGTTCATTGACCATTATTGGTACGGCGCTGATTGAAACGGGTTCAAAAATGGATGAAGTCATTTTTGAAGAGTTCAAAGGTACAGGTAATCAGGAAATCAACCTCGAACGCCGTATCGCTGAAAAACGCGTCTTCCCTGCAATGAACATCAAGAAATCTGGCACACGCCGTGAAGAACGTCTGATGGACGAAGATACACTGCGTAAAGTCTGGATTCTGCGTAAATTGTTGCACCCAATGGATGAGCTACAAGCGATTGAATTCTTGCTTGATCGCATGAAAGACACCAAAACCAACGATGACTTCTTTGATCAAATGAAGAAGAAATCAGCAACGGCTTAATTGCCCGTTGAAATGAAAAACCGCACTGATCGAGAGATTGTGCGGTTTTTTATTTGAATATCGAAAACAATGGTCGAACTGAGTTCGACCCTACTGCGTTATGTAGCGGCGAACTCAGTTCACCTATATATGACTTGCCCTATAAATGCAGCAATACACAACGATCATTTGAATTTTAGAGATCAATCATAATGTCCACGACACGCCAGAACAGTGAAATCAGCGTCAGTCGCCGCATAAACCAGTCGATGCTTATCATCAATCCGTCGACTCCAAAAACCAGACAGATTACCAAGTAAAGGTTCAGGCTTACCGATTCCTTCAAATGGCTCACGAATTGCGGCATTAATCAGCAAGTTAATCCGCTTTAATGTCTTGCGATCCTGACCTTGCCAATATTGATAATCCTCCCAAGCCGATGGCGTAAAAGAAAGAACACGGCTCACTCATCAGTATCCAAATCACGTCTTATGGCTTGAGCTGTACGATATTCGGCGATTGATTTTGCAAGATGTGCGGCATTACTCGGTGATGACATGAGGTGGAGAGTTTCAATCAAACTATTGTAATAATCCTGCCCCATCACGACTGCATTTTGCCCATCACGACGCGTCACAATAGTGACATCAGCATCATCAATCGCTGTATCGAAAACACTTTTTAAGTTATTACGGGCTTCGGTATAAGAAACGATTCGCATGACTCTATGCTCATGTTCAAAATGTTGTACAAGTATAAATCACACACACCACATGTACAATATTCTGATCATATCGTAAAGTACCCCTGTTCCTTCAAATAAAACTAAGAAGCCTCTTTATTCAGCACAACTTTTTTTAGCGTATACACTTCAGGATGTTCCGCATTCAAAGGCTGGCAAGAAGGATCATATTTAATCAGGCTATTTGCTTTCACTGCAAAACACTGAATATTGCCTGGAACTGCGCTATCAACTTGAATCTGAATCAGGGTTTGGCTGTCATTCACGATCCAGCTACCTTGCGCTTCAGGTTGCTTCACATCTTTTAGACCTTGTCGAATATACGTCTGGTTTAATGTGAATGTTGCATCAGCATGTAGATCAATCACGGTTTGATTATTCATTTGAGGGTCATTGGTGGGCAGTACGCCTTCATATTGACCCACGATGGCTGCTGGACGAATTGCTGTAACTGGTGTCGCTCTGGTTCTCGCAGCATCTTCACGCTCAGCTTTTTCTGCATTTTCGCGCTTACCACACCCAACACATAAGCTCGCAACAACTAGACTCATACCAAGCCAACGCATTGATGAGTTCATATTCATACCAATCTCCAAAACCACATATGTTCTATTTCACTTGATAGCTATGATAACAAGTTATCGCAAAGCACTATGTAAATTGAATTTTTAATTTTCCTTAGAATTAAACGTAAAGCCTTCTCTCCTCTTTTGCAAAGTGAGCGTTAGAAAGGAATTTTAACCAAACAATTCACCTTGTTGTACAACCTCATCAGGCTCAACAAAACCACTTAATCCTACGCCAACCAAGCGATAGCGGGTTGTCGCAGGCAACTCAATTCGATGACGCAGTACCAACGCAATCTCAATGAACTCGTCAACCGAATGTATGAGATGCTGCGGCGTATAACTACGAGTTAGAATATGAAAATCAGCTGTTTTTAGTTTTAAAACTACGGTACGACCTACACGGCTGGTCTTCCGTGTTGCATTCCACGTCTTTTCAGCAAGGCGACGAATCGCTTCATCCAAATCATTGAGCAGCACATCACTCGAGAATGTATCTTCCGACGAAATTGATTTTACACGTTGATTTGGTTGCACAAGTCGCTCATCAATGCCACGCGCGCATTCATAGAGTCTTTTGCCAAAACGACCAAAACGCTGTTCCAGCTCATGCAGATCTCGTAATCGCAGATCACCGACCGTTTCGACTCCTAACGCTGTAAGTTTTGACTGCATCACTTTGCCCACGCCATGAATCTTACTGACAGGTAATGGCGTTAAAAAAGCCTCAACCTGACTCGGACGAATGACAAATAAGCCATCAGGTTTACGCCAATCCGAAGCAATCTTGGCAAGTAATTTATTCGGCGCAACGCCTGCCGATGCCGTGAGATGAATTTCCTCTCGAATCTGCGCACGAATCATTTCCGCAATCGCAGTCGCCGAACCTAAATCCAATTTAGGCTCAGTCACATCCAAGTAGGCTTCATCCAGTGAGAGAGGCTCAATTAAATCCGTATGACGATGGAAAATCTCATGCATCTGTTTCGATGCCGCTTTATATCGGGCAAAGTCAGGCGGGACAAAGATCGCATCTGGGCATAAACGCTCTGCGCGAATGGCTGACATCGCGGAACGAATCCCAAACTTGCGCGCCTCATAAGATGCAGCACACACGACCGAACGCTCACCTTTCCACGCTACCACCACAGGTTTCCCGCGTAGACTGGCATCATCACGCTGTTCAACCGACGCATAAAACGCATCCATATCAATATGAATGATTTTTCGTTGCTTTGGTTGATTTGCAGTCATGATGCGCTGAGATCAATATTCTTCAACGATGATCGGTAAGCCTGCATTTCGTGCGCCACGAGTTCCGCCTTTGAGTTCAACGTACTCACGCGATGGATCAAGTGATTCGAGTAAAGCGATTGCACGACCTGCTTTTGTTCCACCGCCGCACAACACATAGACTGGCTCGCCTTCTGGGATATTGGCTAACGCTGACGCATCCAAATGTTCAATCGGTTTATTGACCGCACCGACAATATGTCCTTCGGCAAACGATTTAGCATCACGCACATCCCACACTTGGGTCTGTGGTTCTTTTTCCTGAATACTAGGAAAATCAGTAATTGCTAACTCACGAATCATGATTCATCTCCTTTTCTAATTAATCACTATGACATGTGATTGAACGGCAGCGTACACATTCATCTCGTGTGAACACATAACTTGGTAGCACAATTTGCTATAATCGCACGATTCGTAAAACCACAGTCTGTAAAACTTGAATTGTAGAGATCCAATCATGCCATCATTCGACATTGTCTCAGAATTAGAACTCTTTGAAATCAATCACGCGGTACAAAACACTCAAAAAGAAATTCAAACCCGCTTTGACTTTCGCGGTAAAGAAATCAGTGTTGAACTGAATGAAAAAGCCAAAGAAATTAAAATCAAAGGCGAAAGCGACCTTCAAGTCGAAAACGTGTTTGCAATGCTCGAAAACCATATGACCAAGCGCAAAGTCGACATCCAAAGCCTCGACGCCCAAGACATGACCGCTTCTGGCAAATTCATCCACCAAACCATCAAACTCAAAGATGGGCTAGATTCTGATACTGCAAAGAAAATTAATAAAGCCATTAAAGACAGCGGCATTAAAGTTCAAGCATCGATTCAAGGTGACAAAATTCGTGTGACCGATAAGAAGCGCGATACCCTGCAGCAAATCATGGCATTTTTGAAAGAAAAACAGTTCGGTTTGCCATTGCAGTTCAATAACTTTAAAGACTAAGGTCAACCTGAGTCTATTCATCATCAACTGGAAGAATTGCGCATGAGCAACGGTAAAAAAAACTCCATCGCCAAAATTGCAGCAGCCGCTGAGTACTTACCACAAGCAATCCGTGCCAAAGTACTATCAAAGACCTTCGGGACAGTTGTTCCGATGGTTGGAACAGCAGGCGTGAGCTACGATCTCGTTACTGCGGACAAAGTCATTTGTAGCATTAAAAATCGCCGTCCGATGCAGAATCACATCAAAGGTGTCCACGCTGTAGCAATGGCATTGATCGCTGAAACCGCAACAGGTTTTGTGGTCGGAATGAACATGCCGAACGAATCTATGGTATTGATTAAATCCTTAAAAATGGAATACAAAAAACTCGCCAAAGGTGATTTGGTTGCAACAGCAACATTGTCTCTGGCGGATCGTGAACGCATTGCCAGCACGCCAAAAGGCGAAGTCATCGTACCTTGTATCATCACCGATGAAACAGGTCAAAGCCCTGTAGAGTGCGAAATGATTTGGGCATGGGTTCCAAAGAAAAGACCTACTAAGACTGCCTAACAGTCTCTCAAAAAACCGCGATTTCGCGGTTTTTTTACATCAAAAAAATAAATCAATTTCGATCAATTCACCCACTCAACATCACGAACAATCAATAAAAATAATGGCATAATCAACGCAATCAATTTCTACAAATTAGGTTTCATTCAAATGAGTATGTGTCTGTGACCAACATGCGGCTATCGATTACCACAAAATTATTTATCGTAATTTTGGGAATCAGCGCTCTCGTGATTCTGGCGATGGGCGGCGCAATGTCATGGAGCCTTCGTCATAGTTTTAATGCGTATAGTGCTCGGCAAGATAGCCAACGTGCACAAGCGATGACCGCTACGCTTGCTGATTTTTATGATGACAAAAAAAGCTGGGATTTTATCCGAAATAACCCTCACCTTTGGCGCGATATTGTTCGCCCTGATTTAGGTCGACGCGAGCTGACTCCAGAACAAATTAAACGCGAACTCACTCAGAAAAAAAATAATCATAACAAAGATGATCTGGATGATTTTGATAATCGAAATATCGAAGGACAGAACAGAACACCAAATAACTCCAGTCAAAGACAGCCAACAGTACAACGCCGCCCATCCCATTGGAGCTTATTGGATGAATCTGGAATTGTAATTGCAGGTAATCCTGATGTACCGCCAACTGCTCTGCGTTACCCGATACAAGTCCAAGGAAACACCGTAGGCTGGATTGCAGTTTCACCACGCCAACGTCGCATTACACTAGGCGAGCAAAACTTTCTTGCAGAGCAACGCCGATCTAGCGTTTACATTATGATTGCCGCGACATTCCTCGCGATTTTGGCTGCGCTACTTCTCGCGCGGCTCTTTCTTGCGCCTGTGCGTCGACTTGCAGATGCAACTCAACAACTGATCGCAGGACATTACGAAACACGAGCTCAAGTGCAGCAGCAAGACGAACTTGGGCAACTTGCCAAAGACTTTAATCACCTAGCCGCCACACTACAGCGTAATGAAACCATGCGCCGAGAATTTGTCGCCGATATTTCACATGAGCTACGCACACCGTTGGCGATATTGAAAGGTGAACTGGAGGCGATACAAGATGGTATTCGTAAGCCTGATGCTTCGGCAATTATCTCCTTACAGTCTGAAACTCAAGCACTGAGTCAGCTCGTCGATGACCTTTACCAGATTTCGTTATCCGATGTTGGCGGCTTACATTACAATATGAGCTCGATCAATCTGAACGAATGCATTTCGCGCGTTGCGGATCTATTCCAAGAGCGACTCGCCACAAAAAGACTATCATGGACACTCTCTCTGCCTGAATCAGCGATAATTTTACGAGCAGACGAACGCAGACTCGCCCAACTCTTCAAGAATTTACTTGAGAACACGCTGCGCTACACCGATGCGAATGGTCAAGTTCAACTCCACGTCACCACGAATCAGCACAACATTTTGATCAGTTTGCAAGATTCTGCACCTGGCGTTTCAGATGAAGAATTACCCAAGATTTTTGAGCGATTATATCGTGTAGAAAGCTCACGCAATCGCGCAACAGGCGGCGCAGGTTTGGGTTTGCCATTATGCCAAACTATAGTCCAAGCTCACGGTGGTCAAATTCACGCACAACACTCCCCATTAGGCGGTGTTCAAATTAATATCATATTGCCATTGAATGGCGCAGATGCAGTATAAAAGAGGAATAGAACGTGATTGATTCTAAAATGTTAGTTCTAGTTGTTGAAGATGAACCTAAACTTGCGCAAGTGCTATTGGATTATCTGGCTGCCAATAATTATGCGACGGTATGGATCTCTGATGGACGTGAAGTCGCCAAATATTATGCAGATCATCCAGCACACGAACACCCTGATCTTGTGCTGTTAGACCTGATGCTCCCTGGACGTGATGGTCTGGATGTTTGTAAAGACATTCGTCGGATTAGCAATGTTCCGATCATTATGATTACTGCACGCGTTGAAGAAATTGATCGATTGATTGGTCTCGAAATTGGCGCAGATGATTACATCTGTAAGCCTTTCAGCCCACGCGAAGTCATGGCTCGTGTGAAAGCAATCTTGCGCCGTGTTCCTCAAGCTGAGGTTGGCGCGGTCGCAACCTCTCTCACCAACTTACAACTGGATGAAGCTCGCTTTGAAGCGCGCTATCACAACCAACTGCTCGAGCTCACGCCTGCCGAGTTTCGCTTGCTTAAAACCCTTGCCGATGCACCTGGCCGAGTATTTCAGCGCGATCAACTCATCAACCATGTCTATGATGATCAAAGAATTATTACCGATCGCACCATTGATAGTCATATTAAAAATTTACGCCGTAAAATGACTGCTATTTCCCCTGAAGATGTAATTCGCTCCATCTATGGTGTTGGCTATAAACTCGAATTGTAAAAACCACCCACTTATGACTCTACACATGACCAAAGCCTACAAACTTGATCTGACTCGTGCGATAAAAATCGCGACACTGACTCTCAGTCTAATCAGCATAAATACCTACGCAGCAAGCCCTTGCCCTTCCGATTGGGAAGCAGAAATCTGCCAACTAAAAGACGTCGTCGAGACGATCAAAAAAAACTCATATACGCCAATCGATGTCCATGAGTTTTTGAATCAGGGAATTAAGCGCACGGTTGACACACTCACCCACGGACAATTCATGGACAAAACTGAATATGCCGATATGTGGAAAACATGGCGTGCAGAAGGTTATGTGGGAATTGGTGTCGTTGTTGGGCAAGAAGGCGATGGACTTCGGGTTTATCAAGTGCTAGATAACAGTCCTGCCGAAAAAGCCAACATTCATCCCAATGACTTGATTGTTGAAGCCGACGGCGAAAACTTTAGAGGAAAAACCTTCAAGGAAATGACAGAAAGCATGGCTGGGCCCATCAACTCCGTGGTCAAAATCACCGTGCAACGCATGCCAAGAATGCAAAAAACTTACCTCAGCATTACTCGCGCCAAAATCAAAACTGAAACTGTTTATCATCGTATTGTGGCGCCAAATTATGGCTGGGTACGTATTTCCTCATTTGATGAAAATGTGGTCGCAAAAACTGTCGATGCACTACAAGATCTTGCTAAAACTGAACCTAACTTGAAAGGACTGATTTTAGATCTGCGCAATAACGGCGGAGGTTCTT
>Ga0209023_10004367_pt1 | contig 16121 bp, 15 predicted proteins | sample LakOneMetagenome_FD_187468 | JGI IMG/M metagenome (GOLD analysis project Ga0209023, IMG submission 187468) | Freshwater and sediment microbial communities from Lake Erie, Canada (SPAdes) (version 2) | ecosystem: Environmental > Aquatic > Freshwater > Lentic | place: Lake Erie, Canada... | reverse complement strand
CACCTTCGACGCGGACGGCCGCGTGCTGACGCAGGACTGCACTTCGGCCCTGCATGTGCCGCCGCAGGACAACAGCTCCATGGACGGCTACGCGGTTCGCCGGGCCGACGTGCCCGCGGCGGGCACGGTGCTGCCGGTATCGCAGCGCATTGCCGCCGGCAGCGCGGGCGATCCGCTGCAGCCCGGCACGGCCGCGCGCATCTTCACCGGCGCGCCGGTGCCCGAGGGCGCCGATGCCATCCTGATGCAGGAAGACTGCGAAGCCCTGGCGGACCAGGGCAGCGTGCGCATCAACGCCGTGCCCCAGGCCGGCCACTGGATCCGCCGAGCGGGCGAAGACATCACGCGCGGTGCCGTGGTGCTGGCCCGCGGCACGCGCCTGTCGCCCGCCGAGCTGGGCCTGGCTGCGAGCATCGGCCTGCACGAGCTGCAGGTCGCACGCCGGCCGCGCGTGGCGTTGTTTTCCACCGGCGACGAGCTGGTGATGCCTGGCGAGGTGCCGCCCGAGCAGATGCGCCCCGGCGCCATCTACAACAGCAACCGCTTCTTTTTGCGCGCCATGCTGCAGCGGCTGGGCTGCGAGGTGACCGACCTGGGCATCGTGCCCGACCGGCGCGATGCCACGGTAGAGGCGCTGCGCAGCGCCAGCGCAGACCATGACCTCATCCTCACCAGCGGCGGCGTCTCGGTGGGCGAAGAGGACCACATCAAGCCCGCCGTGGAGTCGCTGGGCCGGCTCGACCTGTGGCAGATCGCCATGAAGCCCGGCAAGCCGTTTGCCTACGGCCACATCCCCCGGGCCGAGGGCGCTGCGCACTTCATGGGCCTGCCCGGCAACCCCGTATCGAGCTTTCTGACCTTTGCGCTGCTGGTGCGGCCGTTCGTGCTGCGGCTGCAGGGCGTGCAGGACGTTGCCCCTCGGTCCATGGCTGCCCGCGCTGATTTCAACTGGCCCAAAGCCGACAAACGCCGCGAATTTTTGCGCGTGCGGCACAACGCAGCCGGCGGGCTCGACCTGTTCGCCAACCAGAGCTCGGGCGTGCTCACCTCGGCCGCTTGGGGCCATGGCGTGGTGGACAACCCGGCGGGCCAGACGATTGCCTCTGGCGATACGGTGCGGTTCATCGCTTTTTCGGAGCTTCTGGGATGAAGAAGGTCTCTGTACGTTACTTCGCCTCCATCCGCGAGGCCATTGGGCACGGCAGCGAGGCGGTCGAAACGTCGGCCGCCACGCTGGGTGCCCTGCGCGACGAACTGATTGCACGCGGCGGGGCTCACGCCAGCAGCCTGGCGCGCGGCCGGGCCGTGCGCATGGCGCTCAACCAGACCTTGAGCGATGAATCTGCCACCCTGGCCGATGGGGCCGAGGTGGCGTTTTTTCCGCCGGTGACGGGCGGTTAGCCGGGCGCACTTTCTCGCGCGCGGCCAGTCACCTCAAAGCGCCTGCAAACGATCTTGCAGCGCCTTCGACGCCGGCATCATCGGCGCGCGCAGTTCGCTGCGCATCCACCCTGCCTGCGCCAGCATCGCCTTGAGGGGTGCCGGGTTGGGCTCGGCAAAACATGCGTCCACCCAGGGTTGCAAGGCTTGCCATACCGCGCGGGCTGCGGTCAGGTCGCCTGAGCGCAGCAAAGCCGTCAACTCCACAAACTGCGGTGTCTGCCAGTGCGCGCTGGCCGAGATGGCGCCGGCACCCCCCAGGGCCAGCGTATGGAAGATCTGCGCGTCTTCGCCCGTCAACACCTGCAGCCGGCCATCGGCGATCAGGGCCTGCGTCTTGGCCGGGTTGCCACCGCAGTCCTTGATGCCCTGGATGCGCGGATGCGCCGCCAGCGCCAGCAGCGTCTCGGTGGTGATCGTGGCGCCCGTGCGGTAGGGAATGTCGTAAATCAGCACGGGCACCGCGCTGGCGTCGGCCAGCGTGCGAAACCAGTGCAGCAGGCCTTCTTGCGAGGGGCGGATGTAGTGGGGGGCGGACACCAGCAGGCCCGCCATCGGGTAGTGCGCCAGCGCACGCACCTGCTCCAGCATCTGGCCCTGGTGATTACCAGACAGGCCCATCACCACGGGCAACCCCTGGGCGGCGCCCAGCACGGTCTCGAGCACCTGCAGTTGCTCGGCCTTGTCGAGGGCAGCTGCCTCGCCGGTCGAGCCGCAGGCCACGAAGCCCGCAACACCGTCGGCACACAGCCGGGCGGTGAGGGCTGCCAGGGCCGGATGGTCCACGGCACCGTCCTTGAACGGCGTGACCAGGGCGATCCACAGCCCGCTGAAGACGGTGCGGGTGGGCGCAGGGAGTGTGGCCTCGGGTGTAGTGGCGAGGGCAGCGGAAGAAGGTGTCGTCAGTGTGGGCATGCGCAGGGTCCTTTCAAGGTTCGACCAAGGGAAGAACCGTCCGAAAAAGAACGCGCGGAATGCCGGGGAGGGAAGAAAAAGAAAGCGGGATTTCTCTACCAGGTGGTTCCGTCGCTCATCCGGACGGAACCACAGCTCCGGTCAGATGAGCTCTGGTTTTTTGGCTTTGACCACGCACTGCAAGGCCACCGCGGGAGCGGTGATCAGGCCAAAAGTGCGGTGCGTGGGCATGGGGCGCAGTATAGCGACGCGCCTGCAAAAAGCTGTCTGATGGACGCCACGGCAGGCAGCGGGCCGATGCAGGCCAGCGGGCCTCACTGCTCTTGGCCTGGTGCGGGTGCTTCGGCTGGGTTCCCTGGATCGCCGGCAGGTGGCGGCGGCAGCAGCTCCGGGCAAGGCCAGTTCAGCATCTCGGCCAGGCGCGTAACGATCCACGTCGCCTCGGCCACCGACACGCCGGACTCGGGCGTGCACAGCCCTGCATGGATGCGCCGCAGTATCTCTGCCTCGGACGGCGCCTGCACGTGGTACAGCGTCTGCGCGTGCTCCACCAGGTGGCCGGCCAGGTCTTCGCACAGCTCGTAGCGGGTGCGCACCACGGCGGCCTTTTCAGTCAGGCGGTTGCGGGTGTCGCTGTACACCGCCATGAAAGAGGGCGGAACGTGGATCTGGTTGTCGTCATCCATGGGGGGCTCGCTCAATCGGGCGTGAACAGGCGCTCGAACCGGGCCTGATCGGCAGGCAGATCGAAGGTCACGACCTGGCCCATCTTCATGTCCGACAGCCGACACGCCGCGAACAGCGTGGTCTTGCCCGCCAGGTCCATCACATCGAGGTCGATGATGGCGTAGGGGTAGGGCACGAAGACCTGGTGTTCGAACACATCCTTGTGCGCATTGCGCGGCGAGGGGTAGAGCTTGTACAGCTCGGTGGTGATGGTTTGCGTGGCCATTGGGGGTGAGAGTGTGCGCTGCGGGCAGGCACAGGGGGTAAAGTGCGGGCCCATCGTACAGACAATCGAAAATCCTCCCATGGCAAAACCCAAAAGTGAATGGCCCGGCAAAGTCCTGGCCCTGGTGCAGGGCGGCAACATCGACGCCGCCATCGCCCAGATCAAGGTGGCCCCGACCGTGGGCGACGTGACGCGCCTGCAGGCACTGCTGGCCAAGCTGCCGCAGAAACCCGCGCTGGCGCAGCTGAACAGGGTGGTCGAGGAAGAGCTCGCCCTGCTGGCAGCGCCCCGCCTGCACCGCTCGCCATGACCGCGCCGTGCGATTTGCCGCAGAGGGCAGGGGCCGTGGCGCTGCCCCGCGTGTCGATCCAGGCGGAGGACTTCGACCTGTCCACCGAAATCGCCGCGCTGCGCAGCCATAACAAGGGCGTGGGCGCCGTCTGCAGCTTCATCGGCACCGTGCGGGATCGCAATGAAGGCGACGCCGTGTCGTCGATGGAGCTGGAGCACTACCCCGGCATGACCGAAAAATCCATCGAGGCGATGGTGGACGAGGCCCTGCGACGCTTCGACATCTTCGGCGCGCGCATCATCCACCGCGTGGGCCTGCTACAGCCGCTCGACCAGATCGTGCTGGTGGCCGTGACCAGCGCGCACCGCGGCCAGAGTTTTCAGGCCTGCGAATTTCTGATGGACTACCTCAAGACCCAGGCCCCGTTCTGGAAGAAGGAAGAAACCCCGCAAGGCGCCCGCTGGGTGGACGCGCGGGTGAGCGACGACGCAGCGCTGGCACGCTGGGGCATCACTGCGCCCAACGCTTAAGCCTGCCATGCGGTGCCCCAGGCCGCCTTCCAGCTGCGGCGCACCTGGAGCGTGGGTGTAAGCAGAGCATTTCAGGTCAAAAATGCCTCTACCGCTCGTGGGGAAAGCGCTGGCAGCTATTAAAACTATAGCGTCGATGGGGAGCATGTTCTCCGTGTTTTGCTGACCCACGTCATCCCTGGGCGAGGTGACTGTCTTGAAATCGGGCGTTTCCCGCCCCAATTGGTCTGCAATTCGGAGGACATTCACCCATGCGTCTCGACAAATTCACCACCAAGTTTCAAGAAGCCCTGAGCGACGCCCAGACCCTGGCCCTGGGCAGTGACCACGCCTACATCGAGCCTGTCCACGTCATCGTGGCCATGCTGCGCCAGGACGACGGCCCGCGGGCGCTGCTGCAGCGCGCCGGTGTCAATGTGCAGGGGCTGCTGGCCGCAGCGGAGTCGGCCGTGCAGCGCCTGCCACAGGTGCAAGGCAACGACCAGGTGCAGGGCGGACCGGAGCTCGGCCGCGTGCTGCAGGCCACCGAGAAGGAAGCCATCAAGCGCGGCGACCAGTTCATCGCCAGCGAGCTGTTTCTGCTGGCCGTGATCGACAGCAAGGGCGACGCTGGGCGCATCGCCAAGGAAAACGGCCTGACCCGCAAGAGCCTGGAGACCGCCATCGACGCCGTGCGCGGCGGCCAGAAGGTGGACAACGCCGAGGCCGAAGGCCAGCGCGGCGCCCTGGCCAAGTACTGCATGGACCTGACAGAGCGCGCACGCATCGGCAAGCTCGACCCCGTGATCGGCCGCGACGACGAGATCCGCCGTGCCATCCAGGTGCTGCAGCGCCGCACCAAGAACAACCCCGTGCTCATCGGCGAGCCCGGCGTGGGCAAGACCGCCATCGTCGAAGGCCTGGCCCAGCGCATCGTGGCTGGCGAGGTGCCCGAGTCGCTCAAGGGCAAGCGCGTGTTGTCGCTCGACATGGCGGCCCTGCTCGCCGGCGCCAAGTACCGCGGCGAGTTCGAAGAGCGCCTCAAGGCCGTGCTCAACGAGCTGGCCAAGGACGAGGGCCAGACCATCGTCTTCATCGACGAGCTGCACACCATGGTCGGTGCCGGCAAGGGTGAGGGCGCGATGGACGCGGGCAACATGCTCAAGCCGGCTCTCGCGCGCGGCGAGCTGCACTGTGTGGGCGCCACCACGCTCGACGAGTACCGCAAGTACATCGAGAAAGATGCTGCGCTGGAGCGCCGCTTCCAGAAAATTCTGGTGGGCGAGCCCACGGTGGAGGCCACCATCGCCATCCTGCGCGGCCTGCAGGAAAAGTACGAGGTGCACCATGGCGTGGACATCACCGACCCGGCCATCGTGGCCGCGGCCGAGCTGAGCCACCGCTACATCACCGACCGCTTTTTGCCTGACAAGGCGATCGATCTGATCGACGAGGCCGCGTCCAAGATCAAGATCGAGATGGACTCCAAGCCCGAGGTCATGGACCGCCTGGACCGCCGCCTGATCCAGCTGCAGATCGAGCGCGAGGCCGTGCGCCGCGAGAAGGACGAGTCGTCGCTCAAGCGCTTCGGTCTGATCGAGGAAGAGATCGCCAAGCTCCAAAAAGAGATCGCCGACTACGACGAGATCTGGCAGGCCGAAAAGGCCCAGGCCCAGGGCAGCGCGCACGTGCGCGAGGCCATCGACAAGCACAAATTCCAGATCGAAGAATTCACCCGCAAGGGCGACTTCAACAAGGTGGCCGAGCTGCAGTACGGCAAGCTGCCCGACCTGGAGCGCCAGTTGAAAGAAGCGCAGGCGCAAGAGGACGGCAAGGATGGTGCTCCTGCCCCACGCCGGCTGCTGCGCACGCAGGTGGGCGCCGAAGAGATCGCCGAGGTGGTGAGCCGCGCCACGGGCATCCCCGTGTCCAAAATGCTGCAGGGCGAGAAAGACAAGCTCCTGCAGATGGAGGGCAAGCTGCACGAGCGCGTGGTCGGCCAGGAGGAGGCGATTGCCGCGGTGGCCAACGCCATCCGCCGCTCGCGCTCGGGCTTGTCGGACCCCAACCGGCCCACGGGCTCGTTCCTGTTCCTGGGCCCCACAGGCGTGGGCAAGACCGAGCTGTGCAAGGCGCTGGCGGGCTTTTTGTTCGACAGCGAAGACCACCTGATCCGCATCGACATGAGCGAGTTCATGGAGAAGCATTCGGTGGCCCGCCTGATCGGCGCGCCGCCCGGCTACGTGGGCTATGAGGAGGGCGGCTACCTGACCGAAGCCGTGCGCCGCAAGCCCTACAGCGTGCTGCTGCTCGACGAGGTGGAAAAGGCCCACCCCGACGTGTTCAACGTGCTGCTGCAGGTGCTGGACGATGGCCGCCTGACCGATGGCCAGGGTCGCACCGTGGACTTCAAGAACACGGTGATCGTGATGACGAGCAACATCGGCTCGCACCTGATCCAGGCCATGGTGGGGCAGGACGCCGAGGACATCAAGGAAGCGGTGTGGGGCGAGCTCAAGAACCACTTCCGCCCCGAGTTTTTGAACCGCATCGACGAGACCGTGGTGTTCCATGGGCTGGACGCGCAGCACATCGCCGCCATCGCCAAGATCCAGCTGCACCAGCTGCAATCCCGGCTGGCCAAGATGGATTTGGAGTTGCAGGTGTCGGACGCGGCCTTGGCAGAATTGGCCAAGGTGGGGTTCGACCCGGTGTTTGGTGCGCGGCCGCTCAAGCGGGCGATCCAGCAGCGGCTGGAGAACCCGCTGTCCAAGCTGCTACTGGAAGGGCGCTTCCCGCCCAAGAGCGTGATCCCGGTCACGGTGAACCCGGTGCTGGAGCCCGGCGTCTTTCAGTTCGGCGCCGCAGCGCAGGGCTGACACCGTGATGTGTTGAAAGCGTACGCCGCCCGTGGCCCATGAGGCCCGGGCGGCGTTGGCGCAGTTGTGAAGGAGAGGTGTCGTTTGAACGAATTTGTTGCATGGGTTCTGCGTTTTGTGGTGCGCCTGATGGTCGTGGCCCTGGGGCTGGTGCTGTTCTTGAGCCTGCTCGCGGGTGTCATGGTGCTGGCGCTCGTGTGGACCTTGCGCGCAGGGTGGGCCCGGCTTACCGGCAAGCCGGTCACCCCGTGGGTGATGCGCATGGACCCACGCTCGGGCTTCAGCACGGCGTTTCGCTCCACCCAGCGCTGGTCGTCGGCCGCGCCGGCAGGCCCGCAGCATGGGTCGGAGCCTGGCGACGGCGTGGACGACGCGGCAGCATCGCGCCGGGGCGGCATCCTGCCCGGTGCGGCCCAGGTGACCGATGTGGAGGCGCGGGAGTTGCGCTGAGCGGGATTCATTGGCTCAAGTGCATGGAGCGGTGCGATTGCCTCTGAGCGGCGTCGCTCGGCATGGCTGCACATCGTCACACCGGCATCTTCTGCCCACGACAGTGGTGGCCTCCACCGCAGCATGCGTCCGCGTCGACGCGGCTCTCTAGACAGAGCTTTTTGACACCGCGCACGGGCTCCACTGCCCGATACTGCGCAATGGCCCCGCCTGCACCGTGCAAGCACCAGCCCGGCATGCATGCCTGCCAACGCAGGGCCGGCGGGCCGGTGGCACCTCCTTATCATTCAGCCATGACACCAGCCGATATCCACGCCCACTTCGATCTTCAACGCCAGGCGAGCCGCGAGCACGTCGACGTGCCCCTGCTGGTGCGCCGCGAGCGCCTGCTGCGCCTGTCCAAGATGTTGGACGAGAACGGGCCGGTGCTGGCGGCGGCGGTGCAGGCCGACTTTGGCATGCGCTCACCGCGACTGACCGAGGTGGCGGATTTCTTTGTGCTGCGCACCCTGCTGTCGCACACGCTGAGCCACCTGGCCAAGTGGATGAAGCCGCGCAAGGTGCGCACGCCCCTCTTCCTGCAGCCTGCCAGCGCGCACATCCAGCGCCAGCCGCTGGGCGTGGTGGGCGTGATTGCCCCGTGGAACTACCCGGTGCAACTGGCGCTGGCGCCGGCCATCACCGCGCTGGCGGCGGGCAACCGCGTGATGCTCAAGCCCAGCGAGCTCACGCCGCACACGTCGGCGCAGCTCGCCGCGCTAGTGGCGCAGTTCTTCGCGCCCGACGAGTTTTGCGTGGTGCAGGGCGACGCCAATTTGTCGGCGCTGTTCGCGTCGCTGCCGTTCGACCACCTGGTGTTCACCGGCTCCACCGCCGTGGGCCGCAAGGTGGCGCAGGCCGCTGCCCAGCACCTCACGCCCACCACGCTGGAGCTGGGCGGCAAGTCGCCGTGCATCATCGACGGGCACTGCGACATGCAGGACGCGGCGCTCAAGATTGCGCACGGCAAGCTGCTCAACGCCGGGCAGACCTGCATCGCGCCCGACTACGTGCTGCTGCCGCGCGGCCGCGAAGGCGAATTTGCCCAGGCCTACCGCACGGCCGTGGCGCGGCTGTTCCCCACCATCGAGGGCAACGGCGACTACGCCTCCATCATCACGCCGCGCCACCACGCGCGCCTGCGCACCATGCTGCAGCAGGCCCAGACGCAGGGCGCCGAGGTGCAGACCATCGACCCCGCCGCGGGCAAGCCTGCCGTGCCCACCGTGGGCACGCTGGGCGACGGCGCCAGCCGCCAGATGCTGCCCACGCTGGTGTTCGGCGCCACGTCGGCCATGCAGCTCATGCAGGAAGAAATTTTCGGGCCCATCCTGCCCGTGGTGTCGTACGAGCGGCTGGACGACGCCATCGCGCACATCAACGCCGGCCCGCGCCCGCTGGCGCTGTACTGGTTCGGCCAGAACGAGGCGGTGCGCGACGACGTTCTGCGCCGCACGGTGAGCGGCGGCGTGACGGTGAACGACACGTTGATGCACATCGCCCACGACAACCTGCCGTTTGGCGGCGTGGGCGACAGTGGCTGGGGTGCCTACCACGGCGAGCAGGGCTTCTTGCGCTTTTGCCACCAGAAGTCGGTGCTGGTGCAGTCGCGCTGGTCGATGGGCTCGATGTTCTACCCGCCCTACGGCGCGAAGTTCGACCAGGTCATGGGGCTGCTGCGGCGCTGGCTGTAGGCGGTGTCACCGCGGCGGAGGTCGGCTCAGGGGCTGTGGCAAACCCGCTGTCGATCTCGTCGATGTCTGCTGCGGTCGCTGTATGTGGTGGGTGCGCTGTGTGCGGCTGGGTGATGAGCTGCACCATGGCGTCGCGCAGCTGGCTGGTGGACACCGGCTTGTGCAGCAGCAGGGCCGAGGTGGACTGCGCGTCGCGCAGGCGCTGGGGCGAGGTGTCGCCCGTCAGGATGATCGCCGGCACCGGCGTGCCCAGGTAGGCGCGCAGGGCCTGCAGCACCTGTTTGCCGGTCTCTTCGTGGCGCAGGCGGAAGTCCGTGATGATCAGGTCGGGCGCGAAGTCGAGGGTGGAGTCTTCCAGGCACTCCAGCGCATCTTTGCTCGACTCGGCCGTGATGCACAGGCACCCCCAGCTTTGCAGCAGCGACTGCATGCCGGTGCGCACGGCCTCGTCGTCGTCGATGGCAAGAATCTTCAGGCCGCTCAGGGTGTGCGCATCCGATGAGGGTGCCATGGCGCTGTCGTCTTCCAGGGCGCCCTGCCAGCGGTCCAGCCACAGGCGGAACACCGAGCCGCGGCCCGGGCGCGATACGACCTCGACCGAGGTGCCCATCTCGCGCGCCAGCCGCTGCACGATGGCCAGGCCCAGCCCCAGGCCCTTGCGCCGGTCGCGTTCGGAGTTGCCCAGTTGGTGGAATTCTCGAAAGATGTCTTCCCACTGGTGCTGCGGTATGCCGGCGCCGGTGTCCCACACCTCCAGCGCCAGGCGCTTGCCCCGGGTGCGGCACGCGATCAGCACGCCGCCGCGGTCGGTGTAGCGCAGTGCGTTGGAGATGAAGTTGTGCATCACCAGGCCCACCAGGGACCGGTCTGCATGCGCTGCGGCCGATGTCTCGCGGGTGCGGTACACCAGCCCTGCGGTGTCGGCCTGCCCGCCGAACTCCTGCTCCAGCGCGCTCAGCAGCGGCTGCAGCGCGAACGGGGCAGGGCGTACCTTCACCACGCCAGCCTCCAGGCGCGAGTAATCGAGCAACGTGGTGAGCATCTCGGCGGCAGCGCCCGAGGCCGCGTGCGCATGCCCCAGCACGGTCCGCTGGTGGTCGCTCAGCGGGCTGCGCTGCAGCGATTCGAGGAACAGGCCCATCGCGTGCAGCGGCTGGCGCAGGTCATGGCTGGCCGCGGCCAGAAAGCGGGATTTGTCGCGGTCGGCGCGTTCGGCCGCCTCTTGCGCGGCCAGCGCGCGCTGGGACTCGGCGCGCAGCTCGGTCACCAGCCGGTCGTTCTCCAGCTTGAGCGCAATGCTGCGTCGCGTGGCCCGGTCGGCAGTGCGCGCCTGCATGCAGGTGAGGGCGTAGTACACGCTGGTGAGGAAGAGCGCCGGCCACATCACCGGCCCGCCCGCCATGGCCACGGCGATCATCACCCCGCCCATGGCGCAGGTGAGGTAGGCCACGTAGGCCCGGTACAGCGGCGCCCCCAGGCCCAGCGCCCCTGACGACACGGTGCTGATGATGCCGATGGCGTAGATCACGCTGTCCGACGTGCCCCAGTACAGCACCACGTACCCCAGCGCACCCCAGCTGAGCCCCATGGCGGCCATGCACGCAATGAGCTTGCGCGCGGCCTGCGGCGCGGGGTCGGTGAAAGGCGCAATGCCATGCAGCGTGAGGTACACCCCGCACACCACCAGGGTGTGCAGGATCAGCCAGATGGCGGTGGCCTGCGTGTCTGCGACGCGTGCCATGACCCACAGCGTGACGAGCGCGGTGGCCAGCGAGGCCAGCAGCGTCATCGGAAAGTTCTGCCGCAGCAGCGCGGCCTGCTCGCGCAGCACCTCGTCGCGCTCCCACACCGGCCACCCTGCGCTGGCTGCCCATCCGCGCCAGCGCGTCGGCGCTGCCTGGCCCTGGGCTGCCGGCAACGGGTCAGAGGGTGTCATGAAGCTGGGGTGTGGACAGGCCGATGCGCTGTGCGGCCAGCAGCGCGGCGCTGCGGCTGTTGACGCCCAGTTGCGCAAAGATGGCGGCCACGTGCACGCGCACGGTGTTCTCGCTCAGGCCCAGGTCGCGCGCGATGACTTTGTTGGGCTTGCCGGTGCACAGCAGGGCCAGCACTTCGAGCTGGCGCGCGGTGAGCGAGGGCGCGCCCGGGCCCCGCGCGGCGGCGCTATGACTGTTGTGGATGGGAAAGCAGGGTTGCCCCGCCAGTGCGCAGGTGATGGCGTTGAGGATGTCCTCGGCACTGGCCGACTTGAAGAGAAACCCGTCGGCACCCCGTGCGCGTGCCTCGTAGATGGCGTCCGGCGCCACGCTAGCCGACACCAGCACGATGCGGGCGCGGGGGCAGGCCTGGCGCAGCGGGCGCAGGCCATCGAGGCCATTCATGCCGGGCAGCTGGATGTCCAGCAGCACCAGGTCGGTGTCCACCGCCTGCAGCGCGCAGGCCTCCGCGATGGAGCCCGCCTCGGCGATCTCTCCCACGCCTGCGTGGTCCTGAACGATCAGGCGCAGCCCGGTGCGAAACAGGTTGTGGTCATCCACGAGCAGAAGACGGGCAGTCATCCAGCAAGTATTACGCACAAAAAGCTGTTGTTGACTAGTCCATTTGTGCGATGGACGCCAGCTAGGTCAATTTTTAGACTTTCCGTCAAGCATTGAAAAGCATCTTGTTGGCGATCTGGCCGCTGTCACGCACAGCTGTCCCCTATGGACAGCGCTTGCCCAGCGGCGGGTTGTGAAGGCATCGATGGGGTGAGTACCAATGCGCAACTTTGTTTTTTCACCTTTGCAATTGAGAGGGACTCCCATGACTGTCGATGCATCCATCCAGGGTTCTGCCACCTCCACCAGCCGCCAGCCCCGCAGCGAGCGGCGAACGGCTGTACCCGCCACTGTGCATTGCGCCACCGGCCTGGGCGGCAATTCGGTGGCCCACATCGTCGAAGAAAATTGCCCCGGCACGCTGGCAGCGGCCGGCGTGGTGATCGAGCACCTGGATTCCCAGGCGGGCACCTGGCAGTTTTCTACCGACGACGGGCAGACCTGGCGCGCCATTCGCACCGATCTCGTCAACCGCCCCGGCAACATGGGGCTGGCGCTGGACCGCGACGCGCGGCTGCGTGTGCTGCCGTTTGGCGGCCACCGGGTGAGCGGTGTGCGCGTGGCGTTTCATACCGTGCAGCGCGGCCACGGGCAGGGCAACGGCAGCTACCGCGCCTACGCCAGTGACGACCGCGAAGACGGCTCGCGCACGGTGACCCTGGTGCTGGGCCTGTCGGCCATCAACGGCACGCCGCCTGCGGTGCACGTGCCCCGCCCGCGCAACAAGCGCGCTCTGGTGCAGCGGGCTGCAGCGGCGGCTGCTGCGGCCTCTTCTTCGTCCTTGTCGTCTTCGTCGGCATCGCTCACAGGCTCCATGGCGATGGCCTGAGCGGCGAAGCCCTGCAGCGGCCACGGGCGGCCACCCCCGGCCAACCGGGGCCACCAGCGCGTGCCAGCGGCCTCCAGCACTCTCTAAAGCGGCTGCGCTGCCTGCCACAAAGTGAGCCCCGCAGGGGCGAAACTGAACGTTTGACGAGGGCAAAGCAGGGCCCTCTACAGGGTGAAAAACCGTTTGCGGCGACAATGCCGGTCCTTTCGTATTTTCATTCCCGTTTTCGTTCGGTTTTTCCATGTCAAGTATCCAGGTTCGTCCCGCTACGCTTCGCGATGCAAAAGCCATCGCCCAGATCCATACCGTCTCTGCCCAAGAGGCCTACAAAGGGTTGGTGCCAGACGAGCAGTTGAAATCCATGTCGTCGGTCGAAAAGCGCCAGGCCTACTGGCGCGAAGCCATTGAATATTGCGAACCCCAGGTCCAGGTGGCCATCGACGGCGAGAAGATCGTCGGCTTTGTCGGCTACGACCGTTCGCGCGATGAGAAGTCCCGCCCCACCACCGGTGAAATCTGGGCCATCTATGCCGCTCCCACGCACTGGAATCAGGGCGTGGGCCTGGCCCTGTGGGACGCCGCCCGCGACGGCCTGCAGGAAGAAGGCTGCACCAACGTGACGTCCTGGGTGCCGCTGCGCAACGAGCGCGCCCTGCGTTTCCACGAGATGGCGGGCTTCAAGCGCGAGCTGTCCACCGCCAAGACCGCTGTGATCGGCGGCGTCAAGGTCGAAGAGGTGCGCCTGAAGCGCCCGATCAACGCCTGATGAACGCCTGATGGTGTAAAACCCCGCCCCGAGCCGCTTCGCGCCGCCCTGCCGCCATCGCTTTTCTGCGCTGTGCGGGCAGAGCGACGCTGCTGTGCCGGGGTGGCCCTTGTCCGGCACCCCTGGCCCAGGCCGTGCGGGTGCAAACTGTCCGTGGTGCACGCAGCGCCGTGAAGGATCCGATGTCGACCCCTCCTCCCATGATTGCGTGGACCCATCAAGGCGAGCCCCGGCAAGCCCAGTGGCGCTCCGAAAGCGGCGCTCCGGTGCCGCGCCGTGTTGTCACCGCTGACGACACCCTGGCTGCAGACACCGCTTTTCGCATGGCGGCCGAGGGCACAGGCCTGCTGTGGGAGGGCGACTTTCAAAATGCGCGCCATCTGCTGCAGGCATTGATGCGCCGGGCCGAGCGCAAGCCGCGCAAGGCGGCGGCCCGGTCGGCGCAGAAGCTGGCGGTGGCGACACCGGCAGAGGCGTTTCACCTGCACCGCCAGGCACAGGCCCAACGTGCCCGTGTGCTCGCGGCCATTTTGATTCCGCTGGAGGACGACTACAGCATCGCGCTGCGCCGTGCCCCTGACTGGCGCCAGGCCTGCACCGAGGCCTGGGGCCCCGCTACGGGCGAACGCTCGGTCGCCACGCTGCGCGAGCTGCTGGGCCTGCTGGGCGCGCACGAATGGCGCAAGAAAGGTGTGGAGGTGCCTGCACTGGGTGCGGCGCCGCTCAATCGCATTCACCCGCACTACGGCGTGTTCTCGCCGGTGCGGGGCGAGTATGTGGACCTGGTGGCCAACACACCCCTGCCGTCCAAAGACCTGGCTTTCGACATTGGTGTGGGCACCGGCGTGCTGTCGGCCGTGCTGGCCCGCCGTGGCGTGCAGCGCATGGTGGCCACCGACCAGGACCCGCGTGCGCTGGAGTGCGCTCGCGACAATCTGCAGCGCCTGGGCGTGCTGCCCCGGGTGGAGCTGCTGCAGGCGGACCTGTTTCCGCCCGGCCGTGCGCCGCTGGTGGTGTGCAACCCGCCCTGGCTGCCTGCCCGTGCCAATTCGCCCATCGAGCACGCCGTGTACGACGAAGGCAGCCGCATGCTGCGGGGTTTTCTGGCCGGGCTGGCCGACCACCTGGGGCCCGGCGGGGAGGGCTGGCTGATCCTGTCCGACCTGGCCGAGCACCTGGGGCTGCGCCCGCGCGATCAGCTGCTGGGCTGGATCGCCGAGGCAGGACTGGTGGTGCGGGGCCGGCACGATGTAAAGCCACGCCACGCCAAGGCGGCAGAGGCGGGCGATGCTCTGCATGCGGCACGCGCGGCCGAGGTCACGTCGCTCTGGCGGTTGGGTGCTGCTGCAGCTGCTCCATCTGCCTAACAAGCCGTTGATCCGTGCCTGGGATGGCTGGGCTACCTGGTCTGGGTGTGACGGGGCATGGTTGAATGAACGATTGATCGATGACCCATTGGCCTTTGACCGCCTAGTCAATCTGTCTATCAATCTAGCCGCCTGTATCTAGCCGGCGCTCCGGGCGCTCTGCCCCCTGCTTATCTTTTGGTCAGATCTGTTGAGTTCAGCTCAGGACGGCTGGCTGGGTCGTGTCGAACGACTTTGCAGGCGCGGTGGCCGCAGCAGGCAGCAATTGCTCGAAGCGCTCGCGCAGGCTGGCGGCCCGCTCCGCACCTGCGGCCAGAGCCACTTCGTCGAACATGGCTTCGCCCACATCAAGCATGCTGTCCTGGTCCTTGGCGGCGCGCAGTGCTTCGCGAAACTGCTGCGCCATCACCGGGTCGCGGCGGGCGAACAGGCGTTCGCAGGCATCAAACAGGTACATGCGCGCACCGGCCAGCGAACGCAGGGCCTCTGCAGGCTCCTGGCGCGGTGCCGGTGCCGGCGCCGGGGCCGACGCCGATGGCCGGCTGGGTGCGGCGGCGGAAGCGGCCGGGGCTGACGGCGGCTCCGAAGGCGGCAGCTCGGCTGGGCCGGTAAGGTAGCCCTGCCGCATGAGGTTGTCCACGATTTGCGCACCGATGCCGTTGTACATGGCCTGCAGGTCCGACAGCGTTTTACCGTCGGCCAGCAGCAGCAGCGAGCGTTCGCGCAGGCTCAAGGTGCGCACGCCGGGGGACAGCTCCAGGCGGGCTTTGTCGGTTTTTTGCAGCAGCATGGCGCGTCCTGTTCACGGGTGATGGCGCTGATTGCACCAAGCGGCGATGACGCTGTGATGACCCCGTGCCGCACAATGGCGGGCTGCTGTGATTGCCTTGACGGCCACAGAAACTGCTGGATGTGCGATTGCTATATTTTTTATAGCTGCTAGCGCCCGTCTAATAAGCGGTAGAGCACTTTTTATTTCATAGTCTGGCTGAATGCCTTGCCGTCCGCATTCCGTGCATGCCACGGGCGGCGGCCGGCAAGGCCCCTGAACCGAACCGCGATGACCTTGCTGCTGGCCCCCATGGAGGGGCTCCTCGACTTTGTGCTGCGTGATGTGCTGACCCGCGTGGGTGGGGTGGACCGCTGTGTGTCCGAGTTCATCCGCATCACCGGCACGCTGCTGCCCGACAAGGTCTTTCTGCGCTATGTGCCCGAGCTGCGCAACGGCAGCCGCACCCTGGCCGGCGTGCCGGTGCGTGCCCAGTTGCTCGGGTCCGACCCCGTCAGCATGGCCGAGAACGCGGCCTGCCTGGCGGCGCTGGGCCCGGAAGGGATCGACCTGAACTTCGGCTGCCCGGCCAAGGCGGTCAACCGCCACGGCGGCGGTGCGGC
>Ga0209023_10004366_pt1 | contig 16123 bp, 12 predicted proteins | sample LakOneMetagenome_FD_187468 | JGI IMG/M metagenome (GOLD analysis project Ga0209023, IMG submission 187468) | Freshwater and sediment microbial communities from Lake Erie, Canada (SPAdes) (version 2) | ecosystem: Environmental > Aquatic > Freshwater > Lentic | place: Lake Erie, Canada... | reverse complement strand
CGGCTACATTTGCACTCGACCTGCCCCGCCGGAGCCCGACCTGATGACCTTCAACCCTGCCCCCCTGTACCCCAGGCTTGCGCTGATCACGGCGCTGCTCTTGACGGCGGGTGCAGCCCATGCCCAGTCGCGCGGCGAACTGCTGTACCAGACGCACTGCATCGAGTGCCACACCACCCAGATGCACTGGCGCGACAAGAAGCAGGCCACCAACTGGGCCAGCCTGAAGGCCCAGGTCAGCCGCTGGCAGGCCACGGCGATGCTGGGCTGGAGCGACGCCGACATCGTCGACGTCGCCAACCACTTGAACGAACGCTTCTACCGCTTCGACAAGCCGAGCGATCGCGTGAGCGCGGCAGCCGGTCGCTGATCAGGCATCCAGCGCCCCGACGACCGTGCGCGGCGCCTTCTGCGGCGTGTGCAGCAGGGCCTGCTCCAGCAGCGGCAGGAAGTAAGCCAGGCTGGGCGTGGCCTTGTGGGGCTCTTTTGCGGCGTCGTCCCAGCGGCGAAGCATCACGGCCTGGGGCGCAAAGGGCTCGGCTTCGAAGGCGCGGCATTCTTCGTCCGACATCGGCCCGCCCTGCTGGGCCAGCGTGTGGATGGAAGCCGACGACAGCGTGCTCGCATAGCGCGCATCCGTGGCCACCAGATAGCGCTTGGCCGCCACGTGCAGGCGGATGGGCTCCAGCACCTCGGGCCCGAAATCGCTGCCCAGCAGGGGCAGGGCACGCAGTTCGTGCGCATCGTCCACCTCGGGGTTGCTCGGCACGCCATCGGCGAAGTGGCCGACGTCGTGCAGCAGCGCGGCCGCAACCAGCGGCGTGTCGGCGCCTGCCCACTCGGCCAGCTGCGCGGCCTGCAGCGCATGCTGCAGCGCAGTCACGGCTTCCTGGCGGCCGCCGTCGTAGTGGTCGCTGCCGTGCCTGGCGAACAGCGCGGCGATGCGCTGGACCGCAGGATGCAGATCGGTTTCCAGGTCGTCCATGTTCGATGTCCTCCAGCCCGACGGTGCCTGGCCGCCTGCGCAGCCCAAGCCACCATCCACCACCACACCGGCACCCGCAAGTTCGCGCATCACGTGCACCCTGCCGATGCCACCCGCTCCCACCATACCAAGGGCCGGGGCTGACCGCAGCCTCGAGTCAACCCCAAGCCTCACCCCGCCGGCAGAACCACCCCGACGTCGGGCACTTCACCTTAGACGATTTCAGACAGCCCGGTGGCGCGCAGGGACGAGTGCCGGCGGACCGATGGCAGCCTGCCGCACAAAACCAGTGCAACAAAGTACGCGCCCCGCACGGACCTACGCGATTTCCTCATGCACAGGCGGTTTACGTTCCTTTACACTGCGCCACTTTGGCTCAATCGGGGTGCTCGGCATGAGCTCGACGGTGCCGTACGCCGCCCCGGTGCGGGGGCGTACCTTTGCCTCCACGGCCGAGTTCCAGCTCGCCGTACTGCTGCTCGTCCACGTGCTGCTGTGGACCTGGGTGGGCGTGGTTTCGCGCTCCAACCTCGACGCGCCCGGCGACATGGTCGAGGCCTACGTCTGGGGCCAGGGCTGGCAATGGGGCTACTACAAGCACCCGCCGCTGTCGGCCTGGGTGGTGGGGCTGTGGTTCAGCGTGGTGCCGGAATCGCACTTCGGCTACGCGCTGCTGGCCTCGGTGAACGGTGCCGTGGGCCTGCTCGGGCTGGCGGTGCTGGCGCGCGAGTTCCTGCCCCGCCACTGGATCCTGCTGGTGGTGGCCGCGGCTTCGCTGACGCCCGGCATCACCACGCTGGCGATGCGCTTCAACGCCAATGCCATCCTGGTATCGACCTGGCCCTGGGCGATGGCGCTGTTTGCCCGGCTGATGATCCGCGGCCGTGCCGGCGATGCGGTGGCCTGCGGCGTGGCCTGTGCGCTGGCCATGCTGGGCAAGTACTACTCGGGCGTGCTGCTGCTGACCCTGGTGGCCACCGCGCTGCTGCTGCCGGAGTGGCGCGCCCGGCTGCGCACCCGCACGCCCTGGATCGCCGTGGCGGTGTTTGCCGCCTGCATGGCCCCCCACCTGCTGTGGCTGGCCGCACAGTCGCAAGGCCCGCTGGACTACGCCCGCGCCGCCACCATCCCGCAGACGCGGGGCGAGGTCATCATGCGGGCGCTGAACTTCGCACTGGCGCAGTACGCCTTCCCGTTCCTGGCCTTCCTGACCTTCTGGCTGTCGCTGGGCGGCGTGTTCCGCCGGCAGGCCTGGTGGCGTGCCGCCACCAGCCTGTTCCGCCCGCGCTTCGAGGCCGTCTGGCTGCTGGCCGTGGCGCCCATCGTGGCCACGATGGTCGGCACCCCCGAGTTCGACACCAACCGACGTAAGTGCTTGATCCGTATAGGCCATGGCCTCGGAATTGTCACTACAGCAAGCTCAATTGGGGGTCGAGCGCGGGCTTCTTGATCTTGAGGGCGGCCAGGGCTTGGGCTTGGCGAGGTTGGAGTGTCGAGACGCCATGGATGGGTGCACCGCTGTTGATGTTGACCGTGTGGCGCTGAATACCGCGCAGGTCCTCCAGGGCCGCCTCCGGGGAGATGTCGGTGCCGGCGCGCTTCAGACGCTGACGCATGACGCGGTACAGGATCAGCGCCATGAAGCAAATGCTGGCGTGCGCCTTGATGCGTTGTGGCAGGCGGTGGAAGACGGGAGCGATCTCGATTTCGGACTTCAGCACCCTGAAGCCGCGCTCGATGTCCGCCAGCGCCTTGTAGCGCTTCACCACCTCGGCGGCGCTCATGTCGCTGACGTTGGTGACCAGCATCAGCTTGCCGTCCATGAGCTGGGCTCTGGCCAGCGCCGTTTCGTCGATCTGATAGGTGAACAGATCCGACTGCAGATCGACCTTGACGATGCGCGCCAGATGCGCGTCGCTGACCTCGTGGAAGAAGCGCGCCTTGGCGCCCGAGTCGCTGAGCTTGCGGCCACGATGGACCTTGCCCTCGTCCTGCGCATCGAGCTTGCCGGCCAGTTGATCGGCGCGCTGCTGCAGCGCCTGGATGCTTGCCAGACGCTGCTGGGTCTGCTCGGCCGCACGCACCGGGTTGTGCGCGACCACCAGGCGGTGGCCCTGCCACGTCGCCTCGGCGACGATCTCGTCCGTGGCCTGGGCGGCCTGCGGCGCCGTCGGCTGCAGCAGCTCCACGAACTCGGCGTAGCGCCGCCCCGGCACCGCCAGGATGAACTCCAGTGGCCGGTCGTCAGCGACCTTCAGCGCCGTGAGCGCCTCGATGTTGTCCAGCGACAACAGCCCCCGGTCGGCCACCACCACGAGGCGACGAATGTGCGGGAATCGGGCCAACACCTTCTTCAGCGTCGGCTGCAGTGTCGGCGCCTCGGCCGTGTTGCCGTCGAAGACCTCGTGGTAGATCGGCATGCCGTCGGCCGTCTGCACCACGCCCAGCATGAACTGGCGTGCGATGACGCCTTCCTTGGACATGCCGAAGTGGCGCACATCGCCGTCTTGCTGGCTCAGGCCCTCGGCGCGAATGGTGGTGAGGTCGTAGAAGACCACCGAGAGGTCTTCGTCGATGAGCGGGCGCAGCAGCTGCGCGACGGTGTCATCGACAGCATCTTGGTGGTCCATCAGCGCATCCATGCTGCGCAGCAGCTGCTGGTGCGTCAGTTGATCGGCCTCGACGCCCGGGATGCTGACGCCCTGCAACCAGCGCAGCACGCCCAGCTTGGACTCAGGATCGCACAGCCGGTTGAAGACCATCACGCGGATCGCCTGCTCGACGGCCGAGGTGAAGCGAGCGCGCCGGAAGACGGCACCCAGGCGATCAAACCCCAGTTCATGCCACAGCGCGTCCAGCGCCCACACATCGCCCATCGCCAAGGCCGACTCGAAGCGCACCTGAGGCACATCGACGCTGCCCGCAGGGCGGCCCTTGACGCGCAGCAGGCCGTTGAGCAGCGCGTCCAGCGGACCGCCCGACTCGTCCAGGCGGCCCAGGGTTGCGACCAAGCGCTGCCGCGGCTGGCCATCTTCGTTGCGGAAGGACTCGACCAGGCGAACATAGCGGTGACCGCCAGAGGACGAGACCTTCAAAAACATCGCCCAAGTGTAGCGCAACTGGGCAAAAGAGGAACTACATCGTCTTCACATATTGGCACTACACGAAAATATCGAAATCATGTCGCCACGGCATGCAAGTCATTGATTCATATGACCGGCACTGGCCGGTCTGGCCCGGAAGAGGCCGATTGGTGTCGAACTCGGGCGGCCTCCTCCATCAGCGCGGCGAGCTTGGGGAACTTGCCGCGCAGCTGATCGGCGACGGATCGCCACTGCGCCCGTGCCGCGTCGGCCGACTCCTGCACGAACACCGTGCCGATGGCCGCACTGACCATGCGCCGCTGCGTCTTGCCGGCATGCGCCAGGGCGTTCCTCATGAAGTGCACCCGGCAGCGCTGCCAGGTCGCCTTCAGCACCTTCGAGGCGGCCGCCTTGATGCCCTCATGGCTGTCGCTGATGACGAGCTTGACGCCGCGCAGCCCACGCCGGTTCAGGCTGCGCAGGAACTCCGTCCAGAAGGGTTCAGCCTCCGAGGCGCCGACCTTCAGACCCAGCACCTCGCGCTGGCCCTCGGTGTTGACGCCTACAGCCACTATCACCGCCACGCTGACGATGCGCCCGGCCTCGCGGGTCTTGACGTAGGTGGCGTCAATCCACAGGTAGGGCCAGTCGCCTTCGATCTGGCGGTTCAGGAAGGCGCCGACACGCTCGTCGAGTTCACCGCACAGCCGGCTGACCTGGCTCTTGGAGACGCCGCTCATCCCCAGCGCCTTGACCAGTTCGTCCACCGAGCGCGTCGAGACACCCTGGATGTAGGCCTCCTGGATGACCGCGGTCAGCGCCTTCTCGGCCGTGCGCCGAGGCTCAAGGAACTCGGGGAAGTAGCTGCCCTGGCGCAGCTTGGGGATCTTGAGCTCGACGCTGCCGGCGCGCGTGTCCCAGCTGCGGTCGCGGTAGCCGTTGCGGCTGTTCAGCCGCTCGGGCGTCTTCTCGTCGTAGCCGGCGCCGCAGCGCCCATCGACATCGAGCTCCATCAGACGCTGGGCCATGAACTGCACCATCTGGCGCAGCACGTCGATGTCGGATCCCTTCTCGGCGAGATCGGCCAGTGCCATAGTCGGATTGGTCATCGTGATTTCCTTCAAGGATCAAGGTTGTGTTTCGCACCTCAACCCTATCCGGGATCACGATGGCCACCCCGACCGGGATCGCCGCCGCCGCGCGGCAAGCCGCTACGGGTTTCGCCCTACGGGCTCCACCCTCCGCGTCTTGCCGCGCACCTGTGGACCTACACCACTTCCTGGGACATCAGCGATTGACCATCGCCGATGTCACTCAACGCCGGGATGAATCAGCCCGATGCAACTCGAGAAAGATTGGCACGCGGACCAGGCCAAGAGAGCCGCGTGGACGAGTGCCTGTGCGCTACGTCCAACGCGCGCAAGGCCAGCAAACACCTGCCGGCACAAAATCGACAAAGTAGCGGGCGGTCACACGGCCGCCGGCTCTTTGCCGGAGTCATCGCTAAGGCTTCCTGAGCGCGGCCTCGTAGCCACGATCAAGGAAGCGCAACACCGCCTCGCGTTCGGGCTTGCGCACGCTGATCGTCGGCCCCATTTCCAGCAGTTCATCGCTCACGCGCTGGTACGGAGGCCAGGTGGTCAGTCCGGGCCCGTTCGGGTTGCCGTGTTTCGCGAAATTCACCCAGTAGCTCATCACGGTGGTGGCCATGTTCCGATCGGCGGCCGTGGGCGGTGCATCGCCGCGCCAGCGGCCGCGCAGCCCGAGATCGCCAAAAACAAACGCCACGTCGTCGCTGTGCGCTGCGCCCGGCGCGCTGGCGCGCTGCTTCTCACCGACATAGCTGAACACATACAGCCATGCCGGCTTTGAGACGCGCGGCATCTCGCCGGCAAGAAAGCGCGCGGGACCACGGAAAAGCGAGTCTGCGAAAAAGGCCTTCGCGAGCGTGGCCTCATCAAGACCGGCGTACGCGGCGCGAACGGGCTCGGGGTCAGCGCCGCGCAGCATGTCCACGAGCTTGAACGGGTACGGACCCAGCAAGGATTCTTCCCGGTCGACGGTGCCGGACAAGAACGGCACGGGTTGCTGTTGCCCTGCGCGAAAGATGCGTGAAATGTCGTTCGGCATCACACGCCCGTCGACGACCGGGTTCATCGAGTTCGGAAACTCCTTCTCCGAATACGCAAGAAGGTCGGCAACAGACAAGGCGTGCAGTTTTGCCGGTGCTGCCGTGTCATTGGCGATGCCAAACGACTTCGCCATGCGCAGCCCATCGGATTCGAGCGACTCGATCGGCCCGCCGGTGCCGCGCAGCTGGCGATCGCCTTCAATGCGCGCGGCGCCGCTTTGCGCGATGGCGCCGCTGAACAGCCCGCGCGCGTCGGGCGCTGCCATCAGTGCCGTCACCGACACACCGCCTGCCGACTGACCGAAGACGGTCACGCGCGCCGGATCGCCGCCGAATGCGGCGATGTTGTCGCGCACCCAGCGCAGCGCCGCGATCTGGTCCATCAACGCATAGTTTGCGAGCGGCTCGCCAGGCATCGACGCCGACAAGGCCGGATGGGCGAACAAACCCAGACGCCCGAGTCGGTAGTTGATGGTCACCACCGCAACGCCCTGGTTTGCCAGCACGAACGGTTCGCCGTCGGGCCACGAACCCGCGCCCCAGCGAAAGCTGCCGCCGTGGATCCACAGCATCACCGGCACGCGCGCGCCACCCGCGAACGCGGCGGCCGGCGCGTAGACGTTGAGTCGCAGACAGTCCTCGCCCATCGGCACGCCGGCGAGGTAAGGCGAGGCACGTTGGGATTGCGGACACACAGGACCGAAGGACGTGGCGTCAAAGACCGTTTTGTGACGCGGCGCGGGCTGGGGTGCCCGCCAGCGCAGATCACCTTCAGGCGCGGCTGCGTAGGGCAGACCGCGGAATACCGCGACACCGTCCTGCATCAGGCCCTGAACGTCACCACTCTGGGTTGCGACCGGGGGCAGGGTTGCGGCGTTCGCCACGGCGGACGCCGTGACCAGCCACAACAGGACGAGACCACACAGGCGATGGAGCGTGCGCATGTCAGAAGCGATAGCTCGCCGTGACACCGTAAGTCCGCAAGCGCGGATACGAAGTGGACGTGCGGTTGAGGAACAGCGCGAGTTGGTTGTCGACATAGTTGTTGAGCCAGGTATCACGGAACGCGCCCGTTGGCGTTGCGTCGTTGGTGAGGTTGTCGCCCCAGAACTCGAAGCGCCAGGCCTCAGACTCCAGACCGACACGCGCATTGACGCGCTTCATCGCGCCGGTTTCGGCCAGGCCGTCCGCCATCGGCTTCTGCGTCGACTTGTAGGAATAGTCGACCCGTCCGAAGAAGTTGTAGCCCGCAAACGCCGGCCGCTTGTAGTCGAGCGCGAGGTTCCACTGCGTTGGCGACGTGCGCGGCAGGTCGAAGCCCGAGATATTGCCGCCCGTGGCGGCAAACGATGGCAGCGCGATCAGGCCGCGATTGAACGCGCTGTCAAACTGGGCACGCGTATACGAGTAGCCCAGACTCGCGGTCAGGCTCCGTGTGAGCGCCGCGCTCAGCGAAAGCTCGAGACCCTTCGACGACGCCGAGCCGACATTGAGGGTGACAGTTTGCGGAACCGACGCACTGGGCGACAGGGCCGGCAACTGCATCGACGTCCAGTCCACGTAGAACAGCGCGGCGTTGAAGGTCACTCGGCCATCCAGCAGCGAACCCTTGGTGCCGACTTCGTAGGTCCAGTTTTGCTCGGGCTTGAACGATTCCTCGGCGGCGACAGAGGCGTTCTCGTTGAAGCCGCCGGCCTTGACCCCCTTGGCCGCTGACGTGTAGATGAGCAAGTCACCCGGCGTGCGGTAGTCGATGGTGAAGCGCGGGGTGAAGAATGACCAGCTGTCGCTGAAGGAGCGCGCGTTGGCAATGACCCGACCATCCTTGATCGGTGTGGTCTGCGTCTTGCCCTCGTGAGTGAAGCGGCCCTCGGCGCGGCCGCGCAGACGATCCGTGAAATCGAATTCAAGGGCGCCGAACACCGCACTCGAATCTGTCTTGCGTTCGAACCGCGAAAAGGGTGGCAGGCCGTCGGTCACGAACCAGGGGCTCGCGATCGCCGTGAAGAAGGGAGGCAGAAAGCCGACAAAATTTGCGGGCAAGGTGCCGAGTGCGCCTGCGTCGAGGCCGCCCTTGTAGTCCTGTGAGTAGTAGAAGAGGCCGGCAGTCCAGCGCAGGCCCTTGCTCTTGCCTTCAAGGCGCAGTTCCTGGCTGAACTCGTTGACGTCATCGACGTCGCCTCGGAAGAGCTTCGAGGTGAACACCTGCGGCACAACGGCATTCGATGGCAACCGGCCGAGGTAGTACCAGGACGCCGGACCGACGAGACGCGTTGCATCCGACAGCGCATCGTGACGCAGCGTGTTGTAACCCGTCAAAGAGGTCAGTTGGCCGATGCCTGTTGTCCAGTCAGCCTGCAGGCTTGTGCGAAACACCTTGCGGACCTCGCCGGACGCACGCGGATCGGAGCCCAGCGCCGTCGGCACCGCTTCGGGCAGCTTGCCGCAGAATGCCTGTGCTAGGCCTGCCGCATTCGGCTCGCAGTTCTGCGCCGTGAATCCCACCGCCGGCGCGCCGATCTGGTCGTCAGAGTAATACGCGTTCAGCCGCAGCCCGAAATTCGCGGTGGGCGCCCAATCGAGACCACCGGAGTAGGTTCGGTACTTGTGTCCACCGAGCTTGCTGCCCGGGGAACTGTAGTTCTCATAGCTGCCATCAAACCCGTCGTAGCCTATCGACAGGCGGCCGTTCAGCGTATCGGTGAGCGGCCCGCCCAGGTGCAAGGCACCGCGCCGTGTGCCGTCGGATCCGGCCGTCGCCGATACCCGGCCTTCGAACGCCGAGGGCGCCCTCCGGCTTACGAAATTGATCGCTCCAGCGAAACTGTTGCGGCCATACAAGGCGCTCTGCGGGCCCTTGACGACCTCAATGCGCTCGACGTCGAGCAGATTGAAATTGAGACCGGACCGGCCCGACACGTTGATGCCGTCGAGGAAAATCTCGACGTTGTTGACGTCACCGAAGAGGTCGTTCTGGGTCAGACCGCGAATGGTGGGGATCGCCAGATACTCACCAATTAGGGTATCGAACACGAGGCCCGGGGTGAGCGCGGCAACGTCGCGCAGGTCGCGGATACCGGCGGCTTCGATGTCCTTGGCCGTGAACGCAGTGATCGCGACCGGCACCGTCAGCAGCTTCTCTGTGGACTTGCGCGCGGTCACGACGATTTCTTGGAGCGCGGGCGCTGCCTGCGTGTCCTGCGCCAGTGCCGCCTCGCCGCCGATTGCCGTTGCGCAGATCGCTACTGCCACCCTGAACCAGATCATGGATTACCCTTAATTGATGGTGCTGAAATGCCAGCAGCATCGACGGCCCGCGATGCGGCAGCAAGCACAATGTCGTGGCCAACGCGCGGTTTTCGCGACTGCCATTGGCGTTCGCGAACTGCAGGAGAATTTTTTGGGGCTGCTTTGCCTCCCAGGAAGGCCGATGGTGAACAGTTCTCGATGGCCGCAATGGTTGCGGTCTGAGTTCGACGGCATGACGTCCGCAGGCGTCGCGCTCTTCGTGGGCGCGCCGCTTCTCGTCGGCGTGCTGCTCGGCTGGAACCGCATGGTGGTCGGGTCGCACATGTCACGCCCCGGCTCCACGCTCTACTGGATCGGCCTCATCGCTATCGTCTGGGTCGCCGCCATCGTTGGCACTCGGCTCGTGCGCGCTCTTGCTCGCCGTTGGCGCCGGTGCTGGCAGGGCTGGGCCACAGCGGCAACTGGCGCGCTGCTTGGCATATTTCTCTTCTACTGGCCGATCTCTGCCTACCGGCACTTCGGTCACATGTGGCTGCCGGCGGAGTCCATTGCGCATGCGCCGCCTCTACCGTGGCCAACGCTTGAGTACCTTCCGCAACTCTTTGCCAACACGCTGCCCGGCGTGCTGTACTGGGTGGCTGTCACCTACTTGGTGGAACGATTTTTCAGTCTGCCGCGCGACGCCGGCCAGCAGTCGACTGCACTTGCAAGCGCCGCCGGTTCTGCAGAATCGACCGCAGCTGTCACATTGTCGGTCGATGCCGAGCCCATATTGCGAGCACGCCTCCCGGCGGATCTCGACGGCGAGATTCTCGCGCTCAAGGCCGAGGACCACTACCTTCGCGTGTACACCGCGAAAGGCGACACGCTCGTGCACTACCGCTTCCGCGACGCGCTGCACGACCTCAAGGAGTTGGACGGCCTGCAGGTGCACCGCTCGTACTGGGTTCGGCGCTCAGCGATCGCGCAGCGGTTCACTGAAAACCAGAAGCACTTCCTGCGCCTCAGCACCAACCTGAAGGTGCCGGTGAGCCGCAGCTATTTGGCTATGCTGGATAGTCTGAGTCACAAGGCGGAGCGCGTTGTGGGGCGTCCTTGTGCCTAGGTAATCAGGGTGAACATAGCCGGCGCCACTCTTGTTGCAGCCGATGTTGCACAGTCAAGACGGCACATCCACATTACTCCGAGGATTGGTGGATATCCCGCGCCAGATTCGCGCCGCGCGGTGTCGGCCTCGCGGCCATGCTTGGCCTCATCGCACTAATGTCCCGCGGACTTCAGGAAAACCAGCAGGGCCTCGATGTCGGCCTCGCCCAACGAGTTCGAGTACGCCATCGACGTGCCCGGCACCAGCGCCGCCGGGTCGCGTATCCACCGCTTCAAGGTGGCATCGTCCCAGCGAAGGTCTGATTGACGCAGGGCCGGCGTGTAGTTGTAGCCCGCCGCCTGTGCCGCGGAGCCGCCGATCACGCCGCGCAGGTTGGGCCCGACCTTGTGCGGCTCACCGGCGCCCAGCGAATGGCAGGCGGCGCACCGCATGAAGGCGATGCGGCCGCGCAGTGCCGCCGAGGGTTCGGCCTGCGCCGCGCCACCCAGCAGGGTCAGGCCGAGCAGCGCCGTTGCAACAAGGCGGGTGGTCTTCACAGTCGCCCCATGATCTCGGCCGCAGCGCGTTCACCTGATTCCATCGCTCCCTCCATGCCGCGCAGGGTGTGCGCGGTGTGTTCGCCGGCGAAGTGCACGCGGCCGTGCGGCACGTCGACGAAGCGGGCGTAGCGCGAGATCTGCCCGGGCAGCCAGTTGGCCCAAGTGCCACCCGCCAGCGGCTCGCGATGCCAGGCCACGCGTGCGGCCATGCGCACCGCACCGCGGGCCTTCGGGTAAACCTTGACCAGCTCGTCGATGGCGAGTTGCGTTGCCTGCGCGTCGCTCAGGGCGTCCCAGCGCGCGGTGCCGGCGCCGTTGATCCAGACCGTCAGGCTCTGGGCCTGGCCATCGCCGCGCGCATCGTTCGGGAAGATGCGCTCCAGCGGCCCGTTGGACCACAGGAAGGGCGACAGCCCCTCGCTCTCCCAGAAGGGTTCGAGCACTTCCAGGTGAAGCTGCGTCACTCGGCCGTAGGCCAGCTGACTCACCGCCTGCTCATGCCGGTCTGGAAGACCGGGCTGCATGCGCACCGTGCGCAGGGCGGGCAGGGGCAAGGCGCAGACCACGAAGCGCGCGCGGTGCTGCGAGCCGTCGGCACAGCGCACAGACACGCCGCTGTCCTTGGAATCGATTTCGGTGACCCGGCTGCCCTTGCGCAGTTCGCCCTTCAGCGCGGCGGCCATCGCCTCGGGCAGCCGCTGGTTGCCACCCTTGACGCTGAGGGTGGGCCCCCTGAACTTCATGATCTCCATGAAGTTGGCGTTGACGTAATGCAGGTTCAGCAGCGAGGTGTCGGCCAGCGTCGGGCCGTAGCTGTTGTTGACCTCGAGCAGGGCCAGCGCGGCAGGGCTCAGGCCACGGGCCCGGAGCTCGTCGAGCACCGGCACGTCGTAGATGAAGTTGGCCGGGTCACGCCAGCCGCTGATCGATTTCAGCGGGTTGCCGCCCAGCAGGCGCCCAAGCGCGCGGTCAGGCGGCATGGGCCGCAGCGCGGGCGGGAAGGGGTTGGCCGGCGAGGCGGCCCACTCGCCGCTGGACATGCGCCGCCCGTCGATGAAGTAGACGAGGCGTTCGTCCTTGAACAGCGGCGACCGCCCCATCGGCAGCAGCTCGACGCCCAGGCGCTTGGCCGTGTCGACGGTGCGCGCATAGGCCAGGCCGATCTGGTTGCCGCCGGCTTCGGGCCGCCCCGCCACGGCGTCCAGCGTGTGCAGTCGGCCACCGATGCGCTGGGACGCTTCGAGCACGCGCACGCGCAAGCCGAAGGCTTCCAGCTGCAGTGCGGCGTTGAGCCCGGCCAGGCCGGCGCCCAGCACGATGACGTCGGGGTCGGCGGCTGCCCACACGGGCCTGTGCAACACCAGTGCCGCCGCCGCAGCGGCCTGCAGTGCGTGGCGGCGTTTCGAATCGATCATGGAATCTCTTTCTTTGCAACTGGAGCGGCGAGCGGGGCTGCTCGACGCGAGGGCGGGGCACGCTTGTTCATTGGCCTGTGCGTGCGCGGTAAGTGTCCTGGATGCCCAGCCAGGCCGTGATGCGGCCGCCCAGCGGGCGCTGGGTCAGGGTCTGCGCCAGGGCGATTGCGCTGCGCAGCGCCGCCATGTCGATGCCGGTGGACAAGCCGCTTTGCGCGGCCAGTTGCACCAGGTCTTCCGTGGCCAGGTTGCCGGCGGCGCCAGGGGCGAAAGGGCAGCCGCCCAGGCCGCCCAGGCTGGTGTCGAATTTGCGGATGCCCGCTTCGATGGCGGCCCAGGCATTGGCCAGCGCAAAGCCGCGTGTGTCGTGCAGGTGGGCCGACAGGCGCGCCGCGCCAAATTCGGCCGCAGCCGCGCCCATCAGGCTGGACACGGCGCGCGGTGCGGCGGCGCCTATGGTGTCGGCGATCACAACCTCGGCGGCGCCGGCGGCGAACATGGCGCGCGTCAGCGCCAGCACGCGCTCGGGCGGCACAGCGCCTTCGAACGGGCACTCGAAGGCCACCGCCACATATGCCTTGGCGCGCATGCCGGCCTTGATGGCGCCGTCCAGGGTCTGGATGCAGACCTCGGTCGCCTGGTCCAGGCTCATGTTGATGTTGCGCTGGTTCATGGTCTCGGTGGCCGAGAGCACAACCGCGATTTCGCGCACCTGGCAGGCCTGTGCACGCTGCAGGCCGCGCACGTTGGGCACCAGCGCCGAATACGCCACACGCTCGGGTTGGGGCAAACGCACAAACAGTTCATCGGCGTCGGCCATCTGTGGCACCGCCTTGGGCGACACGAAGCTGGTGGCCTCGATCGCCCGCAGCCCGGCATCCACCAGCGCCTGGATGAGCCGCAGCTTGTCGTCGCAGCTGACCGCCACGCGCTGGTTCTGCAGCCCGTCGCGCGGCCCGACTTCGTTGATCGTCAAGACATCGTTCATGGCCAGCGGTTCCGTTGCACAAGCAGAGCAACAGCCGACGCAATTTCCTTGCCAGCGCATTCTCCATGCCGCTGCCCTTGCTTCTACCGCCGTTCATTCCTCTGCAACACCGGGCGCTGGAGAGTTGAAACACCGTCAGCCTGGATCGATACTTGCAACATCGACACGATGCAACGGCATGTTGCATCGCGCTGCATGCCAGGCACCTGCAACCATCTCGAAGGCCCCACGTGACGAGCCGGATACTTCCCCGCAAGCCCCGCCTCTGCATCTTCAGTTATGGCGCCTTCACCCCGCTGGTGAATGCTGTCGTGCCGGAGTTCGCGGACCGGGCCGACATCCACGTGCAGGAGGTCGTGCTGGAAGAAGCGCTGCGTGTCGGGCGCGAGATCGACCAGTCGCACGCGCACGACGTGATGATCTCGGCGGGCGCCAACGCGTCGCTGCTGCGCTCGGCGCTGAACATGCCGGTGGTCTCGATCAAGGTCAGCGGCTATGACCTGCTCAAGGCGCTGCACAAGGCGCGCCAGACCTCGGACCGCATCGGCCTGGGCATCTACAAGGAGAAGCTGCCGGAACTCGAAGCCACCAAGGAACTGCTGCAGGTCGAGGTCTCGCAGCAGCCCTACGAGACCATCAAGGACATCGTCGAGAGCTTCAGGCGCTTGAAGGAGGACGGCTACAAGGTCGTCGTCGGCTCCAGCCTTGTGGTGCAACTGGCCGAAGAGAACGGCATCGTCGGCATCCTGGCCTACAGCCTCGAATCGATCCGACTGGCCCTGGCCGAAGCGGTGCAGATCGCCGAACTGGCGGTGCTCGAGGCCACCCGCTACGCCAAGCTCAACGCCGTGCTGCAGAACCTGCACGACGCCGTGCTGGCGGTAGACGAACAGCACCGAATCACCGCCATCAACCCGCCGATGGCCCGCATCCTGGGCGCCGCGCCTGGCGAAGTGATTGGCCGCGACCTGCGTGACGTGGCGCCGAAGCTGTCGCTGGGCGACCTTCTGACCGACACCGAGCCGACCGTCGACTCGGTCGTCATGATGGGCGGCAAGAGCTACCTGATGACCCGCACGGCATTGCGCGAATCCGGGCAGTTCACGGGTGCGCTGCTCAAGTTGGTTGACGCCCAGACCATCCAGCGTGCCGACACCCTGGTGCGCTCACAACGCAAGCCGCGCGGTCTGACCGCGCGTTATCACTTCGACCACATTTCCGGCTCCAGCCCGGCCTTGCAACGGGCCCGCGTGGTGGCCCAGCGTTGCGCCCAGAGCATGGCCACCGTGCTCATCACCGGCGAAAGCGGCACCGGCAAGGAGTTGTTCGCGCAAGCCATCCACAACGCCAGCCTGCGCTGCGACCGGCCCTTCGTCGCGCTCAATTGCGCATCCTTCCCCGAGTCGCTGCTGGAAAGCGAACTCTTCGGCTACGAGGACGGCGCCTTCACCGGCGCACGCAAGGGCGGCAAGGTCGGGCTGTTCGAGTCTGCGCACACCGGCACCATCTTCCTCGACGAGATCGGCGACATGCCGATCTCGCTGCAGACCCGGCTGTTGCGCGTGCTGCAGGAGCGCGAAGTTGTGCGCCTGGGCAGCCAACAGCCCATCCCTGTCGACTTGCGAGTCATCGCGGCCACCCATTGCCAGCTGCGCGAGTGCATCAAGGAGGGGTCCTTCCGCGCTGACCTGTACTACCGCCTGAACATCCTGCGCGTGTCGATTCCGTCGCTGCGCGAACGGCCGCAGGACATCGGTGTGCTGGCGCTCAAGCTGCTGTTCTCGAGCCTGCGTCGCCAAGGCTGCAGCCTGCCAGCCGACCAGGCGCTGGCCCCGCTGATGCCTGTTCTGCTGCGCTATTCGTGGCCCGGCAACGTGCGCGAACTGGAGAACATCATGGAACGTTTCGCGGCGTTTCTGGGTGCGGCGCGTTCGATCTCGGCCATCGACTATCAGACCTTCCTGGCCGAGGCCGAGGAACTGAGTGAGATCGCGGCATCGGCGAACATCGCGGTGCCGGCGTCCACGGCCGCGCCGTATGCGCCGAGTGTGCCGAATGTCGACCCGGGCTCACGTGACGCGTGGAACGAAAGCCAGTTCGGCGCCGTGCCCGATGACTTCGCCATCGACGAGCAGACCAGCGACGATGTTGTGCCGTCGGTGACGCTCGATGCGGCGACGATCACCGACGCGCTGGCCCGTTCGGGCGGCAACAAGCAGCATGCCGCGACGCTGCTGGGCGTGAGCAGAACCACCTTGTGGCGTCGCATGCGCGACGAGCACTTGCTCTAGGCAAGGGTTCTCGGCAACGGCAACGGCATGGTTCCTGCATTGCCGGGTCTGCCGGGCATGCCGGTCAACAAGCTCAGTGGTCTCAAGGAGTGCAGGATGAAGCGCGTTTTGTTTTCTCTTTTGCTTGCGTTGACGGCACAGGCCGCTGTTGCGCAGAGTTTCCCGACCAAGCCGTTGCGCCTGGTCGTGCCCTATCCCGCCGGCGGTGCAACCGACCTGATGGCGCGTGTCATCGCGCAGAAGCTCTCCGAGAGTTTCAAGCAGCAGGTCGTCGTCGACAACAAGCCCGGCGCCGGCGGCAACATCGGCGTCAGTTTCGTCGCCAGGGCGCCCG
>Ga0209023_10004365_pt1 | contig 16131 bp, 9 predicted proteins | sample LakOneMetagenome_FD_187468 | JGI IMG/M metagenome (GOLD analysis project Ga0209023, IMG submission 187468) | Freshwater and sediment microbial communities from Lake Erie, Canada (SPAdes) (version 2) | ecosystem: Environmental > Aquatic > Freshwater > Lentic | place: Lake Erie, Canada | collected... | reverse complement strand
AATGTCAATTCAGTTTAAATATCAATTGCTTCACCGTAAGCCACGGCTACGGCTTCTTTCAGCCCTTCGCTCATGGTAGGGTGGGGGTGCACTGCATTTAAAATTTCATGGGCTGTGGTTTCCAATTTACGGGCCACAACAGCCTCGGCAATCATCTCCGTTACGTTCATGCCTATCATGTGACATCCTAAAAATTCGCCATACTTGGCATCGAATATCACTTTTACAAAACCCTCGGTAGCACCTGCAGCACTGGCTTTACCACTGGCCATAAAAGGAAATTTACCCACTTTAATTTCGTATCCTGCTTCCTTAGCCTTAGCCTCGGTATAGCCCACACTCGCAATTTCCGGAGTGCAATAGGTACAGCCAGGTATATTGTTGTAATCCATTGCTTCGGGGTGATGGCCTGCAATATGTTCGGCAGCGTTAATGCCTTCTTTGGCAGCTACGTGTGCCAGGGCCTGTCCAGGTGTGCAGTCGCCAATGGCGTATATACCTTTTATGCTTGTCTGGCCGTATTGGTCCACGGTAATTTTTCCTCTTTCGGTTGTAATGCCCAGTTCTTCGAGGCCAATATTTTCGATATTGGCTACTACTCCTACAGCACTAAGCAAAATGTCGGCTTCCAGTACAATATTACCTGCCGGGGTTTTCACTGTGGCTTTTACGCCTGCACCACTTGTGTCCACACTCAGCACTTCGCTGTTGGTCATAATGTCGATGCCGCTTTTCTTAAATTGTTTTTCCAGTTCCTTGCTGATGTCTTCATCTTCCACGGGTACTACACGTGGCAAAAATTCAACAATGGTAACTTTCGTTCCCATGCTGTTATAGAAATAGGCAAACTCTACTCCAATGGCTCCGCTACCGCAAACGATCATACTCTTTGGCTGGGTGGGCAAAGCCATAGCCTCACGGTATGCAATTATTTTTTGACCGTCTACTGGCATATTGGGCAGTTGCTTGGCACGGCCACCGGTTGCTATTACAATATTAGTTGCTTCTACAATCTGCTTGCTGCCATCGGCCGCTGTTACTTCTATTTTGGTAGGTGCCACAAGTTTACCATAACCCATTATCACGTCAATCTTATTCTTCTTCATCAGGAACTGAACGCCCTTGCTCATTTTATCGGCAACACCACGGCTACGCTTTACTACTGCACCAAAGTCGTGTTGGCCTGTGGCCTGTATGCCATAGTTCTGTGCATGTTTCAGGTATTCGTACACCTGTGCACTTTTAAGCAATGCCTTGGTAGGAATACAGCCCCAGTTAAGGCACACACCACCCAGGCTTTCTTTTTCTATAATTGCTACTTTTTTACCCAACTGAGATGCACGGATAGCAGCAGGATATCCACCAGGTCCGCTTCCGAGAACAACTACATCGTATGCCATTGTATTTGCGATTTAAGATTTGTGATTTTCAATTTGGCGAAAATACCCTGCTATGGTCAAACGACAAAAAACGGATTTGACGGTAAAGCCATGCACCTTGGTTGCTGCAAGCCATGTACAGGATGCAACAGGCAGATTGCAGGACGCCAGATTAATGACCGGCAATTAACCTCATCCCGGTTTGGTAAGTATAACCGGGGTATCTGTATTTGCAATCTGCCTACAGGCAGCCGTCTTTTTAATATTTTTTACTTAGTGTAAAATGTACACATAAATAAACTCAATCCTTACATTTGTGAGGTTCAACGAAAACAGATAACCTGCCTGCCTCCATATGATAACGATTCATTTTTATCTTAGATTTCAATCCACCTACGGTCAAACCTTTTTTGTTACAGGCTCCGCCCCTGAATTGGGCAATAACGATACAACTAAAGCATGGCCTCTTCAATACCTTAATGAGCAATTCTGGTATGCTTCGGTGGAGATAGACCCTGCAGTTTCGCCCTCATTTTCTTATAGCTATATGCTAGCCGGTAAAGACGGACTGACAACTATAGAATGGGGCAATGACCGGCATTTTGAATTGAAAAATATCAGCCAGTCCGAAGTTCAGTTAGTCGACACCTGGAATTATGCAGGCGAATATCAGAATGCTTTTTATACACAGCCGTTCCGGCAAACATTGCTGCATACTGTTGTAAACGAAAGCAGCTGGGTTATTGAAAATAACACCACCCATATTTTTAAAGTAAAAACACCCTTGCTGGCAGATAACGAAACTTTGTTTTTAACTGGCAACAATGATGAACTGAGAAATTGGGATACGGCCAATCCTCTCATCATGAGCCGCAGTGGTAATTGGTATTCTATTGGGGTTAACTTGTCGCAGGTACAATTTCCGGTGGCCTATAAATATGGGGTATGGAATACAGCCACCAATAGTTTTGTACGCTACGAAGATGGTAATAACCGCACCCTTAATGGAAATGCAGGTAAAGAGCAACTAACTGTACTTCATGATGGATTTGCCTACCTGCCTAATAATACTTTTAAAGGGGCAGGAGTGGCCATCCCGGTATTTAGTTTAAGAAGCCATAACAGTTTTGGTGTTGGCGAATTTACCGACATAAAACTGCTGGTTGACTGGGCCAAAAAAGTGGGCCTGAAATTAATCCAGTTGCTGCCACTTAATGATACCACTGCCACACATACCTGGGTAGACAGTTACCCCTATGCCGCTATTTCGGCCTTTGCATTGCATCCCATGTTTATTAACCTGGATGCCTTGGCAGGCGAAGCCCATGCTGCAATTACAGCTCCGTTAAAGGAAAAACAGGCGGAGCTGAATGCCTTGCCCAGCGTGGATTACGAAGCGGTAATGAATATTAAGAACGAAACGCTGAAGGCCTTATACCAGGCCTTAAAGGCCGAATGGCAAACCAACGAAGATTACCTTTCTTTTTATAACGATAACAAGCACTGGCTGTTGCCGTATGCAGTTTTTTGTTCATTGAGAGATGAATACAAAACCATTGAATTCGGCGAGTGGAAGACCCATGCAACCTATGATGCGGCAGCAATTGAAAAGCTGGCATCGCCCAAAAACAAGGGGTACGATAAAATTGCGGTGCATCTGTTTATTCAATACCACCTGCACCTGCAGTTATCTGATGCGGTAAAATATGCCCATGAAAATGGCATCGTAATGAAGGGTGATATACCCATAGGTGTGTACCGCAACAGTTGTGATGCCTGGGTAAATCCTGAGTTGTTTAATATGGATGCACAGGCCGGTGCACCGCCTGATGATTTTGCTATAAAGGGCCAGAACTGGGGTTTCCCCACTTACAACTGGCAGCGTATGCAGCAGGATGGTTTTAGCTGGTGGAAGCAGCGTTTTGAACAGATGAGCCACTATTTTGATGCCTTCCGCATCGACCATATACTGGGTTTCTTCCGTATCTGGAGCATTCCTATGGATGCGGTTCAGGGCATATTGGGAAAATTTGTACCAGCCCTTCCTGTATACAAATCGGAATTTGGCGATAAGGGCATCTGGTTCGATAAAGACAGGTACTGTAAGCCCTTTATAAACGACGTGGTTTTAAGAGAGCTTTTTGGTGTAAAGGCTGATTGGGTTAAACAAACATTTGCAGAAAATATCAACAGGGAGCCATACCATCTGAAACCTGAATTTGATACCCAGCGAAAAATAGAAAACTGGTTTGCCTTGCAAACCGGGGTAGAAGAATGGATTAAGGATAACCTCTTCGACCTGGTTAGTAATGTAATACTGATAGAAGAGCCGGGTAAAGACGGTGCCGAATTTCATTTTAGGATTAGCATGGAAAGCACCCTTTCTTTCCGGTACCTCGATAATAATACCCAGGAGTTAATCAAGGAACTTTACATCAACTATTATTTCCGCCGGCAGGATGCATTCTGGAAGCACCAGGCTATGCAAAAATTGCCTGCCTTAAAGGCTTCTACCAATATGCTTATTTGCGGCGAAGACCTGGGCATGGTGCCCGATTGCGTGCCGGGGGTAATGAAAGATCTGGGTTTCCTAAGCCTTGAAATTCAAAGGATGCCAAAGGATCCGAAGAAGAAATTTTTTCATCCTGCAGATGCTCCTTACCTGAGTGTAGTTACCCCAAGCACACATGATATGAGCACTATACGCGGATGGTGGGAGGAAGACCAGGATGCCACCCAGCAATTTTATAATAATGAGCTGGGTCACAACGGAGCGGCTCCTTATTTCTGTGAAGCACTTATAAATAAAGAGATAGTAGTTCAACACCTTTACAGCCCTGCTATGTGGAGCATTTTTCAAATGCAGGACCTGATGGGCAGCGATGAGAACTTAAGAAGAGAAAACCCTGCGGATGAACGGATCAACATCCCTGCAAACCCACACCACTACTGGCGTTACCGAATGCATATAGGTCTTGAAGATTTGTTGGAGGCTGATAATTTTAATGGTGAATTAAGCGGCTTTATAAAGCTTAGTGGCAGGTAATTGCACTAATTGAATTTAATGCTGGTGAGGTTTGTTACTGCCGGTTATATAATACAAAACAGTCATCATAAAATTGTGATGGCTGTTTTGTATTTATTCCTTGGAGGATGCATTTTTACGCTGCTACCATTGCCAATTGTCCAACGGCCAGGGTTAAAAAATTGGGTAAAATATGGTTATAGGTATAGAGTATTTTATCGGGGTCGTTTAGTTGTTCTACCATGCTCCGCCATTTGGCTTCACCATGGTTTTCTATTACTGTTTTTTTCTTTTCTTCGGTTTGCAGGTACATGCTCATGCCCAAGGCATCGGCTTCGGGGTGAAACTGGGTGCCAAAAAAATATTCATTGAACCTGATGCTCATAATGGCCCTTTCGTATGGCACATGAGGGCGCTCCTTTTCTATAGCCAAAACTTTGCTGCCCATCTCATTCATTTTATTATGGTTTGGCTGTATAACCTGGTAATCCCTGCTGTCTACTACATAAAACGGGTCCCTCAGGTCGGTAAATACATGTTCGTTAAAACCATCGTGCAGCATGTGAATAGGAAACACACCGAATGAAGTGGATTTGCGTTTGGTAACGTTGGCAATCTTGTAGTGCCTGCAAACCAGCTGAAAGGAATGGCAAATGAAGAACACGTATTTTTTCTGTGTGTTTGCCAGGTTTTCATTGAATTTCTCAATTTGCTTCAGCCACCTGAAGTAATGCAATTCCCATTCGCTGCCTTCGCTTTCGAGGGGGCTCCCAGGGCCGCCACTGCTTATGTATATGTCGTATGAATTATCGGGTACCTGTTTGTTAAGTCTTACATCAAATTCGTCAATAGTAAGGTTGAGGCCTTTGTTATCTGCAAAAGTGTTGAGAATCTCCCTTATGCACCTCATACCCTGGTTGGCGTATCCTTCGTAGAGATCAAGGATGGCTACTCGTACATTATTATTATCAAAAGGGTTGGTCATGTCGGCAAAAATAAATTTTTATTAAATATTGCCGTAAGTAAGTTCTGCGGTTTTCCACAGCTTAATTTTTTGTGGGAGTAAAATGTGAAGTAGCTGCAAAATAAAAGATATTGCCATCAGTATAAATTTTCACAAACTTCCTTCTGGATATTGATTTTCTACGGTTAAGATAGCCTTTCAATGTGTAAATTCTGTAGCCAAAGGTTTTGGTAAAATAGTCCCACATCATTTCGGGGCTTACATCGTATTCATCGGCTCCGCCCTGGCCAAATTCAAAAATTACCACGGGCTTGCAACGTTTAATTGTTTCAGTGGCACCTTTTAATACCTTGTATTCAGCACCTTCTACGTCTATTTTTATTAATGATACTTTAATATCCTCCGGGATAAGGTTGTCCAGCCTGTCGGTGGCTACTACCAGTTTTTCCAGGTGAAATTTCTTGGGATAATCTCTTTTTTTAAGCCCACTGTAAGCAGTATCCTCCCGGGTATGGTAAAAAGGGCTGGTACCCTTTTCATCGCTTAAAGCCACTTTGTAAATACGGGCGGCCGATGCAAATTTTCTAATGAGCAAATTATACATTTTAGGCAGGGGCTCATAGGCAATATGAGTGGCACCCGGTGCTGCATTAATCATCATTTGCAAAATCTGACCCTTATTGGCACCTACATCTACACATACAGACTTTGGCCCGCACACTTGCCTGATGATGCGGTATGTATTTCGGTCTATAGCTTCGTTTTTGGTAAGTGCAATAGGAAACCAATGCACAAATCGCTTAAGAAGTTGTTTAATTTTCCTCACAGGGCAATGCTACAAAAAAACAAGCCCCGATTTTCACAGGGGCTGATTTTTATTTTTTAAGGTGTTATAATCCGTCGAGGAAACTTTTGATATCCTGAAGCGACCTTTTTTCAGGTTTTATCTCCACATTCTGGTTTACAGCAGTGCTAGATTCTTTGGTGCCCATGTAATAGTTGTCGCCAATTTTAGAAATAGTGATATAAATAACTTGCCTGTTTACCGGCACTTTGTCTTTCCTCCAGATACGGTTAACTGCGTCAGCATCCATTTGCATTACCCCTTTTATGGTTCTGTAGGCTATAAAAGCAGATGTGTTGGTATTGGTATATTGAACAGGAAGAATTAAGGCAATCCTTGTTTTTAGTTCTGCAGTATCCTTAAAGTAGTCGCAGTTAATCCAGTTGAGTTTTGTTTGATAAATTTCGTAGCCAGTTTGTACTGCTCTAACAAATAATGAATCATCTTTTACCCAATTAAAATTAACCCCACCCGAACCTGTTAGTGATGCTGTTGCTATAAAACCTGTCATAAGCGGGTTAGGGGCAGGATCCTTATAGCTTACTTTTATTAGTTTGCCAGGGTTTAGTGAAAGCTGCTGGCCATTTTTAAAAACCTGCAGGTTGTAGCATCCGCCACTTTCCAGTAAATAACCGTTGCTTGTTGTTGGTTTTCTAAACCTGATAAACTCTCCTCTTGTTTTTAATAAAGTAAATTCTATCATCGCTTTCCCATCGGTAACTGCCCCATTTAATAAAAATGAATTTGCCGGAATCTCTATCCTGATATTGTCGGGGAATTCTACAACACTATTTGCCTGAAGTAAAAAAGAATCGATTAATGCCGGCCTGCCCATCTGTTCGTGCAGGCGATTAATCTCTATATAATTTCCACCAGTACTGGTTGCCCATATCGTATCCGTACCGGCTGTATTGGTATCCGGAGAAAATTTCTCAAAACTCTTTTCACAGCCGGTTATTAAAAACGCTGTAAAGAGAAGTATGAAGGAAATTCTTTTCATAATAATTGTTGTCGTAATCAAGATGCCTAACTGTGTTTTAGCGTTGCCTAATCCCATTTATTTTATAGCGGATACCTACAGAAAGACCTGCAACTATATTCTTTTGTTTAAACCATGCGGCATCGGTGGTCATGTTGCCAAGGTTTATTCTTGCATGTGGTTCTATCAGCAAATCGGTATTGTTGCCTATTGATTTTAAAATGCCCAGGCCTGCATAAATGCCCAGGCCTATATTGGTTTTGTACACGCCGGTGTTTTTATAATTAGCAATATTTACCACTTGCTGAGCAGTATCCAGCATGTCGCCTTTATATGATGAACGAATGTTGGCTATCACTCCCACATTGGCATTCAGCCTCAAATCTTTTCCCCCGAATTCATATCCCAGGATTAATGGAATGTCCCAGCTTTGGTAATGGTTCTGTGTTTGCTTTGTAATGGTACCTATTTGTTGTATTACAGAAGTATCTCTTATATAAATGGTGTCGCCAGGTGATAAAATAACAGTACGTATGGTTACCGTGGTAATCAATTTTATTTCATTGATTCGTGTGTTTTTAAACAACTCATTAACCTGGTTGTATTGGGCCCCTGCTTTTAATAAAAAATTCTCCCCGATATTTTTTACAAGGCTTACACCTGCATTAAACGATACCTGCTTGTGTAATGTACTATCCATGCCTGTACGGATATTTTTGCCCATCTCCTTATCCGTTACATTTTTAAAAGACATCATAGGAGATGCATATAGATCCACGTACCAGTCGTTTCTTGGTTCATCTCCATTTATAGGGCAGGGAAGTATCGGGTTTCTCAATTTTGCATCGAGCAGTTGAAGCGGAGCAAGTTTGTTTAGAGTCGACCGGATCAGTTGCCTGAAGGATAGCTGCCGCTCATCGGATAGGGAGCTATAATCTTCGTCATTTATGGTGTTGGTTTCGGTAGTTGTGCTTTGAGGAGCAAGGTCCTTATCATTGTCGTTTTCATTGGCATCCGGTTGTCCAATCTTCTTTTCAAATAGCCCTCTTGTAATTTTACCACTACCATTAATTATAGTACTTTTTTTGCTTGCTGTATAAGGATCTAAAATTGAATGGCTCTCAGCAGGGTTTGTGGGAGTTATTTCTTTTTTAGAATTACCATCATTAGTTGCAGCAGACACATTTGCATTAACGCCGGGCTGCAGGGCTAATGCTGAATTGCTGTTTGTATTCCCAGGTAAACCCTCGTTGCCTTTTTGAACAGGCACCCCGGTTTCATGATTGCCAAATGGTAATGATTTGTATGGCTGCTTATTTGCAAAGTAATACACTGAACTTCCGCCGAGTACTAATGCCAGCAATGCAGCTGCCCACCACCAGGCCACAGGCCGGCGTTTTCTTTTTTCTGCTATTATGCGTTGCCACATATCTTCCGGCACATCGCTTTCATAGGCATATATCTTGCTTTCAATACCCGAATCAAATTCAATGTCGAGTGCATCCATCCGGCTGTTTACTTCATCAAAAAGGCCAGCGGCTACCGGGCTGGCATAATTATTCAGGTGCTGATTTACGGCTGCATCAAATGACTGATCCTCGGCATCCATCCTGCTACGTATATCATTAAATATATCCGCTGGCACCTGGCTGTCGTAATTGTTTAGCCTGCTCCTAAGTATATCGTCAAAGTGTTCCGTCATGCGGCAACCGTTTTATGCAAATCAGCAATTTGCTGCTGCAACATTTTTCTTGCTTTTACCAATTGGCTCCTGCTGGTGCCGGGCTGAATTTTCAGCATTTCGGCTATTTCCTCGTGGCTGTATCCTTCTATTACATAAAGGTTAAACACCAGCCGGTAACCATCAGGAAGTTGCTTTATCAGTTCCAGTATTTCTTTTTCGCCCAAATGCATGTAAGCACCCGCTTCCAGGCTTTCGGTAGCCTTATCAGGTTTTATTTCTTCAAACCTTATTTTCTTTTTCTGCAGGTGCTTAAGGGCGGTATTTACTACCACCCGGCGCATCCATCCTTCAAAACTGCCTTCAAATTTATACTGGTGCATGTACCGGAATATCTTAACAAAAGACTCCATTAAAAGATCTTCTGCTTCCATCTGATCCGAGGCGTACCGCAGGCAAATGGTCATCATTTTACCTGCATGCTGATCGAACAGCATACGCTGGCATTGCATGTCATCTGCCAGGCACCTTTGGATGATTTCCTTTTCAGTCAAAATTTTTTGCAGCGGGTTTATGGCGTTTAGATACCTTAAAGTACACTTATGTTGCTTGTAAAGAAACAAAATCGATAGTTACCCTTCAGAAGTAAAATGAATGTAGAAGGGTCTTCATTATTTTTTTTGACCATCATGCACCAAAAATGCATTTCAGATGGTCTAAATGTTAAGGTATGTTAATGCACGGGATGCCAGACAATAACTTTTTGTGAAAAAAAAGTTAATGCCTGTTTAAAAATTCCGCTATTTTACAACCGATTTTCTAACCTAAACAAAACTAATCATGAGAAAACTTGCACTTGTTGTGCTATGTATTGCAGCCTTCGTTGTGGTACATGCACAAAAAATCGATGTTTCCGGCAAGGTAACCGGCACAGACGGATCTCCTGTTTCTGGTGCTTCTGTTACAGAAAAAGGGACAAAAAACGGAGTTGTTGCCGGCGTCGATGGTTCTTTTAAAATTTCAGTAAACAAAGGGGCCAAACTAATTATTACGGCCCTTGGATTTGCCACTTCTGAGGTAAATGCTTCTGGTAATGTTGCAGTAAAACTGCAAACATCTGCAGCAAGTGACCTTAACGAGGTGGTGGTTACAGCTCAAGGTGTAAGAAGGCGTCCAAAAGAATTGGGAACTTCTATTGCCAAATTAAGCCCATCTGACCTTACAGTAGGTCGTTCACCTCAATTGGCTCAGAGCCTTGCGGGTAAGGTTTCTGGTCTTACTGTATTCAACGTAAACAACTCAGTAGATCCGGCTGTGAAAATCACACTTCGTGGTTATCGTTCTATTACTGGTAGCAACGATGCACTTATTGTAGTTGATGGTATTCCAATGCCTCCAACTGGTGCTGCAGGTTCTTCAAGCATCTTAAACATCTTAAATCCAAACGATATTGAGTCTGTTACTATCCTTAAAGGTGGTCAGTCTGCAACTTTGTATGGTTCTGCCGGTGTGAATGGGGCTGTTGTAATCACTACCAAAAAAGGAACTAAAGGTGCCAAACCAAGAGTTACTTTCAGCAATGCTACCAACTTTGAAGAAATCAGTTTCATGCCTGAATTCCAGACTCAATACGGTTCAGGTTCACATTATGCTGCATCTTTTGGTGCTACAGGATACAAGCCTAACTATTTAGATCGTATGAAGGACAACTGGCGTTCATTTGAAAACCAGCAGTTTGGTGATGCCTTTAATGGTGAGCAAAGAATTATTGGCCGTGTATTGGAAGATGGCAGCAAAAACATTCTGCCTTATTCAAACATAGATGGCGAACGTAAACGTATCTGGAACAAAGGTGTTACAACCAATAACCAATTAGCGGTAAGTGGTGGTAACGATTTAAGCACTTATTACCTTTCTATTGAAAACAACCTTGCTGCAGGTGTTGTTCCATCGGATAATGCCCGCCGTACTGGTGTACGTGTAGGTGCTGCTACCGATGCTGGCAAATTACATGCAGGTTTCAATGTTAACTATGTTCAGGCCAATTATGACAGGACAACATTTGACTTTTACAATGAAATGATTAACCAGGCTGGTAACATTCCGTTATCTCAGTACAGGGATTGGAGGAATAATAAGTTTGCCAACCCTAATGGCTGGTATAATGACTATTACAACAACCCTTATTTCCAATTGGATAATAACCGCACCAAATATGGTGATGCGAATTTCAATGGTAATGTTGAGTTGAGCTTTAAAGTAAACAACTGGTTAAACATATACAACAAGGCTGGTGTAATCAATAACGTTCGCAACCAAAAGAGCACAACTGGTAAATTCAACTATTCTTCTTGGGCCAAAAGCAGCGCTTATGTTCCAGACCCATGGGCTTGGAGCAATGACTACAATGGTATAAGCCGTGCAGGTACTGATATTCCTGGTGGTGTTTCCGATGTATCTTCTTCAGATAACATTTTAAATAATGAATTCCAGATTCAGGCCAACCACGACTATGGCGATTTTAGCCTGAAAGGACTGGTAGGTTTCAGTTTATATGAGCGTAAAACCAAGCAGATTTCTGTAAGTTCAGGTTCAATAGTGGTGCCTGATGTTTACAACGTAGCTAACCGTCAGGGTGAATTAGGTGGTGGTGAAGCAAACACACTGCAACGTAAGTATGGTTACTATGCGGATTTATTGACCGGTTATAAAGACATGATATTTGTTCACGGATCTTTCCGTTATGATGCCACTTCTTTGTTCTATAAGAATAACCGTGCCACCAGCATGTATGCCTATCCTTATTATGGATTTGACGTTTCAGCTATCCTTACCGAAATCTTCCCTTCTATAAAAGGTAAAGTGCTCAATTATGCTAAACTGAGGGCCAGTTATAATAAAACGGGTAATGACAACATCGACCTTTATGGTTTGGATGCCACTTATCCTAACGGAACCAACTTCCCTTATGGAAATGTGGTAGGTATTACAGTAGGTGGTACTTTACCTGATAAAGACCTGAAGCCTGAATTTGTAACTTCTTACGAAGCAGGTGGAGAATTCCAGTTGTTTGATAACCGTCTGAACATTGACGTAACTGCTTACAAACAAAAAAGTACAGGACAGGTAATTAATGCTACTGTTTCTCAGACTACTGGTTTTGGTGCTGTTCGTATCAATATTGGTACTACCGAAAACTGGGGTTATGAAGCTGATGTAAAATACCAGGTAATCAGAAGCAAGAATGTAGATTTTGGTCTTAAACTGAACTACTCTTACAACCAGAACAAGATTACCAGCTTATATCAAAACCTTAAGGATTTTGCCTATGGTGGTTTCACTTATGCAGCCAGCTATGCAGTTCTTGATAAATCCTTTCCTCAGTTACGTGCCATCTCTTATGTAAGGGATCCGGCTACCAACAGGGTAGTAGTTAACAGTACTACAGGTTATCCGCTTACTTCAGGTGCCTTCAGAGATTTCGGAAGGTCTACACCTCCTCACCAGTTTGGTTTTGGTACCAACCTTCGTGTATCTGATTTTACCCTTACTGCCAACCTTGAATACCGTGGTGGAAACTATGTGTACAGCGATCTTGGACGCCAGATGACCTTTACAGGTTCAGGTGGATGGACTTCAGACCGTACACCTCATATCTTCCCTAATTCGGCTTACGATGATGGTACTGGTAAATTTGTTCCAAACACAACTGTAAACGTTCGTGAATCAGAGTATTCTCTTTGGGTTGATTACTATCGTTTGATTTCTGAAAACTTTATTTATCCAGGTTGGTTCATCAAAATGAGAGATGTAAACCTTTCATATGCTGTACCACAAAAGCTTGTTAGCAAAACCAAAATTTTCTCAAACATCGGAATTGCTATTTATGGCCGTAACCTGTTTACAATCGTAGACAAAGCAAACGACTTTACCGATCCGGAATATAGCTTTACTACAGGTAATGGTCAGGGTATTAATACAACTGCACAAACCCCTCCGGTTCGTCAGTACGGTTTCAATGTTAACCTGACTTTTAAATAACCATTAAATTTTGATTCATTATGAAACTAAATAATAAAATTGTAGCCCTGGCGCTTGCAGGACTGGCATTGGGCGGGTGTAAAAAAACATGGTTAGATGTTAATACAAACCCTAACTCCCTGCCATCTACTACTCCGGATTATGTATTTACTTCCGGTGCTAACCGCACAGGTGCTTTACTGGGCGCTAACGAATTAGGTTCTTACTGGAGTGGGTTATGGACATATTCCAATACCTATATTACCAGTACCACCATTTTTGCTTACCAGTTTAATAATACCAATTTCAACTATTGGGATACCTGGTTCGACATTCTGGAAGATTTCCAGTATGTTATTGACAACTCTGATGCAAAATCTCAGAGTTACATGAAAGGACCTGCCCAGGTAATGAAGGCTTATACTTACCAGGAAGTGGTAGACTGCTATGGTAATGCTCCTTACAGTGATGCTCTTAAAGGTGCCAATAGCCTGTCTCCAAAATTTGATGATCAGAAAACGATTTACGAAAGCCTGATCAAACTGCTGGATACTGCTGTTACTAACCTGAAGGCCAATGTAATTACTGGTCCTGGCGTAAGTGCAGATATCGTTTTCAAAGGAAGCAACACTAACTGGATTCGGTTTGCAAACAGCCTGAAACTCCGTATCCTCATCAGGCAGAGCCGTATGACAGGCCGTGATGCTTACATCACTACTGAAATAAACAAAGCTGCTGCTACTACCGAAGGTTTCTTAGCTTCTGGTACAGATGTGGGTGTTAACCCAGGCTATATTGCATCTACTGGTAAGATGAACCCTTTCTATGAAAACTGGGGCTATACAGCTGCAGGTGGTGCTCAGGCATTGGCCCGTTTGCCAAGGCCTACCAAGTACCTTTTTGATGTAATGAAAGCCGCTAATGATACTTTCAGGATGAAGAGAATTGCCTATGCCAACGGTGGTGAAAATGGTAACAACCCTGGTGTAAGTACACAGCCTGAAATCATTGCAAACTATACTGGTGTTCCTTTTGGTATCAGTTCAGGTTATGCAGCTTCGGTTTCATCTTATCCCGGCCCTGCTATTGTTGTAAAAAATCAGTTTAACAGGCCAATGATTTTGATGGAATCTGCCGAAAGTTTCTTCCTGCTGGCTGAAGCCAAGCAACTGTATGGTGCTGCTGTAACACTTTCTGGTACTGCCCAATCATACTACGAGCAAGGCGTTAAAGAATCATTCCGTCTTACTGGTACTGCTGCAGCCGCTGCTACTACCTTGCTTACAAGCGGTAAAGACCTGGCCGACTGGACAGCTTCACCAAACAAACTGCAGGCTATCTGGATGCAGAAATGGATTTCACTTGTACACTTTGGTGGACTGGAAGCATGGAGCGAATTCCGCAGGACCAATTACCCAACCATTCCAGCAAGTGCTTCTGCACCTGTTGGTCAGAAATTGCCTTTGCGTTTATTCTATCCAAACACAGAAGCAGGTTCTAACTCAACAAACGTAAATGCACAAGGAACTATTGATGCATTTGCTACACGTATCTTCTGGGATGTAGATTAATTCAGCTTCCTTACAGATATTGATATAAAGAAACAGCTCCATACCGGGGCTGTTTCTTTTTTTATTATCCATGCGTTTATGATTCATATTATACTGTGCTTTGCTTTTTCCAGTTCGTAAATGTTCAGCCGCCCAAGGGCTGCGGGATGCGGAGGGTTTAGCCCCGCCTGTATTTTCGGGGCCGGAGCGAAGCGGAGCCCGTAGCAGCCCGAACCGCAGCTGAACTATATGCCACTGCCGTCAGCCCCAATATTTTCTATTTGGATTAAATGCATTGGTTACCCTAAAAACAAGCACCTGTTTTTTATCAGTTTACGATGGCGGATACAACCTTAATTTTACGGCTTAGAAGAACTGAAGAAACGTTATGAAATTTTACCCGGAATCAACATTGGTGCAACTTGAATTTGACAAAGTACAGGCTTTGGTTACAGGCTTGTGTGCTACGCAATATGGCAAAACGAAGGCATCGCAGCTTCGCATACATACGCATATACAATACATACAACTGGAGCTGCAGCAAACGCATGAAAGCAAGATGCTGCAGCAAAGCGGCCAATCGATCCCCAACGATTTTTCGCATCCGCTGGAAAAAGAAATAAAACTACTGGGCATACCCGGGGCCGTGCTAGGCACCGAAGATTTTGTGTTGATAAAACGCCTTTGCGATGCAGTGCAAAGCATCTTCCGCTGGTTCGACAGGGACAGGAGGGAAGGCTACCCCGCACTTACAAAAGTGATTGAGGATAATTATTACGAAAAGGTAATTACAGAATTGATTAATGGTGTGATAGACGAAGCCGGGCAGGTGAAAGACAATGCCAGTGAAGATTTGCAGAAAATACGCATGAACCTGTACCGTAAACGGAACGAGCTGCGCCGCATGTTCGACAAGATTGTGCAGAAGATGAACAAGCAGGGCTACCTGGCCGATATTGAGGAAAGCTTTATGAACGGCCGCAGGGTGCTGGCCGTGTTTGCCGAAAATAAGCGGATGCTGAATGGTGTGCTGCATGGCGAAAGCGACAGCCGCCAAACGGCCTTTATAGAACCAGAAGAAACCACCGGGCTGAACAACGAAATTTTTAGCCTGGAAAATGAAGAACGCAAGGAGCTATACCGCATTCTTAGAAATCTTACAGCACAACTGAACCCTTATGCTGCACTGCTGAAAAGCTATATAACGGTAATTGGCGAGTTTGATTTTATACGTGCCAAAGCCAGGCTGGCGGTGCAGATGAATGCCAACTATCCCACAGTAATTAATAAGGCTCATATAGAACTGGAACAGGCCTACCACCCGCTACTGTACCTGTACAACCAGCAGAGCAAAAAGCCTACCATACCAGTTAATTTAAAGCTGGATGATAAAAGCCGCATACTGGTAATTAGCGGCCCCAATGCCGGTGGTAAAACGGTAACCATGAAAACCATTGGCCTGATACAGGTGATGCTGCAGGCCGGCCTGCTGGTGCCCGTAAGCCCCAACAGCATTATGGGGGTTTTCCGCCAGTTGTTTATACATATAGGCGATACACAGAGCATAGAATTTGAGCTGAGTACTTACAGCAGCCACCTGCAGCATATGAAATATTTTATAGAAACAGCCAACGGCAAAACGCTGTTTTTTATAGACGAACTGGGCAGTGGCAGCGACCCCAATCTTGG
>Ga0209023_10004364_pt1 | contig 16131 bp, 14 predicted proteins | sample LakOneMetagenome_FD_187468 | JGI IMG/M metagenome (GOLD analysis project Ga0209023, IMG submission 187468) | Freshwater and sediment microbial communities from Lake Erie, Canada (SPAdes) (version 2) | ecosystem: Environmental > Aquatic > Freshwater > Lentic | place: Lake Erie, Canada... | reverse complement strand
GCAGGGCCGCAACGTCAAGAGCGAATGGCGCGACACCTGGGACGATACGCCGGGACCCGAGCGCGCGGTGGCCGCACTCCGCTCGCCGCTCCTGAAAGATGCCGCGGACCTCTATGGCCGCGCCTATGAACAAGACCTGAGTCACTGCTACTCCGGTGTCAACGCGCTCAGCCTCTATCGACTGCTGACAGAGCTTGCCCGCCAGCATCCGGACGTGTGGTACGAGGCCTACGACTCTGAGGACGATGCGAAGGCGGCGTTGCGCGGATGCGACGACATGGCGACGCAATTGACCGGTGCGGTTCGCGTCTCGTTGCGTGCGTGTCGGGGGCAGCTGGAACGTCGGGTGCCGCGTGATGATGAGGCGTTCATGTGGCTCGGCATGAGCGAGGCAGACTTCGCCTTTCTCACAGCGACGCGGCCGGGACCCGTTGCGCAAGCCTACCGAAAGGCGCTGGCGGTCGCGCCAGATGCTGACGCTCGCTCGGCGCGTGAGCAGCTCGCCACCTTTGCCTTGCTCAATGTGCGAGCCGACTTCGCGTCCGCCGCACTCACCGTGTTCGATGAGGTGCAGCGTGCGAACGGTGACGCGCGACCGGGACAGCCTGAGCGCGTGCTGCTCTTCACCGGGCACATGATCGATCAGGAAAGTCGCAAGACGCCGCGCTTCCCACGAACACCAGAGGCTGAGCGAGAAGCGGCGCGCCTCATCCAGGAGGCGGTGGCCGCCGAAATCGCGCAGTCCACCGGACCCATCGTCGGCATTGCTGGCGGCGCGTGCGGGGGAGACGTGCTCTTTCACGAAGCGTGCGACGCCCTCCACATCGACACGCAGCTGTACCTCGCTGTGCCGCCCGATCAGTTCTCCGCCGCATCGGTGCAACGCGGTGGGCCCGGGTGGGTTGAACGCTTTCAACGGCTGATGGCCCGCAACCCGCCACGTGTTCTCGGCGACAGCACCGCGCTGCCAGCCTGGCTCGCCTCGCGCGCCGGCAGTTACACCGTCTGGAGCCGGAACAACCTCTGGATGCTCTACAACGCACTGGCGCTCGACGCTCCGTTCATGACCCTCATTGCGCTGTGGGACGGCAGCGGCGGCGATGGTCCGGGTGGCGCGGCCGACCTCGTGCAACAGGCCACGCAGCGTGGCCACAAAGTGGTCATCCTCGACGCGAAACGGCTCAAACCGCTCTGAGCCGTCGCGCCGTCTGGCGCGTTCAAGCCCGGTGAAAGAGGGCCGATTACGGCTCCGTGCCGGGGCTGACATTCGCCGATGCTCTTGACGCTGCGCTGGGAACCGAGCGCAGTTACGCGCCGCCCGTCCCCCCTCCGGGTGCGCCGTTCACGTCCCGGCACGCGAATCCTTTCTTGTTCTCCACGTGGACCGCGCAGCGAGCCATGGACGGCTACGCGCAGACATGGCAACCGCGCATCGAACCTGCGGCGACCGAACCACGGATGGCTCAGCCGCAGCCGCAGCCCGCACCTCGCGCCGTTCGCGTGTTGAATGACGCGCAGCGCCGGGAACTCGACTCGCTTCGGCGTTCTGGCGCCGCGCTCGGGTCTGACTTCACGGTTGCCGAGCTTCGCCGCGAATATCGCAAGCTGGCGCGTCGGTTCCATCCGGACAGCCATCCGGGATGTGCGCCGTCGGTTGCCGAGTCGCTGTCCCGCGAGTTTGCCGCCGTCACCTCCAGCTATCAGCGCCTGCTCGCCAGCATCGAACCCAGACACTAGCGTCCCGCCGGACACGTCTTCGGGGCCCAACTTCCGAGTTGGCCAAGCGCCCGCCGACTACCCTCGCCATCGAACGAATGCTCGCCGCCGGTTCGGGCTTGACATCGCCACGCACAGTTTTGTAATTTACCTTTACGTTAATTAACGTGTAGGTGAAATACGAATGGCTACGGAAGACCAACTCAGCCTTACGTTCTCAGCGCTGGCACACCCGGTTCGACGCGCCATCCTGGCACGCCTGAGCGCCGGCGAGACGTCAGTGCAGGAACTGTCGAAGCCGTTTGACCTCAGTGCGCCGGCTGTCACCAAACACCTCAAGGTGCTGGAACGTAGCGGGCTCATCACTCGGGGACGCGAAGCGCAGTGGCGCCCGTGTCGCCTGGCACCCATGCCCATCAAGGACGCGGCCGACTGGATCGACCAGTACCGCGTGCAGTGGGAGGCGCAGTTGGACCGCCTGGGTGCCTACCTGCATGACATCCAATCCGCCCCGGCGGGCGATTCACATACCGAAGATTCAGGAGAGAAGGCATGACTCAGGCTGCGCCGTTCAGCATCTCGCGGGTGTTCGCCGCCCCGCGCGCCCTCGTCTACGAGGTGCACACGAAACCAGAGCATCTGGCCCACTGGATGGGGCCGGCTGGCTTCGAAACCATAGGCTGCACGCTCGACTTCCGCGTCGGTGGCCAGTACCACTACGGCCTGCGCGGACCAAACGGCATGGAGATGTGGGGACGGCAGTCCTATCGGGAGATTGTCCCCGGAGAACGCCTGGTCTACCTGCAGTCGTTCTCGACACCGGAGGGCGGTGTCTCCAGGCACCCGATGTCGCCGACCTGGCCGCTCGAAATGCTCGCGACAATCACCTTCGAAGACGTTGGGCCTGCCCAGACACGCGTGACGGTGTCGTGGCATCCGTACAACTCGGACGATGAGGGGAACGCGACCTTCAACGCGGCGCGTGCTGGTATGACGGGCGGCTTCACCGGCACCTTCGCCCGACTGGACGAGTACCTCACGACGCTGGCACCTCAGGACTCATCGTCAGACGACGAAGTGGTGACCAGGCCGTCCCCAACCACGCTGGTGTTCACACGTCGTCTGCAGGCACCGCGAGAGCTGGTGTGGAAGGCGCACACCGAGGCCGACCGACTGGCGAGATGGTGGGGGCCGCTTGGGTTCACCATCACCACTCACGAGATCGAGGTGAAGCCGGGCGGTGTCTGGCGTCTCACGATGCATGGTCCCGACGGCGTGAACTATCCAAACCGCATCATCTATCGCGAAGTGATCGAACCGTCAGTGCTCGACTACGACCATGGTGACTTCGAGCGAACGCTGTTCCACGTGCGCACCGAGTTCATCAGCGAAGGCCCGAACACGACACGGTTGGCCACGACGATCACGTTCCCAACAGAGAAGGAGCGCGACGCGACGGCTCTCTACGCCGTCGATGGTCATCGATCGACGATGGGCCGACTGGCGGCGTTCCTTCGCAGCTGACAGATCGACCGCGTCGCTCAGTGAGGTGTTGCTGTGCCGTGTCGCAGGGGAACGGTGCAGCGATGCCTCGCTGAGCGCAGTCACGGGTAGTTGTCCCTGCCTCACGACCAATCCCATGCTCGCGGCGGCGAGCCTCTCATCACTCCCACGCGAGCCTTCAGTCGACACATTCGTCGCTCGCTGTAACAGGTGCTGCACGCGGCGCCGGTTTGCGCTATTCTCTGCGGCATTCGGCGGCCTGGTTCCTTCCCGTGTGTTGCGGGAACCATCGCCCGCCGGACTCCATTTTGTTTTTCGAGATCATGAGCACGCCGCACGATCCGGTGTGCGACGGACACCGTACGTCCCCTGACGCCGCGGCTATTCCGATCGCTCAGAGTGCGTCCGAGCACGTGGACGCCTGCATCGACGCGTACGCCGAACGCTGCCGCCGCCGAGTCTCCGCGTTCATCGCCACCGAGCGTTCCCTGACACGTGCCTGGACGCTGCAGAAGCGGACGCTCTGGCGTGACGTGCTCATCGCACCATTGAACTCGCTCTGGGCCGTTCCCTACTGGACGCTTCGCAAGGTGTGCACGGGACTCGATGCGCTCGGTGTGCCGCACGCCACCGCGCCGCTCGCCGTGCTGGGGCCGGGACTTGTCTCGGGCTATCGGCAGACGACCGACCGGGATCTGGCACGCGAGGTTTTCGAATGGGAGCTCGACCGCGACGGTACTCGGTTGCCGGCGAGTCTGCTACGTGATCTCGAGCGCCACCCGGCGTTCTCGCGTGTCTCGTTTCATCCACAGGCGCTGCCGCTCGACGCCGTGCGCAAGGTGCTGGACGACTACTCCGCAGCACGAACGCTGGTCTCCGACCTGGCGGGAACGGGCTTCACGCTGCTCGTTGGCTGGACGGCGTTCAGGTCCACATCGCTTGGCCTGCTGGACATGTCCACACGGTTCGCGCGGCGGGATGCCGCGAGTCGTGCCGCGTCGCACTTCGTCCTCGGTCGACCGGCTGGCAAGGTCTTCTACGCGGTGTTCCGGCCTGAGGCCAGTCGACTCGAGACGTTGCTGATCCTGGCCACGCTCGCCGTCGTGATCGCCTTCGGCTCGATGCTGTGCGCGCTCATCACTGAGCCTGCACTGAGTGCCGCCGGACTGCAGCAACGGCGTTTGATGACGCTCGTGAACAAGGTGGAACGCGAACTGGTCGTGGTCTTCGGCACGCGAGTGAAGCCGGCGCTGCGTGGCGCCGAGCGACGTGACACGACTGGACCTGGTGGCAGTGGCGACGTGTGACTACGGGTGACGTGATGATGCGAACGAGACGATCCACGTGGGGTGTGACGAGCCTGCTGGTGGGGACATTGTGCGCGGCAGGCTGCTCGCGTTCGACCGACGTGCCAGCCGCATCGGCATCGGCATCTGCATCAGCATCCGCATCAGTGTCCGGACAGGTATCGTCGGCGACCGCAGCTGCCATGTCATCGTCGAGCAATGCGGCGATGACGGGTGGCGCTGCGCCTCCCGCTGCCGCGCCGTCGAGTCCGCCACCGTTGCCGTCCATCCCGGCACCGCCCATCAGGCCCGCCGGCCCATCCGAGAGTGAGATCCGAGCCAGGGCGGCGTCCTGGAAAGGGACGCCGTACCGCGACGACGGCACGACCCGCAAAGGGATTGGTAACGCGGGGCTGGTCAAGGCCATCGTGAAGGACGCGTTCGGCGTTGACGTGCCCGCGAAACTCGACGACCAGATCCGGACGGGCAAACTCGTCGAACGCAAGGATCTGCAGGCGGGCGACCTCGTGTTCTTCGAAGGCAAGGGGTTCGGTCCGTTTCACGCGCGCACAGTCGGTTTCTACCTCGGACGCGGAGAGGTGATGCTCGCGAAGAAGGAACTGGGCGTCGGCACCGTTCGCTTGTCAGAGGAGCCGTGGAACTCGCAGTTCAAGACGGCGCGTCGGGCGTCCATGCCGCCGACGGCGGACGCACCAAGCTTTGACGTGGCGGCCTACGGCGGCAATCGCGATGCGCTGCTGCGCGACGTGGCCAAGGCGTGGGTGGGCACGCTCTATAAACAGGGCGGCACCACCTTCGAGGGCATTGGCAACGACGAGTTCGTGCGCTCCATCTACGAAGCCATCAATGACGACGACCTCTCGGGGAAGCCGGGTGACTGGGAGAGACAGGGCAGGGCCGTCACGCGTGCGAACCTGCAGCCAGGCGACATTATCCTCTACGAAGCCGTGGGCATCGGCTCGATCATCGACAGACGTCACGCCGGCATGTACATCGGCAACGGCGAGTTCGTACATGCGGTGAAGGGAAGTGCGGTGACGATCTCGAAGATGAACGATGCCCGCTGGGCGAAGGCGTTTCGTGACGCGCGTCGCATCGCGCCCGACACCTCGGACGTCAATGTGCGGAACACGCCGGTGGGCCGCGCCGCCGCTGGCACGAACGCGGCGTCGTCCATCACGACTCCGCATACCGTCACGGACGCCGAACGTCGGCTGCGTGAGGCGGCGGACCCCTGGATGGGCACGCCGTACAAGCTGGGAGGCACGACCAGGAACGGCGTCGACTGCTCGGCCTTCGTGCAGGCGGTCTACAAGGCGGTCTACTCGGTCGATCTGCCCCGAACGGCCGAGGAACAGGAAACGCTCGGGGCAAAAGTCGACCGCCGCGATCTCCAGGCTGGCGACCTTGTCTTCTTCCGCACCAAGGGCATGGGCCCATTCTTCAAGAGCCGTCATGTGGGCGTGTACCTGGGCGGCGGCGAGTTCGCGCAGGCATCCGGCCGGCTCGGCGTGAACGTGACGCCGCTCAGCAATCGCTACTGGAGCAAGAAGTACGAAGGCGCCAGGCGCCTCAAGGCGGCGCAGGGCAATTGATCACGCGCTCTCGTGCGTGCCCGCACTCGTGCCTCCCGACATCAGCGGGATGTTGACGGTATGATGCGGAGTGCTGCCCATGACGATGCGCGCGGTCCCTGGGTCCGCGGCCGGGGCAGGACGCACCAAGAGGAGTGATACGTGAGCGTGTCCGACGACGATTTCGCGGCGCTGTTCGAAGCGTCACAGAAGGCAAAGCAGTACGACCGCGGGCAGACGATCGAGGGCACCATTGTGGCCATCGGACCTGCCGTCGCGTTCATCGATGTTGGCGGCAAGGGCGAAGCCGTGATGGACGTCGCCGAGCTGAAGAATGAGGACGGCGAGATCGAGGTCGCCGTTGGCGAGCGCATCAAGGCCGTCGTCGTGTCCACATCAGGCGGCCTCACGCTGTCCAGAAAACTTGTGCGCGGCGGCGGTGCCGGGGCCGATCGCCAGCTGACCGACGCGTTCGGCGCCGGCGTGCCAGTCGAAGGCAAGGTCGAACGTGACGTGAAGGGTGGCTACGAGGTGCGCGTTGGACGCCAGCGCGGGTTCTGCCCGATGTCGCAGATCGACATCGTTCGTACCGCCGACCCAGCCGTCCACGTCGGGCGCGTCTACACCTTCCGCATCATCGAGTACAAGAACGACGGCAAGGACCTGGTGCTGTCGCGCCGCGCGCTGCTCGATGCCGAGCTCCAGGCGCAGGCAGACGAGACACGGAAAGCCATCGTGCCCGGCGCCGTGTTGAAGGGCCGCGTGGTGTCGGTGCGCGACTTCGGCGCGTTTGTCGATCTCGGTGGCGTCCAGGGTCTGCTGCATGTGTCCGACATGGGCTGGTCGCGCGTTGCGAACACGGAGCAGTTCATCTCGGCGGGTGAGGAGATCACCGTCAAGGTGCTGCGCGTCGACGAGGACACGCAGAAGATCTCGCTCGGTGTGAAGCAACTGAGCGAAGACCCCTGGCTCTCGGTGGCCACGACCTTCGAGGTGGGACAGGTCAGAACCGGTCGCGTCACCCGACTCGCGGATTTTGGCGCCTTCGTGGAACTCGAACCGGGCATCGAAGGGCTCGCGCACGTCTCGACGTTTCAGCCGACAGGACGCCAGGACGGCTGGAAGGGCTTTGTCACCGCCGGTGCCACTGCCACCTTCGAAATTCTCACCATCGACGCAGACAAGCGTCGCATTGGTGTGGCACTGGTGCAGGAGGGCGTGACGCATGCAGCGCCTGCGCCCACCAGCTCGCCTCGCGGCGACATCGTCGTTGGCGCCCGCGTAACGGGCACCGTCGATCGACACGAGCCGTACGGCGTCTTCGTGTTCCTTGCGCCGGGCCGCACCGGACTCATGCCGTTGGCCGAAACCGGAGTGGCGAAGGAAGGCGACGTGACCAAGGCGTTTCCTGTTGGCTCGAAGATCGAGGTGATGGTCCTCGAGATCGATCCGAGCGGGCGCCGTATTCGCGTCAGCCGCAAGGCCATGCTCGACGCGCAGGACGCCGCCGAACTGCGCGAATACCGCGAGCGTTCAGAGGCCGACGCGCCGCGACAGGTCGGTTCGCTGGCAGACCAGTTGCGCGGCGCCTTGTCGTCGCCGCGCAGTCGCTAGGTGCGACCCGGACCGACGTGTCAGCGCTGTCGAACGAGTTCATCTCGTTCGAGCGTGAGGTACACCAGGTTCGTGCCGAGGAAGTAGGCGAGGATCGAGAAGGTGCCGAACCCCGGCCGATTGGCAGCGATGAAGCCGGCGTGTTCGCTCACCTGCACCGACACGTCGAAGGTTCGCCAGAACAGCGTGTTGTGCACGCGCAGTCGATGCGGACCCGGCACGACCTCCTGCGAGATCTCCTGACCAGGGCTGAGCACACCGAGCGACTCGCCATCGAGCGAGACGAAGATGTCCTTGCGGGCGAACTGTTCGTTGACGGGACGCCGAACGGTGATGCGGGCAGTCCACGACTGCCGAAGCTGCGACAGCACGCCGTCGAGATCGGCGATGGTCGGCTCGGGAACGGTGTCGGTGGTGAGGATCGCAGTCCGCATCAACAACCCTGCGGGATAGCTTAACGCCAGGTCGGTCCGACGCGTCAACGCGGCAGGAACAGGCCCAGCCGCGGCAAGCGCGTCAGTACCAGCGAACCGGTGGACGGTCCAGCGCCAAGCCAGGGAAGGTTGAGCCTCCGCGTTCTGACACACGAGTCCGTTCTCGCGTGAGCGCAATGGGCGATGGCCGCCCTGCGCATCGATGCTCAGGGCAGGAGCTTGTTGTAGACCGTTGCGATCGTGCGGCCGATCGCGTACCCACCGACGAAGGCGTACACGAACCCAATCAGGCTTCCGAAGAAGCTGACGCTGTAGCCCGGAAAATAGATCGAGAGCAGCGACAGATGCGGACCAGGGTTGGGTCCGCCTTTCAGCACGAGCCAGTTGGTGGCGACAAACAGTCCCACCGCGAGCAGCGAGCCTATCGCGATGCCCCAACCCTGCTGGCTGGCATGTGCCAGCGCCCGCTTCAAGGACTTGAGTTCTTCCTGTGTCAGTTGTTCTGGCATGGCGGATAGTTAGAGCTGGTCCAGGATGTCGCGTGTGGCCATCAGGTCGGCCTTCGTCCGCTTGGTGAAGAGCCAGAGCGCCAGCGCGAAATTTCGCACGAACGCGAAGAAGAAGCCGGCCGCGAAACCCGCGACCCCGGCCCACCCGGCTCCGATGAACGCACCCTGCCAATCCACCTGATAGCCGTAGAAGTACTGCGACAGGAGGGAAATGGCGGAGCTCTGCCCGGGCGCGAGGAGCACGTGAAACGCGGTGACCGCGAACATCACGACGGCAGCCGTGAGGGCCACAGCCATACCGAACGCCCGCTTGTGCATGGGCGCGAACCACTGCTGGATAACGGCGTCAGCAGCCCTCGGAGTAATTCGTCCAGTCGCCATCAATCACCGCCGTGGGAGGAAGAGGACTTCGAGCGGAGCGTAGCATGAGCCGGTACGGGTACCGTCGCTTTGTCGGCCGACGGTGTGCGCTGTTCCTCGTGATAGTCGAGGTCGGTGTTGATGCTCCAGAGATCGTGGTTGGCACCATACAGGTTCTCGACCGCCTGAATGGCTGCGAGCATCGAGTGGTCCTGATTGTTGTACTTGTGCATGCCGTTGCGACCAACGAGCTGCAGGTTCGAGATGGTGTCGGTGTAGGCGCTCACTGCATCGAGATGACCGCGATATTCGCCGTCGTAGATCGGATACGCCTTTGGCATCCGGATGACAGTGCCGTCGATCACATCCGACTGGCTCGCAAGTCCGAGTGATTCGAGCTCCCGCGCGGCCTGCGCGATCAGATCGCGGTCGGAGCTCTCCCAGAGGCCATCGCCCTTGAAGCAGAAGTACTCCATACCGAGGCAGGTGGCATCGGCCATGGGCACCATGGCCTGACTCCAGTTGTTGAAGTTCTGGATGCGGCCAACCTTCACGCCCGGGGTGTGTACGTAGATCCAGTTATCGGGGAACAGGTCTGCCTTCTTCAGGATGAGCGCCACGACCAGGAAGTCGCGATAGCGTAGCCCTTCGGCCGACTCGCGTACCGGCCGCGGCACATCCTCCGACATCGCGCGCACGAGCGACCGAATCGGCATCGTCGAGATCACGTGGTCGGCTTCGAAGGTGCGGATGCCCTGTTCAGTGCGGGCGCGAACGCGCGACACGCGTCCACCGGACACGTCGATGCCTTCGACATACGTCTTCATGTGGACGTCGTGGCCGCGCGCCACGATGTGGTCGCGACACGCTTCCCACATCTGTCCGGGGCCGAGCCGCGGGTACTTGAACTCGTGAATCAGGGTCTTGATGTCGTTCGACCGCTTGTTGAGCGCGGTGGCGTTGAGAATGGCTTTCGCCAGGGACAGTCCCTGGATGCGCTGCGCCGCCCACTCGGCTCGAATCTCCGTGCACGGGATGCCCCACACCTTCTCTGTGTAGGTCTTGAAGAAAATCTCGAACAGCCGCTTGCCGAAGCGGTTGGTCACCCACTGTTCGAAGTTCTCTTCAATGGGATATGGCTTGTAGTGCCACCAGAGATAGCTGAGGACGATACGAACCGCGTTGATGACGCCAAGACCTGAAAGCGCGTTCCCGGCCTTCAACGGATAGTCGAAGAACTTGCCCTGGTAGTGGATGCGCGACATGCGCGGCACGGAGATGAACTCGGGCCCCAGAATCTCGTGCCAGAGGTCGTCCACCACCTTGATCTTGGTGAAGAAACGATGACCGCCGATGTCGAATCGGAAGCCCTTGTACTGCGCCGTTCGTGAGATGCCTCCGACGATGTCGTCGGCTTCGAGCACCGTGACGCGTGTGTGGCCGGCTTTCGCCAGCATGTAGGCGGCAGTCAGACCGGCCGGGCCGCCGCCGATGATCACGACGCGGTCATCGGGCGCGAGTCGAGCAACCGTACGAGCGGTGCTACTGGTCGCGTTAGGCTCGGCTGCGGGCATGAGTGATCATTTCAAGGAAGCGGTGTGAACCTGAGCTGTTGAAGTATAACCTGAGCTGTAACAGAATGGTCCAGGTTATGAAACGCGGCTGAGGGCTTTTTCGCGCAGCCAAGCGCAGCGATTTTGCTACAACCGCTGCCAGACCATCGGGAATTCCTTGAAAAGTGCTGAACGCGGTGGACTCTCGCGGTCTTTCCGAGGTGAGTGGATTCGTGCACGCGACCGTCATCATCCCGTTTCATCGAAATCTCACGCAGCTGGCACAGAGTCTGTCGGCGGCGCGGGCCTCGATGCCCGATGCCGAGATCGTCGTCGCGGCTGACGGTGCGCTCGATGACTGCAGTTCCCTCGCCCAGACTCACCGCGCGCGGGTCGTCCGGATTCCGGGACCATCGGGCCCGGCGACTGCCAGAAATCGCGCCGCAGACATCGCCGCTGGCGACCTGTTGTTCTTTGTCGACACCGACGTCGTCGTTGCACCCGATGCGCTACCAGGCATGTGTCGGCTGCTCGATGAGAATCCGAACATTGCTGGTGTGTTCGGAGCCTACGACCTGCAACCGCCTGAGCCGAACTTCATGTCGCAGTTCAAGAATCTCTCTCATGCCTACGTCCACGAAGTGGGTGCGGGGGAAGCCCACACCTTCTGGGCCGGACTCGGGGCTATTCGCGCGTCCGTGTTTCGCAGTGTCGGCGGCTACGACGAACGGTTTCGAAAGCCGTCCATCGAAGACATCGATCTTGGCGTGCGCATCGTGGCTCAGGGACACACCCTGATGCTCGACCCTCGGTTTCGCGGGACGCATCTGAAGCGCTGGACGCTGAAATCGTCGGTGATGACCGACCTCACGGCCCGTGGAATTCCCTGGACACAGCTCATCCATCGTTCGGGCGTACCCAAGAACCGACTCAATTTGAGTAACGCGCTACGCATGTCTGTGGTCTGCGCTTACCTGATCCTTGGCGGCTTGCTATTGGCGGCGGTCTCGCCGTGGGGCGGTGCGTTGGCGGCAGTGGCGCTCGCGGCCCTCATCGCGTTGAATGCGGACTACTACCGCTGGCTGGCACGGCAGCGAGGCGTCGGCTTCGCGGCCACCGCAGTCGTAGCGCACTGGATCCATCATCTTGGCAACGGTGTCTCATTCGTCGTCGGCACCGTGCTGGCCTTCACGTCCAGAATCGGATGGCGCCTGCCCGGCGCGTTGCCGTTGACGGTCTGGACGCCGGGGTTTGCCGAGTCACACCGCATGTCTACATCCGCCAGGGTGGGTCACGCATGATGGCCGGCGCATCAGCAAAGCCGTTTCCCAACCCACGCTCGTTCCTGCTCTTCCTGATCCCGTTCCTCCTGCTGGCCGTGCGCCAGTGGCACTGGGTTCCGGCGGACGTGGATGGCGACTATGCGCAGTACCTCCTCCATGCCAAGGCCATCGTCGAGGGACGCGCCTACACGGATACCGGGTACATCTTTCATCCGGATGCGTGGTTCATCGGTCCGCGCGCCTATCCGCCAGGCCTGCCGTTGACGCTGGCGCCGATTGTCGCGATGGCCGGCGTCCATACCGTGTGGCTTCGCCTGCTGATGCTGGTGAGCCTGTTGGTCTTCGCCTGCGCAGCCTGGCGACGACTCGTGATGGACGTCGAGCCGTGGCAAGCCGCCATCGGCGCCGGTTTCGCCGTGTTTGCGATTGAGGCCAAAGGCGCAGCCATCGGTCCAATTTCCGATCCCGGGTTTGCCGCGCTCATGTGGGCAATGATCCTCACGGTCGACAGCACGACTGAGTGGACCTGGAAACGCGTCCTGCTCATCACCGCCCTCGGCGGCGCGACGATTTCGTACCGCATGGCTGGCGTCGCCGTGATTGGCGCCTACGCGCTCTACGTGCTGATATCGTGGCGCGCGCATCGAGGGTTTGCCGCGCTGCCACTCGTGTTCTGGGCGGCCGGCGGCTCGGTGCTCGCCGCGACGTCCTTCAGTCCCAACGATCTGCTGGGCTTGCTCGTGGGTTGGCGCGGTCCGGTGGCCTCGCTGAACATGTTGCGCCACGAATACCTGCAGTCGCTCCCCGTTGCGATTCTTCGGCCAACGCCACTCCTGCCGCTGAATCGTCTCTACTACATCGTGGGTTCGGTGATGGTGCCGTTCGGTCTCTGGACGATGAGACGGAGCGTCGCGCGCAGCTTCCTCTCGGTCACCGCTGTCGTCTACATGCTGATGCTGGTTGTCTCGCCGGTTGGCGAAGAGCGATATCTGTGGCCGCTCTATCCGATCGTGGCTTGCACGATGTCCGTCGGCGTGCGGCGAGTGCTCGACTGGATTCCGTTCATTCCGGTATCGATATCGCGGTGTCGAATCGCACTCGTCCTCTTCGGACTGATCGCGACGACTGCGCTGGCCACTGAGGCGGTGCGTCCCAGTCCGGATGTGATCGTCGGCACGCCAAACGGCGAAGCGCTCTTCTCCTGGCTTCGCGAGACCAACGCGTCATCGCCGGTTCGCCTGACGTTCTTCAACCCACGGGTCGCTGCACTTGAAGGCGGAGTGTCTGCGATGGGCAACATCGTGCGATCGCCACGCGGCCACCTGCGGGTGTTCGAGGAAGAACAGATCACACACATCGTCTGTCTTCCGGCTGACAAGAGTGACCCGAATCAACAGGTCACCAACGAGTTGCCGAAGCTGTTTCCGGATCGCTTCGTGCTCGCCTTTACGAATCCCGACTACCAGGTCTACCGGTTCCTTCCGGAGACGCCTGCTCCCTAACGACGAGCACGGTCATCGTACGCGGAGTGTGCGAGTGGCCGGCAGCCGCGACTCGGGAATGCCGAGGGACACGGCCATCGCTCTGAGCGCCGCCTGAATCTTCCGCACGTTGTCAGGTCCAGTGCGAAGCAGTTGCTTCTGCACGGGCGACAGATTCTCGAGCACAGGATCCACGAACGCATAGCCGGTCGCGCCGTGCACCTTCAGACGCATGGTGCCGTCAACCTGTGGCACGTCGAGCAGCTTCACGATGGCCGCTTCGAGCGTGCGATCGAATGCGGTGTCGGGCTGGCCGAGGTCCCGATACGCCTCGGCGATTCGTGGCTTCAGCGCGGCATAGAGCCGGGCCGCACCGGCAGGATCGACGGACTCGGCGGCAGCGCCGAGCTCGTTGTAGCGGTCGAAGCTGCGCGGGTCCACGCGCACATCGTCGCCGCGTGCGATCACTCGGAACGGGGTGGTCGGGCGCAGCACACCGAGATGCTTGGTCGGTGTCACACCTTCGGCGGCATTGGCAACGACGACAGTGAAGTTGCGAATGAGGTTGTCAGTGGCAAGCCATGCCGCGATGCGGGGATTCGCGCTGAGTGCCTTGACCAGTGAGCGGACCACGGCGTCCGACTGATCGAGCGGCGGCACGTCCACAGGTGGCGCATCTGCACCAAGCGGCTTCGCCGGAGTGGCGGGCGTGTCGCCGGCCGGCACTGCAGGAACATCAACCTTCTTCACCTCCGTCGTCACTGGTGCGGTGCCAACGAGGTAATAGCCCGCGAAGCCAGCGGCGATCACGGCGATGATGGCCAGAATCCACAGGCCTGCAGACGAGCGCGTCGGAGGGAGATCGACGGCCTCATCGTTGGCAGGTTTCTCGATGTCGAACTCGGGCTCCTCCCGCATGTGATCTGGCGTGTCAACCATGCAAGCGCTCCCTTCGATGACGATTGTTAGCGGCAAGTCAGACTGGAAAGAGCTCGAACGATCCTGTTCCCGACCTTAGTCCCGCACGCTGATGACGTCAACCGCGGCCGTAGCCGTGCTCAGCGCTCGCAGCGCGATACGCACGTGCCGACGCCGTCCTCACGCGCAGTGAAAAACATGGGGCGCGCATAGTGCAGGTGCGCCGAGTATTCAGGTCGTGAGGCGCATCGACTCAATGCACTGAATGTGAGCGGCGCGGCAAAGTCCGTCGGTGATAAGGAGCCGGGTCTCGCAGTTCGCTCCTGATCGCCGAAAGCTGATTCCGATAGCGCAGCGCGTCGCCGTAGTCGAAGAACCGATGGTAGCGATGATGTGGTGATGCCACGGCTCGCCCGTGCTTGATAGGGCACCAGTACTGTTCGGTGCGCGCGGCCACTTCCGTCACATAGGCGAACAGACCGTTGGCGTAACTGCAGAAGGTGCAGTGCACCTTCTCAATGGCGTTCAGGTAGGCCAGCTTGTGTCGATCGATCGAGAAATACTCGCGTCGCCTGACGCGGGCGATGCCGTAGACGGGGAAGCAGACCCACTGGAAGAGTGACACCCACAGGTCGAGGAGCACGAGTGGGACGATGAGTGAGTAGATGATGGGCGCGGTCAGCATGCTGAGCAGGCTGCCTTGCCACACGAATGCGGGGATTCCCAGGCGCAGCTGCCGATGACCTGCACGAGTCTTGCGATCGAACCAGATGCGTCCGCGATGCAGGCGATAGTGCCAGCGGTGCTGTTGTTCGCGGGCCTCGCGCACCACTTCGTCTTCCATCTCGCGAAGCTGCCGAAGCATGCGCTCCACGTGGGCCGACATGGGAAGCCTCGCTTTCTCGCGACCGTCTGCACGCTGCGCTGACCGTCGGCTGGAACGTGACGTTGGCGTCGCCCTGGACTCGACGCTCATGTTCGACACTCCTCCAGCAGTGCTGTGCGCGCGTCGCCGGGAACCCGGCACGGGTTGCGGTCGTCGCGCGGGTTGGTCTCGCAATTGGCCGCCAAAATGCGATGCCAACTGTCAGCGTTCTACTGTCTTCTGGAGATTGAGCACGAGGCGTGCCGACGGAGACTCCTGCGACCGGGTGAGCAGTTGAGGATCTGCAGCCTGGGAGCGATCGGGAGTGTGCGGCGGAGGGACTGCTTTGCTAGCACCTTGCCAGCCGACTTTCCCCAGGCTTGCGCTCTTACGCCCGGCGACTGACTGACGCTCGAGCCGCGTCCTCGTACATGTCGAGCACGTCGTCCCAGACGTAGGTGGACGAGGCGAAGCGACACCCGGAGTTGCCGAACGCCGCGCGACGTTCGTCACTCGCCAGACCAGCGGCGATGGCGCGCGCCGCAGCTGCCGGCGCTGAGAAATCGACGGCGAGACCGCCGTCGGCGCGTGACGTAAGGCCGCGCGTCACGTCGCAGAGGGCATTGACGACAACTGGACGCTCGACGGCCCACGCCTCGAGGAGGATCAGCGACAGGCTCTCGTACAACGACGGGTTGACCAGGGCCTCGGCACCGCGAAGCAGGTCCCATCGTGTCTGGTCGTCTACGAATCCGAGCTGCACGACGTTGGACAAGCCCGATGCGATCGACGACTGTTCGCCGGTGATGACCAGCTGCACATCTGACCAGGGTACTGATGCGCCACCTACCACGAGCGGCGGAAGCGACCGGTCGGTGGTCAACGCCTTCCACGTGTGCAACAGCGGCTTCATCTTGCCGGTGCGACCCATGAACAGCAGGTAAGGCTGCTGCGGGCGTGGCGGTTGTCCGGGTGCCGTCGGACTCGAATGGGCGCGGCGGTGGCGCCCGCCAG
>Ga0209023_10004363_pt1 | contig 16149 bp, 24 predicted proteins | sample LakOneMetagenome_FD_187468 | JGI IMG/M metagenome (GOLD analysis project Ga0209023, IMG submission 187468) | Freshwater and sediment microbial communities from Lake Erie, Canada (SPAdes) (version 2) | ecosystem: Environmental > Aquatic > Freshwater > Lentic | place: Lake Erie, Canada... | reverse complement strand
GGGGACCAGCTCATCGCTGTCGGCCAGGTCGGCGACGACCTCGGCCACGAGGTCGCGCAACCCCGCCAGCGCATCCTCTTGGGTGGCGGCCAGCCACGACAGGGAAGGAAACTCCACACAGGTAGCGACGAACTCCTCGTCCTCGACCGACCAGGTGACCCGGTAGGTGTACCGGGTGACGTCGACGTCCATCTTGCTCATGAGCCTGCCTCCTTCTTCTCGATCGCGGTCAGGACCTGCCGAACCTGGTAGGCCTTGGCCCTGCCGTGGTCGTCCTGGATATTGACCCGCGGATCACCCGGCCACGGAGTCTTGAACACCGCATGCGACCCACCGCTAGTCCTCGGCGGGCCGAAGTAGTGCGCGCAGACCTTGGCAAGATCCTCATAACGGATGTTGCGCGGGTTGGCGCGCATCGCAGCGAGGATCTTGGCGACCGAAGGCACCAGAGAATGGTACCACCAGCAGTACCAATCGCACGTCAAAGGTCACCCAACGCCCACGGCCCTCAATCAGCCCCTTATCGCCACGTATACCCTACGGTGTCCTCCGTCGGCTGGCCCACATGGTCGAGATTGCAAATGTCCAGCAGGACCGCCTCGCCGAGATCTTTGATCGTCTGCCAACCCGGTCGGAGAAACTGCGGCTCGCGGGCATGCGGAGCCGCGTGCGGGACATTGCGCATGGCATCGTCGTCCCAGAAGCCGCCCCGTCGACAGCCCGCAGGCCAGTCGAGCTGCTGGAGGGTGTGCGCCCCAACAGCGGCAGCGTTAGCTGACCGACGACTCACTGTGCTCCGCGTTCTCCATATCGACGTTCGCCGCAAAGGTGGTGACGTTCTGGACGTTCGCATCGTGGAACGGTCCGGCAGCGATGAGCAGACACATGGTCATCGAGCAGGGAAGAAGCGACCGTGTGTGCCTGACTTGATTGGGGTCCAGAATGAGGTCTCTATTTGCCTGAGACGAGCGCTTTGCCGGCGGCGACTGTGCCGGCCAGGACGACCGCGAGGAGCAGGCCTCGGCCGATGGGGATGACGAGCAGCCCCGCCGCCCGCGCCCAGTCGAGCGGACCGAAGGCCATCACCAGCCCGATGCCCGAGGCGGTCAGGAGGATGGCGACGTAGAGCCACGCGGCCCAGGGGACGAGGCGGAGCAGGCTTCGCGGCGACCGCCGGACGCCCGCCGGGAGCTGGCGGACGAACCTCGCGACGAAGACGGCATAGACGCCGAGCAGCACCACTCCCACGGGTGCGCGCAGGAGCAGGTCCGCCTTCCCATAGACGAGCAGAGCCAGCGGCACGAGCCCGGCGACCACCGCGACGTAGAGCCAGCGCAGCGCCGTCACGACGGCGACCCGCAGGTTGTGCTGCACGAGCCGGCTCTGGGGATCCAGCGAGAGGGCGCTGCTCAGGCCTCGCGTGCTCCGGTGCAGCCGCCGCTCCGACAGTTCCAGCGCCGCCAGGTTGTTGACGGCAGTCGCCAGCTGGGGGTCGATCCGCAGTGCGTTCTGGTAGGCGCGCCGCGCACCGACGTTGTCGCCCAGTTCCGCAAGTGCCATCCCGACGATGTTGTGTGCCTCGGCCGAGCCCGGGTTCATGCCCACGGCTCGCACGCCCGCCTCGTAGGCGTCCTGCGTGCGAGGTCGCCGGCCCTGCAGGAGCACGTAGGCAAGGTGGTAATGGGTGACCCAGCTGTGCGGGGCGATCGCGACGGCCCGCTCCGCTGCTGCGATCGCCTCGGGCAGGCGGTCGAGCCGGGTCAGGCAGGTCGAGAGCCCGATTTGGGCGTCGGCCAGATCCGGGGCCGCGGCGCAGGCTGCTCGGGCGACGGGCAGGGCCTCCGTCGCCCGGTCCTGCCGGAGCAACGTCCGGTTCAGCAGGAGCAGCACGGTTGCCGACGTGGGGTCGCCGGCGAGGATCCCCCGGAGGCGGGTCTCCGCCTCGGCAGGCCTGCCCACCGCGAGCAGGTGCTCGACTTGCTCCAGGTCCCGCTCACCGGTCACCGCGTTGCCTCCTGGCCCACGGCGGCCGCGAAGTCCAGCAGGAGGATCGCCGCGACGATCCCCACGAACCAGGGATAGAGCGCCGGCCACGTCGTCCTCGTGACGTGCAGGGGCGCGAGGGCGGTGAAGAGGATGGCGACGGTCACGGCGAGGATCAGCAGCAGCCGGAGGCGGACGAACCAGCCGAGGTAGCGCAGCGACTGGCGCCCTGGTCGGCGTAGTCCTCGAGGCAGGTGTCGCGTCATCCGCACGAACGCCCAGGTGTCGATCGTGGCGATGGCGAGGGCCAGGGCCACGCGCAGGGCGTACGGCGCCTTCAGGATCATCGCGATGCCGAGCATCGTGCCGCCCAGGGCGACCACGAGGTTCAGCTGGCGCACGAGCGCGTGGAGGACGAAGCCGAACCTGCGCCGCACCCGGTCGTCCTGCGGGGCCAGGGCGAGGGCGGCGCTGGCCGCCCGGGTGGCCGTTCCGAGGCGACCGGCGGACAGCTCCAGGGAGGCCAAGTTGCGCATGGCGTACGCGTCCTGGGGGTCGAGCCGCAGCGCGTCGGAGTACGCGCGGCGGGCGCCCGCATCGTCCCCGTCCGACTGGAGGCAGGCCCCGACCAGGTTTCGGGCCGAGGCCGAGTTCGGGGCGAGCGCGACAGCGCGCCGAGCAGCCGCGAGAGCCTCACCGGGGTCGCCGCCCTGCAGCAGTGACCGTGCGAGCTGGTAGTGGGGCGCCCACACCTGCGGCGCGAGCCTGACGGCGTAGCGGGCCGCGTCCAGCGACCCGGGGACATTCCCGGCGCCCCCTTCGGCGATGGACAGGGTGACGAGGCCGCGGGCGTCGTCCGGTGCGGCGGCGACGGCGGCGCGGCCGGACGCCACCGCCTCGGACCAGCGCTCCTGGTCGTTGAGCGCCTCGGTCAGCAGCCCCAGCGCCTGGGCGGACTGGGGATCGCTCGCGAGGTGGGCACGGGCCATCTGCTCGGCCTCGGTGGCGCGTCCGACGTCGAGCAGGTGAGCGGCGGCCTGGAGGTCCCGCTCGCTCATCGGACCTTGTAGCGCCGGAGAAAGGCGGCGAGCTCGTCGTACTCGCCGGACTCGTTTGCATACATCGCGACGTTCCTGGCTGCCTCCAGCCAGGGGCCGATGGAAGGCCGGATCTCGGCGAGCGCGACCTCGAAGTCGCGCATCTGGATCATCCGGACCTCGCCGGTGCGGGCCGAGTCCATCAGCGCCGACTCGGCGGCCGAGCTGCACACGTGAGCCAGGTCCGCGCCGGAGAAGCCCTCGGTGCGCGCGGCGAGCCTGCGGACGTCGATGGCCTCGAGCGGCCGGTCGCGCAGGTGGGTGTGCAGGATGGCCTCGCGGGCCGGCTTGTCGGGAGGGAGCACCAGCAGGGTCCGGTCGAGCCGACCGGGGCGACGCAACGCGGGGTCGACGTCCCAGGGGGCGTTGGTGGCGGCCAGGACATAGAGGCCCTCGTTGTCGTGGCCGACCCCGTCGAGTTCAGTGAGGAGCTGGTTCACGGTGGTGCGGATGCCCGAGTGGCGGGTGAGCGACCGCTTGACGCCGATCGCGTCGAGCTCGTCGAGGAAGAGCACGCACGGCGCGGCCCCGCGTGCGGTGGCGAAGAGCTCGGCCATGTTCCGCTCGCTCTGTCCGATGAACATGTCGAGGATGTCGGCGAGCGAGACGTGCAGGAAGCCGGCGCCCAGCTCGCCGGCGACGGCCTTGGCCAGGTAGGTCTTGCCGCATCCAGGCGGGCCGTAGAGGAGTAGCCCTCCACGCAGCGACTTGCCATAGAGGGAGGCGAGTTCGGGGTTTCGCATGGGCGTGAGGAAGCTGGCCTCGAGCCGGGCCTTGACCTCGTCGAGGCCACCCACGTCGGACAGACGGACGCCGAAGCGCTCCACGTCGTAGGCCGGGGCGGGCTCCTCACCCTCGACGCCCCCGTCGACGAACATCGGCGGGACCGACGCGTCGAGGTCGTCCTCGGCCGCCGACCAGTCGAAGCCCGGCCCGGGGCCGCCACCCGCCGGACCCGTCACGGGCGCCGACGGCTCGGCCGGGGGAGCAGTCCCGAGCGTGGCTGCCATGAGCCGCTGGGCCTCGGAGGACCCGGGCTCAATCGACAACGCCACGGCCACGTGCTGCACGGCCTCAGTCGGCCGGCCCCCGGCGACGAGTAGCTCGGCGAGGTGGAGCCGCAAGGGCACGTCGTCGGGGCTGGCCTCGACCGCGGCCGTCAGGCTGGCGATGATCCGGTCGTCCAACAGAAGCCTCCGTGTTAATGCAGACACGAACGTACCGCCGCGAGAGCGCCCATGCACCCAAGGTGACCACATGGGCCCCCAACCTATGACGACTCATCGGTGGCCAGCGGCAGCGCAGCCTGTCTCGGTATGGTGATGCGGACCAGGTCTCCCATCGCCTGGTGAACGTTCAGGGGGTGGCTAGCGTGCGCCGTGGTCTGGTCTCTTCTGTGGGCCTGGCAGCCCTGCTGATAGGCGCGATGATCTTGCCTGCTGCTGCAGTCGAGTCCGGGAGTAGTTGGTCGCAACCCCGCCCTGTGCCCGGCTCGGACGGCCTCTGGTGGCCGGCCAGCGCGACGGCTGCGGATGGTACCGACATCGTGCTGTGGAACGAGCCTGGCCCATCGGGGCTGCAGAATCAGCTGCGCACCAAGGTCAGGCTGGCCGGCCGCCGCGCTTGGATCGACGTGCCGGCCCGGCTCCACGGCAAGTGGCTCTCATTTGGTGATCTCATTGCGGTCCCAGGCGGCGACTTCTGGGTGCTGTACAACGTCGGGTTAGGTCGAACTCTTGTCGCTCGGCTCGATCGGACTCATCTTCGATGGACACGCCCCGTCGAGGTCTTCCAGGACAACCCTGGCTACTACTACCGAGCGTTTCGTTTAGGCGGCGGGCGCACCGGCGAAATCGCTGTGTTAGCTGATGCGACTCCCATCGTACGTTCGCATGATGGATTTGATACCCGGGTTGCCGTCGCAACCCAGGAGCCAGGCAAGCCATGGACGTCACAGTTCTTGAACCCCGAAGGCACAGCCGCTGGCTTCTCAGACATGAGCATCAACCGGTTCGGGGACATTGCGATCTCGTTTGTGCAAGGGCTGGAGGACCCGCAGCACCAGACCGTTCGCGCAGCAACCAGACCTGGCACCCAGGATGGGGTATGGAGGGTTGACATCTTGTCCTCCTCTCCCGAACGTGTTGGTGTCGCCCGCACGTCTATGGCTGCTGACGGAACCGCCTACGTGGTCTGGACTGCGGCTCCTCCGTGGCAGCCCGACTACACCATGGTCCAGGTGTCCAGTCTTAGGACCCGAGATCTTGGCGCGGCTTGGGTGAGCCGGAGCGTCGTCACAAGTACGACCATCGACCCGGACGCATTCGTCGTCGCAGGGCGCGGAGGTGAGGCCACTGCCTTCTGGCGTCAGGTGGACAGCATGACTTCTGCCCCTCTTTACATGCAGTACTTCGATAATGGCGCCAACCCAGGAAACGACCCAGTTCAACTCACCCGGTCGGACGAATTCGGGATCTTCATGGACGCCACGCAAGGGCCAGATGAACGGATACTTGTACTAACGCGGCGAGAGAACCTTAATCACACGGAACTCGGCTTGGAAGTGTCGACAATCAAGAACGGGCGGCCAGGTCACCCGACACCATTGACGTCTGAGGCGGATTTCGAGCGCTTCTATGCTTCTGGAAGCGTAGCTGTGGATGCGGCCAACCGTGGGCAGGTGGTCTACGCCTACGACGACGACCAGGGACAGCGCTTCATATGGCAAGGTCAGGTCAGCAGACCTTCGGTGGTCAACCGTCGTACCGGCGAGCTGATCACAAAGAGCAGAGTCAAGGGCCGCATGCGTCTCGGAGCGAGGCTGTTGTGCCAGTCTGGCTTCTGGGTTGAGGCCTACTCCGTCGCGTATCAGTGGAATCGGGATGGGACCCCGATCAACGCGGCGACACGACATGCCTACCGCGTGAGACCCGGTGATGCTGGGAGAAATCTGACCTGCAGGGTGCAGGCCGCCAACTACGTGGGGACGAAGACCGTGACGAGTAGACCCCGCAGCGTTCGCTCCCCAAGCGCGCGAGTCGCCTTCGACTGATCGCCCAAAACCTCCTATGCGCGAGAGCGGCTACGTCCCGCCGCCGCAAGCCTGCGGCTGAGCGGCCGTGTCTATCCGCCGCATGTCGTCCCGGTCGACGCGGTTCTGCGTTCCGCTGCGGCTTGGCGTCGACCAAGTGAGGGACCAGCCGATGAGCGGCTGGTCTCCTCACAGGCCGCGATTGGTATCGAGCCACTCTGCGTCGTTCCACATCACGGGCATTGCCCCCACCGGCTCGAAGGTCAACCCGGGGTCGTTCGACTGCACCAAGCAGATGATCCGATGGCCGACAAGGATGGCGCACCGAGCCTGGTCCGCGAAGATATCGAGCATGACTTGGGCAGTCCTGCGGTCCATCCCGGTGAAAGCGTCGAAAGCCCTAAGCACGATCACCAGCCCGGTGTCCGCCGCTGAATCCCAGCCCCAGTCTCCCGATGCGACGTCTCGCATGCAGTCGTTCAGGGCGTCCAGGTTCCGCCCGAAGTAGTCGGGGAACTCGAGCGCCGCGGAGACGGCGTCGTACATATCGCTAGCCGAGGACCAGGAGCCGGCATCGAGCTCCACCACCCGGTAGCCATGCGAGCGCAGCCAACCGACTGTCTCGTCCAGTAGCGACGATCGCCAGAACATCGTGACGAACGTGTTGTGCACGAGGCGGAAGTCAACCGCGTCCGTCGTCTCAGCGTCGAGGTCCCATGTGGCCACCAGGAGAACGTAGCGCCGAGGACTGAGCGTTGCGCCGGAACACCCTGCTCAGCCATCGAGCACTCAGGGCACTCAATCCGTGTCCATGTGCCGACCCAGTTCTTGAGGGCCATGACGCAGCCGCCACACAAGCTCGCCAACCGCAACCACGGTGAACGCTAGTCCGGCGACGACACCGCCGACGATCATCCTTCCAGCAAGGCGGTCGTGCGTGCCGTTGGCCCACAGGTGAATCCCCCAGCCAGCCCCGCCCAGCGAAAGGCCGCCGAGACCAAAGGCCCACAAGATCGCGAGCCAGTTACGCCGGTCGCGTTCGTTCACCCGCCGACTCTATGAGCCTTCGAGGGGATCGCGGATTCAGCGGGTGCCCCCGCTGGGGAAGGGCGCCTCCTACCGCCGCGAGATCACCTGTTCCTCAACGGACCAGCGCGATGCCAGCGTTGAAAACTACCCTTGTCGCGTGGCAGACGACGAGTTGCTTACGGTCAAGCAGATCGCGCGAGAGTTGGGGCTCGCAAATACGAAAGTCATGTCCCTGATCCGACGGGGCCGAATCACTGCAGTTTCACGACCCGCTGGTCCTGCTACTTGGCGAGTGTCGCGCGAGGCACTCGATGCCTACCTCGACGAGAGGCGAGCTGCTTCGGCGCGCGTCGAGGTAGGCCAGCACGAGAGGCGGTTGAAGGACCTACTTGATGCCTGGGAGAGCGTCTCCGACTCGGAACTGCAGCGACTCGAGGCTCAGCTTCCGGCGGACATGTTCGCGCCGCTCAAGCGTCTGACTGAGCCCGCCTGCACGAGCCCAGAGGCTGAGGTCGAGGCGATCTCCCGCGCCTATCGACGGCGCACGGATGCGGGTATCGAGGAGTTGGCCCTGGACATGCCGCACGATCTCTTCTGGGCGGTTGCAAGGATCAGCTGAAGCGCCCCGCCCGCCTCGTGTGGCGCGCCCTTTCCGCCGCCAGAGGGGCAAGCTGATCTGCCGAGATCCGGTTGACCCTCGCGGGTTCATCGTGGGGGCCAGTGACGCCTGAGTTCGGCGATGATCATCCAGTTCTCGGCGTGCAGGTAGAGGGCCCCGCCACTCACATTGACGTGCCGCACGTCGGTCAGCCGCTGGAGAATCGGCGGTTCATCTGTGCAGTGCACCTGAGATGCCCCCAACTCGTCGGAGGGAAACACCAGGTCGCTGCCGTTCTTCCCGCTCTGCTGATAGGTCCCGAAGATGTCGTTGCAGCCGGTGGTGCCCGTCAGTCGGCCGTCCTCGAACGTGAGCCGAACGCGGCCGACGTAGGCGTCAGCGATGAGCGGTACCTGGCCGGTTCGGTCGACGAGGCCGCGTAGCACCCAGGTGCCGTCAACATCCACACGGTCCACCTGCGCGGGCTCAACTGGGGGTGACACCGTGATCTGGGGCCCCGGCGAGGGTCGACTCACCGGTTCCCGATGGAGCAGCGCCGCGCTCCCGCCGGCAACGATCAGGGCGGTCAATGACACCGCACTAGTGATCATCAAGCGTCGCCGGTGACGCTTACGGCGCACGTTGGCGATCATGTTCGCCAGCGGAGGCGGCGTCACGTTCTCACGGTCAGCGAGGCGTTCGAGCTGGTCAGAGAGCATGTTCTCGGTCATCATGGGCCTCGCAGGGCTCGGAGGTTCGGGTCCGCGGCCAGCGCACGGAAGGCGCGAGAGAGTCGGCTCTTCACAGTGCCGGGAGCCACGTCCAGGGCAGTGGCCATCTGGGCCTCGGTCAACATCGCGTAGTAGCGCAGAACCACGGCAACGCGCTGATCGGACGGAAGCAGCTCTAGAGCTCGCAGCAGCGCGTCGGCGTCATCAACTTGACCGGTGGAATCAGGTGCCGGCTCATCAGGCACGCGGGCCACCGGGCGTTCCCCCGTCCAGCGTCGCCGACGTGTCGAGGTGAACGTGTTGATTAGGACCCGATGTACGTAGGCGTCCGGATCCGTCGCTCGCTCGACCCTCGGCCAGTTCAGCAAGCATCGCTCCAGCGCTGACTGCACGATGTCTTCGGCCTCAACAGGCGAACACCCCAACAAAATGGCGGCACGCACGAGTCTCGACCAACGAGCAGCGACGAACTCGCTGAAGTCGTCGTCAGACTGCATCCCTCACCGGTCCCTAGCTAGCCCGTCCCGACTGGTAGACGCTCCAGAGGACACCCCAGGTTCCCAACCAGGAACAAAGCCAAGCACGCACCGTTCCCGCACAGAGGACTCAGCCATGCGGATCTGCCGCGAGTAGTGCACAAGCCTGCCGATGAGCGGACGTGGCGCAGCCCCGGCGTTTAGGGTTCGACAGGTGTTCGAGTTCGAGTTTCAGCCGCCACTCCGCATCCGGCTCCGTGTCGGCCGGTGGCACTTTCGTACTTGGCGGAGTTGGGTCATGCGGCTGCCACGCGGCTACCGCGCGCCCGAACTCATCTACACCGTGGAGTGGCACGATGAGGAAGGGCGCAGCCTCGGTCAGGCAGGAGCGTTCTTCTCCGATCAAGCCGCGAAGGCGTGCCTGTCGGAACTTGCCGCAGGCGCAGGCAGTGGGGAACTCGTCATCAACATGATTGCGGTCCACGACCGCCTTGAAGACTGGCGTTGGGACCGATAGGCGACCGTCCGCTCATGCCGCTGAGCGGGTGCCCCTTTTCGCCGCTGGACGACCGCGTTGTCGTGCGACGGTGGGAGTTCTCCGCTGTCTGTGTGGGAGGCCACCGTGGGGGTGCTCGTTGAGCATCCTGGCGGTGGTCTCAGCACCAGGCATCGTCCATCTGGACCTTGAACGGCTCGCCGTCGAGCAGGAGTCGCCCGTCGGCCCACGACGCGATCTCGCCCGGCTCGCACCCCACGTGCCTTCCGTGGATCTCGAGCCGGGTCTTCTCTCCTGGCGGTGCCACCGCGGTCGCCTTGGCCCACGAGACGTGCTCATCGGTGTAGGCAGGGATCTCGACCGTGATCGGGTCCGGCCCTGGGTTGATGACATAGACGCCAATCACCGCATCGCCATCGGGCTCGAGATGCTCCATTCCTGCGGTCACGGTGGGACCCTTGGCGCACCACGTGCGGACTGCCGGCGGCAGGGCCAGCTGATTCGCGGCGGTGTACTCGTGGACGTGAGTAGCACCGTCGCGCTGGCTGACGGTGACCGCGAGACGCACGGTCTGGATCGCGTCAGCATCACAGGACGGGCGGATCGTGGCTGATACGGCCACGCGTGTGTGTCCTGGGACGGTGAGGGGATCGAGGTCCTCGCCCTCGTGGTCGCGCCCGTCGAGTGGCCAAAACCACGCCGCGTCCCGGCTGTCACCCACCTGAAGAGTCGCGTTGCTGAGGGTGACCTCGTTCGGGAACGCCACCTCGGTGGTGATGCCGACCCCGTCAACGCCCACGTCCACGTCGAACCGGACTGCAGTAGATGGCGTCCTCGATGGCTCGTCCGCGCGGCCATCTCCCCGCACAGCGACGGCACCGACCGCGACAGCCGCGGCGAACACGGCTGCCACCGCACCGGCCACGGTCAGCCAGCCAGGCCGCTGCGTCTGGGACCCCGCTCGTTCGTCAGCCACGCCCGCCCCCTCACCATGGACCGCTTCGACACCGGTGTCACCCAGAGTCTGAACGACGCTGGGGGCCGCGACCATGACATTCACCATCTCTGCACAATCACAACCGCCGTACGGAACCTCGCGCACGGCATCAGCCAACCCGGTTGGCCTGGTTTGGCACCCAACCTCAACCACGTGCGTCATGGCGCCGCGAGAGCGGCCAAGTCACGCCGCCGCCAGACGGGCGTGAACCGCGCGTGCGGATGTCTGCCGATGAGCGGGTGTCTGATCCTCCGCAGCGGTCAGAGGTAGAAGCGTGGTGGAATCTGTTGTGACCACCTCAGAGGCCGTCCAGTCCGCGATAGCCCAGCTAACTAGCAGCGAGTCACGGCGTCCACTGCTGATCTGCATCGACGGGTTCGGGGGTTCGGGCAAGTCCACCCTGGCCGCCGAGATCCGTGGCGTTCCAGGAGTCTCGGCCGTCGTCGAAGGCGACGACTTCTACGGACCGGCGGACACCGACTGGGCAGGGTTCTCCCCGCAGGAGGGGTACGAGCGATTCTTCGACCACGAGCGCTTGGCACGCGAGGTGCTCCGACCTCTACGCAGGTCGGAAGCGACCCGCTACCAACGCTACGACTGGCAGCGCAACGCGCTGGGTGAGTGGGTGGAACTCCGTGCAGAGGGTGTCGTCGTGGTTGAAGGCGTCTACATGCTGCGACCACAGTTGCGTGAGTTCTGGGACCTGTCGATCTTCGTCGAGACCCCTTGGCCGATTCGACTCGACCGACAGATCTCTCGCGGTGAGAACACGGAAGATGACATCAGACTCTGGACCGACGCAGAGAAGTACTACGAGCGAACCGTCGAGCCAGCCACCCACGCGGACCTCGTACTCCCGGGACACTGACCCAAAGCTGGCCGCCGCGTGCTGGGGGTCCGGATCTAGTCGCAAGGACGCCGGATCGCATGCGCCATCGGCGCACTGAACCTAGGCTGGAAGCGTGATGGAGGGTCGGGGCGCATGGCTGGCGTACGGCATCGTCGCAGCGTGCCTCGTCGGGTCGGTTGCCTGGCCGCTGTGGTCGGACAGCATGTGGTGGCCCGTCGGCTTCGGAGTAGTCGCTGCTCTGGCAATCGCGCCGGTCATCTTCGCCAGCGCCATGGGCGGTGTCTGGAACGCGTTGCGCCGCCCACACTCGTCAGACCACACCTAACCGCACCTGCCGCGAATAGCCTGCGGGCGACGGCGCTTCAGGAAAATGCCCAACTTGCCCAGGAACGATCGATAATGACCTGATGGACCTTGTTCGTCGCTGGCTGGGCCTGACGATCACGCGAAAGGCGTTGGCTCGCGTCGTGTCGGGGCTGTTGGGCGCTGTCATGGTGTGGATCGCTATCGCGACGACGGAAGCCACGGGAACCTTCTGGATCTCTGCCTTGGCCGTCCTCGGGTCTGCGGTGGCCTTCTACTGGATCATGACCGCCGTCGTGAAGTGGGCTCGTACCCGCCTCGAGTCCGAGTAGACGTGGCCTCGCGCGGCGGCTCATAGCCATGCCCGGATCTGTAGCTGCGCGCACCCTTGGTAGCCGATGGTCGGACGTCACTCCGTCTCGCGGATGCGCGGCCCGAGCCACCGCCAATCTTCCTCGTCACGGAGCGTCCAGGAGTCACCGGGACCGCTCGGCGGACATCTACGACGAAGTAGTCATCCTCAGGCAACACCTCGACGACGTGCCTTGCCGCTTGAGTGACTTTCGGCTGGGAGCGCGTGCGCCTCGTCCTTGGACATGCCCTCATCGGCCATCGCCGTGAGTCTGGCAGACGTCGCCAGCGCGCGGATCTGCCGCTGAGCGCTCACGATCTGTGCGCGGACGCAAGGACTCCAGCGACTACCTCTCGGTCAGCACCAGCTGCATAGATGGCGTAGTCGGCCGCGTACACATAGCCCGCCCACGGCGCGTCATCCACTTGAGGGTCACCGCGTCGCAGGCCCGGCCCGTACTTCGGGTCAAAGGTTGCCGAAGCATAGAAGGACACGCCATCGCTGTCGGCGACGCAGTCCTCCTCATCAGAACTCGCCCAGCGCTCGAAGGAGAACTCGCAGCCCGTTCGGTCAACCTGCCTCCAATCCGAGGGGACGTCTACCCGAACGCCGTCGTACTCGATGGTCTGCCATCCGGATGCGGTTGAGGCATCCTCGACGACGCGAGCCTGGGAGGCAGCCGATCGGGCATGCCAGATCAAGTTCCCGGTCGCGGCGCCTCCAACGACGACCAACATCAACAAGATCGACCCAAGCCGCCGCTTCATGAGACCCATGATCGATGGGACGCCGCACCTCAGTCCACCGTTCCCGACCGACCCCATCGGGACGGCGTCGGTCTAGGACGCAACACAGTCGCGGCCACCCTGATCTGCCGCTGTGAGTGCAGCGGCACGCCGCCCGAGCTGAGCTGCGGTTGAGAGCGGTGAAGGTCCTGTGGAGATGAGTGCGCGGCTCGTGCTCCGGTGCCATGCTTCTCAACGTGGTGACCTTGGTCGAGGGTCGAAGGCGTCTCCAGGCGCGCCACATGGTGGCCCTGGGCCTGGCGGTTGGCGCCCTCGTCATGGCTGGGGCAGTCGCGTGGGCATCGCTGCCTGGCCCCCATGGCGCCGCAACCCGCGAGTCGGGAACCTTCCAGGTCTGGGAGTTCCGACACCGCTTCAGTTGGGAGATGCACTTCACCACCGAACGCAGCGGCGACATCAAGTCGGCATCCTGGACCTTCGGTAATCAGAAGGAGACCGCCCTTGGGTATGACGACAGCGTGTACTCAGGCAACGCCTCTGCCAGCCTGAGTGACGTGTCGCTGGGGGACCGCATCTACATGGAAGCGCACCTCATGCCGCGTTGCGACGGAACTGACGACCCTCCAGAGTTGTCGCTGCATTGGGCGGACGGACAGGTAGAGACGTGGACGGCGAGCAACACCTCTGAGTTCACTGACGCGGTCGCCAACTGGTGCAAAACCAAGTCAAAGAAGTGAGCCCGGCTCAGTCGACGAACCATCCCCTTGGCATGCCCTCACATGCCGCGAAGAGGGAACCTCGGGGAGCAGCTCGGCGAGAGCGACCTTGCCGAGATGAGGTTGCCCCTCAATTCGACGACGTGGCGGCGGGTTAAGCGGCTCACATCGCCGTATCGATCATGCCGCGGTCCAGGACACGCTTGGCATCTTCCTCTGTCATCGAGGGGAACTGGGCCATGAGCCGCTGGAGACCGTCGCGCCACGCCTCGGTCTCGCTGGCCTTTCCTTTTGACCGGTTCTCCGCTCGAACGACCTCGGCAAGCTCGTAGGCCAAGTTGCTCACCGCTCTGTTCTGCGCCCAGTCGGTCATGCGCCCAGTATCGCCCGGCTGCTCGGGGACCGTATACACATCAGCTCGTCCGTCCTGCCGAGATTCGGTCATGCGCACGCGCCCCTCAGCGATGATGTGAAAGTGACTAGCGAGATCTGGGGGCTCCACCATGAAGGCCACCTGGTCGCAAGGCTCCACGTGGCGCAGTCGGACTTCCCGTGGGTCAACGCGACGGTTGAGAGGCGTGAGGGATTCGACGCGATCGCGCCCCTGTACGAGGAAGAACTCCGCCTTCTTGATGAGCTTGCGGACGAAGAGTCGCCGGAGTGGACGGCGGCCTACGAACGAATCCGTTCAATGACTCGACTGACTTTCCCGGACGGCAGCGACGTTCCTGAATACCTCCTCCACATCGACGGAGAGCATGCCTGGTGGAGGTGGAGCGAGACCGCCTTCGATGCAACGTAGGGACCGCTGTCCCACCTGCGACTCAGGCGGGGGCCGTTCAGACCGGTGGCGTGGCTTATGCGGTCTGTTCGGCCGCGTAGGTGGCGAGCAGATCGATGGTCGCGGAGAGTGCTCGGGTCTTGAGGTGGGAGACGCCTTCGGGGAGGTAGTTGCGGTTGATGATCTCCCACAGGTCCAGTGCGCGGCGGAGACGGTCGAGTTCGCCGGTTCGCCCGCAACGGCCGAGAGCGACCGTGCCGATGAGCATGCGACCGAGTCCCGCGCCCCGACCGGCGTCGACCTCGAGCCGCGGCGCCGGGCCGCGATACCAGGTCCGCACGAGCAGCTTCGATGGCGAACCCGCTGCCTGCCGCCAGGTGACCTATCCATGGGGCAATGGATGGGAGGACCCAAGCGCGGCTCAGTTGTTGAGTTCGCGCCACTGGGAGACTGCGGCCTCCAGGGCGTCGGTGAAGTCGATGAGCACGTCGCGGAGCAGGCGTGCCTTGTGGAGTGCGTTCTGAGCTGCCGGCTCGCTGTTGATGGCGAAGTCGAGGGTGGCGATCCGGCCGCAGTCGGAGATGGTGATGTCGGCGTCGATGCTGTGGTGGGTGAGCCCGTCCCGGGAACGGAAGGTGTCGACCCTGCAGTCGGCAATGACGTAGGCCCCGGCGTGGAATCCGCGGCGGTTGAGGAAACGACGCCGATAGAAGCGCTTGGTGGTCATGTGAAGCCTCTCTGGGCCCGACCTCGGTGGTCAGGCTAGATATGTCGGCTTCACGTGCCATCTCCTTCGGTCGGGAACGGTCGGCCACAACATGCCGAGAATAGGACGAGTCGAGCCACGGCGCGAAAGAATTTTCACGCGCGCGTCGACCCCCGAGAGCTGGAGCCGGGTGTGAATGCGCACGACGCAGTCGGCAGAGACAAGCCCGGCGCGCGCCTGCGCTTCCCATGGTGGAGAGGTGACCTGGGACCAGCAGGAGGTACCGGCCGCCAGCAACGAGATCCTGGTCTCGCGGGAGGCGTCGCAGGGTCTGCGTGTGCTTCTGCCATGGCGGCGGGGTCCCTGCCGGATAGAGACTTCGACCCGTGCCAACGCGCCTGGCGAGTAGCGGGCAGGCGTCGCTGCCACCGAGATTCGCGAGGCCGCTCACCAGCGAGCAGCCGATTTTCGGGCGCTCCTTGCTCGTCTAGCGCGGTCGTATCGTCATACCGTGGCTGACCTCCTCGACGTTGCCTGGCCGGTACCTGCAATGCAGTCGGCACGCCTGACGATCCGGCCGACCGAGGCTCAAGACCGAGAAGGCCTCATCGCCCTGCTGGTGTCCGCGGACGTCCGACGATTCCTCGGCGGGCCCCTCGATCGGGCCGTTGCCGAGTCCCACGTGTCCGCAACCCCCATCGTTCGTCCCGGCCGGTTCACCGTAGAAAAGGACGATCTCTTCCTAGGGACAGTCATGGTCGACCGCAGATCAGCGTCGCGACCCGGACATCTAGCCCCGATGGCATCGGAGGTGGAGATCAGCTACACGTTTCTTCCACCGTGGTGGGGTAGCGGATTCGCCACCGAAGCAGTGGAGTGCGTGTTGAACTGGATTGCGAGCGTTCTACCCGGTGAACCGGTCGTGCTCTGCACTCAGCTAGCCAACGACGCCTCAGTGAGGCTGGCCAAACGGGTGGGCTTCACGCAACACCAGCGGTTCGTTGAGTTCGGCGCTGAGCAGTGGTTCGGCTACACCACACCGTGACTCCCGCCGCATCCGACGCCATACCTTCGCCATCGCCGCTCAACCTCGCTCGCACACCGGAGTCTGCGGATGTGTGCCGCAATCCGGGTTGTCGACGGCACGTGAAGACTGACCCCCAAACGGCAACTGAAAGTTGACCCCCTCCGAGAGCCTGTCCTCATCCTCGAGGCAGGAGATGCGGAGTGTTGTCAGTGGAGGACTGGGCTGAGATC
>Ga0209023_10004362_pt1 | contig 16153 bp, 13 predicted proteins | sample LakOneMetagenome_FD_187468 | JGI IMG/M metagenome (GOLD analysis project Ga0209023, IMG submission 187468) | Freshwater and sediment microbial communities from Lake Erie, Canada (SPAdes) (version 2) | ecosystem: Environmental > Aquatic > Freshwater > Lentic | place: Lake Erie, Canada... | reverse complement strand
CGGCGGCCTGCGCGGCGTCGAGCGCGATCTTGGAGAACGGCTCGGACTTCTTCTGCTCTTCCATGAAGCGGATCGCGTCCTGCGCGTTCGGGGTTTCCCAGAACGTGCTGACCACGCGGTCCGCGCTGCGGCGCAAGCCCACGTTCTTGAAGAAGTTGATGACGATCCAGTAGATCGACATCGCGGACATGATGGTCAGCGTGATGAGTACCGCCCAGGAAACCGCATAGGCTCCCGGGTTGGAGGTCATTTCGCTGAGCAGATGGTCGACGCCCATTTGCGTCAGCGCGGCGGCGGCGTTGCCTCCGGTCGCAGCAGCGGCTTGAGTGGATTCCTGCAGCATGACGCTTACCTTTTGTAGTGGATGTTTTTGGCCAACTCGGTTTGAAGCACGATTCCCGCTATCTGACAGCTTTGTCTCTCTGGATCAACCGCTCATGTTGAAGATGACGGGCAGGATGCCTTCACCCGACGACCCCGGGCACATCTTCAGGCCCCGGGCCCAACTTTGCGCGGCGCGATCAAGATCGCGATTGCGGCTGCTCTTGGCAACGCTCACGCTGGTCACGGATCCGTCGGCGGTGAAGGCCAGGCGCAAGGACATCTCGGCGGAGTCGATGGATGCCTGCTGCATCGCCCGGATCATCGGACCCATGCTCGGCTTGGAGCAGACGCTGGCGCGCAGATCGTTCGCGTTGTAGGTCGGTCCCGGCGGTGCCTTGGGTGCAGGCGGCGCGGGCGGCGGCGCCTGGGTGTCCATCGGCGAGGGCTCGTCGAACACGACCGGCGGTTCCGGTGGCGGCGGCGTCGGTGGCTGCGGCGTCGGCGGCGTCGGCGTCAGCTTGATCTGCTTGGGCGGCTGGTCCGGCGGCGGTGGCGGTGGCGGCGGCGGCGGCGGCGGCGGTTCGATGAACACGACCCGCGTGACATCCTCATCCGTCTTTTCGGTGCCAGGCGGCGTGACCGGGGCCAGCAACAGCAGCAACGCCGCCGCATGGATGGCAATGACGAAGGAGATACCGGCGATGCGAGCCCAGTTCAGGCCTAGCGCAGCATCACGGTCTTCATGCTTGTCCGACGGCGGCAGTGGTTGCGTCATGCGGAGAGAACTCGAAAAGGATCGGGCCGGCCGGCCCCTGAGGCCGGCCCGCCGCCTGTTCGGCGGCGGGAATCTATAAGCTTATACCAAGGCGCGGGGACGAGACCAATGCTCCCTCTCATTTCCCGGCGCCGAGGATCTTCTTGGCCTCTGCCGGCTTGCCCAACCCCTTGTCCAGTGCCGCTTGGGCGGCCTGCTTGGCTTCGGCCACACGGCCGTCGTTGAGTAAAGCCCTGGCGAGGTTGAGGTACACCTCGCCATCGGGAGCCAGGGGCGCCGCCTTGCGGTAGGTCGTGATTGCCTGGTCCGAGGCGCCGGAGAAGTAATACGCCTGGGCCAGCGCGTTCAGTGTCTGGTAGTCCTGCTTCAGGATGCCCTTCCGCAGGCCTTCCTCAATCACGGCGATGCCTTGCTTGTCCTTGTTGTGGTTGAGGTACATCGCGTACAGGTTCTGGTAATCCTCCGGCTGGTCGAGCGTGCCGCTCGCGCGCAGTTTTTCGAGAAGCGCTGTCGCCTTGTCGTCCTGGCCGGCTTGCATGTAGCTGGCGGCAAGGTTCATCTGCAGCGTCTTGTCGTCCGGATGCTTGGCGATCAACCCCTCGGCGACACGACTGGCCTCCTGTGGCTGGCCGGAATCGAAGTACGCGCCCATCAGCAACTCAAGCCACTCCGGCTTCGGGTCCTGGCTTGAGTCGACCGCCGCCTTCATCGTCGCAATCGCTTCCGGATAGCGCTTCAATCGATACAAGGCATTGGCCTTGACCGCAAGATCGTCGCCGTTCTGGGTCTTGGTTTCCTGCAAGAAACGGTCCATGGTGGCCAGCGCGCCCGCGTAGTTCTGGTCGCTCAACTGGATCTGGGCAATGAGGTGCATCGCATCGTAGTGTTCGTTGTTCGCGAGGCCGTTGAAGTCGATGGCCTTCTGCAGGTACACCAGCGCCTTGTCGTTGTCGGTGTTGAGCAGCGACGCCCCGGCGAGGCGGGCAGCGAAAGCATGGTCGTAGGCGTTTCCAGCGGGGTTCGCGATCACTTCGTCCGCCAATTGCAGGACCGTCGCCGTGTCCTTGTCCTGGTAAGCCTTGAACAGCGCCATGATCGTCGGCTTCAACTTGGCGCCGACGCTTTGCTCGGGCGCCTCACGGGACGCTTGCGGGTACAGGTCCGCATTTTCCGGCGGTTGCGACTTTTGCTCGCTTTTGTCGCGCGCGCCCGCCGCGGGCACGACGACAAGGGTCGACAGCGCAACCGCCAGCAATGCACGGCCCAGCGCCGTCCAGGACATCTTGATGTAGGCAGTCTGGCTCATGGGATCCTCGAGTTAGCTCCGGTTGCGGCCACGCTAGCAGAATCGCCGCGCACGCACGATGTGCGGATCCAGCGGCGGTTTACCCGCACCTGGGCACACGGCCGGAGGCGCGGGCCTGTTGGTAGACAGGCATCAGGCCCGCGGCGCGATTGCTCATTTCCTTGAGCCGGCTTTGCGGATCCGGGTGGGTGGACAGCCATTGCGGCGGGCGACTGCCGCTCGCCGCGGCCATGTTCTGCCACAAGCCCACCGCTGCGCGCGGGTCGAACCCGGCCTGGGCCATCAACTGCTGGCCGACGACATCGGCCTCGCTTTCCTGGGTGCGCGAATTGGGCAGCACGAACAGGCCCTGCGCGGCGACGCCGCCGAGCTGGTTGGTGGTCTGTGCCACGCCCTCGCCGTAGCGTGCTCCGAGCAACGCGCCGATCAAGCCGAGCCCGGTCTCGGTCTGCATCTGGCGGGTGATGCGTTCCTCGTGGTGGCGCGAAACGACATGGCCGATTTCATGCGCGATCACTGCCGCCAGTTGGTCCTGGTTCTTCGCCACGGTGAAGATGCCGGTATAGACGCCGACCTTGCCGCCCGGCAGCGCGAAGGCGTTGGGCTCCTTGTCGAGGAAGACCGCGTATTCCCAGTCGGTCGCGCGCCACTGCGCCGGGAGCTGGGCGACGATGGCATTGACCACGCAACCGACGTAGTTGCGTTGGCGGGTGTCGGTGGTCTGGGCTTTCTTCGCCTTGACCTCGGCGAAGGCCTGGGCGCCGAGCTGGTCGAGCTGATCCTGCGAGACCGCGCCGACGTATTGCTTGCGGCCGGTCGGCGAGGTAGTGGTAGCGCAGGCGGATACCGCCAGCACGATGGCCGCCGACAGCAACAAGGTCTTCATCGCGGGCATGGCATTCCTCCAGTGGATGGCCGTTTGTAGGCGACCGGAGCTGAAGGCAGCGTCAATCCGGGTCAGACGTCGAGGTTGGCCACCTTCAAGGCGTTGTCCTCGATGAACTCGCGGCGCGGCTCCACCACATCGCCCATCAGGGTCGAGAAGATCGCGTCGGCGGCGACCGCGTCCTCGATCCTGACCTGCAGCAGGCGGCGGGTGTCCGGGTTCACCGTGGTGTCCCACAACTGTTCCGGGTTCATCTCGCCCAGGCCCTTGAAGCGCTGGATCTGGCGGCCCTTCTTCGCTTCCTCCAGCAGCCAGGCCTGCGCCTCGGCGAAACTGGCGATCGGTTGCGCACGATTGCCGCGGACGATCTGCGCGCCCTCGCGGATCAGGCCGTGCAGTACTGCCGCGGCCTCGCGCAAGGGCCTGAGCTCGCCGTGTTCAAAGATCGATAGCGGCAGCACCTGGGTCAGTTCCTCGCCCATGTGCTTGCGCGTGACCAGCAACGCGGCCGGGCGGGAGTCGTTGGCCGGCTGCAAGGTGAGCGTGTAGCGCGGCTTGCCGAGGCCGGTGCGATTGAGCTTCGCCGCCAGGGCATCGAGTTCGTGCGCCTCGTCGGTGTGTTCGGCTAGCGACGCGGCGTCGAGCGGGGTGAAGTCGATCAGCGATTCGAGCACGATCGGGTCGAAGCGGTGCGCGTTGCGGGCGATCGCCTCGCGCGCGCCGGCGAAGGCGAGCAGCAGCGCTTCCAGTGCAGCGCCCTCGATCGGCGGCTCGCCTTGCGCGGGAAGCAGTTGGGCGCCATCGACCGCGTTGTTCGCCAGGTACACGTCCAGCGCCGCGTCGTCCTTCAGGTAGAACTCGTTCTTGCCCTGCTTGATCTTGTACAGCGGCGGCAGGCCGATGTAGATGTGGCCGCGTTCGATCAATTCCGGCATCTGCCGGTAGAAGAACGTCAGCAGCAGCGTGCGGATATGCGAGCCGTCGACGTCGGCGTCGGTCATCAGGATGATGCGGTGGTAGCGCAGCTTGTCGGGGTTGTATTCGTCCTTGCCGATGCCGGTGCCCAACGCGGTGATCAGCGTGCCGACTTCGGCGCTGGCGAGCATGCGGTCGAAGCGCGCGCGCTCGACGTTGAGGATCTTGCCCTTGAGCGGCAGGATTGCCTGGGTCTTGCGGTTGCGGCCCTGCTTGGCCGAGCCGCCGGCCGAGTCGCCCTCGACGATGAACAGTTCGCTGAGCGCCGGATCCTTTTCCTGGCAATCGGCGAGCTTGCCCGGAAGCCCGGCGATGTCGAGCGCGCCCTTGCGCCGGGTCAGGTCGCGGGCCTTGCGCGCGGCTTCGCGCGCGCGCGCGGCATCGACGATCTTGCCGGCGATCGCGCGTGCCTCGTGCGGGTGTTCCTGCAGGAATTCCTCGAGCTTGGCGCCGAAGGTGGATTCCACCACCGGGCGCACGTCGGAGCTGACCAGCTTCTCCTTGGTCTGCGACGAGAAGCTCGGGTCCGGCACCTTCACCGACAGCACCGCGATCATGCCCTCGCGCATGTCGTCGCCGGACAGCGAGACCTTGGCCTGCTTGGCGATCCCGTTCTGCTCGATGTAGTTGGTGAGCGTGCGCGTCAGCGCCGCGCGGAAGCCAATCAAGTGCGTGCCGCCGTCCTTCTGCGGGATGTTGTTGGTGAAGCAGAACATCGTTTCCTGGTAGCTGTCGGTCCACTGCAGGGCGACATCGACCGTGATCCCGTTCTGCTCGCCGCTGACCGAAATCACGTTCGGGTGCAGCGGCGTCTTCAGCTGCGCCAGGTGTTCGACGAAGGAGCGGATGCCGCCTTCGTACTGGAACACGTCGCGGCGCCCTTCCCCGCGTTCGTCGACCAGGGTGATCTTGACGCCCGAATTGAGGAAGGAAAGTTCGCGCAGGCGTCGCGCGAGGATGTCGTAGTGGAATTCGGTGTCGGTGAAGATCTCCGCCGCCGGCCAGAACCGCAGCAGCGTGCCGCGCTTCGCCGAATCGGAGACGCGCTTGAGCGGATACACCGGTTCGCCCAGCGCGTATTCCTGTTCGTAATGGCCGCCGTCGCGCCAGATGTCGAGGGTGAGCTTGGACGACAGCGCGTTGACCACGCTGACGCCGACGCCATGCAGGCCGCCGGAGACCTTGTAGCTGTTGTCGTCGAACTTGCCGCCCGCGTGCAGCACGGTCAGGATCACCTCGGCCGCGGACACGCCCTCTTCCTTGTGGATGTCGACCGGGATGCCGCGGCCGTTGTCGGACACCGACACCGAACCATCCTCGTGGATGGTGACGACGATGTCGTCGGCGTGACCGGCCAGCGCCTCATCGACCGAGTTGTCGACGACCTCGAACACCATGTGGTGCAGGCCGGTGCCATCGTGCACGTCGCCGATGTACATGCCGGGCCGCTTGCGGACGGCTTCGAGGCCGCGCAACACGGTGATCTTGCTGGAGTCGTAATTGTTGGGTTGGCCGGAACCCGGGGCGTCGTGCGGAGGCTGTTCGGACATAGGCAGCGCGTCGCGCCGGTATTGTTTCCGGGCGACACATTATTAATTGGGATTGGGACGTCGAGTATACCACTTCTCAGGCGATCAGGATGTTCCCCTGCTCCGCCTGGAAGTTGGCGAAATCCGCGTCCACAAGTCCGGTGGGCGGCTCGGTTCCGGTCATGAAGACCTGCCATTCCTCGCCACCCAGGGCCTCGAGCAGTCGGCGCTGGTGGCGCTGGTCGAGTTCGGCGGAAAAATCGTCCAGCAAAAAAATCGGTGTTTCGCCACGCGTCCGCTGGAAATGCCGGCCCTGCGCCAACAGGCAGGCCAAGGCGCTCAGCTTGGCCTGCCCACGCGAAGGCGCTTCGCCCGCGGGCCAGAGCGGCGACTGCAGGCGCCAGTTCGCGCGATGCGCACCAACCGTGGTGTACCCGACCGACCGGTCGCGCTCACGCGCCAACAACAAGGCGTCGGCGAGCGGTACTTCCTGGTCGCGCCAGCCGCTGGTGAACTCCAGGGCCAAAGGACCCAGATCCAGCGACAGCTGCGAGGACATGGTGGCGAGGTCGACTTCGAGCTCGCCGACGTAACGCAAGCGCGCCGTCGTGAGTTGCTCGCCCGCCTCCGCCAGTTCAACTTCCCACGCCTGCAGTTGGTCGATCGGAGCCCCTTGCTTCAGTAGGGCGTTGCGCTGTTTCAGGGCGCGCGCATGGCGCCGCCACTGCGAGAGGAAATTTGGTTCCACGTGGAACAAGCCCCAATCGAGGAACCGTCGTCGGGCTTCGCTGGGGCCATCGATCAAAGCGTGGCTACCTGGCTCGAAAGTCAGCACCGCGAGCGCGGCGCTGAGTGTTCCGAGCAGATCGACCGGCGCGCCGTCCAGTCTCGCTTCCCACTGCGACCCGGTATGGCGCAACCCGGCCCGACGCAAGGCGCGTGCCTGCTCGTCCCATTCAACAAAGACCTCCAGCGCTGTTGTGCCGGTGCGCACCAGGCCGTCGCGAACGCGACCGCGGAAGCTGCGGCCATAGGCCAGCAGGTGGATGGCTTCGAGCAGGCTGCTTTTGCCGGCGCCGTTCGGGCCCGTGAGGAGATTCAGGCGAGGGTGCGGGTCGAGATCCGCCTCCACCAAGCAGCGTAGGTCACGGACGCGCAGGTGAGTGAGATGCATGGAGTTGCTGCCGCTACCTGCTACGTTCCACGTGGAACGTCGATCGGGGCGCTCCCGCCTGCGGTCACAGGCGCAGCGGCATCACCACGTGCCGGCAACGCTCGCTGGCGGCTTCCCGGACCAGGGCCGAGGAATTGGCATCACGCAATTGCAGCACGATGTGCTCGTCGCGCAGGGCCGTCAGGGCTTCCAACAGGTAATTGACGTTGAAGCCGATGGCGAGGCCTTCCACGCGGGTGTCGGCCTCGACTTCTTCCTGCGCCTCTTCCTGCTCCGGATTGTGCGCACTGATGCGCAGCAGGTTGGGCGAGGCTTCGACGCGGACACCACGGTACTTCTCGTTGGACAGGATCGCGGCACGTTGCAGGGCCGCGCGCAGGGCTTCGCGGTCGACGCGGATCTCGCGGTCGGCGCCGATCGGGATCACCGCCTCGTAATCGGGGAACCGGCCATCGATCAGCTTGCTGGTGAAGGTGACATCGTCGCGTTTGACCCGGATGTGCCCGCGGCCGAGTTCCAGTTCGACATCGCGGTCCCCGCCTTCGAGCAGGCGCTGCAGTTCGGTCACGCCCTTGCGCGGCACGATGATCTGGCGCTTGGTACCGCCGCCCGATCCCAGCGGAGCTTCGCACAGCGCGAGGCGATGGCCGTCGGTCGCCACGCAGCGCAGGCTGGCTTCGCGCAGGTCGAACAGCAAGCCATTGAGGTAATAGCGCACGTCCTGCTGCGCCATCGCGAACGCGGTGCGCTCGATCAGTTCCTTCAGCGCGGCTTCGGGCACGGTGACGCGATCGGTAGCCTCGACCTCGTCCACGGACGGGAAATCATTGGCAGGCAGGCTGGTCAGGTTGCAGCGGCTACGCCCGGCCTGCACCTGGATCTTGTCGCCCGATTGCGACACGGAGATCTTGCTGCCGTCGGGCAGGGCGCGAACGTAATCGAACAGCTTGCGCGCCGGAATCGTGACCTCGCCGTCCTTCGCATCGTCCACCGCGACCCTGGCCACCATCTCCACCTCGAGATCACTGCCGGTCAGGGAGAGCTGTCCGTCCTTCACCTGCACGAGCAGGTTCGCCAGCACCGGCAAAGTCTGCCGGCGTTCGACCACGTTGACGACTTGGGCGAGGGGCTTCAGGAAAGTTTCGCGGTGCAGGCTGAAACGCATCTGGTGGCTACCCGTTTGTTGTTTGAAGGATGAACGTTCAAATCAATAGCGGTGGTGCTGGTGTCGTTGGCGTTGTCGGGAAAACAGATGCAACTATTTGAATTACAAATGTTTATTGGCTCTGGTTTCGCCCGTAAAACCCGCGGCTGGCTTGGGGACAACTTGTGGATGCTTGTTGCTCCCTTGCCTGGACGCGGCGTTGTCCCGGGGAAAACCCCAGGTTGTCCACCGATTTATTCACTTAGCTTGCGAATGAGCTTATCCCAGTCCTCGCGCAGCTTGCCATCGGTCTGGATCAAGGCGTGGATCTGTCGACAGGCGTGCAGGACGGTCGTGTGGTCGCGCCCTTCGAACGCGTCGCCGATCCTTGGCAGGCTTTCTTCCGTCAGTTCCTTGGACAGGGCCATCGCCATCTGGCGAGGCCGGGCCAGCGAACGCGTGCGGTTCTTTGACAGCAGGGCCTTGACCTGCAGCCCGTAATAGTCGGCGACGACTTTCTGGATGTTGGGGACGCTGATCGCCTGTTGTTGCGCGCGCAACAGGTCGCGCAAGGTCTCCTGTGCGAATTCCAGCGAAATCGCGCGTCCGGTAAAGCGCGCGTCGGCAGTGAGCTTGTTGATCGCACCTTCGAGTTCGCGCACGTTCGAGCGCATCTTCTTGGCGATCAGTTGCGCCACGTCATCCGGGATCACCGCACCGCGCTCGCGCGCCTTGGCCAGCACGATCTGCGCGCGGGTCTCGAAATCCGGCGGATCGATTGCCACTGCCAACCCCGATCCCAACCGCGATTTCAGCCGAGGTTCCAGGCCCTCCACCTCTCGCGGGTAACGATCGCACGTCAGGATGATCTGCTGGCGTCCGGTGAACAGCGTGTTGAAGGTGTGGAAGAACTCCTCCTGGGTGCGGTCCTTGCCGGCGAAGAACTGGATGTCGTCGATGAGCAGGGCGTCGATGCCCTGGAACTGGCGCTTGAAGGCATCCATGCCGCCACTGGACTTGTCGTAGAGCGCCTTGGTGAAGGCGTCCATGAATTGGCGGCTGTTGAGGTACATCACGCGCACCGCGGGGTCGATCCGGCGCATTTCGTTGCCGGCGGCGAACATCAGGTGGGTCTTGCCGAGCCCCGTGCCGCCGTAAAGCAGCAGCGGGTTGTGGGTGCGGTCCCCGGGTTTGTGCGCGGCCTGCCATGCGGCCGCGCGGCCGAACTGGTTGCTGCGGCCTTCGACGAAGGTATCGAAGGTGAAATGCGGGTCAAGATTGCCGTGAAACGGTTCACTGGTGGCGGCCACGCTCGCGATCGGCGGGGCCACGGCCACGGGCTTGCGACTGGCGCCGATTTCAAGGCTGACCGTTCCGGTACCGGCGTAGTGGACCAGCAGCTCGCGGATGCGCTCGAGGTAACGACCGCGCACCTCTTCCATGACAAAGGCATTCGGCGCGTACAGCACCAGGCCATCGTCGCGCAGATCCGCCTGCAACGGCTTCAGCCAAGTGTGGACGTCCTCAGCCGGAAACTCGGCTTGCAGGCGTTCCAGGCAGCGGGGCCAAGCGTCCATCCGTGAATCTCGTCGACAGGACAGCGGCGCGGGGGAGGCCACGCGCTGTGGATAAGTAGGGATTGGATGCAGCCTACCACTGCCTCCGGAACGCGCCAACGGTCGCGATGCGGGATTCGGGGGATTCAGGGAATTCGCGGGATCGCATTGACCCGGGCGAGAGTCCTGCGTATTATTCCGCCTCTTTTCCGCCGCATTTTCATTGCCGCCATGGCCACCAAGCGCACCTATCAGCCCAGCAACCTCAAGCGCAAGCGCGACCACGGCTTCCGTGCGCGGATGAAGACCGCCGACGGCCGCAAGGTTCTTGCGCGTCGCCGCGCCAAGGGCCGCAAGCGCCTGTCCGCGTGAGCGGACGCGGCCCCGTCGCGGGGCCGCCGCAGCGACCGTGACCACGGCCGCGCCCCGGGACCGGCCCGTCGTGCCCCCCGGAGCCACGTTCCCAAAAGCCTCTCGCCTGCGTCAGCGCAGCGAGTTCGCGCGCGTGTTCGACAATGGGCGCCGCGTGGCCGCGCCCGCACTCGCCTTGCACTGGCTCGATTCTTCGCAGCCGCGGCTGGGCATTGCGGTGTCGCGCAAGGTCGATCCGAACGCAGTCGGTCGCAACCGGATCAAGCGCGTGCTGCGCGATTCCTTCCGCAGGCTGAGACCGCAGCTGTTGCCCGCGGACTTCGTCGTCGTCGCGCGCATGCCGGCGGCCACGCTCGACAGCGCTGCGCTGATAACCGTCTTTCTGCAACTGCTCCAGCGCGCCGGCGCTTTGCCCGCGGACGCCACCGCCGGCACAATGCGCGCGGCTTGCACGCCCGTGCCTCCAACCCCATCCAAGCCGGATTCGCGATCCGGCTGAGTACGCCTGCCCGATGAACCAGACCCGCAACCTCCTGTTCTTCGCCTGGCTGATCGTGGCCACCTTGCTGTGGATGCAGTGGAGCGCGGACCACGCGCCCAAGGCGCCGATGGCCGCGAGCACCACGGCCGCGCAGAACGCGGCGCCGACGACCACCAGCGTGCCAGCACCGAACGGAGCGATCCCGACGGTCCCGGGCGCTGCGCTCGCCCAGCCCGCCCAGGTTGCCGTAGCGCAGGCGATGCCGACGATCGAGGCCAGCACCGACGTGCTGCGCCTGCAGCTCGCTGGTGATGGCGTGCAGATCGCCGACCTGTTGCGCTACCCGCGCAGCGAAGCCGTGAACAGCGATCCGGTGCGCCTGCTCGATACCGCGCCGGCAACGTTCTATGCCGCGCGCAGCAGCTGGATGGCGGGCAGCGGCGCCAACGCGCAACCAATCACATTTTCGCCGGTCGACGTCGCGAGCAGTGTTGCGCTCGCGCCGGGGCAACAGCAGTTGGTGGTGCCGTTCGAAGCGCGTACGCCCGAGGGTGTCGTCGTCCACCGCGAATATGTGCTCACCCGCGGCAGTTACGTGATCTTCGTGCGGGACCACGTGCGCAACGACGGTGCTTCGGCGTGGCAAGGCTACGTGTCGCGCCAGCTGCTGCGGGTGCCGCAGCAGCTCAAGAGCAGCATGGTCAACCCCGAGTCGTACAGCTTCCATGGCGCGACCTGGTTCAGCCCGTCCGACGGATACGAACGCCGCCGCTTCGACGATAAATACCTCAAGGACGGTACTCTCGACAAAACCATCAGCGGTGGATGGTTGGCGATGCTGCAGCACCATTTTTTCGTCGCATGGATCCCGCAGCGCGACCAGGCCGCGCTGTATGCGCTCGCGAAAAATGGCGTGCAGGACAGCATTTCGGCGAGTGGCCCGCAATTCTCGCTTGCGCCGGGCCAGGCTGCTGCAAGCGACGCGCGTTTGTGGATCGGGCCCAAGCTGGTGTCGCAAATCAAGGCGCAGAACGTGCCCGGCCTCGAGCGTGCGGTGGACTACAGCCGCTTCGCGCTGTTCGCGGTGCTGGGGCAGGGCCTGTTCTGGATCCTTTCGCACCTGCACGCGCTGATCGGCAACTGGGGATGGGCGATCATCGGCCTGGTGGTGCTGCTCAAGATCGCCTTGTTCCCCTTGTCGAACGCGCAGTACAAATCCGCCGCGCAGATGCGCCGCTTCCAGCCGCGCCTGCAGCAGTTGAAGGAACGCTACGGCGACGACAAGCAGAAATACCAGCAGGCGATGCTGGAGCTGTACAAGAAGGAAAAGATCAACCCGATGGGGGGCTGCCTGCCGATCATCCCGCAGATGCTGATCTTCATGACCTTGTACTGGGTGCTGTCCGAGGCGGTGGAATTGCGCCAGGCGCCGTGGATCGGCTGGATCCACGACCTGACCGCGCGCGATCCCTACTTCATCCTGCCGCTGCTGAACGCTGGAATCATGTTCGCCACGCAGCACATGATGCCGGCGGCGCCGGGCATGGACCCAACCCAGCAGAAGATGATGAAGTTCATGCCGCTGATCTTCGGCGTCGTGCTGATGTTCCTGCCCGCGGGCCTGGTGCTGTACCAGGTCGCCAACGGCGGCCTCGGCCTGCTGCAGCAGTGGTACATGCTGCGCAAATACGGCGAACCGAAGCCGAAAGCCGCGTAACGCGTCTTCGCCACGCGCGGCATTGCATACCGCATCATCCAGGCGCATGCACGAGCGCGACACCATTGTTGCCATCGCCACCGCATCCGGGCGCGGCGGCATCGGCATCGTGCGCCTGTCGGGACCACGGGCGCGGGAGATCGCCGAACGCCTCTGCGGCCGCGCGCTGGAACCACGCCATGCGCAGCGCGTGCGGTTCCGCGATCGCGACGGCGCGGTACTCGACGACGGCATCGCCCTGCTGTTCGTCGCGCCCGCCAGTTACACCGGAGAGGACGTGGTCGAACTGCAGGCGCACGGCAGCCCGGTCGTGTTGCAGGAATTGCTCGAAGCCTGCTGCGCGCTCGGCGCGCGCCGTGCGCGCGCCGGCGAGTTCAGCGAACGCGCCTGGGAAAACGGCCGCCTCGACCTCGCCCAGGCCGAAGCCGTCGCCGACCTGATCGCCGCCGCCGACCTGCGCGCGGCGCGCGCGGCGCGGCGTTCGCTGGAGGGCGAATTCTCGCGACGCGTCGATGATCTCGCGCACACGCTGCTGGCTTTGCGCGTGCAGCTGGAAGCCTCGATCGATTTCAGCGACGAGGAACTCGACGCCGAAAGCGAAGCCGCGTTGCAGCGTCGACTTGCCGCCGCGCGCGAGCAGATCGACGCATTGCTGTCCGCGGCGGAGCGGGGACGCCGCCTGCGCGATGGCCTGCACGCGGTGATCGTCGGTCCGCCGAACGCGGGCAAGAGCTCGCTGCTGAACGTGCTTGCCGGCAGCGATCGCGCCATCGTCGCCGACCTGCCCGGCACCACCCGCGACCTGTTGCAGGAAACCATTCGCGTCGACGGGATCGAATTGACCCTGGTCGATACCGCCGGCTTGCGCGAGGAGGGCGATGCGATCGAACGCGAAGGCATGCGCCGCGCCCGTGACGAACTCGCGCGCGCCGATGCCGCGCTGGCCGTGCTCGATGCACGCGATCCCGGGGCCGGCCGCGCCACCGTCGAGGCCGCGCTGGAAGGCGTGCCGGTCGTCCTTTGGCTGCACAACAAGCGCGACCTGTCGCCGGCGACGATTGCGGAGGATGCGGATGCCATCTTCGTCTCCGCGCGAACGGGAGAAGGACTCGATCTGCTGCACGCGCGCCTGCGGGCGCTGGCGGGCGAAGGCGGGGAGGGGGCCTTCAGCGCCCGCGCCCGGCATGTCGAGGCGCTGCAGCGCGCCCGCGCGCTGCTCGACGAGGCGGTGGCCGGGTTTGCCGCGGCGTGGCCCGAGCTCGCCGCCGACAGCCTGCGCCGCGCCCACGACGCACTCGGCGAGATCACCGGGCGCGTGCTGCCGGATGCGCTACTGGGTCACATTTTCGCCACGTTTTGCATCGGGAAGTGAGGCAAAACCGCCCGATCCGGACGCTGGCAGTTGACAAATCCCGTCCGCTGACGCGTCCTAATGGGTGGAGGCGTCCGTAGGACGCAACGGGGGAGTGGTGCAGATGTCGAAGTCGAAACAGGTTCCGCGGCGGCCGGACATGCGGTTCGTCGTCGGTGTAATGCTGGTGTGCGCGCTGGCCGCGTGCAAGAAGGACAACACGGCCGAGCAGGCTACGCCGGCCGCAGGGCAGCAGGCGGCGACGGCCGCACCGCCGCCGGTCGCGGTCTCGGCCGAGGTCGCGGCGATGAGCGTCGAGCAACTACGCGAAGCCGCCAGCGGCGCGCTGCGCGAACAGCGCTTGTACGCGCCGGCAGGCAACAACGCGATGGAGTACTACCTCGCGTTGCGCGACAAGTCGCCGAACGACCCGGCCGTGGCGAGCGCGCTGACCGACCTGATGCCGTACACGCTGATCGCGACCGAGCAAAGCATCAATCGCGACGACTTCTCGGAGGCCCAGCGCCTCTATGCGCTGATGGAAAAGACCAATCCCAAGGCGCCGGCGCTGCCGCGCCTGAAGCAGAGCATCGCCGACGGTCAGGCCAGCCTCGCTCAGCGCACGGCGGACGCCGCGGCCAAGACCGAGGAAGACGCGAAGAAGCAGGCCGACCTCGAGAAGCAGCGCCTGGCCGATCAACAGAAGGCGCAACAACTCGCCGCGCAGCAGCTCGCCAGCCAGCAGGTCGCCGATGCCAAGGCCGCGGCGGACAAGGCCGCGGCAGACAGGGCTGCAGCAGACAGGGCTGCAGCGGACAAGGCCGCCGCCGATCGCGCTGCTACGCAACGCGCCACGCAAACCGCGGCCCAACCCGCGGCCGCAACCTCCAACGAACTGCGCCCGATCAGCACGCCATCGCCCAGTTACCCGCGCGAGGCCTATCGCGAGGGCACCTCGGGCGAGGTCCAGGTGGAATTCACCGTTGGCACCGATGGTTCGGTGACCTCGGCGCGGGTAGTGCGCGCCAATCCGCCGCGCGTCTTCGACCGCGAAGCGCTGAACGCGGTGAAGCGTTGGAAGTTCGAGCCGGTTGGATCCCCGGTGACCAGCCGCCGGACCATCGGATTCAATCCAGGCAACTGAGCCGCGGCGCGACGCCACGAAAAAAGCCCGGCAATGCCGGGCTTTTTTCCTTGCTTGGGGATACGCCTCAGGCCGAGATCGCGAGCTTCTCCTGGTGGTAGCGGCGGACCGCCGCGAACCACAGCAGCGCGGCGATCCCGAAGCCCGCGCCCAGGTACACCAGCCACTCCTGCGCCGAGATCGCTTCGCCGCGCACCACTTTCACGATCATCTGGTTCTGTGACAGGAACGGCACCGCGAACATCCACAACTGGTTCTTCACCGGGTGGATCAGCAGCAGGATCGAGGGCAGCATCGGCACCAGCATCAACACCGAAATGTAGCTCTGCGCTTCCTTCACCGACTTCGCGCCCGAGGCGATGAAGGTCAGAAGCGCGTTGCCGAGCGCGACCATCGGCGAAATGATCAGCAGCAGTTCGAGGATGGCGATGGCACTCAGCCCGAGCTGCCGGCCCATGCCTTCCGACAGCTGGCCGCCGACCTTGAACGCGAGCAGGCTGAGGAACAGCGAGGCCATGCCGAGCAGGCAGGCGGCGAGGATCTTGCCGCTGACGATGGCACCGCGCCTGGCCGGCGTCGCCAGCAGCGGCTCCAGCGACTGGCGTTCGCGTTCGCCCGCGGTGGCATCGATCACCAGCGCCGCGCCGCCGAGGAAGCCGCTGATCAGCAACAGGTAGGGGATGAAGAACGTGGCCAGCGACTTGCGCGCTTCCGGCAACGACAGGTCCTTGTCCGCGACCGCCAGCGGCGAGGCGACGCCGGGATTGATGCCGCGCGCGAGCAGGCGCAGCGCGCCGACCTGCTGACCGTAGAGCTTGAGCGTGGACTGCACCCGAGCCACCGGGATCGCCGCGTCCTGGCGCGTGCTGTCGCTGACCACCTCCACCAGCGCCGGCTGGCCGTCCTTCCAGTGCTCGGCGTAGTTCTCGTCGATGCGGATATAGACATCCTCGTCCTGGCGGCGGATCGCGGCGTCCGGGTCGGCGACCTGCTTGCGCGCGATGCCCTGTCCCGCCAGCCACGCGACCAGGTTGGGCGCGCGCTCGGCGCCGACGATGGCGACGGCGAGCGGCTTCTCCATTTCCGACTTGGCCTTGCTCTCGCCCATCTGCTGCATGCCGAGCATCAGCACCGGGCCGAGCAGCGGCGAGAGCAGCAATGCCAGCATCAGGGTCTTGCGGTCGCGCGAGAGTTCGCGCAACTCCTTCATCAGCACCGTCATCAGCGTCTTCATGCGTGCAGCCCCTCTTCGCTGCCGATCAGTTTCACGAACGCGTCCTCGAGGTTGTCCTCGCCCGCATGCGCGCGCAGTTCCTCCGGCGTGCCCTGCGCGACCACGCGGCCGTGCGCGATCACCACGATGCGGTCGCACAGCGCGGCGACCTCCTGCATGATGTGGCTGGAGAAGATCACGCAGCG
>Ga0209023_10004361_pt1 | contig 16158 bp, 15 predicted proteins | sample LakOneMetagenome_FD_187468 | JGI IMG/M metagenome (GOLD analysis project Ga0209023, IMG submission 187468) | Freshwater and sediment microbial communities from Lake Erie, Canada (SPAdes) (version 2) | ecosystem: Environmental > Aquatic > Freshwater > Lentic | place: Lake Erie, Canada... | reverse complement strand
CACGCGAGCCTGCGCCGCCTGATCTGCGACCTCGTCGAGGAGTACGGCCGACACACCGGTCATGCCGACCTGCTCCGTGAAGCGGTGGACGGCCTCACGGGCGAGGATCCCCCGCCGGGCTGGCAGCCGGCATCGGGCCACTTCGCGCTGCCTCGGCCCGCCGAGGAGACGGCCTGACAACCGGCGACCCGATTCCGACGTCGTACTCCCGGAACCCTCACAACCGGCCGGCGCCCGCCGATCCCAAAGGCTGTGGGGGTTGGACCTCGACCCACAGGGAGCCGAGGTCCTCCCCGCTGAGAGGAGGCGGAGATGTGTGAGCACCGCTTGTGGCCCGACATCCCTGAGGTCGTCTGTCACCGCACGGACCCGCACACGCCCGGCAAGGGCTGCCAGTACGTCGTCGAGGAGTCCGACCGGCCGACCACACGCCCGGAGCGCACGGACTACCCCTGGTCGATCGCCAGCTGAGCCCAGCCTCGCCAGGTCAGGCCTCGCTAGGTCAGGCCTCGAAGCGCGAGGCGTCACCCGATCCGTAGCGCACGATCTCGGGACCGTCCTCGGACCAGTCGATGACCGTCGTGGGCTCGGCGATGACCTCGCCGGCCTCGATCACGATGTCGACGACGTGGTCGAGCTCCTCCTTGATGTCCCAGCCGTGTGAGCGCGCCTCGGTCTCACCGGGCAGCATCAGCGTGCTGGAGAGCAGCGGCTCGCCCAGCGCCCCGAGCAGCGCCTGGGCGACCACGTGGTCGGGGATGCGGACACCGACCGTGCGTTTCTTGGGATGCAGCAAGCGTCGTGGCACCTCGGGGGTCGCCGGCAGGATGAACGTGTAGGGGCCTGGGGTCGAGGCCTTGATGGCCCTGAACGCCTGGTTGCTGATCTGGACGTAGTGGCCCAGCTGAGCGAACTCGCGGCACACGAGCGTGAAGTGGTGGCGCTCGTCGAGGTCGCGGATCCTCAGGATCCGGTCGCGCCCTTCGCGGTTGCCCACCCGGCAGCCGAGGGCGTAGCCCGAGTCGGTGGGATAGGCGACCAGTGCGTCGTCGTCGCGGATCGCGGCGACGACCTGGTCGACCAGCCGCTGCTGGGGGTTCTCCGGGTGCAGGTCGACGTAGCGCGCCATCCCCATCACCCCTGCGACGCGGCGCGCAGGTCGCGCCGCAGCTCGGGAGGCAGGGCGAAGATCAGGCTCTCCTCGGCGCTCTGGACAGCCCGCGCATCGGGATAGCCGCGCTCCGCGAGGAAGGCCAGCACCCCCGAGACGAGCTCCTCGGGGACCGAGGCTCCGGAGGTCACGCTGACCGTGCCGACGCCGTCGAGCCACGCGTCCTGGATCTCGCCCGCGTCGTCGACGCGGTGGGCGGTCCGGGCACCGGCCTCGAGGGCGACCTCGACCAGGCGGACCGAGTTGGAGCTGTTGCCCGAGCCCACCACGATGACGAGGTCGGACTCGCGGGCGATCTCCTTGACGGCCAGCTGACGGTTCTGGGTGGCGTAGCAGATGTCATCGCTCGGGGGGTCGACCAGCAGCGGGAACCGCTCGCGGATCGCGGCCACGGTGGCCATCGTCTCGTCGACCGACAAGGTCGTCTGGGAGAGCCAGGCGACCTTGGCCGGATCCCGGACCTCGATGCCGGCGACGTCCTCGGGGCTCTGCACGAGCTGGATGTGCTCGGGCGCCTCCCCCGCAGTCCCCTCGACCTCCTCGTGACCGGCATGACCGATCAGGAGGATGTCGTAGTCCTCCCCGGCGAAGCGCTTGGCCTCGTGGTGGACCTTGGTGACCAGGGGACACGTCGCGTCGATGGTCTTGAGGCCGCGCTCGTCGGCCTGACGGTGCACCTCGGGCGAGACGCCGTGGGCGGAGAACACGACGGTGGCCCCGGCCGGGACCTCATCGAGCTCCTCGACGAAGACAGCGCCCCGCGCCTCGAGGGTGGCGACGACGTGGCGGTTGTGGACGATCTGTTTGCGGACATAGACGGGAGCGCCGTAGAGGTCGAGCGCCTTCTCCACGGTGATGACCGCCCGGTCGACCCCGGCGCAGTAGCCGCGTGGCGCCGCCAGCAGGACGGCCCGGTCGGCCTCGCCCGGCGGCAGCACGGAGGGGTTGCCCAGATCGGTGGTCATGCGAGCCAGTCTAGGCAGGCCTTCGGGCTGAACCCGCCTGCCGCCCGGGCCCTGTCCGCCCCGCGGACTACGCTCCCGCTGTGGCATTGCAGACCTCCGCCGAGCAGCCGGCCCCGGTCCGACAGATCGCCAACGCGATCGCGGGCTGGGTGGACCGGCTCGGGTCCGTGTGGGTCGAGGGCCAGATCGCGCAGGTCAACCGGCGCCCGGGCATGTCCACAGTGTTCATGACGCTGCGCGACGCGGTCGCCGACATCTCGGTCTCGGTCACCTGTTCCCGGGTCCTGTTCGACGGTCTCAACCCACCCCTGGTCGAGGGGGCCAGCGTGGTCGTCCACGCCAAGCCTCTCTACTACGCCAACCGCGGGACACTGTCGTTGTCGGCACGCGAGATCCGCATGGTCGGGCTCGGCGAGCTGCTCGCCCAGCTCGAGCGGCGACGTCAGCTCCTGGCCGCCGAGGGCCTGTTCGACCAGGCCCTCAAGCGGTCGCTCCCGTTCCTGCCCACCTGCGTGGGCCTGGTGACAGCACCCGGGTCCGCGGCCGAGCGCGACGTCCTCGAGAACGCACGCCGCCGCTGGCCGTCGGTCGCCTTCCGGACCGCCTATGCCGCGGTCCAGGGTCCCCGCGCGGCGGCCGAGGTGATCGAGGCGTTCGAGCGGCTCGACCGCGACCCCGAGGTGGACGTCATCGTCGTGGCTCGAGGTGGCGGCTCCGTCGAGGACCTGCTGCCGTTCTCCGACGAGGCGCTGATCCGTGCGGTCCACCGACGCCGTACGCCGGTCGTGTCGGCGATCGGCCACGAGCAGGATGCCCCTCTCCTCGACCTGGTCGCCGACGCGCGGGCGTCGACGCCGACCGACGCGGCCAAGATGGTGGTCCCCGACGTGGCGGAGGAGGCCCGCGGGGTCACCTGGGCGCGCGACCGCGTCCGCGCCCTGGTGGCCCAGCTGCTCGACCGCGAGGAGGCGGGCCTGACGTCGCTGCGGTCCCGTCCGGTGCTGGCCGACCCCCGGTCGCTGATCGACGGCCGCAGTGACGAGGTCACCGCCCTGGTCGACCGCGCGCGCCGAACCCTGCGCCATGGCCTCGACCGGGCCTCCGACGACGTGGCCCACCAGGCTGCCCGGGCCAGGGCGCTGTCGCCGCTGGCCACCCTGCGGCGCGGCTATGCCGTGCTCCAGGACGCCGAGGGCCGCGTGGTCACCTCCGTGACCGAGGTCGAGGCCCGCGACCTGTTGTCGGTCCGCGTCGCCGACGGTCGGATCCACGTCACCGCCGGCGACACCGAGCCGCTCGCCACCCCCGACGACCCCGCAGGAGCATCCGATGCCTGACGCCAAGGACGACCAGCTCACCTATGAGGCAGCGCGCGAGGAGCTCATCGACGTCGTCCGCAGGCTCGAGGCCGGTGGCACCACGCTCGAGGAGTCACTGGCGCTGTGGGAGCGCGGCGAGCTGCTCGCCCGGCGCTGCCAGGAGTGGCTCGAGGGAGCGCGCGCCCGTCTCGACGCCGCCGTCGGCGACCACGAAGGCTGAGTCTCGATCGAGCAGCGCTCACGTCGGTCAGAGCGGGTCGGTGGTGAGCGCTTCCACGACGGCCTGAAGGTCCTTCTCGGACGCAGAACCGAACACCAGCACCCACTGCTCACCGACCTGGGCGGCCAGGGCGTGGTCGCCGCCCGCGTCGGAGAACGACTGCCAGGTGGTCGCGACCTGGCTGTCGATGGTGACCGGGTCGCCCTCCTCGGCCCGCTCGTCGACGTAGGTCTCCAGCAGGTCCGGAAGGCTGCGTGACGACTGTCGGACGCCGACGAACAGGTCGCGGTCGGTCAGGATGCCGACCCCCCAGGACAGGCTGGCGGAGCCCGGCACCACATCGACGCTGGTCGGCAGCCATCCATCGGGCAGCGTCGCCGGATAGACAGGGCGCGATCCGTCCTGCTGGAGCGCCTTGACCGTGGAGAGGTAGTCGACCTTGTCGGGCCTCACCTCGAGGTCGTCGCGGTTGAGGGCACGGAAGCCCACGAAGCCGACGACGGCCAGCACCGTGACCAGCAGCGCGGCGAGCAGGCCCGTGGTGCTTCGCTGGTAGCGGCCAGGGCGCTCGGGGACGGGTGCGGTCACGATGCCGATTCTCACAGGTCGGCTAACCTCGCCCCGGTGCCGACCCCCGCGCTGACCGTGCTGCGCGACGTCGTTCCGCTCCTCGCCCTCGGGCTGTTGATCCTCACCGGCCTCCGGCACGCCCGCCCGACGGTGGAGGCGGCCGTGTCGGTGGGAGCGATCGCGGCAACCCTGGCGCTCGGGGTTCCCGACCGCTCGGGCCTGCGGGACGTGGTCGACCGCCTCTCCCCCGTGCTGGCCTTCCTGGCCGGCATCCTGGTCGTCGCGGACGTCTGCTCACGCGCAGGACTCTTCGACCACGCCGCCGCCCTGGTCGCCCGGGCCGGGGTGGGCCGGCCCGACCTGCTGCTGGGCGGGGCGTTCGTGCTCGCCGCCGCGGTGACGGTGACACTGAGCCTCGACGCGACGGTGATCCTGCTCGCGCCGGTGGCGGTCGGCGCCGCCACGGCGCTCGACGAGTCGCCGTGGCCGCCGGCTTATGCCTGCCTGCGGATGGCCAACTCGGCGTCGATCCTGCTGCCGACCGCCAACCTGACCAACCTGATCGCCCTGCCGTTCCTCCAGATCTCCTTCCTCGGCTTCGCCGCCGCGATGCTGCCCGCCTGGCTGGCCGTCCTGGCGATCGAGTACGTCGGCCTGCGCTGGCTGCTGGCCGGCGACCTGCGCAGCGACGGGCCGACCGAGCCCGCGCCACCGGAGGGCCGGGTCCCGCTCCTGCCGGGCCTCGTGGTCGGCCTCATGCTGGTGGGCTTCGCCGCGGGCCATGAGGTGGGGCTGGACCCCTGGGTGTCCGCCGTCGCCGCCGCCGCAGTCCTGGTGACCTGGGCCCTGCTCGGGCGCCGGGACACGATCCCCGGGGTCGTCCGGGCCGCCCAGCCGGCGTTCCTCCTCTATGTGCTCGCCCTGGCCATCGTCGTCGCGGCCCTGTCGCAGGGCTTCCTGGGCGACTGGGTGGCACATCTGCTGCCGAGCGGCCGATCGTTCTGGGCACTCCTCGCTGTCGCCGCGCTGGCCACCCTCCTGGCCAACCTGCTCAACAACATCTCCGCGGCGCTCCTGCTGCTCCCGCTGCTCGCCCCCCTCGGGACACCGCTTGTCCTGGCCGGCCTCCTGGGGCTCAACATCGGCTCCGGGCTGACCTGGATCGGCTCCCTGGCCAACCTGCTGTGGCGCCGCCAGCTGGCCGAGCGTGGCCTGACACCGCACCGTCGTACGTTCCATGCCGTCGCGTGGGGCCTGACCCCCGTGGCGCTCGTCGCAGCCGTCGCGTGCCTGGCGCTGACGTCGTGAGGAACCGGAGTCGTTACGATCACCACATGGCCGCGAAAACCGAACGTGTGCACCACCACGAGCCCCCCGACCGCAACCTGGCGATGGAGCTGGTCCGGGTCACCGAAGCGGCCGCCATGGCCGCGGGCCGCTGGGTCGGCCGCGGTGACAAGAACGAGGCCGACGACGTCGCCGTCGAGGCCATGCGCGCCACCATCTCCACGGTCGGCATGAAGGGCACCGTCGTCATCGGCGAGGGCGAGAAGGACAACGCCCCCATGCTCTTCAACGGCGAGGAGGTCGGGGACGGCACCGGTCCCGAGGTCGACGTCGCCGTCGACCCGATCGACGGCACCACGCTGACCGCCAAGGGCATGAACAACGCCATCGCGGTCATCGCCGTCGCGCCGCGAGGCGCGATGTACGACCCGTCCGCGGTGTTCTACATGGAGAAGCTCGTCACCGGCCCCGAGGCCGCCGACGTCGTCGACATCCGGCTGCCCGCGGCCGTCAACGTCAAGCTCGTCGCCAAGGCCAAGCGTGGGCGACCGGAGGACGTCACCGTGGTCGTGCTCGACCGCCCGCGCCACGCGAGCCTGGTCGAGCAGATCCGCGAGACGGGCGCGCGGATCAAGTTCATCTCGGACGGCGACGTCGCCGGCGCCATCATGGCGGCCCGACCGGACACCGGCATCGACCTGATGCTCGGGATCGGCGGCACCCCCGAGGGCATCATCGCGGCCTGCGCGATGCGCGCCATCGGCGGCATCATCCAGGGCCGCCTGTGGCCGAGGGACGACGACGAGCGGCAGCGGGCGATCGACGCCGGACACGACCTCGACCCCGACCACTACCTCGCGACCGAGGACCTGGTGACCCAGGACGACTGCTTCTTCGCGGCCACCGGCATCACCGACGGCGAGCTGATGCGCGGCGTCCGCTACCGCGGTGGAGCAGCCACCACCCACTCGCTGGTGATGCGGTCGCGGAGCGGCACCATCCGGTCGATCACCTCCGAGCACCGGCTCGACAAGCTCAGCGCCTACGCGGCTGTCGACTACGCCCACTGACGCCCCGCAGGAGCCTGACCGACATGCCGGCACGTGCCGCCGATGCGACGCCCTCGGTCCCCGTCTCCGACGAGGACTACGCCCGGGTCCAGCCGGGGATCGACCTGTGCTTCCAGACCTTCGGCGACCCCAGCGGTGACCCGCTGCTGCTGGTGATGGGGCTCGGTGGCCCGATGACCTGGTGGAACCCCGACTTCTGCCGCGAGCTCGCGGAGCGTGGGTTCTTCGTGATCCGCTTCGACAACCGCGACACCGGCCGCTCGACCAAGGTCGGCGGTCGCGTGCGTCGGGGCTCCCTCGTCCGGTCGTTCGGGGGTCGCGGCGCCCCACCCCCCTACACCCTCGACGCGATGGCCGACGACGCGTTCGGCCTGCTCGACGCGCTCGACATCGCCTCCGCGCACATCGCCGGAGTCTCGATGGGCGGCATGATCGTCCAGACGATGGCGGTCCAGCACCCCGAGCGGGTCCGCTCGCTGACCAGCATCATGTCGACGGTCGGCAAACGGACGGTCGGCTGGCAGCATCCCAAGCTGCTGCCGCTGCTGATCGCTCCTCGTGGTCCGGGACGGGCGGCGTACGCCGAGACCTCGGCGCGGTTGTGGAAGCTGATCGGCTCACCGGGCTATCCCGAGCCGCACGACGCCGTGCTGGCCCGGGCCGAGGAGACCTGGGACCGGGGCTTCAGCGCCAACGGCGTCATGCGTCAGATGCTCGCGATCCTGGCCCAGCCCGATCGCACGCCACGCCTGCGGACCCTCACGATGCCGACCCTGGTCATCCACGGACTGGCCGACAAGATGGTGCACGTCTCCGGTGGACGGGCGACGGCCAACGCCGTGCCCGGCGCCGAGCTGCTGCTGGTGGACGGCATGGGACACGACCTCCCCCGAGCCCTCTATCCGAGCTTCGCCGACGCGATCCGGCGTACGGCCGACCGGGCATGACATCGGCCCGGCGCGAGGCGCCGGGCCGATGCGAGACGTGAGGGTCAGTCGCTGAGGCGAGCGCCGGTCTCGGTGTCGAAGACGTGCACGTTGGTCGGGTCGGTGGTGAGATAGATGGTGTCGCCCTTGTGCACCGAGTCGCGAGCGCTCACCCGGACGATGATATTGCCCGGAGTGCCCTCGACGTCGGTCGTGCCATAGACGAAGCCGTCCGCGCCGAGCTCTTCGACGACCGTCACCTTGACGGGCATGCCGCCCTGCTCCGCGGTCACCAGGCGCCACGCCTCGGGGCGCACGCCCACGGTGATGTTGCCCTGCATCTTCGCCGCCGCTGCGGCGTCAACGGGTGCCTCGTAGCTGCCCATCATGGCCTTGCCGTGGGCGGCGTGGGCCTCGATGAGATTCATCTGCGGCGACCCGATGAAGCCGGCGACGAACAGGTTGACCGGCTTGTCGTAGAGCTTCAGGGGGGTGTCGACCTGCTGGAGGATGCCCTCCTTCATCACGGCGACGCGATCGCCCATCGTCATCGCCTCGATCTGGTCGTGGGTGACATAGACGGTCGTGACTCCCAGGTCGGACTGGAGCTTGGCGATGTCGGTGCGGGTCTGCACGCGCATCTTGGCGTCCAGGTTGGACAGCGGCTCGTCCATGCAGAAGACCTGTGGGCTCCGAACGATCGCACGGCCCATGGCCACGCGCTGGCGCTGGCCACCGGACAGCGCCTTGGGCTTGCGGGCGAGGTACTCGGTGAGGCCCAGGATCTTGGCGGCCTCCTCGACGCGCCGCTGCCGCTCCTCCGCGGGCACCTTGGCCATCTTGAGGGCGAAGGCCATGTTGTCGGCCACCGTCATGTGCGGGTAGAGCGCGTAGTTCTGGAACACCATCGCGATGTCGCGGTCCTTGGGCGGGACGTGCGTGACCTCGCGGTCGCCGATGAAGATCTTGCCTTCGTTGACTTCCTCGAGCCCGGCGAGCATCCGCAGGGACGTGGACTTGCCACATCCCGACGGGCCGACCAGGACCATGAACTCCCCGTCCCCGATCTCGAGGTCGAGGCCCGGAACAGCGGGCGAATCCGCGCCCGGATACCAGCGCTGAGCCTTCTCAAAAGTTACTGAGGCCATGACAGGTGACTCCCTTCACCGGCAGGTACGTGCCGGACGATCCGTTGTGAAGTGACGCCTGTGACGATAGCCACTGCCGGGGGCCGCGTCGAGAGCGACGGTCGTCACGTCACCGCGCAGCGATCGGCGAGCGCACGGACCGCCCGTGCAGGACCGGCATGTGGAGCCGCTTGACGGTGCCCGGCCGGAGTTCTGGATCCATCAACGTGCGCACGGCGGTCGCGCCCAGGTCGGGGAAGGGGATGGTGATCGAGCTGACGCTCGGGCGCAGCCAGGTCGCCAGGCTCGAGCCGTCGAAGGACACGACCGAGACATCCTCGGGGATCCGCAGGCCGCGCTCGGTCAGGGCCTGGTAGGTGCCCATGGCGATGCGGTCGTTGAGGCAGATCAGGGAGGTCGGCCGCTCCCCCCGGTCGAGCCACGCCGAGACGGCGTCATAGGCCTGGAGCACGCCCCAGTCACTGTCGACGACGCCGGCGACCTCGTGACCCTGCTCGGCCAGCGCCGCCTGGATGCCCTGGAACCGCAGGGGCCCGGCGATGGCCTGGGGGTTGGGGTCGACACCGATGACGAACAGCCGGTCGGCCGCGCCCGCCTCGAGCAGCACCCGTGCGGCGGTCCGGCCCCCCTCGAGCTCGTCGGGAAGCACGGCCGGGGTGTCACGCTCGGGGTCGACGCAGTTGAGCAGGACCACGCGGTGGTCGTGCAGGCGCGCCGGGAGCGTGACGTGGGTGGCGACGAGCGTCGCATAGACGATGCCGTCCACCTGGCGGTCGAGCATCTCGTCGATCAGCTGGTCCTCGAGCATGGCGTCGCCCTCGGTCTCCCCGATCACCAGCAGGTGGTCGCAGTCGCGCGACGCGGCGCTCGCGCCGGTGAGCATCTGGCTGGAGAACTGGCCGCTCGCGACCGAGTCGGAGATCAACCCGATCGTCTTGGTCTTGGCGGTGCGCAGGCTACGGGCGCTGCGGTTGGGGCGGTAGGCGAGCTCGACCGCGGCGCGCCGTACGCGCTCGGCGGCGTCGGCCGAGATCCGCATCTCGGTGGTGCGGTTGTTGAGGATGTAGGAGGCCGTCGTCGCCGAGACTCCCGCACGGGAAGCCACGTCACTCAAGGTCACCTTGCGCCGACCGGGCATCGGCCCCTCCTCCCACTGGTCGCGCTGGACAGGCTGTCGCATCGTAGAACCTCGTATCCAAATCGTTGCTTGACACGATCGCCAGGCTCGGACAAGGATCATGCTGATTCGATTCAGCAGTTACCAAACTAACTACGCCTCGGATCAGCCAATGTCAATCGTGCCGGTACTACGCGAGGAGACAGTCACGATGCGAACCCCTGTGCGCGGACGCACAACTCTCATGGCCATGGCGGCCCTCACTGCCCTGACCCTTCCTTTGGCGGCCTGTGGTGGAGACTCCGGAAGCGGCGACTCCAACAGCAAGACCGTGACCATCTGGTCGAGCATCGACCAGCCGGTCCAGGACGGCCTGCTCAAGTCGCTCGAAGCCAAGATCAAGGCCGGCGGCGACGACATCACGGTGAAGTGGGAGAAGGTTGAGAACATCAACCAGCTCATCATCACCAAGATCCAGTCGGGCGACACCCCGGACATCGCGCTGGTCCCCCAGCCCGGTGTCGTGAAGCAGATGAACGACCTCGGGGCGATCAAGCCGATCGACGACGCGGTCGACATGGAGGCCCTCAAGGCCAGCATGATGCCCGGCACGCTCGAGTCCGGCACCATCGACGGCAAGCTCATGGGCATGCTGGTCAGCGCCAACGTCAAGGGCCTGATCTTCTATCCCAAGAAGGCCTGGGCCGACGCGGGCTATGACCCCGCGAGCGTCACGGACATCGCCTCACTGCAGGCGCTGACCGACCAGATGAAGTCCGACGGCAACACCCCCTGGTGCTTCGGCATCGAGTCCGACACCGCCACCGGTTGGCCGGTCACGGACTGGATCGAGACGCTGGTCATGAAGTCCGCCGGCGCGGACTTCTACAACCAGTGGGTCGCCCACGAGGTTCCGTTCGACTCCGACGAGGTCAAGGCCGCCGGCTCCACCATGGAGGGTCTCCTCTTCGGTGACGGCAACGTCCTCGGTGGCGTCCAGTCGGCCACCAGCACCAACTTCGGCGAGGCCGGCACCCCGATGTTCGATGCCGCCGGCCCGAAGTGCTGGATGCTCAACCAGGGCTCCTTCATCACCGGGTTCTTCCCTGACGACGTCAAGGCCGACCTTGACGCCAACGTCGGTGTCTTCGGCTTCCCGCCCGCCACTGCCGGCGGCGAGAACCCCGTCGAGGGTGGTGGCGACCTGCTCACCATGCTCAACGACAGCGACAACGTGAAGAAGGTCGTGAGCTACCTGTCGGAGACCGACATCGGCAACGACGCTGCTCCGGGCAGCTCGTTCTTCTCGCCGCACAAGGACTTCGACGTCAGCCTCTACCCGAACCAGGTCACCAAGGACGAGGCGACCTACGCCTACGGCTCCACGGCGTTCCTGTTCGACGGGTCGGACGCCATGCCGGCCGAGGTGGGCACGGGCTCCTTCTGGAAGGAGATGACCTCCTGGATCAGCGGTGAAGAGGACTTCAACACCGCGGTCGGGAACATCGAGGCCAACTGGCCGTAAGGCTTGGTCAGCCCACGCAGGGGCGGGGTTTCGGGCAGTCCCCGGGGCCCCGCCCCTGTGACATATTGACTGAATCGGAGTTCCTCACCTCAGGGAAGGATGCTCGTACATGCTGCTCAAGTTCGTCTATGCGCTTCTCACCGTGCTCGCCGGCATCGGTGCTGCGCTCGCCATCTTCTGGATCCTCAACAAGATCGCGGAGCTTCTCCCGGGCAAGTGGGAGGACAAGGTCAAGCCCTACCTCTTCGTGCTCCCTGCGATCTTTGCGATCGTCGTCTACCTGATCTATCCGTCGGTACTGACGATCATCAACAGCTTCAAGGACAACTTCTCCCGCGAGTGGGTCGGGTTCAAGAACTACTCGGACCTGCTGGCCACGCCGGACTTCCGCTCCACCCTGTTCAACACGCTGCTGTGGATCCTGCTCGTCCCCGCGGCGACAGTGATCCTGGGACTGATGGTCGCCGTGCTCGCTGACCGGCTCCAGCCGCGCGGTGAGAAGCTCGCCAAGACCGTCATCTTCCTGCCGATGGCGATCAGCATGATCGGTGCCGCGACGATCTGGCGGTTCGTCTACTACGCCGCGCCCGCAGGGGTCACCCAGACGGGTCTGCTCAACGCCATCAAGGGTGGCGACCCGGTGCAGTGGCTACAGACCCAGACGTGGCACTTCAACAGCATCCTGCTGATGGTCATCCTGGTGTGGCTGCAGGTCGGCTTCTCGATGGTGCTGCTCTCGGCCGCGGTCAAGGGAGTCCCCGTGGACACCCTCGAGGCGGCCCGGATCGACGGCGCCAACGAGCGGCAGATCTTCGCCCGCGTGGTGCTGCCGCAGATCAAGGGCACCGTCATCACGGTGTTCATCACCGTGACCATCACCGTGATGAAGATCTTCGACATCGTCTACGTCAACACCAACGGCAACTTCAACACCAACGTGCTCGGCAACGAGTTCTACAACCAGATCAGCACGTTCATCAACTACGGCAAGGCGTCGGCCATCGTGGTCATCTTGATGATCGCGGTGATCCCGATCATGTGGTACCAGGTGCGTCACTTCAAGGCCGAGGAGGCGAACGCATGACCGACACCGCGACCCCCGTCACGACGCCGCCCGCCACCGCGGCGAAGCGCAAGGCGACGGCGTTCGACGCCAACCCTGCCAAGGCAGGGTGGATCACCAAGGTCGTTCTGGCGGTGCTCTGCATCCTCTGGATGATCCCCATCCTCGGCACGTTCGTGACCTCGCTCCGCACGCTGGACGACGTCAAGAACTCCGGCTGGTGGCACGCCTTCACGCCCTCGGGCATCCGGGCGCTCACCATCGAGAACTACCAGAACGCCCTGTCCGGCAAGGGCATGGGCGAGGCCTTCATCAACAGCCTGGCCATCACCCTTCCGGCCACCTTCATCCCGATCCTGATCGCGGCCATCGCGGCCTATGCGTTCACGTTCATGGAGTTCTGGGGCCGGGACGTGCTGTTCCTGACGATCGTCAGCCTGCTGGTCGTGCCCAACTACGTCGCCTTCATCCCGATCAACAAGCTCTACGGCGACCTGGGCCTGAGCGGCACGTTCCCCGCGGTCTGGCTGGCCCACATCGGGTTCGGCATGTCGTTGGCGATCTACATCCTGCGCAACTACATGGCCACGTTGCCCAAGACCGTGATCGAGTCGGCCAAGATCGACGGGGCGAGCCACTTCCAGACGTTCTACAAGCTGGTCCTGCCCATGTCGGTCCCGGCCCTCGCGTCCTTCGCGATCTTCCAGTTCCTGTGGGTCTGGAACGACCTGCTGGTGGCGCTGGTCTTCTTGGGCCCCGGTGACAAGGAGCCGGTGACGGTCAACCTGACCCACTTCAAGACCCAGTTGGGCCAGGGCTGGGAGCTCACCACCGCCGGCGGCTTCCTCACCATGATCATCCCGATCATCGTGTTCCTGAGCCTGCAACGGTTCTTCGTCCGCGGCCTGACCGCGGGTGCCGTGAAGGGCTGACCCGACCGCAGAACCACCGACGACGCCTCGCGGCGCGGCGATCCGGAAACCACCGGGTGCCGCGCCGCAGGTGCGTCCACCCCGACGCGTAGCATCGCGACGGCGCTCCGCCTGCCCTCCGCCCCCTCTCCGCCATCGACCAGGAGAATCCCGTGCTCTTCCCAACGCCCCGCCCCGGGACCACCCGGACCACCGTGGAGCTGGAGCCCCGTAACGACGGACTCCCGTCGCTGCTGTGGACCGGTGCGGTCGTCGACGGCCACGACCCCTCCGGCCCGGCCCCACGGGTCGCCAAGGGGCCCGGGATCCCGCTCCTGGGCGAGCAGTCCCAGGGCCTGCTGACACGGCCGCACCTGCGCGGCTACCGCGTCAGCACCGGTGACGGACCCGGCGCCACCGGCGCCTCGTGGACGCCCCGCCTGACCGTCGACGAGCTCACCGAGAGCGACGACCGACTGGTCATCAGCTCCCGCGACGACGCCGCGGGTCTCGCCGTCACCGTCGAGCTCGAGTCGGTCCCCGGCGGCGCCCTGCGCGTCCGCGCGGCCGTCACCAACACCGGGGCCGGCCGCTACGTCGTCGACGGCCTCGAGGTCGCCCTTCCCGTGTCCGACCACCTCGTCGAGGCACTCGACTTCACCGGCCGCCACGAGCGCGAGCGGGTGCCCCAGCGACACCAGGTCACCGACGGGCTGTGGCTGCGCGAGGAGCGCGGCGGCCGCCCGGGGCTGGATGCGGCGACCCAGCTCATCCTGGGGACGCCGGGATTCTCCTTCACCCACGGCGAGGTCCTCGCGGTCCACGTGGCGTGGAGCGGCAACAGCGTGCTGCGGCTCGAGCGTGGCCCCGCGACCGGCACGACCCTCGGCGGCGGCGAGCTCCTGCTGCCCGGGGAGGTCAGCCTCGCGACCGGTGAGACCTACTCCAGTCCGTGGGTCATGTTCGCGGCGTCGCCCGAAGGCCTCGACGGGCTGGCCGCCATCTGGCACACCTTCCAGCGTGCCCTCGCAGCGCACCCGACCGAGCAGCCCGTGGTCCTCAACGTCTGGGAGGCCGTCTATTTCGACCACGACCTCGACCGGTTGCGCGAGATCGCCGACCGGGCCGCCCGGGTCGGCGTGGAGCGCTTCGTCCTCGACGACGGTTGGTTCCGCCACCGCCGTGACGACACCGCCGGCCTCGGCGACTGGTGGGTCGACGAGGGGGTCTGGCCCGATGGCCTCGGCCCGATCGTCGACCACGTCAACGGTCTCGGCATGGAGTTCGGGCTGTGGTTCGAGCCCGAGATGGTCAACCCCGACTCCGACCTCTACCGCGCCCACCCCGAGTGGATCCTCTCCTCGGGCGACCGGACCCCACTCCTGCACCGCCACCAGCTCGTCGTGGACCTGACCCGTCCCGAGGTGTTCGACTTCCTCTTCGAGCGCATCGACGCCGTCTTGTCGGCGTACGCGATCGGGTTCGTGAAGTGGGACCACAACCGCGAGCTGCTCGAGGCGGGCGGCGGCGCGAGGGCCGGAGCACCGGCGGCCCACGACCAGACCCTGGCGTTCTACCGCCTCCTCGAGCAGCTGCGAGCAGCCCACCCCACGGTGGCGTGGGAGTCGTGCGCCTCCGGCGGTGGCCGCATCGACCTCGGCGTGCTCGAGCGGGTCGAGCGGGTGTGGACCTCCGACATGACCGACGCGCTGTCCCGCCAGGCGATCCAGCGGTGGACCCAGCAGCTCGTGGCCCCCGAGTACACCGGGGCCCACGTCTCCTCCCCGGTGTCGCACTCGACGTGGCGCACGCTCTATCTCGACTTCCGCGCCGCCACCGCGATGTTCGGGGCCTTCGGCATCGAGTGGGACCTCACCCAGGCCACCGACGAGGACCTCGACCGCCTCGGCGAGTGGGTCGAGCGGTTCAAGCGGTTCCGGCCACTCCTCCACTCCGGCCGGATGATCCGGCCCGAGTCCTCCGACCCGGCCGTGCAGATCAACGGGATCGTCGCGCTGGACCGGAGCGAGGCCCTGGTGGCCCACGTACAGCTCGACGAGTCCGGCCACAACCGGGGCGTCTCGGTGCGGGTCCCCGGGCTCGACCCTGACGCCCGCTACCGACTGGCGTGGGAGGGACCCTGGGTCGCGTTCGAGACCAGCATGTCCCCGGCGCTGGCACCCGAGGGCCCGACCCAGGGACGCGAGGTGACCGGCTATGCGCTGGCCACCCAGGGCTTCTGGATGCCGCGCGGCCGCCCCGAGCTGGCTACGCTCGTGCACCTCACCAGGGTCGACCACTGACCCGCACGGGCTCGGTGGGGATCAGCGCGGCAGCTCGCGGCGCTTCTTGATCTCCTCCGGGCCCTTGCGGACCACCGAGACGCTGCCCATGAGGGCGACGCCCTTGAGCCGGACCAGCGGCGACTCGGCGCCCAGCTCGGCCTCGATCTTGTCGCGACCCTGGCTGAAGTCCCCCATGATGCCGACCCCGTCCACCTGGACACGCGTCTGCGCATCGACGATGACCTCGACGCTCGCCATGACCGCGTTGGCGTTGATGGTGACCTCTTGGGTGGCGAAACTCGCCTCGCGCAGGTCGAGCGTGACGCTCCCCAAGATCGCGAAGGCCGTGTGGTGCTCCGGCACCAGCCACGGTCCCCGGCGGGTGCACTCCCCCAGCATCGCGAGGGAGCTGTCATAGCTCGTGGAGGCCGGCAGCGCCTCGCGCCGTACGACGGGAGAACGGGTCGCCGGAACGCTGTGGGCGGGGTGGCTGGGCAGGTCCACGGTGATCGGGACCAGGTCGGCATAGGTCTTGGCGGCGTAGGTCCGCTCGAGCCGCTCGTCGAGCTCGTCGAGCTCGA
>Ga0209023_10004360_pt1 | contig 16158 bp, 9 predicted proteins | sample LakOneMetagenome_FD_187468 | JGI IMG/M metagenome (GOLD analysis project Ga0209023, IMG submission 187468) | Freshwater and sediment microbial communities from Lake Erie, Canada (SPAdes) (version 2) | ecosystem: Environmental > Aquatic > Freshwater > Lentic | place: Lake Erie, Canada | collected... | reverse complement strand
GTCGTGGCGTCGGAAGTGAAGGCGCTGGCCGAGCAGACGGCGAAGGCCACCGGCGAGATCGGCCAGCAGATCTCGGGCATTCAGTCCGCGACCCAGGAATCGGTCGATGCTATCCGGGAAATCAGCGGCACCATCGAACGGCTGTCGGAAATTTCCTCGACCATTGCAGCAGCGGTGGAGGAGCAGGGCGCCGCGACGCAGGAAATCTCCCGCAACGTGCAGCAGGCCGCGCAAGGCACACAGCAGGTGTCGTCGAACATCGCCGACGTGCAACGCGGCGCCACCGAGACCGGTTCGGCATCCTCGCTGGTGCTGTCGGCAGCCCAGTCGCTGTCGGGTGACTCTAACCGCCTCAAGCTCGAGGTCGGCAAGTTCCTCAATTCGGTGCGGGCGGCCTGACGGCTATCACCATCGACCGACGGATATCGACAGGCCCGGCCGCGTAACCCGATCGGGCTTTTTGGTCGCATGGGGCCAGCCGGGCGCAGGCTCATGCACCGGATTCAGTGCGTCGCCGTAATGTCTGATTGCGTGCAGCAGGGTGGCTAAACTCAAGGGTGAACATCGCTATCGGAATTCGGCAAATTCCCGACCGGTTCGGGAACTCTGAACGGCCGTGCGACGTCATGACAGTTGCATCCGCTCCCGTTGCCGGGTTTGCATTGACCAATATCATTGTGTCGACGCACCAAATGAATGCCAATGCCTGTGACGTGGTCCGCGAGCTTTCGCAGATGGCTTGGGCGTTCGGACAGAAGCCGCCAGTTCCGCGATCGCCGCATCCTGCGATCTCCAAGACGGAGCGATATAGCAGCGCAGCGCAGCTCAACTCACCGAACGAATCCACTGAGGTTTTCCCGACACTGGGATCCTCGATATCGAAACCCTGTCGATGACGCCGAGCGATCCTGTTGGAGCCGCCGTCGATGTCGGCGACGTCCTTCCAGGTAGCCTGCACGTGTCTTTACTAAGTCAGCTCGTGAGTTCGGATGTTCTGACGATCAGCCGGTCGCAGGATTTCGATCATTTCCGCGGCATCGAGCGGCTGGGCGAAGCCAACAGCATCCCGACCGATTGCAGGGGCTTTGCCTCGGCGTTTGCGGCGGTGACGCTGAAGTCGTGCTCGGTCTATCTGCAGCAGACATTCCCGCGCATTCTCCAGACCAGATATTCGACGACCGGCGCGATGGTCGGCATTGTCATGAGCGACTGTGGAACGGTGACCCTCAACGGCATGGAGAGCCGCGCTGCCGACATCCTGCTGGTGAAGGGCAAAGCCGATTGCGAACTGGTGGAGCCTCGCGCCAACCTGGTCGCGTTGGTGAATTTCGTTTCGGTGGACGACCGAGGCTGGCCGGGCGAGCGCGACCGGGCTCAATTCGTCACGACCGAGCCGGCCAGGTACGAAGCGCTCAAAGCCGTCATTCGCGAAGTCCTGCTGCTGGCTTCGAACGCGCCGGACGTGTTCCTGCAGCCCGGCATGAGCGGGAATATCGAGGAATCGATCGTGCAGGCGGTCGATCAAGCGATGCAGGCGGCGCCGCAGCCGTTCGACGGCAAGCAGCCGAACCTGGCCGGCTATCTGGCGCTGGTGCGCAAGTTCGATGAGTTCCTGGCGGCCAATGGCGGCAGAACGTTGTACAGCGCGGACATGGCGAAACAACTCGGGGTCCCGGTGCGGACGTTGCATAACGCCGTGGTTGCCATTCGCGGCATGAGCATGCACCGCTACACGCGGCTGAGGCGTCTGTGGAACGTCCGCCGGCAACTGCTGCAGGGATGCACGAGGGAATCGATCCGGGCGGTCGCGCTGGTCAACGGCTTCTGGCACCTCGGTGAGTTCATTTCGCTGTACCGCGAGCTGTTCGGCGAAACCCCGCAGCAGACCATTGCGTCGGGCCCGCACCAGAGCGGCGGATAGCGCCGGGACCGACGCAAGAAAGTTCCGGACGCCAGAGCGGAACCGCGTAGTTTTACGGGCCCGTGCTCTGTTCACTTAGATGGCCATTAACCATCTGAATGCGAGTGTCGCAAACATCAGTGCTGCTCTGTGGCGTCGCCGCAGGAGTCCGTCGTTCGCAGCGAACGGCTCGTCCAGTTATCTGGCCCGGCACGATTGAGCCGCAATCCCGCAACCGCGGGAAGGCAGGCGGTATCGCAGCAACCTCAGATCATCTGACTCTTTTTCGGGAATTGACCCATGTCGCGCATATCTCGTCTCGTTCTGAATTTGTCGATCGGTGCCAAGCTCGGCATCACTTCGGCTCTCGGCATTCTGCTCGTCGCCGCGATGCTGTTCTTTCAGATGCACGGCAATGCGGAAATTCGCGACGCGGACGCCAGAAAGTCGGCGCAGCAGACCATCGCGAGGGATGCGGTTAATGCCAAGGCGTCGGTTCGCGGCATGCAGACCGGCGTGCGTGATCTGCGCCTCGCCAATAGTGCGGCGGACTTACAGAAGTCCAACGACTATCTGGCAGCGCAGTTGAAATCGGTGCACCATTTCGCTGACGAGATGCTGCAACTGTCGCGCTCGGTCGAGAACCGCGCGCGTATCGAAAAGCTCAAGGTGAGGGCAACAGACTATGCGAAGGGGGCCGGCCAGATCGAGGCGGTTCGAGGCGAGGCGATCGCGGCGGCCGGTGGCGCCGACGCTGCCGCACGGATCGCAAAGTTGAACGAAGAATCGACCCGCATCGCTCGGGAAGTGACGTTGCCGATCGCGAGTGAACTCGACGCACTCACCAACCAGATCGCTGATTTCGCCAAGACAGGCGTCGAAGAGCAAGCGGCCGAGGCTGCCCGGGACATGGCTTCGGCCGAGCGAAACGCCATGACGGTTGGTCTGTGCACGATGCTGTTGCTGATCGGCACCGCCGTGTTCTCCTTCCTGACGATTGCACGTCCGATGCGCGCATTGAGCGTGTCGATGGAGGAGCTTGCCGGCGGCAATTTCGCGGTGGTGCTGCCCGGCATTGGCCGCAAGGATGAACTCGGCGCGGTCGCCGGCGCGGTCGAGAAGTTCAAGGTCGTCTCGGAGCAAAAAGCCCGCGACGAGGCCGAGGCCAGGATCCAGCAGGATCAGATCGCGGCCCGGCAGCGCAAGGCCGAGATGGTCAAGCTCGCTGACTCCTTCGAGGCGGCCGTCGGCGAGATCATCGAGACCGTGTCGTCGGCCTCGACCGAACTCGAGGCCTCCGCCGGCACGCTGACCGCGACCGCGGAGCGTTCGCAGGAGTTGACCACGATGGTGGCGGCGGCCTCCGAGGAAGCTTCCACCAACGTGCAGTCGGTGGCGTCCGCGACCGAGGAACTGTCGTCGTCGGTCAACGAGATCAGCCGCCAGGTGCAGGAATCGGCGCGTATGGCGAGCGAGGCCGTCGGGCAGGCGCGCGCCACCAACGATCGCGTCAGCGAGCTGTCCAAGGCCGCGTCCCGCATCGGCGACGTCGTCGAACTGATCAACACCATCGCCGGCCAGACCAACCTGCTGGCGCTCAACGCCACCATCGAGGCGGCCCGCGCCGGCGAAGCCGGCCGTGGTTTTGCGGTCGTGGCGTCGGAAGTGAAGGCGCTGGCCGAGCAGACCGCCAAGGCCACCGGCGATATCAGCCAGCAGATCGCCGGCATCCAGGGCGCGACCGGGGAGTCGGTCACCGCCATCAGGGAGATCAGCAGCACGATCGAAAAGCTGTCGGAGATCTCCTCGACCATTGCGGCGGCCGTCGAGGAGCAGGGCGCGGCGACGCAGGAAATCTCCCGCAACGTGCAGCAGGCGGCCCAGGGCACCCAGCAGGTTTCCTCCAACATCACCGACGTGCAGCGCGGCGCCTCGGAGACCGGTTCGGCTTCCTCGCAGGTGTTGTCGGCCGCCCAGATGCTGTCCGGCGACTCAAACCGCCTCAAGATCGAGGTGGGCAAGTTCCTCAATACGGTGCGGGCCGCCTGACCAGGCCGCGACAGCAGGCCATGACAGAATGAGACCCGGCTCCCCAGGGGCCGGGTCTTTTTGCGTTGTTCGGCCGGCCCGCCCGGTGAGCTATGCCAGGGAAGTGAAGGGCGTCTGCGCCGCCGGCCCTTGGCCTGCCGGCCCCGTTTCGGCTAAATCAGACCGAGCGAATTGGCCATTGCAACGCCGATTCCAGTGCTGCGGCAGGCTCCGGGAATACTTCCTCTATGATCGCACTGGTACGTATTGCGCTGAGCCGGCCCTATACCTTCGTCGTGCTGGCGCTGCTGCTGTTGATCATCGGCCCGCTGGCGGCGCTGCGCACCCCCACCGACATCTTTCCGGAGATCCGCATCCCCGTGATCGGGGTGGTCTGGGGCTACACCGGCCTGCCGCCGGACCAGATGGCGGGCCGCATCATCACGCCGTTCCAGCGCGCGCTGACCACGACCGTCAACGACATCGAGCATATCGTCGCCAACTCCTATAACGGCGTCGGCATCGTCAAGATATTCTTCCAGCCCAATGTCGATATCCGCACCGCCAACGCCCAGGTGACGGCGATCTCGCAAACGATGATCAAGCAGATGCCGCCCGGCGCGACGCCGCCCCTGATCCTGAACTACAGCGCCTCCACCGTGCCGATCATCCAGGTGGCGCTGTCGGGCGAGGGCCTGACCGAGCAGAATCTCGCCGACATCGGCATCAACCAGTTGCGCACGCCGCTGGTCACCGTGCCCGGCGCGGCGATCCCCTATCCGTTCGGCGGCAAGCAGCGTCAGGTCACGATCGACCTCAATTCGACCGCGCTGCAGGCCCGCGGACTGTCCGGGCAGGACGTCGCCAATGCGCTGGCCGCGCAGAACCTGATCACGCCGGTCGGTACCCAGAAGATCGGCCAGTTCGAATACAACATCCAGCTCAACAACTCGCCGCTGAGGATGGAAGACCTCGCCGGCCTGCCGATCAAGGCCATCAACGGCGCCATGGTCTATGTCGGCGACGTCGCCACCGTACGCGACGGCAACCCGCCGCAGACCAACATCGTGCATGTCGACGGCACCCGCTCGGTGCTGATGATGGTGCTGAAAGCCGGCGCGACTTCGACGCTCGATATCATCTCCGGCATCAAGCAGAAGGTGATCGACGTCAAGGATCAGTTGCCCGACGCGCTGAAGATCGGCTTCATCGGCGACCAGTCGGTGTTCGTCCGCGGCGCGATCGAAGGCGTCGCCACCGAAGGCGTGATCGCGGCGCTATTGACCAGCGTCATGATCCTGCTGTTCCTCGGAAGCTGGCGCTCCACCGTCATCATTGCGGTTTCGATTCCGCTGTCGGTGCTCGGCGCCATCATCATGCTGTCGGCGATCGGCGAGACGCTCAACATCATGACGCTCGGCGGCCTTGCGCTCGCGGTCGGCATCCTGGTCGACGACGCCACCGTGACCATCGAAAACATCAACTACCATCTGGAGCAGGGCAAGCCGGTCGAGCGATCGATTCTCGACGGCGCCAACCAGATCGTGACGCCGGCTTTCGTCTCGCTGCTGTGTATCTGCATCGTGTTCGTGCCGATGTTCTTCCTGTCAGGCGTGGCGCGCTTCCTGTTCGTGCCGATGGCCGAAGCCGTGATGTTCGCGATGATCTGGTCGTTCATCCTGTCGCGCACGCTGGTGCCGACGATGGCGAAGTATTTGCTGCAGCCGCACGTCGATCACGAAGGCGCGCCGCCGCCGACCCGCAATCCGCTGGTGCGTTTCCAGCGCGCGTTCGAGGCCCGGTTCGAACGCATCCGGGGCGTCTATCACGACCTGCTGTCGATGGCGCTGGGACGGCGGCCGCTGTTCGTCACCGGCTTCCTTGCCGTGGTCGCGCTGTCGTTCCTGCTGGTGCCGTTTCTGGGGCGCAACTTCTTTCCCGCCGTCGATGCCGGCAACATCCTGATGCATGTCCGCACGCAAGTGGGCACCCGCGTCGAGGAGACCGCCAACCAGCTCGCCGACGTCCAGAAGGCGATCCGCAAGATCATCCCGCCCTCCGAGATCGATACGCTGGCCGACAACATCGGCATGCCGATTTCCGGCATCAACATGACCTACAACAACACCGGCGTGATCGGCCCGCAGGATGCCGACGTCCAGGTCAAGCTCCGGGAAGGCCACAAGCCGACGGCGGATTACGTCCAGGCGTTGCGCGAGCAGATGCCGCGGCTGTTTCCGGGCATGAGCTTCTCGTTCCTGCCGGCCGACATCGTCAGCCAGATCCTGAACTTCGGCGCGCCGGCGCCGATCGACCTGCAGATCCGCGGCGCCAACGTCGAGGCCAACTTCGCCTATGCCAACAAGCTGCTGAACCGCATCCGCCGGATTCCTGGGATCGCCGATGCGCGGATCCAGCAATCGCCGAACAACCCGACCTTCAACATCGACGTCGATCGCACCCGCGCGCAATATGTCGGGCTCACGGAGCGCGACGTCACCAACAGCCTGGTCGTCAATCTCGCCGGCAGCGCGCAGGTCGCGCCGACTTATTATCTGAATCCGGACAACGGCGTGTCCTATTCGATCGTGATGCAGACGCCGCAATACCAGATCGACTCGCTGAGCGCGTTGCAGGCGCTGCCAATCACGGCGCCCGGCAATCCGCAATCGCCGATCCTCGGCGGCATAGCCGAGATCAAGCGCTCGACCTCGAGCGCGGTGGTGTCGCAATATGACATCCAGTCGCTGGTGCAGATCTACGCCACGCCGCAGGGACGCGACCTCGGCGCAGTTGCCGCCGACGTGCGCGCGATCATGGCCGATACCGCCAAGGAGGTGCCGAAGGGCTCTTCGGTGGTGCTGCTCGGCCAGGTGCAGACCATGAACAGCGCATTCTCTGGCCTGCTGTTCGGGCTGCTCGCCGCCGTCGTCTTGATCTACTTCCTGATCGTGGTGAACTTCCAGTCGTGGTCCGATCCGTTCGTGATCATTACCGCGCTGCCGGCGGCGCTCGCCGGAATCGTCTGGATGCTGTTCACGACCCAGACCACGCTGTCGGTGCCGGCTCTGACCGGCGCTATCATGTGCATGGGCGTTGCCACCGCCAACAGCGTGCTGGTGATCAGCTTTGCCCGCGAGCGTTATGAAGAACTCGGCGATCCCGTCGCGGCGGCGCTGGAGGCCGGTTTCGTCCGCTTCCGCCCGGTGCTGATGACCGCGCTCGCGATGATCATCGGCATGGCGCCGATGGCGCTGGGGCTCGGCGAGGGCGGCGAGCAGAACGCGCCGCTCGGACGCGCCGTGATAGGCGGGTTGATCTTCGCGACGATCGCGACCCTGATGTTTGTTCCCGTGGTATTTAGTATGGTACACAAGAAGCAAGGCGCCAAAGACGCCGTCCCATCGGAGAAACCGCATGCCGCCCACTGAACAACGCCCGCCGGTGTCGCGCCGGAAGCTGGGCATCTTCGGCGTGGTGGCGCTGATCGGGGCCGGGCTGATCGTCGCCACCGGTATTCGGGCGCGCGAGGATTCGAGTTCCAGGCTGAAGGAATGGACCGATGATCAGGCGGTTCCGTCGGTTGCCGTGGCGCCGCCGAGCGGCCGGGCGCTCAATCCCACCATCGACCTGCCGGGCCGGCTGGAAGCCTATTCGCGCGCGCCGATCCTGGCCCGCGTCTCCGGCTACCTGAAAAGCTGGAGCGCCGATATCGGCGCCCGGGTCAAGGCCGGGCAGGTGATCGCCGAGATCGAGGCGCCGGACCTCGACCAGCAATTGCTGCAGGCGCGCGCCGATCTGGTCAGCCAGCAGTCGAGCGCGGCGCTGTCGGAGGCAACGCTGAACCGCCGCAAGACGCTGGTGGCGTCGAACTTCGTCTCGGCGCAGGAAATCGACGAGCGCACCGCCGATCTCAACAACAAGAAGGCCGCGGTGAAATCCGGCGAGGCCAATGTCGAGCGGCTGGAAGCGCTGGCTGCTTACAAGAAGATCACGGTCCCGTTTGACGGCGTCGTCACCGCGCGCGATACCGACGTCGGCGCGCTGATCAATGCCGGCGGCGGCGCCGGGCCGGCGATGTTCGTGGTGTCTGACATCACCAAGCTGCGCGTCTACGTCAACGTGCCGCAGAACTACGTGCCGGCGATCAGGATCGGCGCCAAGGCCGCGCTGACGATGCCGGAATATCCGAACCGGACATTCCCGGCCACCGTCGAGGCTTCCTCGCAATCGGTCGACGTGTCCTCCGGCACCACGCGGATGCAGCTGGCGCTGGACAACACCAAGGGCGAGCTGATGCCGGGCGGCTACGCCAATGTGCGCCTCAACCTGCAGCGCGAGGCTATCCCGCTGCACATTCCCTCCAGCGCGCTGATCTTCAACAAGGACGGCTTGCGGGTCGCCACCGTCGGTCCCGACGACAAGGTGCTGTTCAAAACCGTGACGATCGCGCGCGATCTCGGCAAGGAGATCGAGCTGGCCTCGGGCGTCAACGCCGACGACCGCATCATCACCGCACCACCCGATGGCCTCGCCGACGGCGACCCGGTCCGCGTGGTCGGCAGCGGCGCCAAGGGCAAGCCGACCGCGTCGGAAAAACAGGATGTGAAGGGGTAGGGGCGCGGCTCGCCTTCTCTTTCGTCATGCCCGGGCTTGACGGTGAGGGGCGTGTCGCAGGTGGACTACCCCACCCGCCACTCCAGCACGCCATCCTCTGCCGTCACGACATTGCCCAGCGTGCCGACCGGCGTGCGGTCCATGTTCATCAGCTGCGCCAGCGTCGCGGCATCGTTGGCGGGGACCCGTGCCAGCGCACGCGCATCTGCCTCGGTGCGCATCATCACCACGCCGTGCTCGACTTCGCCCTTGCCCTTGAAGATCACGGTAAAGCTCTCGACCTTGCCCTTGCCGCTGGCCTCGGTGACGAATTCCGGCACCGCGCCCTTGGCGCGGTCGGCCTCGGCCTGCACGCTGGTGTCCTGCGATAGTGCTTGCTTGGGCGCTTCGCGCGACAGCACCACGCCGTGATGCTTGGTGACGAAGCCGCCCTGGCCGTACAGCAGGCCGAGCTTGCCGCGCTCGCGCAAGCTTCGCACCATCGCGCAGGCGGCATGCGTCATGTAGGTATTGAGCGGGGCGCCGAAGAAGGTCAGCCCGCCGGTGACGGTTGGCTTTACGTCGGGGCCGAGGCCCAGCGTCCGCCGCGCCATCTTCGGCACGCAGGGGAAGCAGCTATAGAGCTCGATGGCGTCGAACTTCCGGCCGTCGCCTTCGACCAGATCCATTACCGCCTTCAGCACGGCGTTCTGCGGATGGCTCTCGTAGAACTGATCGCGCACCAGGTAATCGCGCGGCTCTTCCGCGGAGGCGCCGCCCCAGACATAGATCAGTTTGTTCTCGGGCACGCCGGCGGCGCGGGCCTTGGCTAGCGACGTCAGCAGCACCGCGCCGCCCATGTTGACGGTCGGATTGGCGACCATCAGCTTGGTGTAGGGCCAGGCGATCAGGCGGTTGTCGGCGGTCGCCGTCGTGATCTCGCTCGGCGCCAGCGCCTTCTTCATCCACGAGTTCGGGTTCTCCGACGCCACTTTCGAAAAGGCCGACCAGAGCTGCCCGGATTCCGCCAGTGCCTCGCGCGGGGTCTGGCCCCAATGCGCTGACGTGGCGGATTCATAGAGCGGATAGACCGTGATCGGGCGGAACACGCCGAGCTTGACCGCCATCGGCTTCTGGAACGCCGCGCCGCGCTTCGGCTCTTCGACGTCGGTGGCGAACGGCGTCCACGGCAGCGTGATGCCGCCACGCTCGGCCTTGGTCGCCGTCGACTGTGCTTCCGCGCCGCAAACCGCAGCCACGCTGCATTCGCCACGCGCGATCCGCTTGGCGGCTTCATGGATATAGCGGATCGGGCTCTCGCCGCCGACCGGGCCGTAATAGCAATGCGCCGGGCTAGCGCCGAGCCGCTCGGCCAACAGCTTTTCCGGATCGCGATAGCGCCAGCTCAGGAAGTTGACGACGTCGAGCGAGCCGAGTTCGGACAGGAACTTGCCGCCGCTGTCCTGCTCGGCGCGCCGCACCGCCTGTTCGAGCAGCGTCAACGGCTCCAGGCCGGCAGCGATATCGGCAGGCCGGTCGACGATTTCACCGACGCCGACGATGACGGGAATGCGGTCTTCGGAGGTGTTTGTCATATTTTCTTGCTTTGCTTTCAGCTTAGTTAGTTCCTGTCATTCCGGGGCGATGCGCAGCATCGAACCCGGAAGGTCGACCTTCCGGGTCTGGTCCTTCGGACCATCCCGGAATGACGGCGGAAAACGCCGTCACTCCTCCATCAACGCATTCATATGCTCGACCGCCTCGATGAAGTCTTCCTTGAATTCCTGCACCACGGCGCCCGCCGACTTCACGCTGTCGATCAGGCCGACGCCCTGGCCGACGAAGTAGCTGACGAGGTCGCGCGCCTGCTTGTTGCCGGCGGCGGCGGCGCGGTCGATCGAGTTGAAGGCGTCGCGGCTGATGATGCTTTGCAGCGGCATCGGCAATGCGCCGGGGCTGTCAGGGCCGCGGTCCCAGGCATCGGTCCAGACCGAGCGGAGCTGCCGCGCCGGCTTGCCGGTGCGACCTTTGGAGCGGATGGCGTCGCGCGAAGATGCGGCGATCATCTTCTCGCGGAAAATTTCCGTGGTCTCGGATTCCACGGTCGCCAGCCACACCGAGCCGGTCCAGGCGCCGGCGGCGCCCATCGCCATGCAGGCCGCCATCTGCCGTCCGGTCATGATGCCGCCGGCCGCCAGCACCGGCACGTCGCGGATCGGCTTGATCGCCTTGATCACTTCCGGCACCAGCACCATGGTCGAGACCTCGCCGCAATGGCCGCCGGCCTCGGTGCCCTGCACCACCAGGATATCGACGCCGGCCGCGACCTGGCGCAACGCGTGTTCCTTGGCGCCGACCAGCGCCGCGACCGGAACATTGTGCTTGCGGCCCTTGTCGATCATCGCCTTCGGCGGCACGCCGAGCGCATTGGCGATCAGCCTGATCGGATGCTGGAACGACACATCGAGCAGCTCCAGCGCGCGCTGCGCGTCGAACGGCTGCGGCTGGTTGTCGGCGACATTGGTCGTCGTCAGTTCGATGCCATATTTTTTCAAAAGCCCGCGGGTGAAGTCGCGATGCTCGGGCGAGATCCGCGCTTCCAGTTTCTTCCAGGTGACGTCCTTTTCGCCCGCGGTCGAAATGTTTTCGGGGATCAGCACGTCGAGCCCGTAGGGCTTGCCGTCGCAGTGATCGTCGATCCACTTCAGTTCCTGTTCGAGGCTGTCGGGCGAGTGCGCGGTCGCGCCGAGCACGCCAAAGCCGCCGGCGCGGCTGACGGCAGCGACCACGTCGCGGCAATGGCTGAAGGCCAATAGCGGGAACTCGATTCCCAGCATGTCGCAGATCGGCGATTTCACGGCGGTATCACTCCCGGTGGCACCTTGGACAACCGCTCATTCTGGTTTGACAGGCGGTGTTGGCCGGACGCTAGCGCATCGGGGCCGGGAAAGCCAAGCGGGTTTGCGGGCAGGTGGTTCTACGCATTCCACGCCGCAAAATATGCAAACCAGACGGGGCGATTTGTCTCTTGCGCTTTCACGCTACGAATAGAATGCTGGCGGTCAAATCGAAAAAGAATCCAGGGAGCCCTGTTCATGTCCGCCCAGCCCTCCGTCGCCGGCAAATCCTCCGCCTCCTGCGATGTCGTCGTGGTCGGCGCGGGCTTCGCCGGCATGTACATGCTGCATCGGCTGCGCCAGCAGGGCATGACGGCGCGGGTCTACGAGCAGGGCGATGGCGTCGGCGGCACCTGGTACTGGAACCGTTATCCCGGCGCGCGCTGCGACGTCGAGAGCATGCAATATTCCTATTCGTTCTCGGACGAATTGCAGCAGGAATGGGACTGGAGCGAGCGCTATGCGCCGCAGCCCGAGATCCTGAAATATGCCAACCACGTCGCCGACCGCTTCAACCTGCGTACGGATATCCAGTTCAAAACCCGGGTCGAGCGCGCCGTGTTCGATGAGGTGGAAAATGTTTGGGTGGTGACGACCTCCGACGGCAATACGGTCGCGGCGAAATTCTTCGTGCTCGCCACCGGCTGCCTGTCGAATGCGAAGATGCCCGACATCAAGGGGCTCGATCGCTTCAAGGGCAAGGTCTATCACACCGGCCACTGGCCGCATGAAGAGGTCGACTTCACCGGCCTGCGCGTCGGCGTGATCGGCACCGGATCGTCGGCGATCCAGTCGGTGCCGATCATTGCCGAACAGGCGAGCCAACTCACGGTGTTTCAACGCACTGCGAATTTTTCGATTCCGGCGCGCAATGCGACGCTGAGCGAAGCGGAGCGGCAATCGTTCCGTTCGCGCTATCCGGAGATCCGGCAGTTCGCGCGCGAAGTGGCCCGCAACGGCATCTACACCGAGGTGCCCGAGCGCGGCGCGCTCGAGGACGGCGACAACGAGCGCCGCTCGAAATACCAGGCGCGCTGGGACCGCGGCGGGCTGACTTTCATGTCGGTCTACAACAACCTCGCTCTGGAGCAGGCGGCCAACGACACCGCGGCCGATTTCGTCCGCGAAAAGATTGCCGAGATCGTCAGGGATCCCGAGACTGCAAAACTGCTGCAGCCGAACAATCATCCGATCGGCTCCAAGCGCATCTGCATCGACACCGATTATTTCGCGACCTTCAACCGTCCGAACGTGGCGCTGGTCGACATCAAGTCGAACCCGATCGAGGAAATCACCGAACACGCCGTGCGCACCGGGGCCAAGGAGTACGAAGTCGATGCGCTGGTGCTCGCCACCGGCTTTGATGCCATGACCGGATCGGTCGCCAAGATCGACATTCACGGTCGCGACGGCCAGACGCTGAACGACAAATGGTCCGCCGGTCCGCGCACTTATCTCGGCCTGATGAGCGCGGGCTTTCCCAATCTCTTTGTCATCACCGGTCCCGGCAGCCCGTCGGTGCTGTCGAACATGATCGTGTCGATCGAGCAGCATGTCGACTGGATCGCGGATTGCCTCGCCTACATGCGCGACCGTGGCCTCGATACCATGGAAGCGGCCGTCGACGCCGAGGACAAATGGGTCGCCCATGTCAACGAGGTCGCCCACGGCACGCTCTATCCGCAGGCCAATTCCTGGTACATGGGCGCTAACGTCCCCGGCAAGCCGCGGATCTTCATGCCCTACATCGGCGGCGTCGGGCCGTACCGGCAGATCTGCAACGAGGTCGCGGCGAAGGGGTACGAGGGATTCGTGATGGCCGGGGCGGAACAGGAGAGGCGGGTCGCGTCGTAACCGCGTCATTGCGAGCCGCGAAAGCAACGACGATAACTAATCCCGCAACATCTCGCCGATTTCAGCCACGCCTTGCGTCACCAGCCGTGCGAGCTGGTCGACGTTGAGCAGGTCGAAACGCTCCGACATCGTCACCAGCGCGAGCGCAGAGTGCGCGTCCGCGGAGCCTGTGCGAATGGGCGCGGCGACAGCCGAGATATCCGCTTCAAGTTCGCCGTGCGAGACGTAGAAGCCGTCGCGCCTGATCTCTGAAAGCTTGCGACGAAACGACGACCAGTCATGGCCGAGGCCCGCAGCCTCGATCTCGGCGGCGCGCGCGTCATGCAGTTTGCGCAGCCATGAGGCGGATTGATCGGCAAGGATGACCTTTGGCGCCGCGCCGTAGAACATCGGGCGCGGGCGGCCGCGGCCATAGGCGAGCACCAGCGGTTCGGCGCCGGACTCGCGATGGGTGTCGAGGATCTGATCGCCCAGCAGCGAGGACAGCACGCAGGCGCAGCCGGTGCGGCGGACCAGATCGACCATGACGGGCACGGCGACCCGCAGCAGCGGGTCGGACTGCCGGATGGTGTGGTCGAGCGCAATGATTTTTGGACCGAGGCTGTAGTGCCCGCCCGACAACCGCACCAGGAGGCCCGCGCTGACGAGTTCGCGGATATAGCGATAGCCGGTCGGCACCGACAGCCGCCGCTCTTCGCAGATCCGTTCGGCAGTCCAGGATGGCGCCTCCACCGTGAACAGGTCGAGGATCGCCAGCGCCCGGCCGATGGTTGGCCTGGCGTCGTCGAGGGGCGAATCCGGCAATTCCTGGGTCATGTCAGTAATTTTGCAGGAAATGAGAAATATATCCACGAAAATCATTGACCTAGATCAAAATTGTCAGATAATTATCAAATATTGATAATTAAAGGAATGTGGATGCAATCCGCGACCCCTGAGGTGGACGTCTGCATTGTCGGCTACGGCCCGGTCGGCGCCACGCTGGCGAACCTGCTCGCCGATGCCGGTCTTACCGTGCTCGTGCTGGAGCGGGATGCCGAGATTTACCGGCTGCCGCGCGCGGTGCACTTCGACGACGAAGTGATGCGGGTGTTGCAGACCATGGGGCTCGCGGACCGCGTGTTGCCGCATACCCATGTTTCGCCGGGCATGCATTTCGTGGACGTGAACCGCCGGCTGATCCTCGACTGGTCGCGTCCGATGGACGTCAGCCCGCTCGGCTGGAATGTCAGTTACCGCTTTCACCAGCCCGACCTCGAACGCATCGGGGGGGGGGGGGGGAGCCGCAAGCCGCAGATCGACGTGCGGCTTCGCTCCGAGGCGTTCGCGATCGAACAGCAGGAAGATGCTGTCAATATCCGCTTTGAAGACCTGACCTGCGGCGCGCTGCACCATGCCCGCGCGCGTTTCGTCGTCGGCTGCGACGGCGCGCGCTCGCTGGTGCGGCGCGTGATCGGATCGTCACTCGACGATCTCGGCTTTCACGAACGCTGGCTGGTCGTCGATGCGTTGCTGAAGCGCGACCGGCCCGATCTCGGCGATCACAGCGTGCAGTTCTGCGATCCCGAGCGTGCCGCGACTTATGTGCGCGGCGTCGGCCGGCGCCGGCGCTGGGAGATCGCGCTGCTCCCGAGCGAGGATCCGGCCGTCATGACGTCGCCGGCAGAGGTCTGGAGACTGCTCGGGCGCTTCATCTCGCCCGACGACGCCGAACTCGAACGCGCCGCCTGCTACACCTTCCACTCGGTGGTCGCCGAAAAATGGCGCGACGGGCGGCTCTTGATCGCCGGCGATTCCGCGCACCAGACGCCGCCCTTTCTCGGCCAGGGCCTGTGCGCCGGCATTCGTGACGCCGCCAATCTGGCGTGGAAGCTGATCCATGTCGTGAACGGGCAGGCGAGCGCGAACCTGCTCGACACCTATCAAAGCGAGCGGTCGCCGCATGTCCGCGAATATATCGAACTCGCGGTCAGGCTCGGCGGCCTCATCAATACGCGCGCCGCGGAAGCGGCGGTGCCGGGTGGTCTCGAGCGAACCGAGCCGGCCATCATGCAAAGCCTCAAACCGATGCTGGGGCCGGGTCTTGCCGCCGGCGCAAAGGAACTCGTCGGCCGCGTCGCGCCGCAGCCGCTGTTGGCGGACGGTAGCCGCCTCGACGACCATGTCGGTTATCGGTTCGCAGCGCTGCTGAAGCCGGACTTTCTGGCCGGCCTGTCGCGCCCGCTGCTCGAGCGCGTCAGGCAAAAAGACATCGCGGTCGTTGCCGAACAATGCCCCGCGATCCATCGATGGCTCGACGACAACGGGGTCGGCGGCGTCGTGGTGCGCCCGGACCGCTATGTGCTCGGCGCCGCGCGCAACGAGCAGGACATGAATTCACTCATCGCCGCGATCTGAACGCGGCTGCAGGAGATCGACATGAAACTGGTATCTTTCGTTACCGCCGACGGCCGCGCCGGTTATGGCGCCATCAAGGACGACGGCGTCGTCGATCTCGGCAAGCGGCTTCCTTCGGCGCCGACCTTGCTGAGTCTGCTGGCGACCGGGCAACTCGACGAAGCGCGCAAGCTTGCCGGGGCGACCAAAGCCGATATGCCGCTCGCCGGGCTGAAATTGTTGCCGGTCATTCCCGATCCCGGAAAGATCGTGTGCGTCGGCCTCAATTATCATGACCACGTGAAGGAGACCGGCCGCACGGTTACGGAAAATCCGACCCTGTTTGCGCGCTATCCGTCGAGCCAGGTCGGTCACCTGCAGCCGCTGGTAAAGCCCGCGGTCAGCGATCACTTCGATTACGAGGGCGAACTCGCGCTGATCGTCGGCAAAGGCGGCCGCCACATCGCGACCGGCGATGCGCTCAACCATGTTGCCGGAGATCGGAAG
>Ga0209023_10004359_pt1 | contig 16161 bp, 10 predicted proteins | sample LakOneMetagenome_FD_187468 | JGI IMG/M metagenome (GOLD analysis project Ga0209023, IMG submission 187468) | Freshwater and sediment microbial communities from Lake Erie, Canada (SPAdes) (version 2) | ecosystem: Environmental > Aquatic > Freshwater > Lentic | place: Lake Erie, Canada... | reverse complement strand
CCACAGCGCGCGCGCGTAGCCCAGCGGCGCATGGCGCGAGAGCAGGCAGCGGCGGCCGTCGAAGCGCGCCAGAGCCGGCCGCGGGGTGATGCGGCCGACCGCGTCTTCCGGCAGCAGCTGCAGGGCCGCGTTCTGTTCATGGCGCCAGGCCGCATCGGCCGTCGGCAGCAGGTCGCTGCGCATGCGGTGGCGCTGCTCGGGCCGCGCGAAGGGCGCGATCTCCGGGTCGCCCAGGTCGATCGGCGCAGCGCCCTCGCCCGGCTCCAGGTAGAAGCCGAGCGGTGCGTCGGTGATGCTGATCGCCCAGTGCAGGGCCTCGTATTCGATGGTGTGGCTTTGCCCCGGCAGCCAGGCGTCGCCACCCGGCATGGTGAGGCGGAACAGGTCGCCGTTCAGGTGTTCGACGGCGAAGCCCGTGCTGACGCTGTCGCGCAGCACCTTGCGGCAGGTGTTGAAGCAGATCGCCCAGCCGGGCGCGATCGGCTGCCCTGAATCGTTGCGCAGCTCGAGCCGCGCGGTGAACGCATCGTCGCGCGTGAAGTTGCTCAGGCATTCCCAGGCGATCGCGATCGCCGGGCCGCCGCCGGATGGTTCGGTAGTGGGAATCATGGTGTGCTTTGCGCTACCGGCGGGCGCGATGAAGGGCGCCCGCCGTGTTGCAGGTCGGCTTACAGCTTGCCGCGGATGCCGACGTAGAAGGTACGGCCGTTCGAGTAGAAGGCGCGCGGGCGGTCTTCGTTCTCGGCGTACATCTTGATCGTTTCGTTGGTGAGGTTCAGCGCGTCGAAGGTCAGGGTGAAGCGCTCGTTCAGCTTGACGTTGACCGAGGCCGCCAGCGAGGGCATGCCGTCCACGTGCTGGCTGGCGCCGCGGTCCACGCCGGCCTTGTACTTCGAACGGTAGTTGTAGGCCAGGCGCGCGGAGAAGCGCTCGTTCTCGAAGTAGCCGGTGACGTTCCAGGTGTTCTTCGAGGAGTTCAGCAGTTCGCCGCCGTCATCGAGCTTGCCGTCGGCATGGGTGTAGTTCACCAGGGTGCCGAAGTTCTCCCACAGCGGCTGCTGCCAGCTCAGCTCGATCCCCTTGTTGCTGCCGATGGTGTTGTACGGCGAGGTGATCTGGTACTGGGTCTGGGTGTTGCGCTTGTTGTTGAAGTAGGTGCCGGTCGAGGTGCCCTGGGCCACGATGGAGCGGAAGTCCATGTAGAAGAAGCCCGCCGACAGCAGCGCCTTCGGCGCGTAGTACCACTCGGCGCCGACGTCGAAGTTCAGCGAGCGCACCGGGTCGAGGTTGACGTTGCCGCCGCTGCCGCTCAGTGCGTCGTCGTTGAGCGAGACCGAACCGCCCAGCGCCGAATAATCCGGACGCGCGATGGTCTTGGCCAGCGCGGTGCGCAGCACCAGGGTCGGCGAGACCTCGTATTTCAGGTTCGCGCTCGGCAGGTAGTCGCGGTAGGTGCGCTTGAAGGTGGTCGGGGTGTAGGCGCCGAAGGCCGAGCCGGTGATCGGGTTGGGGCCGCCCGGCAGGTTGACCACCGTGTTCTGGCGCGTCTCGATGGCGCGCAGGCCGATGTTGCCGCTCCAGTTGTCGGCGCCGAAGTCCGCCATCGCGTACAGGGCCGCGGTCTTCTCGCCGACCTTGAACTCGTTGGTCCAGTTGTGGCGCAGCGTGTAGTCGAGCAGGCGGTTGCCCGGGACCGCGCCCCAGGCGCCGAGGGCCGCGCCGTCGTACTTGAAGTAGTTGTTCAGGATGCTGCCGCCCAGGTCCTTGCCGAAGTCGCCGGGATACATCTGTCCGTTCCAGGCCGGGCCGGGCGCGGTGAAGCCGGTTGCGCCGGGACGGGTCTCGAGCGGATGCTCGGCGGTTCGGGTGTGGTCGGTCCAGCGCGCGCCGAAGCGGACCGCCGAGACCATCGAATCCTGCACGCGCCATTCGCCGTCGAGCTGGGCGTATTTTTCCTTGTCGACCGACTGCGACTCGCCGCCGCCGGCCCAGGCGGTGCTGCCCGGCGCCGCGGTGTTCCCGCCGGGGTAGCTCACGCTGGCGGGCGACAGGCCGTTGAGCGCATAGACCATGCCGCCGTCGACGTTGTTCTGGTAGTAGACGTCGTCGCGGTCCCAGCCCACGCCGTGGGTCTTGCCGATCTTGCCGGAGAGGGTCAGCTGGTCGTTGACCCTGTGCTTGCCGTTCAGGTCGAGGTACCAGGATTCGCCGCCGGCGTCCGGACGGTAGATGTTGTCGACCTCGCCCGCATTGCGGGTGAAGGCGGCGCCCACCAGGGTGCCGTTCTTGATGACCGGGTTCTGCGGCACCAGGTTCATGCTGTTGATCGAGTTTGCCGGCGCCGCCAGCCAGTTGGTGTTCTGGTGCGGGGCCTCGAGCTTGGAATAGAAGCCGTTCAGGTCGATGCTGGTGCCGCGCTGCGGGCGCAGTTCGATGTCGAAGGCGCCGCCCTGGCGCTTCTTGGTCTGCTCGAACAGGGCCGCACCGATGAAGGTCGGGACCACCACGCCGCGCAGCGCCGGATTGGCGGCGACGGCCGCGCTGGTCGGGCTGATCGGGGTGTAGCCGAGGATCTCCTGGCCGTCGCGGCGCACGCTCGCCTTTTCGGAGAAGCCCTGCAGCAGCACGCCGAAGGTCGAGGCTTCGTTCTTCCAGCTGACCAGGCCCGAGAGGTGGGGCTCGGCCTTGCTTGATAAGTCGTTGTAGTTGGCTTGAATGGAGCCTTCCACAGTCAGCGGCTTGCGGAAGTCGAGCGGACGGCGGGTGATGACGTTGATGGCGCCGGAGACGCCGCCTTCGACCAGGTCGGCGGTCGGGCTCTTCTGGACCACGATCGAACCGACCAGTTCGGACGGCAGCAGCGAGAAGCTGCTGGAGCGGCCGACGTTGCCGCCGATCTGGTTCAGCACGAACCAGTCGCCGGTGCTGATCGCGTGGCCGTTGAACAGGGTCTGCTGCAGGCTGGGGCTGGTGCCGCGCAGGCTGACGCGGTCGTTCTCGCCGAAGCCGCCTTCGCCGCCGGCCGAGGACTGGGTGTTCACGCCCGGCAGGCGCTGGATCGCGTCAGCGACGTTTTTATCGGGCATCTTGCCGATGTCCTCGGCGGTCACCACCTCGACCACCGAGTCGGCGTTGCGCTTCTGGCGCAGCGACTGCTCGAGGGCGGCGCGCACGCCGGTGACGACCACGGTCTGGGGATCAAGCTGCTCCTGGGCCGTCACCGGGCTGCCGAGGCCGATGAGGAATACCGCGACCCCCACCGCGATCGCGGTGCGCTTGTACTGCTGCCTTGCCATCAACTCGTTCATGTTCTCTCCAAAACATTATGGTGATTCCGCGAAGGGCCGGAACCGCTTCATTCAATTCAACCGTCGGTCTCGACCGCGTGTGGACGTTCGGGCGTCTCTCGTGTGGAAGGCATTGTGGAGTGATCTTTTCGGCCATGTTTGTCAAATCTTGCTAAAAAGATGCGATTTCATCGGCCTGACATATGGCCGTGTTAGCCACGGCTAAGTTGTCGAAAAGTTTTACAGAACACAAGATTGATTTATTGCTAATAATTAATTAATTAGTAAAATCAGCGACTTATCGATGTGGCATGTTCTGTGCTAGTTCAATCCTGATAAAGCGATCCCGAAATTGAACACATACGGAGGCGACGATGATGAAGAAAGCGATGCTGGCCCTGGCCTGTGCCCTCGCCATGGGCGCGGCCCAGGCCGTTCCCTTGCTGAGCGAGGATTTCGACGATGTGAGCAAGCTGCCGGAACAAGGCTGGGTGTTCGAGAACGCCAGCGTGGAGCCCAACCCCGATGCGACCTGGGCGCAGGCCAATCCGGAGGAGTTCGATGCACACGAGGGCGCCGAGACCGCGTATATCGCGTCGAGCTTCGACGCCGCCCTGCCTGGGGGAGTGCTGGACAACCGCTTGTTTACGCCGACGTTCTCACTCGAGAATGGCGCGGTGGCGACCTTCTGGCTGCGCGGTGCAATCATCCCGGGGTTTTTCGACATGATCGCCTACGGCTACACCGGAGGCAGCACCGACCCGATCGATTTCCTGATCTCGGAAGTCACCACCGCGCCGGGCGACTGGACCCAGTACATGATCACCATCGACCCGCGCGCGGGCGACGGACGGCTTGGCTTCGTCCACTTCGGTCCCGAAGCGACCTCGAACTACGTCGGCCTCGACACCCTGCGCATCGACACCCTGCGCGATCCGGCCGACGTGCCTGAACCCGCCACCCTGCTCATCCTGGGGATCGGACTGGCGGGATTCGCCGCAAGCCGCCGCCGCGCCTGATTCAGGCGCGTTCCGGCAGCGGCACCCGCGCCAGCGCTTCCTTCAGGGCAGCGAAGCAGGCCGGGTCGAGCGCGCTGCCGACCGTTTTTTCCATCATGTCCAGCGCCTGCGGCACCGGGATCGCACCGCGGTAGGGGCGCTCGGCGGTGATCGCATCGAAGATGTCGGCGGTCGTGATGATGCGGGTTTCCAGGCTGATCGCCGCCCCTGCCAGGCCGCGCGGATAGCCGGTGCCGTCGAGACGCTCGTGATGGGCGCCGGCGATTGCCGCCAGTTCCCCGAAGGCGGCGATGCGGCCCAGGATCGTTTCGGTGTAGGCGGCATGCTCGCGCACCGCCGCCCATTCGTCGCGGTCGAGCGATCCTGCCTTGTCCAGAACGCTGTTGCTGACCCCCAGCTTGCCGACGTCGTGCAGCAGCGCGCCGCGCCGCAGCCAGCGGCGCCGCGTCTCCGGGAGCCCGAGCGCTTCCGCGATCAAGTCGGTGTACAGCGCCACGCGGCCGCTATGGTCGCTGGTATAGGGGCTCTTCGCGTCCACCACCTGGCCGAACGCGGCCGCGATGTCGTCGAGGTAGTCTTCGTCGAGCGCCACTTCGCGTCCGGCCGGCTCCAGCGCGAACACCGCCCGGTCGAGTTCGGGCGAAACCAGCACCGTCCAGAAGCCGGCGTCCTGCGCCACGCCGTCGAAGGCGCTCACCAGTGCAGGGTCGAACCAGCTGCCGGCGCGGGCATGCGCTTCGCGCAGGGCGCTGTCGCGGCCCGCGGCGGTGTGGAACACATCGATCACCTGGGCTAGCAGGGCGATGCGCGCATGCACGGGAATGGCCTCGCCGGCCAGGCGTTCCGGCTTCCCCTGGCCATTGTAGTGTTCGTCCAGCGAGTAGATCCCGGCGGCCACGCCTTCCGAAAAACGCAGCAGGCGGGCGATCTCGGCGCCACGCTGGCAGCGCGTGGCGATCAGGTCCTGGGCGATCGCCGGGCCGTCGCGCAGGATCGTCATCACGCTGCGGAAGCGTTCGGCCAGGCCGGCTTTCAGGCCGGTGTGGCGCAGCACGAAGGACAGCACCTGGGGCAGGCTGTCGCCGACGGTCTTGAAATCGCGCTTGAAATCGAGGTCGTCCGTCAGGTACAGCTCGCAGATGCGGGCGGCGTTGCTGCTGCAGCCCAGGTCCTTGAGCAGCAGGGTGTAATACAGCTCCCAGAGCTGGTCGTCCGGCAGGCCCACGGCGCGCCCGATGTGCATGCCGATCCAGCAGCAGCGCACGCAGTGGCCGGCCGGCTGGCCCTCGGTGATGTCGAGCGCATAACTGAGCGCACCGATGAGTTCTGAGAGCTTCATCGCGGTCGGCGTGAGCGTGGCGGGCAGGTCGGGGCGCATGGAATTAGTTCCTGATGGAAATTATTATCGATTCTACGCCGGGTAATCCGTATCGGATGGAAAATTTGCCGGTTTTGACGGCACTGCGGCTTGCGCGCCACAAGCCCATCGTGCTCCGGCTTTTCGGCCGCCCAAGTAGACTGTCGCGACGCTGTCGACATCGCGCCGTCCGGCGCCGCCGCACTGAAAGGACCCCGACATGTCTGCTACCACGAATGGCGCTTCCGTTTCGGTCTGGATGGACACCGCGCAGGCGCCCGCCTACCCTCCCCTGCCCGGCGACATCGACGTCGACGTCTGCGTGATCGGCGCCGGCATCGCCGGACTCACCACCGCCTACCTGGCGGCGCGCGAGGGGCGCAGCGTGGCGGTGATCGACGCCCTGGGCGTCGGCGCCGGCGAGACCGGGCGCACCACCGCCCACCTGTTCCCGCCCGACGAGTGGTATGCCTTCATCGAGGACAAATTCGGCCAGGCCAATGCGCGCCTGGTGGCCGAGAGCTACGCGCGCGCCATCGACCTGGTCGAATCGATCGCCGGCAATGAAGGCATCGCCTGCGAATTCGAGCGCCTCGACGGCTACCTCTATACCCTGCCCGGCAACGGTGTGCGCGACCTGGAGAAGGAATATGCCTGCGCCGCGCGCGCCGGCGTGCCGGTCGAACTGGTCGCCGGCGTGCCGGGCCTGCCCTTCGACACCGGCCCCGCGCTGCGCTTTGCGGACCAGGCCCAGTTTCATCCGCTGAAATACCTGGCGGGCCTTGCCGCCGCCATCGAACGGCGCGGCGGCAGGATCTTCGGCGGCACCCACGCGCACCGGGTGCGCGGCGACGCGCAGCAGCAGACCGTGTCTACCTCCCACGACGAGATCCGCGCGCGCGCCGTGGTGCTGGCCACCCACACGCCCTTCAACGACCGCGTGGTGATGCACACCAAGCAGGCGGGCTACCGCAGCTATGTGGTCGGCATGGAGGTCGCGCGCGGCGCGCTGCCGCGCATCCTGCTGTGGGACACGGGCGACCCGTATTACTACGTGCGCCTGGAAAGTCCGGAAGGATCGGAGCACGACATCCTGGTGGTGGGCGGCGCGGACCACAAGACCGGCCACGACGACCACCCCGAGCACCGCTACGACGAGATCGAGCGCTGGACCCGCGAGCACTTCCCGCAGGCGGGGACAGTCGCCTACCGCTGGTCGGGCGAGGTGATGGAGCCATCCGACGGCCTGCCCTACCTGGGCCGCAACCCGATGGACGACGAGAACGTCTACCTGATTACCGGCGACTCCGGCAACGGCATGACCCACTGCACCATCGGCGCCATGCTGGTGAACGAGCTGATCGCAGGCCGCGACCATCCCTGCTACACGCTCTACGACCCTTCCCGCAAGCCGGTGCACGGCCTCGCCGATTTCGCATCCGAGCAGGCCAAGACCCTGGCGCGCTACGGCGAGTGGCTGACCGGCGGCGACGTCGACTCGGTCCAGGAAATCGCGGCCGGCGAAGGGGCCGTCGTGCGCGACGGCCTGCGCAAGATCGCCGTGTACCGCGACGCCCAGGGCGGCCTGCACGCGCTGTCCGCCAAGTGCACCCACCTGGGCTGCGCGGTGCACTGGAATTCGGCGGAACGGTCCTGGGACTGCCCCTGCCATGCCTCGCGCTTCGACATCGAGGGCAATGTGCTGCACGGCCCGGCGCCCGAGCCGCTGGAAAAGGTCGAGCTGCTGGAGGGCGGCGCCCCGCCGCCGCGTTCGCCGCGCGCCGGCACGCGCGGCCGCAACGCGCGCTGAGCGTGCATCGACGGCCCGCACATCATCCCGCGTAAACGAGGACACCAGCCCGCAGGCTGGTGCCGCATGCGGTCCGCACGGGCCGCATCGGGGAGTGCCGGCTGTGGATCAGTAGCCGCGGCCGGTGCTGCCGGTCGAGCTGCTGGCGCCGGTGGCGCCGGTGCTACTGGTCGAGCCGGCGCGGCCGGTGGCGTCCATGGTGCCGGTCGAACCGCTCGAGCCCGAGGAACCGGTGGCGCCCGAGGAGCCGCTGCTGCCCGAGGAGCCGCTGCCCGAACGGCTAGGCGGTTCGCTCGATGCGCCGGTGCTGGTGCGGCCGGCTTCCACGCCCTGGCTGTCGTAGCCGCTCCAGCCTTGCGCACCGCTGGCGCCGCTGCTGCCCATCGAGCCGGTTGCGCCCATCGCGCCGGTTGCGCCCATCGCGCCGCTCGAGCCGCTGCTGCCGGCGCCGGTGCCGGTGCCGGTGCCGGTCGAGTTCATCGAGCCGCTGGTGGTGCTGCTGGTGCCCATGGAACCGCTGGTGCTGGAACCGGTCGCGCCGCTGGTGCTGCTCGAGCCGCTCTGGCGGTCCTGGCCGCCCATCGGGCTGCCGGTGTCGGCGGCGCTGCTGGTGCCGGTCTTGCTATGGTCGGCGCCCTTCTTCTGCTGCGCGCTGGCCGACGAGCTGCCGCTGCTCTGGTCGTTCATGCTGGCGCTGGTGCCGGCGCCGCGGGTGTTCTGGGTGCCATCGCTCGATTGTGCATGGACGGTGGTGGCGCCGAACATGGCGGCGGCAACGGAAGCACCCAGCAGGCCTTTCAGTAGCTTGTTCATTTTCATGTCAATCTCCTAAATTTGTCTTCGGGGCAAACTGCTCAACAATATCAAAAAGATATTGTTTAGGGGTCCGAGTGTAGAGATGCGTGAATGAGGGAGGCGCACGGTAGCCTCCTGGAAAGACAAAAAATGGCCTATTGCTGGCTTACCGGCGCTTCCAGACGCGCCGCTTGCGCCGACAGGGTGCCGAGCTGGGTATAGAGCGCCAGGATGTTGCTCTTGTCGTCCGGATAGACCCGGTTCGACAGGAAGACGTAGAAGGTGCGCGATTGCGGATCGACCCACAGGATGCAGCCCGTGAAGCCCGTGTGGCCATAGGAACCGAGCGGGAACACGCCCCCGCGCGGCCGCTGGGCGTAGGGGGAATCGATGTCCATGCCCATGCCGCGCAGGGCCAGGCCGGATGGCGCCTGGCTGGTGGTGAGCAGGCGCACCGACTGCGCGGACAGCACGCGCACGCCCTCGAGTTCGCCGCCACCCAGCAGCATGCGGGCAAAGCGCGCCACGTCGCGCGCCGTCGTGAAGACGCCGGCCGAACCGCCGACATTGCCCATGCGGCGCACGGTCGGGTCGTGCACCTCGCCCTGCAGCAGCTGGCCGGGTGCCAGGTCGCCGTGCAGGGCCGGGATTGCTTCCTGCGCGCCGCGCTGGGTCGGCGCGATGGCGCCGGCCGCCATGCGTGCGAGCGGCAGATAGCCGGTGTCGCGCATGCCCAGCGGGCCGTAGAAGCGCTGCTGGACGAAGCGGTCGATGCCCATGCCGGCGGCCTGCTCCACCAGCCGGCCGAGCAGGATGTAGTTGATGTCGGAGTAGCGGAAGAAGGTGCCGGGCGTGTGGGTCACGGCCTGCGTGCAGGCCAGCATGTAGGCGGCCTCCTTGCCGCGCCACGCCGGGGTTGCCGGCAGGCCGGCCGGCAGTCCCGAGGAATGGGTCAGCAGCTGGCGCACCGTGATGGCGTCCTTGCCGCCGCCGGCGCATTCCGGGAAATAGCGCACGATGGGCGCTTCCAGGTCGATCCGGCCTTCTTCCGCCAGCAGCAGCACCGCGGGCGCCGTGGCCAGCACCTTGCTGAGCGAGGCCGCGTCGAACACCGTGTCCGGCGTCACCTTGCTTGCCCCGGCGTCGTAGGTATGGGCGCCGAAGGCCTGTTCATGAACGGCGCCCGCGTGCTCCAGGTGGAACACGGCGCCGGGCAGCTTGCGGGCGGCGATACTGTCCTCGATGGCGCGGTCCAGCTCGGCCAGCCGGGCCTGGTCAAGCCCCATGCCGGGCGCCCTCGGCAATGGCGCGCAGCCGGCCAGCAGCAGGACGGTGGCGAGGATGGCGGTGCGGCGGCATGGCGAATGGCGGGGCATGGGGCGGCGGTCGATGGCAGGTCCTATCGATCATAAAGACGGGTCCGCCACGGGTCAATATTTACAGTACGGCAAGCAAGATCGCGAAACATGGGGCTTTCGCACGCGAAAATTCGCATCGGCGTATCATGAATGGATGATCCCATTTTCGATACTCGACCTCGCGCCCATCACTGAAGGCAGCGATGCGGCCACCTCCTTCCAACGTTCACTCGACCTCGCCCAGCACGGCGAGCGCTGGGGCTACCAGCGCTTCTGGCTGGCCGAACACCACGGCATGCCGGGCATCGCCAGTGCGGCAACCAGCATCCTGATCGGCCACGTGGCGGCCGGCACCAGCACCATCCGGGTCGGCGCCGGCGGCATCATGCTGCCGAACCACTCCCCGCTCGTCATCGCCGAACAGTTCGGCACCCTCGCTTCGCTCTACCCGGGCCGGATCGACCTGGGCCTGGGCCGCGCGCCGGGCTCGGACCACACCACCGCCCGCGCCCTGCGCCGCAACCTGTCCTCGGATGCCGACGAATTTCCGCAGGACGTCGTGGAGCTGATGGATTATTTCGCCGACTCGCCGCGCCGCCAGGTGCGCGCGGTGCCGGGCGCGGGCCTGGACGTGCCGGTCTGGATCCTCGGCTCCAGCCTGTTCGGCGCCCAGCTGGCGGCGGCCCTCGGCCTGCCCTATGCCTTCGCCTCGCACTTCGCGCCGCAGATGATGATGCAGGCCATCGACATGTACCGCTCGACGTTCCGCCCCTCGAAGCAGCTCGACAAGCCTTACGTGATGCTGGGCTTTAATGTGTTCGCGGCCGATACCGACGAGGAAGCGCAGGTACTGGCGACCTCGATGCAGCAGGCTTTCGTGAGCCTGCGCACCGGCCGTCCGGGCAGGCTGCAGCCACCGGTCCCGGGCTACCTGGAAAGCCTGGGCACGGCCGAGCGCATGATGCTCGATTCCGTGCTGTCCTGCTCCGCGATCGGTTCCCCGGCCACGGTGGAGAGCCAGCTGCGCAGCTTCATCGCGCGCACGAAGCCGGACGAGCTGATGATCACCTCGCAGATCTTCGACCACGCGGCGCGCCTGCGCGCCTACGAGATCACGGCCGAGATCAACCGCAAGGGTTAAAGAGCGTCTAACAACTTCCGCTGTGGTCAATGCCGTTCATTTAAGAACTGCTGGGTGTCGTAGGGTGGGCAATCCTTTGCCCACGCGTTCAACTGGCGTGGCATCGCACCATTGCATCCGTGAGTTGAACGCGTGGGCGGAGGACCGCCCACCCTACAAAACACTCCATGCGGAATTGTTGGACGCGCTAGGCGTCGCCGGTTCCCGCCTGCAGCATGTCGATCACGGCGCGCGTCGAGCGCACCCTGCCCATCTTCGGGAAGATGTGCGTGCAGGCGAAGTGGTGGGCCTCGGCGTCCATGCTCGACATCGCATCTTCCGCGAACACCAGCTTGTAGCTGCGGTCGAACGCCGCGCGCGCCGTCGATTCAACGCCAAAATTGGTGGCGATCCCGCCCAGCAGCAGGGTATCGATGCCGCGCCTGCGCAGCAGCTGGTCCAGCTCCGTGCCGTAGAAGGCGCCCCACTGGCGCTTGGCGACGACGAGGTCCGTCGCCTCCACCCCGGCCATCTCGGCCAACTCTGAAGCATCGTAGGGCGGCGCCGCCGCGCCGGGCGGGCGCATCGGCGCATCGGCCAGCGGCACCGGGAGTTCATTGAGCAGCACGCGCACATAGACGACCATGGCGCCGCGGCTGCGCATTTCCTGCGCCAGCAGCACGCAGTTGCCGACCGTCTGCTCGGCGCTATAGGGCGCCAGCGTGCGCTTGACGTTGCTGTTCTGCAAGTCGATCAATACCAGCGCCGTGCGCGCAAGATCCAGGGTCTGTTCGTTCATCGCTCCACTCCTCCCGCACGCAGTATTCATGAATCGGGCCCTGCGCGGCGCACACGGCTACAATGCCTCGACGATTCTTTCAGGAGAAAGCATGCAACGCCGCCAGTTCATCCAACTTTCCTCGCTCGCCACACTGGGCTCTCTGTCCGGCTGCGCCGCCGTTGCCAACCTGGCGACCGGTCCCCTGATCGAGCGCCACCTGCCCAAGGATTACAGCGGCGTGGTCGCGGTGCGCAAGGATGCGCGCTCGACCCTGGTCACCCACGCCAGCGGCCTGGCGCTGCGCGAAGAGAAACAGCCGATCACCAAGGACACCCGCTTCCTGGTCGGCTCGATCAGCAAGTGGGTCAGCGCCGTCACCGTGCTGCGCCTGGCGGACATGGGCAAGCTCGACCTCGACGCGCCGATCGGGCGGCACCTGGGGGAACTGCCGGCGCCGAACGGTGCGGTGACCCTGCGCCAGCTGATGTCGAACCGCAGCGGCATCCCGAACGGCCTGGCGGAAGCCCTGAAAAAGGACCGCGCGGTCGAGAAGCTCGAGATCGGCCCGGTCGAGGCGGCCCTGCGCTTCGGCGCCGGCGCCCCGGTCTCGCCGCCGGACGAGCAGTGGGACTATTCGTTCACGAACTGGATCCTGGTGGCGGCCGTCGTCGAACGGGCCACGAAGAAAACCTTCACGGAAGTGGTGGAGGAACTGGTACTGGCTCCAAGCGGCGTGCGCGACACGAGTTTCGCCGCCACCGGCTACGAGGATGAAGTCGGCATGGCGGTCGCCTACAACGCCGCGGGCCACCGCAAGACCTCCGCCGTGCCGCCGATGGTCGCGGCCAGCGGCACCCTGTACAGCACCGCGCGCGACCTGGTGGCGATCGCCGACAGCGTGTATTTCACCAAGCTGCTCTCAAGCAAGGCGCGCAAGGCGCTGTCTACCGTGGTGGTGGCCTCCGAAGACTACGCGCTGGGCGGCAAGGTGAAAACCGTCACCACGAAAAAAGGCGCCCGCTCCCTGGCGTGGGAGGCGGGCGCCATCGGGGCCTACAAGACCCTGCTCGCCTACGACCCGCTGGACGGCCGGGTCGTGGTTTTGCTGAACAACACGGACATGCAGCAGTCGGAGCAGGCAAAGATCGCGACCGCGCTGTTCGCTGACATGTAGGGTGGCCGGCCATGCCGGCCGCGCGTTCAGACCAGGTTCGAGCAGACGCGTCGGCTGTTCATACGCTGGTTGAACGCGTGGGCGGAGGAGCGCCCACCCTACGAACAACGATGACGCTTACTGGACCGGCTTGCCGTCCGCGTCGATCTTGCGCACTTCGCCGATGTTCAGCGCGCGGATGCCGGATTCGACCTTGCTCATGTCGCCCACCACGATCCACACCAGGCGGTCGGGCGTGAAGCTGCGCGCCGCCAGGGCGTTGGCCTGGGCGGGGCTGAGCGACGTCGCCTTCTCGGTGTAGCTGTTGTAGTAGTCTTCCGGCAGGCCGTACTGCACGATGTTGGTATAGGCGCTGGTCAGCTGGCCGGCGGTTTCGAAGCCGCCCGGCAGGCCCAGGGTGTTGTTGTCGACCGCAGCCTTCAACTCTTCCGCCGTGATCGGCTTGCCGCCCGCGATGTCGCGGTACTCGCGCACCAGTTCCTGCATCGCTTCACGGGTCTTGTCGGTCTGCACCGGCGAGACGCTCATGAAGGGACGCTGGCCCAGGGCCGGCTGCAGCAGGCTGCGCACGCCATAGGACCAGTGCTTGTCTTCGCGCAGGTTCATGTTGATGCGCGAGCTGAAGGTGCCGCCGAACAGGTCGTTGACGATCTCCAGCGGCAGCGCGTCCGGATTGTTGCGCGGGACGGCCAGCTGGGCGCCCACGATCACGCTCTGCAGCGCGCCCGGACGGTCGACCAGGTAGACCACGCCCTTGCCCGGCGCCGGCACGTCGGCCAGCACCTTCTTCGGCACCTCGCCCGCCTTCCAACCCGCGAACGCTTTCTCGAGCTGCGGCTTGATCTCGGCCAGGGTCGTGTCGCCCACCACCAGCAGGGTCGCATTGTTCGGCTTGAACCAGGTGGCGTGGTACTTCACCAGGTCGTCGCGGCGCATGCGCTTGACGGCATCTTCGGTGCCGGTGCCGGTGAAGGGCTTGGCATACGGATGGTCCTTGCCGTACAGGATTTCCGGCAGCACGCGCAGGGCCATCAGCTGCGGCACGGTCTTCTCGCGCGCGATCGCGGCCAGGCGGTCCTTCTGCAGGCGCTCGAATTCGTTCTGCGGGAAGGACGGGTTCAGGACCAGGTCCGAATACAGGGTCAGCGCCTGCGGCATGGTGGCCTTGAGCGTGTTCATGTACACGGTGCCGCTGTCGAGGTTGGCGCCGGCGCCGAACTGCGCGCCCAGGCTCTCGAAGGCTTCGCCGATTTCCAGCGATTTACGCGTCTTCGTGCCCTCTTCCAGCATGCGCATGGCCAGGCTGGCCACGCCCGGCTTGTCGGCCGCGTCGGAGGCATAGCCGCTGTCGACCAGCAGCTGGAAGTTGACCACCGGCGCTTCATGGCGCTCGGCCAGCACGACCTTCAGGCCGTTCGACAGGGTCGTCTTCTGCATTTCCGGGAGTTTGAGCGCCATGGGCTTGCCGAGCGCCGGCTCCTTGCTGCGGTCCACGCCAGGCTTGGAAGCGGCCAGGCCGGTCGGGTAGGGATCGACCTGCAGGATGAAGTCGCCGTCGCTCAGCCAGTCGTTCATGGCCTTCTTCACGCTTGCCGGGGTGGCGTCCTTGATGCGCTGGAGGTAGACCTTGTAGCAGTCCGGATTGCCGGTGAAGGTCTCGCAGGAAGCCAGCAAATCGCTCTTGCCGCCGAAGCCGCCGACGCGCTCGATCATGCGGGTGTAGCGCGCCAGGATGGCGGTCTTGGCCAGGCGCAGCTCGGCTTCCGTCGGGCCGTTCTTCATCAGGGCCTTCAGCTCTTCGTCGGCGCTGCGTTCCATCTTCGCGACGTCGGCGCCCGGACGCGCGGTCAGGGTCATGTCGAACTGGCCGCCGATTTCCGACGCGTCGTCGCTGGCGACCGCGCTGGTCGCGATCTGGTCCTTGTAGACCAGGCGCTTGTACAGGCGCGAGGTCTTGCCGCCGCCCAGCACCATGGCCGCCAGGTCCAGCTGCGCTTCTTCCGGCGTGTTCGCGCCCGGCACGTTCCAGGTGCGGTAGATGCGCGACTGCGGCACGCGGTCCTGCACGCTGGTGCGGTGGGTGCCGGTGCGCTTGGCGATCCAGGCATCATGCTTGGCCAGCGGTGGGCCCGGAGGAATGTGGCCGTAGTACTGCTCGACCTTCTGGCGCGCCACTTCCGGGGTGATGTCGCCGGACAGCACCAGCACGGTGTTGTTCGGGCCGTAGTTCTTCTTGAACCAGTCCTGCACGTCCGTCATCGAGGCCGCGTCCAGGTCTTCCATCTTGCCGATCACGGTCCAGGAATAAGGATGGCCGACCGGGTAGGTATTGTTCACCAGCAGTTCGTAGGCCACGCCGTAGGGCTGGTTCTCGCCCTGGCGCTTTTCGTTCTGCACGACGCCGCGCTGCAGGTCGAGCTTCTTCTGGTCGACGGTGCCGAGCAGGTGGCCCATGCGGTCGCTCTCGGCGAACAGCGCATAGTCCAGCATCGAGGTCGGCACGTTCTGGAAGTAGTTGGTGCGGTCGGTATTCGTGGTGCCGTTCAGGTCGGTCGCGCCGATGCCTTCCATGGCGTTCAGGTAGGTCTTCTTGAAGTTGTCGCTGCCGCTGAACATCAGGTGCTCGAACAGGTGGGCGAAGCCGGTCTTGCCCGGCTTTTCGTTCTTCGAACCCACGTGGTACCAGGTGTTGATCGCCACCACCGGGGTCTTGTGGTCTTCGTGCACCAGCACGGTCAGCCCGTTCTTCAGGACGAACTTGGTGTAGGGAACATTCGGGATCGGAATGTCGGGGGTGATCGATTGCTTGGCCGGAGCCGCCTGGACGGCGGACACGCCGAAGGCGAGCGCGAGCGCTGCGGCCAGCTGGGTACTGCGACGAAGGGATACTGCCATGCTGCTCCTCCAATAGGATCATCCGGAATGGATGGAAGCATTCTAGGCAGCTTTTCTTATGGCAACAATGGCAATGCGACGAATGACGAACAATCCATGCGCCATGCATTCCGTGGGGCGCGGCGCCGCCCCACGGCGCCACGGATCATTGCGGGACGATGCGCAGCAGGCTGCCCTTCGCTTCGTCGGTGAGTGCATACAAATGCCCGTCCGGCCCCTGACGCACGTCGCGCACCCGCTTGCCGATGTCGAGCTGTTCCTGCTTCACGGCCTTGCCCTGGGCGTCGAAGGCGATGCGGCGAATGTCCTTCGAGGCCAGCCCGCCCGAGAACAGGCTGCCCCGCCATTGCGGGAAGGCCTTGCCGGTGTAGTAGACCAGGCCCGAGGGCGCGGGCGACGGCACCCAGGCCACCAGCGGCTGCACCATGCCCGGCACGGTCTTCGTGCCGACCGGCTCGCGGCTGCTGTAGTCGGCGCCATAGCTCTGCAGCGGCCAGCCGTAGTTCTTGCCGCCTTCGATCAGGTTGATCTCGTCGCCGCCGCGCGGGCCGTGCTCGCTGGCCCA
>Ga0209023_10004358_pt1 | contig 16161 bp, 12 predicted proteins | sample LakOneMetagenome_FD_187468 | JGI IMG/M metagenome (GOLD analysis project Ga0209023, IMG submission 187468) | Freshwater and sediment microbial communities from Lake Erie, Canada (SPAdes) (version 2) | ecosystem: Environmental > Aquatic > Freshwater > Lentic | place: Lake Erie, Canada... | reverse complement strand
TTCCGATCTGGTACTTCTGCCACTTCAAGCGCAGGTTCAGGCTGAGGCTCGGGCTGAAGCTCAGGCAAAACTGGGGGCAGCTCGGCGACCAGCGGCTCGAATTCCGCAGCGGCCAATTCGGGCGCCTCGGAAACCAGCTCGGGTTCGACAGCGGGGGCCACTGGGGCCACGGCGCCATCGGCAGACGGGAGCGCCAGCGGCAGCAGCGTGCCATCGAGGCGCATGGCGTCGGCTGATTTGCGGAAGGCGTCTGGCTCCCAGCCAGCGTCGCGTCCTGCCGCGATGTCGTCGGCCCAGCGGCTGAAGGCCTGCAGGGAGTCTGCCGACAGTGTGAGCAGTTCTGGCTGCATCGGCTTTTGCTCTGCCAGCCAGGCATTGAGCAGTTGCTCCATCGACCAGGCGGCTTCGCCGAAGTCGTTGAGGCCGACCATGCGCGAGCTGCCCTTGAGCGTGTGGAACGCACGACGCAGCGTGGTCTGCTCGCTCAGGTTGCCGGGCTCAGCGCGCAACACGTCGATGGCAGCCAGGCCGGTGACGACCACTTCACGCGCTTCTTCTAGGAAGACCTCGAGCAGTTCGTCTTCAATGGCAGGCGCTGCGCGCAGGTTGATGAAAGGGGCGGGCGCAGCAGCGGGTGCTGCAGCGCCTGCGTCCAGGCCCAGCGCATCGAAAGAAATTTCGGGAGCCAGCGCTGGCGCATCGGCCGGCGCTGCAGCAGGGGCAGCCGCCGGGAAATCAGGCAGTTCCTGCAGGGAGCCGAACTCGGTGGGTGCGCTGATGGGCTCCTGCACCGGAAAGCGCGGCAGCACGTCGGGCACCGGAATCGCAGAGCGCTCTTCCAGCTTGGCGGGCGACTCTTCCACCGCGTCCGATGCGCGGGGACGGGTCTTGCCCATGAGGATGCGCAGCTCGCCCAGTTCTTCGTCGTACACGAACAGCTTGCGCGCCATGGTGCGCTGGTAGCTGAGCATGTCGATCAAGAAACCCAACGCGCCCAGGCTGTTGCCCAGCTTCTCGAAAACGACCTGGCGCTCGGCCTCGGGCACTTCGTTGATCAACAGGCGCTCGACCATGTCGCGCATGCGCACGACGGCCAACGAGGCCTGGTCCAGGCCCAGCACCGACAGCACGCCGCGCATTTGCGCCAGGTGGCCCGGCACCGCGGCCAGAACGGCCGTGTCTTGCGGATTGCGGAAGAACTGGTCCAGCGCTTTTTCGGCTTCGCCGAGGGTGGCACGCAACTCGTCCACCACGCTGCCCATGGTCTGGTTATCGCTGACCCTGCGGTACAGCTCTTCCATCCATTGTTCGAGGGGCTCAGGCTGTGCGCCTGCGCCCACCGCATCCAGGCGCTCGGCCAGGCGGGTCGCGCGCACTTCCATCTGCTCGTCACCGGCGTCGAGTTCTTCGAACGCGGCCTGCAGGTACAGCACCGAGGTCGCGACCTCCATGGCCAGCGCGGCCGAAGGCGGCTCGCCCGAACGGGTGGTGGATTCGACCACGCGCGTCAGGGCCAGGGCGAGGTTCTCGCTGCCTGGGTGCAGCTTGCGCAGGGAGTCGCAGACGAGGCTGAACTGGTCCGCTGCAGGCTTGAGCTTGTTGCGGTCTCCGCCCGCGAGGCCCGACCAGGTTTCCGTGGCCGCGGCGATGCGCTTTCTGGCCTGGGTCAGCACGGCAGGGTCGAAGCGGCCGAAGCGGGGGGTGTCGTAATCGACCGGCTTGAAACGGTCGAGCGAGAACGCCTGGCGCACGGCGCGCAGCGAAGGCACGTCGTCCAGAGTGCCTTCGGCCGGCTTGGCCTGCGAGCAGAAGAACAGCAGGTCTTGCACCAAACGGTCGGCGATGGTGGTGTCGCCCTTGGCCAGCGTGGCGTACTGCATCAGCACGCGCGACGCGACGCGCTTCACATACACATCGGGGGGCAACAGGCCGGTGCCGAACGCTTCGAAGAAGCCGGCGCAGATCTTCCAGAAGGCGCGCGACTGGCGGTCCGGCTGGGCTGCCACGAAACCGAGGCAGGTATCGCGCAGGCTGATGGCCGCCTTGATGTCGCCCGACTTGACGATGCGCAGCACCGCGGAATCAAGGCGCGCACGCGCCTCGGGGCCGTAAGGCAACGGGGGCACGGACACGGTGCCCTCGGGCTCGCGAAAGCGGCGCTCCACGGGCCACAGGTCGGCGGGGTGCACACGGTCGGCCCCGGCCAGGGCCTGGGCATCGCGGTACTGCGGAAACAGCGCCACGGGCGAGGCAGGCTTGCCCGCCAGCACGGTTTCCAGGTATTCGATCAGGGCGAAACTCGCGCGCTCGATCACGGCAGCCGCTTCGTCGCTGCAGGTTTCGGGGCGCTGCACGAACTTTTGAACGGCAGATTCCATCGAGCGCAGCACCAGCGCTGGCGGGCCCATGCCCACCATTTCCAGTGCGCCGCACGCCTGGTGCAACTGCTGGCGCGCTATGCGCAGCGAACCGGCGTCCAGCGCAGCCAGATCCGACTCCCTGGCCACTTCGGCATCGCGCACGAAGCGGCGCATGGCCTTGACCGCACCGTCCAGCGATTTGCGCAGTTCATCCAGCACCCAGGCCAAAGGACCCAGGTCCTGGTCCCCTTGGGACCAGTCTGCGGCCGGTGCATTGTTGACATCCATAGATGACATGTATTCGTCCCCGGCCGCTATGAGCCAGCTGATTGATGACTAACTGCTGAACGCGTCAGGCGATCTTGAACCGTGCCACCGATTGGCGCAGTTCTTCGGCCATGTGCGACAGTTCGCGCACCTGCTGTGCCGTGGTCCGTGTACCTTCACCAGTTTGCTCGGTCACCGCAAAAATGTGCTGGATGTTGTCGGCCACTTCGTTGGCCAGCACGGCTTCGCGGGACGTCGAAGACGAAATCTGCTCGATCAGCTCGGCAAGGCGGCGCGACACGCGGTCGATTTCGGTCAGTGCGGTACCGGCGCTGTCGGACAGTCGGGCCCCTTCCACCACACCCTGCGTGGAGCGCTCCATAGCGGCCACGGCATCCTGGGTGTCGGTCTGAATGGCCTTCACCAGCGCCGAGATCTGGCGCGTGGCGTCTGCGGAACGTTCAGCCAGGCGCTGCACTTCTTCGGCCACCACCGAGAAGCCGCGACCGGCTTCACCAGCGGATGCCGCCTGAATGGCGGCGTTCAGGGCCAGCACGTTCGTCTGCTCGGTAATGTCGGAAATCAGCTCGGTGATTTCACCGATCTCCTGCGACGATTCGCCCAGGCGCTTGATCCGCTTGGAGGTGTCCTGGATCTGGTCGCGGATGGAGTTCATACCGCCGATGGCGTTCTGCACGGCCTGCAGACCGGAGTCGGCAGCTTGCAGCGACTGGCGGGCCACCGTGGCCGACTCTTGCGCCTGTGTGGACACTTCGTTGATTCGGGTCGCCATGTCCAGAACGGAGCGGCCGGTTTCGCGAATTTCGCGCAGCTGCTCGGTCGAGGCTGCCAGCAGTTCGGTCGACGTGCTGTCCACCTGGGCGGTCGTTTGCGCCACGCGGGTCGCCGTGTTCTGCACGCTGCCCACCAGCTGGCGCAGTTCTTCCACCGTGTAGTTCACCGAGTCGGCAATGGCGCCGGTGATGTCTTCGGTCACGGTGGCTTCCTGGGTCAAGTCACCTTCAGCGACCGACTGCAGTTCGTTCATCAAACGCAAAATGGCGGCCTGGTTGGCGTCGTTGACGCGCTTGGCTTCCTGCTCCTGGCGCTTGGCGTCCTTTTGCTGCGATTCGGCAGCGGCCTGGCGGCCCCGGCTGTCCAGCAGTTGCACGCGGGAGATGCCCACACCGCAAAGAATCACGAACAGACCGGCCAGGGCCAGGGCTGCCAGCTGGCCGCCGCCCACACCGGTTTGTGCGGACAGCTTGGACTGCAGGCCTTCCAGTTGGCGGCGCAGCGGTTCGCTGTCGGCAATGATGGCGGATTGCGCTTCACGGGCAGACACCAGACCTTGCAGGTTGCCCAGAATGGCGCTGGCCTGGGTGCGGGTTTGTTCGTACAACTTGATCAGCGCTTCGAGTTGCTCGCGGGTCTGGGCGTCCTTCGTGGCGGCCAGGCGCAGTTCAGGGCTGCCATCGAGCAGGCCCTGGGCGATTTCCTTGAACGAGTTCAAGTCCTTGCCCAGCAGGAACACGGCCTCGGGGCTCACGCCTTCCATGGTCTGGAATTCGTTGGCGGACTTGCCGATACGCTGGGTCAACATCACCAACTGGCCGGCGGCAGAGATTTCTGCGGCGGGCGCGTTTTGCTGGAGTTTGAGCGACGACACGGTTTCAGCGATTTCCAGCAGGTCGGACGATTGGCGGTTGATGGTGCGCAGAGCGTCGCCCACCTGGGTCAGGATCTTTTGCTGGCCCATCACCACGCTGGCGTTGCGCTCGGCGCGTTCCATCAGCGGGTTCACGGCATCCAGGTCAGGCTTGTAGGGCTCGCCCAGCGATTGCACGCCCAGTTCGTTGTCACCGGCATTCAGGCCGCGCACGTTGCGCGCCAGCACGCCCGAGCTTTCCACCACGTCGGGGAAGGCCTGGGGGCTACCCACCAGCGCCTGCGACACCGACTTGGCCAGACGCTGCGACTGCATCAGCGATTGGCCGGTAGCGGCCAGTTGCTGTGCCGAGCGGTCGGCTTGCTGCAGCACCCAGAAGGCAATGGCACCCAGCACCAACACGCCGACACCCAGCAGGGCGAGCAGGCGGCGCTGGTGGGCCGCTGCGGTCGAGCGGCCCAGCAGGGGCAGGGAGATCAGGTCTTCCTCGACGTCCGCAGACGTGAGCTCGGGTGCGTAGCCGTCAGGGTCTCCCTGCACGCTGTTCATGGCTTCGGCCTGGTACGCATCGCGCAGCTGCGCGCCGTCCAGCGAACCCGTGGCCAGGAGGTCCTGCCCATCGTCGGCGGTGCCTGCCGTCGCGCCGTTGTCCGGCGTGGCAGGTTTCCGGTTGAACAGTTTTCCAAATTGATTGACGACGGACATGGTGCAGCCTTACAGAAAAACTCAAGCACTGATGCTCAGGAAAGCGGGATGTTGGGACAGGAGCTGCAGGTTCAGTTCCTGCCAGCGTGTGCCACTGGAATCGATATAGGTCGTGCCGAAGAATGCGGGTGCATCCTCGCCCGGGGGGTGCGACGACACGAAAGCGTCGGTGCCGCGCAGGCCCGCAAGGCGGTCGACCAGGAGGGCCGCATTGACGTCGAGCGCGGCGTTGAACGCCAGCAGGCTCGACTCGGTGAGCGCCTGTTCGGTGCGCGGCGCCGTGGCACCGAGCAAGCCGGCCAGGTCCACCACGCCGACCAGCCCGCCGCGCAGGTTGGCAACCCCCAGAAACCAGCTCTGGGTATAGGGCACGGGCTGCACAGAGACCCAGGAGAAGATTTCCCCCGACTGTCCGAGCGGCAGCAAATAAAAACTCCCGGCGGACTCTACAGCCAACCAGGACGATACAGAGGTTCCCTCGACCCGCGCCGCCTGCAGGCGGCTGGCAAGGCGGGTCTGGAGCTCTCGCAGGGCTTCGCGGTTGGCCATGAGCGCGCCGCCGCGTTAGTTGAGAGCGTCGATTTTGGCCTGCAGTTCTGCGGGGTCCACCGGCTTGGTGATGTAGCCACGCGCACCTTGGCGCATCCCCCAGACGCGGTCTGTTTCTTGGTTCTTGCTGGTGCACATGATGATGGGCACGTCGGCATACAGCGGGTCACGCGTAATGGCGCGGGTGAGCTGAAAACCGTTTTGGCCGGGCATGACCACGTCCATCAGGATGAGATCGGGCTTTTCTTCGGCGAGACGGCGGAAAGCTTCATCGGCATTTTCTGCGGTACGAACCTGCATGCCTTTTTTCTGCAGCAGGTCCGTCAAAAACATCAACTCGGTCTTCGAATCGTCGACGACCAGTACTTTCTGGATGGGCATTACATCGCTCCTTGTTGGGCATTGCCAAATTGCTGCACAGCCTGCAGCAACTGGTCTTTGGTAAACGGTTTGGTGAGATATTCCTGGCAGCCGACCATGCGCCCGCGCGCCTTGTCGAACACGCCGTCCTTCGAGGACAGCATTACCACGGGTGTATCTGCGAAACGGGCGTTGCGCTTGATGATGGCGCAGGTCTGGTACCCGTCGAGCTTGGGCATGAGAATGTCGCAAAAAATCAGCTGCGGCTGGTAATCGTTGACCTTCGCCAAAGCATCAAAGCCGTCGTCTGCCAACAAGACTTCGTGCCCCCCCTGCTTGAGAAAAATCTCGGCGCTTCGACGGATGGTGTTGCTGTCATCCACCACGAGCACTTTGAAAGATGCGCCTGTTGTAGTCAATTGTTACTGCTCCCGATGGAAAAATAAACAACGCCGTAGTCCATGATGCTGGGCTAAAGCGTCTCAAATCTGAACCATCTCGAAATCGTCCTTGCGTGCGCCACACTCGGGGCAGGTCCAGTTCATGGGCACCTGCTCCCAGGGTGTATTGGGGGCAATGCCGTGCTCGGGAGAACCCTCCGCCTCGTCATATATCCATCCGCAAATCAAACACATCCAGGTTTTAGAGTCGGTCACAGCTTAAAGGGCCTTCACATAGAATGCAACGATTGTATCTAGTCATCTCAGCGGGCTGCGGCTTCGGGGCCACCCCTTCAGCAGGATCTGGTCCATGACCAACAAAGCATCCCCACCCTCCCCAGAAATCATAGACAGCGAAGATGACGGTTCCGAAGACGCGAGCCCGGCCTGCATCCTCGTCTTCAATGCCAGCGACCCCAGCGGCGCGGGCGGACTGACGGCCGACATCACCACCATCGCCTCGGTGGGCGGCCACCCGATCACGGTGGTGTGCGGGGCCTACGCCAGGGACACGGCCCAGATCTTCGACCACTTCAGCTTCGAGGACGAGGCCGTGGCCGAGCAGGCCCGCACCGTGCTGGAAGACATGCCCGTGCAGGCCATCAAGGTCGGCTTCGTGGGCAGCCCCGAGAACATCAGCGCCATCGCCGAGATCACGACCGACTACGACGAAGTCCCCGTCATCGCCTACATGCCCAACCTGTCCTGGTGGACGGAGGAGCAGATCGACGAGTACCTGGATGCCTTCCGAGAATTATTGTTACCGCAGACCTCGGTGTTGGTAGGAAACCACAGCACGCTGTGGCGCTGGCTGCTGCCGGACTGGAGCAGCGAGCGCAGCCCCACGGCGCGCGACATCGCCCGCGCCGCGTCCGAGATGGGCGTGCCCTACACCCTGGTCACCGGCATCCCCCTGCCCGAGCAGTTCGTCGAGAACGTGCTGGCATCTCCCCAGGCCATCATGGGCAGCGGCAAGTTCGAGCTGTTCGACGCCACCTTTGCCGGCGCGGGCGACACCCTGTCGGCCGCGCTCACCGCCCTGGTGGGCGCCGGCAATGACCTGGGCGAGGCCACCAGCGAGGCGCTGAGCTACCTGGACCGCTGCCTGGACGCAGGCTTTCGCCCCGGCATGGGCCACATCGTGCCCGACCGCATGTTCTGGGCCCAGCCCGACGACGACGAAGACGATGCGGATGACGACACCCTGATCGACGAAACACAGGCCATCGAAGGCTTTGTGATGCCCCCTCATGACACCAAGCACTGACCTCAACATTCCCCTGTTCGAACGCGCCAAGGCGCTCATCCCCGGCGGCGTGAACTCGCCCGTGCGGGCCTTCAAGGCCGTGGGCGGCACGCCGCGTTTCATCAAGCGGGCCCAAGGCGCGTACTTCTGGGACGCCAACGACCAGCGCTTCATCGACTACATCGGCTCGTGGGGCCCGATGATCCTGGGCCACGGCCACCCGGCCGTGCTCGACGCGGTGCAAAAGGCGGCGCTCGAAGGCTTCAGCTTCGGCGCGCCCACCGAGCGCGAGGTCGAACTGGCCGAGGAGATCATCGGCCTGGTGCCCTCCATGGAGATGATCCGCCTGGTGAGCTCGGGCACCGAAGCCGGCATGAGCGCGATTCGCCTGGCGCGCGGGGCCACGGGCCGCAGCAAATTCATCAAGTTCGAAGGCTGCTACCACGGCCATGCAGACTCGCTGCTGGTCAAGGCCGGCTCGGGCCTGGCCACCTTCGGCAACGCCACCAGCGCGGGTGTGCCCCCCGAAGTGGTGCAGCACACCCTGGTGCTGGAATACAACAATGTCGCCCAGCTGGAAGAAGCCTTTGCCCTGTATGGCAAGGAACTGGCCTGCGTGATGATCGAACCCATCGCGGGCAACATGAATTTGGTGCGCGCGAGCGTTCCGTTCATGAAGCGCTGCCGCGAGCTGTGCACTGAATATGGCGCCCTACTGGTGCTCGACGAGGTGATGACCGGCTTTCGCGTGGCGCTGGGCAGTGCGCAGAGCGTGTACGCGAAGTCGATCCCCGGCTTCAAGCCCGACATCACGGTGCTGGGCAAGGTGATCGGCGGCGGCATGCCGCTGGCGGCCTTCGGCGGGCCGCGCGCCATCATGGAACACCTGGCCCCGCTGGGTGCCGTGTACCAGGCGGGCACGCTGTCGGGCAACCCGGTGGCTACCGCCTGCGGGCTGGCCACGCTGCGCGAGATCAAGAAGCCCGGCTTCTTCGATGCGCTCTCGGCCCGCACCCGCTCCCTGGTCGATGGGCTGTCTGCCGCTGCGGCTGCCGAGGGCGTGCCCTTCAGCGCCGACAGCGAAGGCGGCATGTTCGGCTTCTTCCTGCTGCCCGAGCTGCCGCAGAACTACGCCCAGGTGCTCAAGACCGACAACGCGCGCTTCAACACGCTGTTCCATGGCCTGCTGGACCGCGGCGTCTACATTGCGCCGGCGTTGTACGAGGCAGGCTTCGTGAGCTCGGCCCACACGGCCGACGACATCGACGCCACCGTGGCCGCAGCGCGCGAAGTGTTCAAGACACTATAAAAATCATAGCTTCCAGCGCTTATCCATAGCGCGGTAGCGGCATTTTTCATTCGAAATCTGACCGCAGGGTTGTCACAACAGCCCGCGTAGCTCGCGCGCGGCCTCCTGCAGCAGCGGCAGCATGTCGCGCTGCAGGCTGCCCTCGTCGATCTGTTTGGGTGACGCCACCACGTTGAGCGCCGCCACCGTGCGGCCCTGCAGGTTGCGCAGCGGCACGGCCAGCGCGTGCACGCCCAGTTCATGCTCCTCCACCGCCAGGCAGCAGTCGTCGCGCCGCGCCTTGGCAATCGCCTGCCGCAGCGGCCCGACCTGCGTGATGGTGTGCGGCGTAAGCCGCTGCAGCGCGTTGCCCTTGAGCCAGGCCGTCAGCTCCGCCGCGGGCAGCGCGGCCAGCAGCACGCGCCCGGTGGAAGTGGGGTGCGCCGGCAGCCGCGCGCCCAGGTGCAGGCCATAGGCCAGCACACGCGATGGCGCGCCGTACACACCGCTGCGCGCCACGATCACGACCTCGTTGCCGTCCAGCACCACCGCTGAAAACGACTGCTGCGTCTGCGCCGCCAGCCGGTTGAGCGTGGGCTGCAGCACCCGCGGCAACCGGGCCGACGCAAGATAGCTGCCCGAAAAACGCAGCACCTTGGGCGCCAGCCAGAAGTAGCTGCCATCGGTCTCCAGGTAGCCCAGGTGCGCCAGCGTCAGCAAGTGCCGCCGGGCCGCCGCACGCGTAAGGCCTGTGCGCTGCGCCGCCAGCGTGGCGTTCAGCCGCTGGCGCTCGGTGTCGAAACTCTCCAGCACCGCCATGCCCTTGGCCATGCCTTCGATGAAGTCCGCCTTGGCGATGGGGGACGCGGTCTGAACGGTGGTCATTGCGCGATGATCGCACAATGCAACCGCCAATCGCACGCAACCGCCTGTGCGCCCTGCCCGTTTGATGCAGATCAACCTACGCTTGGCAGCATCTTTTCCCCACGAGGTTGCCCCACCATGCGTACCCAGGTTGCCATCATCGGCGCAGGCCCCGCCGGCCTGCTGCTCGGCCAGTTGCTCTACACGTCCGGCATCGACGCCGTCATCATCGAGCAGCGCAGCCCCGACTACGTGCTGGGCCGCATCCGCGCGGGCGTGCTGGAGCAGGTCAGCATGGACCTGCTAGACCAGGCCGGGGTCGGCGCCCGCGCCCATGCCGAAGGCCTGCCGCACGACGGCATCGAACTGCTGTTCAAAGGAGCGCGGCACCGCATCGACCTACACGCGTTGACCGGTGGCAGCCGCGTGACGGTGTACGGCCAGACCGAGGTGACCCGCGACCTGATGGACGCCCGCGCCGCCGAAGGCCTCGCCACCGTGTACGACGCCCAGAACGTGAGCGTGCACGACTTCGACGGCCAGCAGCCGCGCGTGACGTACGAGAAGGACGGCCAGACGCACGAGGTGCTCTGCGACTTCATCGCAGGCTGCGACGGCTACCACGGCGTGTGCCGCGCCAGCGTGCCCGAGGGCGCCCTCAAGACCTATGAGCGCGTCTACCCCTTCGGCTGGCTGGGCGTGCTGGCCGACGTGCAGCCCGTCTCGCACGAACTGATCTACGCCAACACCGAGCGCGGCTTTGCGCTGTGCAGCATGCGAAGCAACACGCGCAGCCGCTACTACCTGCAGGTGCCATCGACCGACAAGGTGGAGCAGTGGAGCATCGAGCAGTTCTGGACCGAGCTGGGCAACCGCCTGGACCCCGAGGCGCGCGAGAACCTGGTCACTGGCCCGGCGCTGGAGATGAGCATCGCCCCGCTGCGCAGCTTCGTGGCCGAGCCCATGCGCTTCGGCCGCCTGTTCCTGGCGGGCGACGCCGCCCACATCGTGCCGCCCACCGGCGCCAAGGGCCTGAACCTGGCGGCGAGCGATGTGGGGTACCTGTGGAACGCGCTGTCGGACTACTACCGCGATAAGTCCAGTGCGGGCATCGACACGTATTCGGACCGCTGCCTGCGCCGCGTCTGGCGCGCCGAGCGCTTCTCGTGGTGGTTCACCTCGTTGATGCACCGCTTTCCGGACACGGGTGAGTTCGGGCAGAAGATGCAGGAGGCGGAGCTGGATTACCTGGTCAACTCGCGCGCGGCATCCACATCGCTGGCGGAGAACTACGTGGGGTTGCCGCTGGACTTTGCGGTGACGGCAACCCGCTGAGACAGCCCCACAGGGCCGTCGGCCTGCGCGCGTCGGCGTATCAGGCGGCGAGCATCGGCGGGATTACTACCAATAAGATAGCGCCTGGCGCTTTGTGGACAGGCGCTAGAGGCCAAAAACCTTCCAAACCGGCCCTTGTCGCTGGTTCTCTCGCCGAGCGATCCTTGCCCGGCAATTAACGCAGCGGCAGGTAGACGCGCATCCACAAGCTCGTCACTGCCGCCACGGCATCACTTCACGGTGTCGCTGCCAGCCGACTGCGGGTGAACGCTGTGCGCCGCGGCCTCAGCAGGCGGTGCCAGTTGCAGAATCCATGCAGCGAGTTCCAGGGCGGTAGCGTCCGTCACACCCACCTGGCGGGGCATGACGACGCGGCCCCACTCGCCCACGCTTCCGTTGCGGATCTTGCCGGCCAGGTAGGCCTGCGCATCGGCGCGATCACGGTACCGCGTGGCAATGCTGGCGAAAGCAGGGCCTACGTACGTGCGATCCACCCCATGGCAGCGCATGCAGCTGCTCGCCGTTGAAGGGACTGAGGGTCGCACGGCAGCCGCGGAAGCAGAAGGCGCACCGGCAGATGCTGCGGCACTTTTCTCGGCCGTGGGGCCGAGCCGGCCTGTGAGCATCATCCACGCCAGATTGGCCATGCCCAGCGCGATGGCAGCGGCCAGCAAGCCGATGGCCCACGCCACCCAGCGGGGGCGGGGGTTGTCCCGCTCGTCGTCGGAAGCTTGTGGGGCCATCGCGTTGGCTCAGCCCCGCCCTGCCAGGCACCGGCACTCCACCGCCCGGCACCGCACGGGCTTGTTCAGCCGCAGCCGCATCAATGGCGGAAGTGACGCACGCCGCTGAACACCATCGCCACGCCGCGCTCATTCGCTGCGTCGATGACTTCGTTGTCGCGCATCGAGCCGCCGGGCTGGATGACGCAGGTGGCGCCTGCATCCACCACCACATCGAGGCCGTCGCGGAAGGGGAAGAACGCGTCGCTGGCCACCACGGTGCCCTGCAGCGACAGGTTGGCGTGGCCGGCTTTGATGCTGGCAATGCGGGCGGAATCGAGGCGGCTCATCTGGCCGGCGCCCACGCCCATGGTCATGCCGCCCTTGCAGAAGACGATGGCGTTGCTCTTGACGTACTTGGCGACCTTCCAGGCGAACAGCAGGTCTTCCAGCTGCTCCAGCGTGGGCTGCTTCTGGGTGACGACCTTCAGGTCGATGAGCGACAGCTCATGGTTGTCGGCGGTCTGCAGCAGCAGGCCTGAGCCGATGCGCTTGGCGTCCATGGCGTTGCGGCCACGCTGCCAGTCGGTCAGTACGTCGGTCTTGGATGCGTGGGGTGGCAGCGCGATCTTGAGCAGGCGGACGTTGGCCTTGGCCTTGAAGACTTCCAGCGCCTCGGCGGTGAAGTCGGGGGCCATCAGCACTTCGACGAACTGCTTGCTGATCTGCGCGGCAGCCGCGCCGTCGAGCGTGCGGTTGACGGCGATGATGCCGCCGAACGCGCTGGTGGGGTCGGTCTGGAAGGCCTTGCTGTACGCATCCAGCGCATCCAGGCCCACGGCCACGCCGCAGGGGTTGGCGTGCTTGACGATGACGCAGGCAGGCGCCTCGAAGCTCTTGACGCATTCCCACGCGGCATCGGCGTCGGCGATGTTGTTGTACGACAGCTCCTTGCCCTGCACCTGCTCGGCCGTCACCAGCGAGCCGGGCGCGGGGTGCAGGTCGCGGTACAGCGCAGCCTGCTGGTGCGAGTTTTCGCCGTAGCGCAGGTCCTGCACCTTGGTGAAGATGCCGTTGCTCTGGCCGGCGAACTGGGCGCGCGTGGGCACGTAGCTCTCGGACAGCTTGTCTTCTTCGAACGTGACGGACGAGAGGTAGTCGCTGATGGCGCCGTCGTACTGGGCGACGCGGTTGAACGCGGCCACCGACAGGGCAAAGCGCAGCTTGTTGGAGAGCTTGCCGCCTGCTTTCAGTTCGGCCAGCACCGCGTCGTACTGGTCGGCCGAGGTGATCACGCCCACATCGTTCCAGTTCTTGGCGGCGCTGCGCACCATGGCGGGGCCGCCGATGTCGATGTTCTCGATGGCGTCGGCCAGCGTGCAGCCGGCCTTGGCCACGGTGGATTCGAACGGGTACAGGTTGACCACCAGCAGGTCGATGGTGTCGATGCCGTGCTCTTTCAAGGCGGCCATGTGCTCAGGCAGTTCGCGGCGGGCCAGCAGGCCGCCGTGCACTTTGGGGTGCAGCGTCTTCACGCGGCCATCCAGCATCTCGGGGAACCGGGTGACCTCGGCCACCTCGGTCACAGGCAGGCCGTTGTCGGCCAGCAGCTTGGCGGTGCCGCCGGTGGACAGCAGCTTGATGCCCAGCGCGTGAAGGGCCTGGGCAAATTCGACGATGCCGGTCTTGTCGGAGACGGAAAGAAGTGCGTTCATGGCAGTGGTGGTGGGGAGAGTTTGAATAAAAACAGGGCCTACCGCTGGATGGATAAGCGCTAGCAGCTACAAAGTTAATAGCAATATGTTGTGCGGGCCGTCACAGCAGCTTGTGGAGCGACAGCTTCTTGCGCAGGGTGTTGCGGTTCAGGCCCAGCCATTCGGCGGCGCGGGACTGGTTGTTGTCGGCCTGCTGCATCACCACTTCCAGCAGCGGTTTTTCGACCACGCGCACCAGCATGTCGTACATGCCGTCGGGCGTCTCTCCGCCCAGGTCGCGAAAGTAGCCTTGCAGGCTCTCGCGCACGCATTCCTCTATGTGTTTCTTGCTCATGCAGCCATTCCCTCTTGTTCTTCTGAGTCAGCGTCCACGCCGGTGGCGGCGGGCAGCCGGTCCATCTGCTGCCCCAGGGCATCCAGGTGGTCGGCCACGGCCTGCCACTGCGTGGCGCTGTCTTCGATCGTATTGATGTGTTGCCTGAAGGCCTCGCCGCCGGGCAGCGCGCGCAGGTACCAGGCTATGTGCTTGCGCGCACTGCGCACCCCGGTCAGCTCGCCATACAGGCTGTAGTGGTCGTGCAGGTGCTCCAGCAGCAGGCGCCGCACCTCGGCCACCAGGGGTGGCGCCAGGTGTTCGCCCGTGGCCAGGAAGTGGCCGACCTCGCGGAAGATCCACGGCCGGCCCTGGGCGGCGCGGCCGATCATGATCGCGTCGGCCCCGGTGGCGGCCAGCACGTCACGCGCCTTTTCGGGCGATGTGATGTCGCCGTTGGCCACCACGGGTACTTTCACCGCGGCCTTGACCGCAGCGATGGTGTCGTACTCCGCATGGCCCTTGTAGCCCTGCTCGCGCGTGCGACCGTGCACGGTGAGCATCGCGATGCCCACGCCTTCGAACGCGCGGGCCAGGGCCACGGCGTTCTTGTGCTCCTGGCACCAGCCGGTGCGCATCTTCAGCGTGACGGGCACGTTGAAGGGCGCGCAGGCCTCAACCACCGCAGCGGCGATCTCCACCGCCAGGGCCTCGTTCTGCATCAGGGCGGAGCCCGCCCATTTGTTGCAGACCTTTTTCGCAGGGCATCCCATGTTGATGTCGATGATCTGCGCGCCACGCTCCACGTTGTAGACCGCAGCATCGGCCATCATCTGCGCCTCGGTGCCGGCGATCTGCACGGCAATCGGCCCGGGCTCTCCCTCATGGTTGGCCCGGCGCGAGGTCTTGAGGCTGTTCCACAAGTCCTTGCGCGAGGTCACCATCTCGCTCACCGCATAGCCCGCCCCCAGCGCCTTGCACAACTGGCGGAACGGCCGGTCCGTGACGCCCGCCATGGGGGCGACGAACAGCTGGTTCGCCAAAGGAATGTGGCCGATGTGCATGGGAAGGGTGTGGGAGGGGGCAGCAACGAATGCTGAAAAAGGAGGCGGGATTGTACCTGCTCAAAATTTCAGCAAATGAAATGTTCCGCCCAGTGAAAAGCGGGGGGTTCTGGTAAGCAGGCGCGACCGACTCAGTTGGCGGCAGTGAAAGTCTGATCACCCCGTGCGTTCGATATGACCAGGATACGGGCCATTGCCGCACTGCGAGCACCGGTCAGCACTTGCCGGTCGGCTACCGGCCCACCATCCATCTCTGCATCCGTCCCTCTTTCAACCCACCGGCTCAGCGAGACGCCAGATCGGTCTCGGCGGTGGACGCAGGCACCGAGCCGCGCTGTGCGAAATGCCACCAGGCGGTGGGCAGGTTGTCGAACTGATGGCGGGCCATCAGCCCGCGCAGCCAGTCGCGGTTGTGCTGCACGTCGGGCGAAAAGCCCTGCGCCCCGGTTTGCGCGCCCGCCAGCTCCACACCGGGCGGGGTGCCCATGTCCACATCGTGCCCGTCGGCCAACGGGCCGCGCACCACCTTGCTGGCCTTCATGCCGTCCAGCACCTGTACCTGCACCACCCAGCCGCTGCGGCTCTGGGCCACCTGGCACGACGCGCGAAACGCCAGGCCCTGGGCCTTCAGCTCCTGCGTGATGCCCTGGAGCGCGCTGCGCGAGGCCGCTGTGTCAGTGCAGCCTGCAGAGGCCCCTTGCACGGGGGCGGTATGGGCCGCCAGCGACTCCGAAGACGCCGGCACTGCAGCCTGCGGGCTGTGCACGCAAGCGGCCATCAGCAGCGCCGTGGCCACCGACGACCAGCGCGTGCGGGACGACACGGCGGCGCAGCGGCTTCCGGTGCGGACTGCAGGCGATGGAATGGTGGACAGGGTTTCTTGTGGCATGGCGGGCTCCTGAGCGGCACTACCAGGAAAACAGGGTTGGCAGCACCGTGTTGCTTCACGATACAAATCCAGGCTGGGCAGGCCCATGCGCAGATGCCGCAGGCCTGCGTAGGACAGCGCCCCCATGCGCAAACCACACCTTTGGGCCGCCCTACACTTCGCCGCTATGGAAATCTGGATGCAACACTGGATGCAGCAGCTGCTGGAATGGCTGGCCTTGCCGCAATTCGGCCTGAGCACCGTCTTCATCGTCTCGTTCATCTCGGCCACGTTGCTGCCGCTGGGCTCGGAGCCCGCCGTGTTCGGCCTCATCAAGATCAATCCCGACATGTTCTGGCCGGCGATCGTGGTGGACAGCCGGCAACACAGATCGGA
>Ga0209023_10004357_pt1 | contig 16173 bp, 14 predicted proteins | sample LakOneMetagenome_FD_187468 | JGI IMG/M metagenome (GOLD analysis project Ga0209023, IMG submission 187468) | Freshwater and sediment microbial communities from Lake Erie, Canada (SPAdes) (version 2) | ecosystem: Environmental > Aquatic > Freshwater > Lentic | place: Lake Erie, Canada... | reverse complement strand
TATTCATGGCGGTGCTCCTGCACCATGCGAACAGCGCGCTCGCGAACTTCAGGGGAATACTTGTTTGATTTGTTCATGGCTCCATCTTCTCAGAGGTTGGAGCCTCCTCAAAACCCGGGGCGATTCACCTGAAACCTTGGACCATAGTTCAGAGATTCGGCAGCATCCTACCTTGCTAATTCACACATGAGAGAGCCAGCAGAGTAAAGTAGGTTTATGTCTAGTCGCGCCATCTTGTTGCGCTTGATGCTGTGCGTTGCCCTGGTGTTCAATGGGGCGACCTCGGCGATGGCGTCCGTGCAGATGGCGCAGATGCATGGGCAGGCGGGCGAAATGCATGTATCGGCAAGTACGGTAGTCGAAGAAGCCGAACCTGCCGTGCCATGCCACCATGACGGCTCGACACACGACGGTTCCACTGACATTGCCAAGCCGATCAAAGGCGAGCATCCCGCGCCCGATTGTTGCAAATCGAGCACCTGTACCTGTGCCTGCGTGAGCCATGTGGCTGCGGTTGTTCCCATGGCGCCATTTCTGACGACCGCCATTGCACACGCCAGCAGCGTTCGGCCGATGGCCTTGGGCCATGCCGCGCCACCGTTGCCCCATCTGATCCGACCTCCCATCGGCTAAGTGTCCTTCGGCGCCAACGGCGCCGGCTCGTTTGTCTGTCGTATGGCTGCTTCGCCGTACATGCGGACGCGTAGGTCAGCATCCGGGCTGGCCGTTCTGACACTTCGATGGAGTTCATATGTCTACCGATGTTTTCGGCCCAGATGCCGACGGTTTGCAAAAGCTGTCGCGGCGGCGCTTTGTGCAAGGGTTGGCCGCTGGCGGAGTCGTTGCCGGCTTGGGGTTATGGCCAAAAATCAGTTGGGCGCTAAAAGGCCCTGGCAATTTCAACGTTCTGGCTGGAACCGACTTCAATTTGTCCATTAGTGAAACCCCGATGGATTTCACTGGTCGCGTGCGGCCAGCCATCACGGTGAACGGCTTATTGCCTGCGCCAGTTCTTCGCTGGCGTGAAGGCACGACAGTGAGCGTGCGGGTAGCAAATACGCTTCCTATGGGCTCGATCCACGGCAGCCAAACTTCGATCCACTGGCACGGCATCATCTTGCCGGCCAACATGGATGGCGTGCCGGGTATGAGTTTCAATGGCATTGCGCGCGGTGAGGCATACGACTACCGCTTTACCGTCAATCAAGGCGGCACCTACTGGTATCACAGCCATTCGTCGTTCCAGGAGCAGGCCGGCCTGTACGGACCGTTGATTATCGACCCGATCGCGCCGGAGCCATTTGCCTATGACCGTGACTATGTGGTGATGCTCTCTGACTGGACAGATCTGGATCCGACCGCACTTTTTGCGCGGCTGAAGAAGATGGCCGGTCATGACAACTATTACAAGCGCACAGTTGGCGACTTTCTACACGATGCAAAACAAAGTGGGCTCAAGGCGACGCTGGCCGACCGACGCATGTGGGGTGCAATGAGGATGACGCCGACCGACTTGTCGGATGTCAATGCCAATACCTACACCTATCTGATGAATGGAACCACCGCGCTGGGTAATTGGACCGGATTGTTTCGCAGCGGAGAAAAAGTACGCCTGCGCTTCATCAATGGCTCGGCGATGACCTATTTCGATGTACGCATTCCAGGCCTGAAGATGACCGTTGTCGCCGCAGATGGGCAATACGTATACCCGGTGACGGTAGACGAATTCCGCATCGCGGTGGCCGAGACTTTCGATGTCATCGTCGAGCCATCCGGACAGGATGCCTTCACCATTTTTGCTCAGGATTCTGGCCGCACTGGTTACGTCAGCGGCACATTGGCTGTACGCGAAGGCCTCCGAGCCCCCATCCCGGCGGTCGACCCTCGTTACATCCTCAGCATGACAGACATGGGTATGGATCATGGAAGCATGGGGGGCAAGGGGATGGAAATGAGCTGCGGTGCCAACATGGACATGAGCAGCGGATCGACGGTGCAGGCGTCTAAGCCCGCAGCCGATCCACATGCCGGTCACAACATGGCAGGGATGAGCGAGGGTGCGATGACCGGAATGGATCCGCAGAGCATGGTCACGCACCCGGCCAGCGAGACACGCAACCCGTTGGTCGACAATCAAGCGATGACGGTCAGTTCTCGGTTGAACGACCCTGGTAACGGCCTGAAGGACAACGGTCGTACCGTGCTCAGCTATTCGATGCTCAAGAGTACATTCGACGATCCGGACGGACGCGATCCCGGTCGTGAAATTCAGTTGCACCTGACTGGGCACATGGAGAAGTTTGCCTGGGGTTTCAATGGGCAGAAATTCTCTGATGTGACGCCACTACGGCTCAACTATGGTGAGCGCGTACGTATCGTTCTGGTTAACGACACCATGATGACGCATCCGATCCACTTGCATGGCATGTGGAGCGACGTGGAAGACGATGCTGGCAATTTCATGGTGCGCAAGCACACGGTCGATATGCCGCCAGGTAGTAAACGCAGTTACCGCGTGCGCGTCGATGCGCTGGGCGTATGGGCTTATCACTGCCATCTGCTCTACCACATGGAAGCCGGAATGATGCGAGCTGTGCAGGTCGGGGATGGCATCGCATGAATACCATGAAGGCCTCGCTTCTGAGTATTGGGCTGATGGCGGCGCTGCCGGCAACAGCTCAGGAAATGGATCACTCGAAGATGGACCATTCGAAGATGTCCATGCCGATGCCGACCCCGACCGACGCCAAGCCGGCGGCAAAGAAGAAGTCGGTGTCGATTAAAGTCTCCAAGCCGGCGACTGTAGATCCCCATGCCGGGCACAAGATGCCGACGGGAACTGCGTCCGCATCGGCTGCAATGCCAATGGAACATTCCAAGATGGGTCATCCGATGTCGGAGGCGTCTTCTGAAACGACGCCGGCAACTGAACATGCTGCAATGGGACACGATATGTCAGACATGCCGATGGAGGCCATGCCAGGCAAGCAGCATGGCGGTATGAACATGGCACCCGGAGCCCCGCGCACGCCCATTCCACCCATCACCGATGCCGATCGCGCTGCTGCCATACCTCCCTCCGAGCACATGGCGCATCTCGACAACGCCATCCATAGCTACACGTTGCTCAATCGTCTTGAGGGTTGGGATGCCAACCCTGGGATGGGGTTGGCTTGGGAAGGGCAAGGGTGGGTGGGCACCGACTTGAATCGCCTCTGGTGGAGAACTGAAGGCGAGCGCGTCGACGGGCATACCGAATCAGCCGATCTGGAGTTGATGTACGGGCGCAGCTTTACACCGTGGTGGGATTGGGTCGTCGGTGTGCGACATGACTTCAAGCCCGGGGACTCGCAGAACTTCGCTGGTTTCGGTGTGCAAGGACTGGCACCGCAGAAATTTGAGGCCTCCGCGATGGCCTATGTCGGCGAGCGTGGGCAAACAGCGGCCCGGCTTGAAGCCGAATATGAAACGCTCCTGACAAGTCGACTGATCCTCCAGCCACTGGTCGAAGTTGATTTTTACGGCAAGAACGACCCGAGTCGCGGCATCGGATCTGGCTTGAGCACCGTCGAGGCGGGGTTGCGCCTTCGCTACGAAATCACCAGGAAATTCGCTCCGTATATCGGCGTTGTGCATGAGCGCGCTTTTGGACGCACTGCGGATTTTCGCCGCGCTGCCGACGAAAGCGTCAACGACACCCGCTTCGTGGCGGGTATCCGCATCTGGTTCTGATTGGGGAAATCATCATGCCGTTCGTCACGCGAAAGTCCCTGCTCACACTGAGCATCCTATCCGGTGTCGCCCTCGTAGCGGCAGCCGGCTTCGTCTGGTCAGGCGTCTACAACATCGGCGCCGACGACACCCACACCCGGCCCGTGTACTCGACACTGCAGGCCCTGCGCGAACGCTCGATCGAGGTGCGCGCCAACAAGTTGCAACGGCCTGCCGATCTCAGTGACCCAGCGCGTATTCGCCAAGGCGCGGGCAACTACAACGCCATGTGCACCGGCTGCCATCTAGGCCCGGGCATGCAGGACACCGAACTGAGCAAGGGCCTGTATCCGGCCCCGCCGAATCTCAGCAAGGAAACGGTCGATACCGACACCGCGTTCTGGGTGATCAAGCACGGCATCAAGGCCTCAGGCATGCCGGCCTGGGGCAAGAGCATGGACGACGAATACATCTGGAACATGGCGGCGTTCCTGCAGGCACTGCCCAAGCTCACACTCGAGCAATATCAGGCGCTCGTCGCCAGCAGCGGTGGTCATTCGCACGGTGGCGGTGAGTCCGAGGGCCACGGGCATGCCGAGGGCGGCGAGGACCATCACGACGAGGGCGGCGCGCACGCGCACGCCGAAGGAGTGGAGCACAACGAGATGGCGGGCATGCCGATGGATGCGCCCAAGCCGCACTCGCACCCTTCGGGCACACCGCCGCACGTCGATGCGCCGAAGGACACGAAGGCACCGTCCGGTGAAGTGAACATCCATGCCGACGGCAAGAAGCACGTCCACGACGCAAAACCCACGGCCACGCCTGCCACTGCGAAGCCGACCACCGCCGACCCGCATGCCGGCATGGACATGCCCGAAACAGAACCGGCCAGCGATGGCCACGATCACCAACACTGACCGGAGCCGTGAATCCCATGATCCATCGAATTGTTTTCCTCGCCTTGCTGGTGCTTCCATTTGCATCGCAAGCACATGACCCTGCGCAGCATGCGAAGGCCAACGTGCCTGCCATCGCCGCCGAGGCGAAGCCCGTGGTTGCTGCCGTGGATGCCTTCTCAAGCGCATTGCAGGCCGGTGATCTAAAGCGTGCTGGCACCTGGTTGGCCGACGATGTACTGATCCTCGAAAGCGGCGGTGCCGAGCACTCGAAAGCCGAATACCTGGGCGGGCATGCGACGCACGACGCCGAGTTCCTGAAAGGCGCGCATGTGCAGTTGAAGCAACGCACGGCCAAAGTGGCGGGCGAACTGGCCTGGGTCGGCAGCGAAAGTGAACTGCACACAAGCAAGGACGGCAAGCCGGTGACCATGCTGAGCACCGAAACCATGGTGCTCAAGCGCGGTAAGGACGGCTGGCGCATTGTCCATATCCATTGGTCCTCGCGGGCGAAGCGATGAGGAGGAAGACCATGTCGATGCATGCTGCAACGGCCGCGTTGGTGCTGGGCGCTGTCGTTTCGCTGGGCGCTTGCGCCAAACAGGCGCCAGTACCAGAACGCGCTGCCGAGGTCACAACCGAAGTGGCACCAGTGCCCGCACCAACGCAAGCGCTACCGCTCGTTGTCGTTCACAAGAGCCCGAGTTGCGGCTGCTGCGGCCTGTGGGTAGACCACATGCGCCAAGCCGGATTCCAGGTCGAGGTACGCGACGAGGACAACGTCAATCCGGTTAAGGAACGCGTGGGCGTGCCGTATGGCAAGGGGTCTTGCCATACCGCCGAGGTGGGAGGCTATTTCATCGAAGGCCACGTGCCGGCCGCGGACGTGAAGCGCCTGTTGGCCGAAAAACCCGACGCCAAGGGACTGGTGCTGCCCGGCATGCCAATGGGCTCGCCCGGCATGGAGATGCCGGACGGGCATTCGGAGCCATACACCGTCGAACTGGTGCGTCGGGACGGCACGACCGCGGCGTTTGCAGCGCACTGAATGCAGATGGCGGATTGCATGCAAAAGGGCTTGACTCTGGACTTTACTCAAGGGTGGAGACTGTCGGCATTCCAGATGCAAGAGGTCCCATATGAAGATCGGTGAACTCGCCCAACAAGCTGGTGTCCCCATCGACACCGTGCGCTACTACGAACGGCAGGGCCTGCTACCGGAGCCGGAACGCCAGCCGTCCGGCTACCGTAGATACCAGAGTGCGGATGTCCTTCGCCTGCGCTTCGTGCGCCGCGCGAAGGCGCTGGGTTTTACCTTGGAAGAGATCCGCGAATTGCTCGCACTCTCCAGCCATCGCGAGGACGACATGGGCAGCCTCAAGGCAGCCGCCGAGCAGAAGCTGGCGGGCGTCGAGGTCAAGCTGGCGGAACTCACCCGGATTCGCGACGGATTGCGGTCGCTGATCACGGCATGTCCCGGGCATGGGGCATTGGGCGCTTGCCCGATCCTGCACGCACTCAACGAGGACGCCGCATGAACGCACACTTGCATTCCGATCACGACGCGCATGGGAAGGGCAGTTGCTGTGCGAACAAGACGCCGGTACCAGCATCCGACAAGACCGTGATCGATCCTGTCTGTGGCATGCAGGTCGATCCCGATACCACGTCGCATCACGCCAGCCACGCCGGCACCGACTACCACTTCTGCTCGGCACGCTGCCAGACGAAGTTCGTGGCCGAACCCGAGCGTTACACGACGACCCCGGCCACTGGAGAAGGGAAGGGCAGTTGCTGTGCGACCAAGGCACCGACATCCGATAACACCGTGATCGATCCTGTCTGTGGCATGCAGGTCGATCCCAATACCACGTTGCATCACGCCAGCCACGCCGGCACCGACTACCACTTCTGCTCGGCACGCTGCGAAGCGAAGTTCGTCGCCGACCCGCCACGCTATCTCACACCCAATGTCGAGACGGCGCCTGCCGCGCCGGCGGGTACGATCTACACCTGTCCCATGCATCCAGAAATCCGCCAGGAAGGACCGGGTACATGCCCGATATGCGGTATGGCGTTGGAACCGGAAATGCCTAGTCTGGAGGACGAGGACAACCCGGAGCTGCACGACTTCTCACATCGCTTTTGGTGGACGCTACCGCTGACTGTCACGGTGTTCTTGCTCGCAATGTTGGGCGACAGACTTACATTCTTGAGCATGGGTGCACGCAACTGGCTGGAGCTCGCATTGAGCGTGCCGGTCGTACTCTGGGCCGGCTGGCCGTTCTTCGAACGTTGTGTGCAATCGATCCGCAATCGCAGCCCTAACATGTTCACGCTGATTGGTATTGGTGTAGCTGCGGCTTTCGGTTATAGCGTGGTCGCCACCGTGGCACCTGATCTTTTCCCAGCCTCGTTCCGTGAACATGGGCGGGTCGGTGTCTATTTCGAGGCGGCGGCGGTTATCGTGTCGTTGACCCTGTTGGGGCAGCTGTTGGAACTACGCGCTCGCTCGAAGACCTCGGCATCGATCAAGGCCTTGCTTGGGCTCGCGCCGAAGACGGCTCGTCGCGTCAACGACGACGGCGGCGAAGAAGACATTCCGCTCGAGCATGTTCATGTCGGCTATCACCTGCGCGTGCGTCCGGGTGAAAAAGTGCCGGTCGACGGCGAAGTGCTCGAAGGACGGTCCAGCGTCGACGAATCGATGCTGACCGGCGAATCGATCCCGGTCGAAAAGACTGCGGGGAGCCGCGTAATTGGCGCGACGATCAATGGGACCGGCAGCCTCGTTATCCGCGCCGACAAAGTTGGTTCGGAAACAGTGCTCTCGCAGATTGTGCAACTGGTAGCCCAGGCGCAACGGTCGCGTGCGCCGATGCAACGCATGGCCGACAAAGTTGCCTTTTGGTTCGTGCTGGCGGTGCTGGCCGTCGCGGTTCTCACCTTCTTCGGCTGGGGTCTGTTCGGGCCGGAGCCGTCGTGGACGTACGCCATCCTCAACGCGGTGTCGGTATTGATCATTGCCTGTCCATGTGCGTTGGGACTGGCCACGCCAATGTCAATAATGGTTGCCACCGGTCGCGCGGCACGGGCCGGGGTGCTGTTCCGCGATGCCGAGGCGATCGAGCAATTGCGCAAGATCGACACCCTCATCGTCGACAAGACCGGCACCCTGACCGAAGGGCGCCCGGCGTTCCGCGCGGTCATGGCCGCCGACGGGTTCGAGGACGACACCGTGCTGGGCTTGGCGGCGAGCCTCGAGCAAGGCAGCGAACACCCGCTGGCGGATGCGATCTTGTCCGAAGCCAAGCGCCGGAATTTGCCGCTGTCCGCGACACAGGATTTCGACTCGGTCACAGGCAAGGGTGTGCGCGGCCGAATCGCCGGGCAAACCATTGCCCTCGGCAACAAGGCGCTCATGACCGAGGTGGGCGCCGATGTGGCGCCGCTGATCGCCCGTGCCGAGGCGGCGCGAAGCGAGGGAGCCAGTGTCATGTTCCTGGCGGTTGATGGTCGGCTGGCGGGCGCAGTGTCCGTGGCCGATCCGATCAAGGCCACGACCTTGCCAGCCCTGAACGCACTGCGGGCGGCAGGCCTGCACCTAGTCATGGCCTCAGGCGATGCGCAAGCGACTGCGGAAGCCGTGGGTCGCACGCTCGGCATCGAGGACGTACGCGGCGAGGTGCGCCCGCAGGACAAAGCCGCACTGGTGCAGCAACTCAAGGCGCAAGGGCGGCGTGTCGCCATGGCCGGCGATGGCGTGAATGACGCGCCAGCCCTCGCGGCCGCGGATGTCGGTATCGCCATGGGCACCGGCACCGACGTGGCGTTGTCTAGCGCGCAGGTCACCTTGGTCAAAGGCGATCTGGGTCGGATATTGGAGGCGCGGGCTATTTCAGATGCGACGGTCACCAACATGAAACAGAACCTCGGCTTCGCCTTCCTCTACAACGCCATCGGCGTGCCGATTGCCGCCGGCGTGATGTACCCCGCGTTCGGCCTCCTGCTCAGCCCGATGATCGCAGCGCTGGCCATGAGCCTGAGTTCCGTCTCGGTGGTCACCAATGCGCTGCGCCTGGCTCGTGTTCCTTTGGGCGTATCGCATGCCTCAGCCGCATCACAAGCACATGATGTGTCTTCTCTCTAACTTCTTCGCTACCTCGGAGCAAAATGCATGAAAAGTATCGTTTCTATTGTTGCTGTTGCGCTTCTGTCTTTGTCGGCAGTGACCGTGGCGGCGGAACCTCAGTCGCATGCAAACCTTGCAGGTCGCGCCATGCCGACAGAGGTAACCCCGGCACAGAAGGAGTTCCGTGCCCTCGATAAGAACAAGGACGGCAAGCTGACAAAGGCAGAAATGCCAGCCAACCATCCTATGGCTGCGCACTTCGCCATGATGGATTACAATAGAGATGGTCTGTTGTCGGAGGCAGAGTACGCAGGTCATTGACCTGGGTGTCTCGGGGCACAGAAGTCTGATCCAGGGAGTACTATCAGTTTATGACCCGGCGCACCCGCCATCGCCTCCGGATTGCCGTCCTGGTGATTCTCAGCCTGCTGTTTCAGCAGGCTGCATTGGCTGGGTATGTCTGCCCTGCGCCCATCGAGCCGCCGCCCGTCGAAACCGCCGTGATGGCGGGGCCATGCGCCGAAATGGGTATGGCGAAACAGCAAGACAAGGACAATCCGGCGCTTTGCGAAAAGCACTGCAATCCCGATCACACGGTCACCAACGACACAGCAAAACCTTCAGTTCCACCGCTGTCATTGCCGCCGCTCATCTTGGCACCGGTCTTTGTTCAATTTTCCACCAATAGTGTCCTTCAGGCGTGTGTGCCGATCTCTCGATCGGATCCACCGCCTCGGCTGCGATTCTGCAGTCTTCTGATTTGAACCCCGAAACGACGTAACGCATCCGCGGCGGCACCTGTGTGCCGTCGCGCGGTCATGTCTGTTTCGGAGGTGTCATGAACACCCTTTTTGATAGTTTCCGTTCGTGGGGTGCACGCCGTCGTGTGCTGATCCTGGCGTTGTGCGTGATGAGTCTCGCCACGCCACTGTCGGCCTTTGCCGCATCTTCCGGCCTAACGCTGCCTGAGGCTTTACGCATGGCCAGCGAACGTGCACCCATGCTCGATGCGCGTCGGGCTGGCGTGTCAGCTGCACAAGAGGAAGCCGCCCGTGCTGGTGCCTTGCCCGATCCGATGCTCACGCTCGGTATCGACAATCTGCCAGTGACCGGCAGCGATGCTTTCAACGCTCGCGTCGACCCCATGACCATGAGGAAGATCGGATTGCGTCAGGAGATCCCGTCACGGGCGAAGCGGTCAGCGCGGCAGTCCTTTGCCGGGCGTCAGGTCGATGAAGCCCAGGCGCAAGCTGAAGCCGAGATGCTGGAAGTGCGTCGTGCCACGGCGGAAGCCTGGATTGCCGTGTGGGCGGCGCAACAACGATTGAACGTACTGCTGAAGTTGCGGGAACAGGCCAGCTTGGCGGCAAAGCTGTCGAAGGCGAGGGTGGCAGGCGGTGGGGAGCCAGTGAGCGAGGCACTCGCAGCCCAGGCGGCATTGCTGGAACTCGATAACCGCATCGAGGCGGCGCGTGCCGAAAAACTGGTAGCGCAGGCCGGGCTGGCGCGTTGGCTGGGTGATGCAAGCGTCGAGGTTGCGGATCAAGCCCCGAACTTCGATTCGCTGCCGATATCCAAAGACCGATTACTGGCGGAAGTAGATCGGGTCGGGCCGTTGCTTCCCGCCACAGCCCAAGTCGAAACAAGCGCTGCCGCGATCGATGTCGCTCGCGCCGATAAACGGCCCGATTGGAGCATAGGCGCGTCCTACGGCCAGCGCGCCGGTGGTCGTGACGACATGATCATGTTGGAAGTGGGGATCGGCTTGCCGTTGTTCTCGCGCAACCGGCAGGATCGCGGCATTGCTGCGCGTGAAGCCGACTATTCGGCCGCACTTGCGACGCGAGAAGACCTTCGCCGCCAGGAAGCAGCGCGTATTCGTGCTGGCATCGCCCTGTGGGAAGGGCTGAAACGTCAGGTCGCCTTGCATGTCGATTCCCTGTTGCCACTTGCGCAGGACCGCAGTGCGACAACCCTCGCTGCATACCGGGCGGGTGGCGAGCTGCAGCCTTGGCTCAATGCCCGGCGCGATGAACTCGACGCCCATCTCGTGCACGCCGAGCATCTCGGCGAGCTGGGGCGTGCATGGGCCGCTTTAGCCTTTCTTCTTCCCTCGGAGACGCAGCCATGAACACCACTCATCGCAGCCTGGTGATTGCCGCTGTTTCTCTGTCGCTTGTTGCAGTGCTTGGCCTTGGTTATTGGTGGGGACGTTCAAGTGAAAAGGAAGCAACGTCGGCAAATTCGATGACTACATCGGCCGAACGTAAGGTCCTTTATTGGTACGACCCCATGGTGCCGGACCAGCACTTCGACAAACCCGGCAAATCCGCCTTCATGGATATGCAGATGGTGCCGAAATACGCCGATGAGGCGACAGCCGGCGGCATCGCCATCGCACCGGGGGTACGTCAGAACCTCGGCATCCGCACGGTCGTGGTCAAACGAGGCCAATTGGCGGCTGCCGTCCGCGTACCCGGCACCATCGGCTGGGATCTGCGTCAGGAGCGCATCGTCAGTGCGCGAGTCGACGCGGTCGTCGAACGGTTACACGTACGCGCTCCGTTTGAACCGGTCCGTGCGGGACAACCGTTGGCGAGCATCATCGCGCCAAGCTGGAACACCGCGATCGCCGAAGCACGGGCGCTGGGCGGTGCTCACTCCGCGGCGGCGCGCGGACTGCAGTCTGCCGCTCAAGAACGGCTGCGTGCGTTGGGGCTGCCGTCCGGCAGTAGAGCGGGGCAGGGCGGGAGGCTGACCTTGGCGTCGCCGGTGACTGGTGTGGTCAGTGAGATTGGCGTTCGTGAAGGCCAGTCTGCGCCGATGGGCACGTTACTGTTCCGCATCAACGGCACACGAACCGTCTGGCTCGAAGCCTCGATTCCGCAGGCGGGAATCGATGGCATCACGTCGGGGACGCCGGTGGAAGCGTCGGTCGATGCGTTGCCGGGCGAAACCTTCCACGGTCGCGTGGAAACGTTGTTGCCGCAGGTCGATATCAGCAGCCGCACACAGCGCGCTCGTATCGTCCTGGACAATCCGCAGAGCCTGCTCGCGCCGGGCATGTTCGCGCAGGTTGCCCTGCAACCAACCGCGGCCGCAGAGCGACCGCTAGTACCGACGGAAGTACTGGTCGGGGCAGGTGCACAGGCCCGCGTGATCGTATTGGATGAGGACAACACATTCCGTCCTGTGCGCGTGCAGACCGGACGCAGTGGCGGCGGCATGACTGAAATTCTCGCGGGCTTGAAGGGCGGCGAGAAGGTCGTGGCCTCGGGGCAGTTTCTGATCGATTCGGAAGCGAATCTATCGGGGGCGCTCGAACGCCTCAATGACAGGCCGGAGGATGATGAAGCAAAAATGCCGAGCGATGTCATGCCCGGCATGCCGGATATGGCGATGCCGGCGACGCAGCAGACTGCGCCGATGAGCAAAAAAGCGTCCGCAGTACTGCCTAAGAAGGCGGCTGTGCCCACTACAAAGCCGGTGGCCAGTGCGGTGCCCAAAGTGCGGCAATGCCTGGTGGCGTATTGGTACGACCCGATGGTGCCGGACAAGCATTTCGACCAACCCGGCAAGTCGCCCTTCATGGATATGCAGCTGGTGCCCAAGTTCGCACCTGGGGCTGATCAGGATTGCACCATCAAGGACGTGCCATCGGCGGGGCAGCAGCCATGATCGCTCGCATTATCCGGGCGTCGATTGCCAACCGCTTGTTCGTGTTGGTGGCCGCCATAGCGCTGGCCGCTGCCGGTATTTGGTCGGTACTACACACACCGCTTGATGCCTTGCCCGACCTATCCGACACCCAAGTCATCATTCGCACCGAATGGCCCGGGCAAACGCCGCGCATTGTCGAAGATCAGGTCACGTACCCGTTGACGACCACGATGCTGTCGGTGCCAGGTGTGAAGGCAGTGCGCGGCTTCTCGTTCTTTGGCGATTCGTTCGTCTACGTGCTGTTCGATGACAAGACCGATCTGTATTGGGCGCGCTCACGTGTGCTCGAGTACCTGAGCCAGGTACGTGATCGTCTGCCGTCGCAGGTCAGTCCGGCGATCGGGCCTGATGCGACAGGGCTGGGCTGGGTCTACGAATACGCGCTCGTCGATCGCACCGGAAAACATGATCTGGGGCAGCTACGGGCGTTGCAGGATTGGTTCCTGCGCTATGACCTCAAGACCGTGCCCGATGTGGCCGAAGTCGCCAGCGTGGGCGGCATGGTGCAGGCATGGCAGATCACGCCCGACCCGCAAGCGTTGGCGGCACGCGGCATCACGATCAAGCAGCTGACGGAAGCGATCCAGGCTGCCAACGGGGCCACCGGTGGTTCGGTGATCGAACAGGGCGAAGCCGAATTCATGGTGCGCAGCGAAGGCTATCTGCGAAACCGGGCCGACTTCGAGCGCGTACCAGTCACAACCGGTGCCGATGGCATTCCTGTATTGCTTCAAGACGTAGCGATCGTGCAACGCGGCCCGACCTTGCGGCGCGGCATTGCCGAACTGGACGGGGAGGGGGAGGTCGCCGGTGGCGTGATCATCCTGCGCTCGGGCAAGAACGCCTTGGCGGCGATCGAAGCCGTCAAGGCCAGGTTGAACGATTTGAAGGCGAGCTTGCCTGCCGGTGTCGAGATCGTGTCGACTTACGACCGCTCCGAGTTGATCCTCGATGCGGTGCACAACCTGGCCCGCAAGCTCGGCGAGGAGTTTCTCATCGTCGCGTTGGTGTGCGCGCTATTCCTGTGGCATGTGCGCTCTTCGTTGGTGGCGGTGATCACCTTGCCTTTGGGGGTCCTGGCTGCGTTCATCGTCATGCGTTATCAAGGCATCAGCGCGAATCTGCTGTCGCTTGGCGGCATCGCGATTGCCATCGGCGCAATGGTCGATGCCGCCGTGGTGATGATCGAAAACGTGCATAAGCACTTGGAGCATTACCGCGACGCCCATGACCGAGAGCCGGAGGGCAGTGAACGCTGGGAGTTGATTGCGGAATCCGCCAGTGAGGTCGGCCCGGCGCTGTTTGTCAGTCTGCTGGTGATTACGCTGTCGTTCGTACCAGTGTTCGCGCTGCAGGCACAGGAAGGACGCTTGTTTTCGCCGTTGGCCTATACCAAGACCTACGCCATGGCCGCGGCGGCGGGCCTGTCCATCACCCTGATTCCGGTGCTGATGGGCTACCTGATTCGCGGCCATATCCGGTCCGAGAAAGACAACCCGCTCAATCGCACTTTGATTGCACTGTATCAACCAGTACTCGATGCGGTGCTGAGGTTCCCTAAGCTGACGTTGGCGCTTGCAGGCGTAGTGCTAGTGCTAAGCGTGATCCCATTGCTGCGTCTTGGCAGTGAGTTCATGCCACCGCTGGAAGAGGGCACCTTGTTGTATATGCCCACGGCCTTGCCCGGATTGTCCGCGGGCAAGGCATCACAGTTGTTGCAACAGACCGATCGTATGCTCAAGACCGTGCCCGAAGTGGATCACGTGTTCGGCAAGGCGGGTCGGGCGGAAACTGCGACCGACCCGGCCCCTCTGGAGATGTTCGAGACGACGATCACTTTCAAACCACGCAGCCAATGGCGACCCGGGATGACACCCGAGAAGCTGCGCGAGGAGCTTGACCGTGCCGTCAAAGTACCGGGCCTGACGAATCTGTTTGTGCCGCCGATTCGCAATCGTATCGACATGCTAGCCACCGGCATCAAGAGCCCGATCGGTATTAAGGTCTCCGGGCCTGACGTTGCGGTGCTGGCGAAGTTGAGTGATCGCATCGAGCTGGTTGTACGCACCGTACCTGGTGTGAGTTCTGCGCTGGCCGAGCGCATCGCGGGTGGCCGCTACATCGACGTGAAGGTGCGACCCGATGTCGCTGCGCGGTACGGCTTCAGCCAGGCAGACGTGCAACGATTGATTGCGACGGTGGTGGGGGGCGAGCCGGTCACGGAGACCATCCAAGGCCGCGAACGCTATCCGGTAGTGGTGCGCTATCCGCGCGAGATCCGCGATTCACCATCTGCATTGGCGCAGCTGCCATTGCTGGCACCTGGCGGTGTGCAACTTACGCTGGGACAGGTGGCGGAACTGAGCTTTAGTGAAGGCCCGCCGATGCTACGCAGCGATAACGCCCGCCTCAGCAATTATGTGTACGTCGATGTGGCCGGGCGTGACCTCGGTTCAGTGGTGCAGGAGCTGCAACGCGCCGTCGCACAGCAGGTGCCGATGCCGGCCGGTTACGCCGTGGGCTGGTCCGGCCAGTACGAGTACCTCAAACGTGCCAGTGAGCGCTTGCGAGTCGTGGTGCCCGCCACGCTGGTGATCATCTTCGGCTTGATCTACTTGGTGTTCCGGCGCGCATCAGAGGCCGCGATCATCATGCTCAGCTTGCCGCTCGCACTTGTCGGTGGGGTGTGGCTGATCTGGGCGATGGGTCATGCCGTATCAGTCGCAACTTTGATCGGGTTCATCGCGCTGGCCGGCGTCGCCGCTGAGTTCGGCATCATCATGTTGCTGTACCTGCGCCATGCTTGGGAACGGCAACTCGCGGCCAATCCCGATGCCGGCGAGGCCGAGCTTGATGCCGCCATCCGCGAAGGCGCGGTGCAACGCGTGCGGCCGAAGGCGATGACCGTCGCGGTGATCCTCGCCGGTCTGTTCCCGATCCTGATTGGCAGCGGCGCTGGTTCGGAAGTGATGCAGCGCATCGCCGCGCCCATGGTCGGCGGCATGCTCAGCGCGCCGCTGCTCTCCATGCTGGTGATTCCGGCGGCTTATGCCTTGTTGCAGCGCCGACGTCTGCTACATGGCCCGCTCCGGTCATGACATGAACGCACTCTCGCTAAAGTCCATCGATCTCCTGTGCGCGCCGGCTGCCGCGCCGGGGAGGCATTGTCCTTCGCGGCCACCCACCATAGGAGCGTCATCATGAAAACCTTTGCTACCTTGTCTGTGGTTGTCTTGCTCGCCGCCTGTTCGGCACCGCAAGGCGAAGCCACAAAGTTCGAAGCGACCGCTGCACCACAGCCACAGACCGCGACGACTGAGGCGGCGGCGTCCGCAGCGCCCATGGCCGACATGCCTGCCGGCGCCACGATGGCCTCCGCCTCCGGCAAGGTCGAGGCTGTAGATACCACCGCCGGGACCGTCACTATTGCCCATGGCCCGGTCGAGGCATTGAAGTGGCCAGCGATGACCATGACCTTCAAGGCGGGTGACATCGACATCAGCGGTTTGAAGTCTGGCGATCAGGTCGATTTCGAATTCACTTCTACCGGCATGGACGGCACGCTGACGAAAATCACACGAGAGTGAATCGCCCCGGCTTTCATGGAGGCCGGTTGGTTTAAGTTAAATGGCATCTGCCGTCATGGCGATTTGCCGGTAGTAGTTTGCCTCAGTTTCGGCCGGCGGGATATAGCCGATTGGTTCGAGTAGG
>Ga0209023_10004356_pt1 | contig 16174 bp, 13 predicted proteins | sample LakOneMetagenome_FD_187468 | JGI IMG/M metagenome (GOLD analysis project Ga0209023, IMG submission 187468) | Freshwater and sediment microbial communities from Lake Erie, Canada (SPAdes) (version 2) | ecosystem: Environmental > Aquatic > Freshwater > Lentic | place: Lake Erie, Canada... | reverse complement strand
CGCGTCGACCCGTTGCAGCTCCTCGGAGTACGCCATGACCTCGAGCGGGTCGCGTCCCTGACCGCCCCACTCCACGGGCCAGCCCAAGGCGAGCCACCCCCGGTCGGCCAAGGCCTTCGTGAAGCCATCGTCGTGGGAGACGCCGGTGCGGTAGAGCTTCTCCTCGAGCTCGAGCGTCATCACCTCGTCGAGGAAGGCCTTCACCTCCTCCCGGAAGGCGTCGCTCTTCTCCCCCATGTCGAAGTCCATCACCGGCCCCCGTGGGTGGCCGGCGATCCGTAGCGCCGATCGGCGACGCGCTGGTAGACCCGATCCGGTTCGGCGAACACGTTGGCCCACCCCCGCGCCCGCCGGTAGTAGAGCTGGATGTCGTACTCCATCATGAACCCGTAGCCGCCGTGGAAGTGCAGGCTCCGGTAGGTGATGTCACGCGCCGTCTCGTAGGCGAACGCGAACGACATCGCCGCCAGCTCCGCGGTGCGCGGCCCCCGCTCGTCGCGGGCCCACGCCGCCTCGTAGGCCAGCAACCGAGCACCGTCGATCGCCGCGGCACTGTCGGCCAGGCGATGCGAGATCGCCTGGAACGTGCCGATCGGGACACCCCACGCCTTGCGCTCCTTCACGTACTCCACCCCGATCTCGAGCGCCCGGCCGGCGATCCCGACGAGCGCGGCGCCCGTGAGCGCCATCCACTCGTCGAGTGCCTCGTCGTGGGCGGCAACGGCGTCGGGCCCCTCGGCGAGGATGGTGGCCGACGCCGGGATCGCGATGTCGGCCAGCGCCATCGACGCCAGGTTCTCGACCGGGGTCCGGGTGCCGTCCAAGGAGACGAGGAGCAGGCGGTCACCGGCGAGGATCACCGCCGCGTCCGCGACGGAACCGGCCGGGACGAGCGTGGCGAGGGTGCCGCGCGCCGCCCGCGGGGCGAAGGTGATCATGCGGTCGCCGGTCAGCGCAGCCGCAAGCGCCTCCGCCGCGGCGTCGCCCGTTCGGGCGAGGAGGCGGGCCGCGACCTGGGTCTCGATGACCGGCACCGGCGCGACCACGCGTCCCTGCTGCTCCGCCGCGACGGCAAGGTCGAGGAAGGACGCACCCCACCCACCGTCCACTTCGGCGACAGCCATGGGCAGCACACCGAGCTCCGGGAGCCGGTCCCACAGCTCGGGATCGTGGCCGCTCGCTTCCGCGGCGCGCACGTGCTCGGTCGAGCAGTGCTTGGCGTACAGGCCGCCGAACGCGTCGACCAACTGCTCCTGCTCTGCGGTGAAGCGCAGATCCATCAGGGGCGGGAGCTGGCCATCTTCGCCAGGTCGGAGGCCTTCGTCGCGCCCGCCGCGTCCCCCGCGCGGGCCTTGGGCTGGATCGAGATGTCGTGGCCCACGGCTCGAGCCCGGAGCGCGCCGACCGTGCAGGCGTCGCGCCCACCGAGCGCCGGGAACGGGTCGTAGGAGAAGTGGTGCATCGCGTTGCGATGCGTGATGCGGTCGATGTCGCGGTCGGACATGTCGCCCAGGGAGGCCTGCAACGTCTCGGGCGCCGTCGGCCACGTCGAGTCGGAGTGGGGGTAGTCGCACTCCCACATGACGTTGTCCATGTCGAGGAACTCGCGCGACGCCACCCCGAACTTGTCGTCGATGAAGCACGTCAGCACGTGCTGGTTGAAGACCTCGCTGGGCAACTGGTCGCCGAAGTCCTGGCCGGTCCAGAGGTGATGGCGGCCGTAGTTGTAGTCAACGCGCTCGAGGAAGTACGGGATCCAACCGATGCCCCCCTCGGACAGCGCGACCTTGAGGTCCGGGAACCGCCGCAGCACCGACGACCACACCAGGTCGGCGGCCGCTTGCACGATGTTCATCGGGGTCAGCGTGATGAGGCAGTCCATCGGCGCGTCGTCGGAGGTGATCACGAGCGCCGAGGACGACCCGATGTGCATGCACACCACGACCTGCTCGTCGCTGCAGGCCTGCCAGAACGGATCCCAATGATCGGAGTGGATGCTCGGCCACCCGAGCTTCGACGGGTTCTCCGAGAACGTCACGGCGTGGGCGCCCTTCGCCGCCGTGCGGCGGACCTCCGCAGCGAGCACCTCCGGATCCCAGATCGCCGGCAGCGAGCACGGGATGAAGCGCCCTGGATGGGTCCCGCACCACTCGTCGATGTGCCAGTCGTTGTAGGCCCGGACCATCGCCAGCGCGACGTCCTTGTCCTCGGTGCGGGCGAAGAGCTGCCCGCAGAACTGCGGGAAGGACGGGAAGCACAACGAGCCCAGGACGCCGTTGGCGTCCATGTCCTTCACGCGTTCGTCGATGTCGTAGCAACCCGGGCGCAGCTGATCGAAGGCCGTCGGTTCGATCCCGTACTCCTCGGGCGGACGGCCGGCGACCGCGTTGAGGGCGACGTTGTTGAGGACCTGCCCTTCGTACAGCCACGCGTTGGTGCCGTCCGCGTTGGTGACGAACTTCGGGGCCAGGTCGGCGTACGCCGCCGGCAGCCGGCCCTCGAACAGGTGGGGCGGTTCGATCACGTGATCATCGACGCTCACCAGCACCATGTCGTTGATGTCCATCCGAAACCCCCCGGCGATCGGTGTCCGGCCGTAACGTAGCCCGTCGCCGAGACCTCAACATGCCCACACAGAGAACCTGGTTCTCACTGTCGCCGGAGCCTGCGATGAACCTCGATGAACTGCTCGCCGCGCTGGAGCTCACCCCGGCCGGCGAAGGCCGATTCACCGCCACCTCGATCGACGAGGGCCATGGCGTCGTCTTCGGTGGCCAGTTGCTCGCCCAGGCCCTGGTGGCCGGCGCGGCCGCGATGCCCGCCAAGGAGGTCAAGTCGATGCACACCGCCTTCGTGCGGGGAGCGGCCGTCGATGCGCCCCTCGAGATCGAGGTCGAGGTCCTGCACGAGGGCCGCGCCATGGGCACAGCCGGCATCTCCATCCGGCAGGGCGAGCGGCTCTGCACCCGCTCCACGATGCTCCTGCACGCCCCCGACCCGGATCTCGTCCGCCACCAGCCCGCGATGCCCGCGGTCCCCGGGCCCGACTCGTGGGCGGCTCGCCCGGATTCGCACGGCTGGGAGCGCCGCTTCGTCGACGACGTCGACCTCGGCGACCCGGCGCTCGTCGGCCCGGCGGAGCTGAGCGTGTGGTCGCGCTTCCCCGGCGCGCCGGACGACCTCACGACGAGTCAGGCCCTGCTGGCGTACGCGAGCGACGGCTTCCTCATCGGCACCGCGATGCGCCCGCACGACGGCTTCGGTCAGGCGCAGGCCCACGTCAGCATCTCGACGACCGTGCTCAGCCACACGCTCACCTTCCACGAGGCGTTCGCCGCCGGCGAGTGGCTGCTCCTGCACCACGAGGCGCCGTACGCCGGCCGGGGCCGCGGCTACGGACGGGCCGATGTGTTCACGGCCGACGGCCGCCTCGTCGCGTCGTACGTGCAGGAGAACATGATCCGGGCCTTCCCCGATGGCCAGGCCCCGAGCGGCGGAGCCCGAGCGAAGCACTGACGTCGGATCGCCACGACCACGGCGCAGCCGCGTGCAAAGGATGTGTGCAGGAGGCGAGAGGATCACTCTCGTTCGTCGCTCCAACAGCGTTACGCTGCGGCCGGCCTCGGGAGGAGCCCGAGCGCGATCGGGGGACGACATGGACGACGTACTCGGGTACCAGGGGACCCGCGCGGTGGTCACCGGCGCCGCATCGGGCATGGGCCAGGCCACCGCGAGGGTGCTCGTCGAGCTGGGCGCCGAGGTCATCGGCCTGGACGTGCGTACGTGCGAGGCGCCGGGTGTGGCCTCGATCGAGGTCGACCTCCGTGACGAGGCGTCGATCGACGCGGCGGTGGCTCAGATCGACGGCCCGGTCAACAGCCTGTTCGCCTGCGCCGGCCTGCCCGGCCCACCGTTCAGCGACCTCGACACGATGCTGGTCAACTTCGTGGGCACCCGGCACCTGATCGACCGGGTCGCCCCGTCGATGCCCGAGGGCTCTGCCGTCGCCTGGATCGCCTCCCAGGGCGGCATCGGGTGGCAGAACAACCTCGAGCGGCTCATGGCGCTCATCGCCACCGACGGCTTCGTCGCCGGGAAGCAGTGGTGCGAGGACAACGCCGAGGCGATCGCCGCCGGCAGCGCCTACGCGACCTCGAAGCAGGCCGTCAACGCGTTCGTCGCCTCCCAGTCGCGTGCCTTCTACGCCAAGGGGCTCCGCATCAACTGCTCGAACCCGGGCCCCACCGAGACACCGATGATGCCCGCGTTCCACGAGAGCGCCGGCAAGGAGCTGGTCGACATGGCGATCGGAGCCGTGCCCCGCTACTCCACGGCCGAGGAGCAGGCGTGGCCCGTCGTCTTCCTCAACAGCCCCCGCCTCTCGTACGTGACCGGCGAGGCGTTCGGCGCCGACGGCGGCTTCTTCGGCCTCCTGACCACGAACCAGATCGACTTCTCGGCACTTACGGGCTGATCCGAAGTGGTGAGCCGGGGCTCCTCCGCGAGGGGGGCCGGCGCCCCCCGGGTGACGAGCGGGCGCGGCCGGGGTGGTTTAAGGTGACAACCACGTTAGAAACGGTGTCCAGTGGGGCTGACGGACCGGGGGACGGGAATGGGTGCACGGGGGCGCGTACGGGTGGCCTGCGTCGCCGCGACGATGCTGGTCGGCACCGCGGCGGCGTGCTCGAACGCACCGGCCACCACCACCGGCGCCGCCCCGACGGCCGGCGGGACCGCGTCGACCACCATCAGCCCGGGCCCGTCGGGCACGTTTCCCGCCGTCAACCAGCCCGGCGTCACCGCGACCGAGATCAAGGTCGCCGGCGTCGCATCCGTCACGAACCCCTTGGGCGCGTCTTACGGCAGCGCGTTCGACGGCGTGCAGGCGTACTTCGACATGATCAACAGCCAGGGCGGCATCTACGGACGCAAGCTGGTCCTGTCGCAGAAGATCGACGACAACGCGGTGAAGAACAAGGAAGCGGTGCAGCCGCTGCTCAGCGCTGACATCTTCGCCGTGCTGCCCATCGACACGCTCCTCTTCACCGGTGCCGACGACCTCGCCGCCGCCGGGATCCCCACGTTCGGGTGGGTGATCAACAGCGAGTGGGGCGGCACCAAGGATGCTCCCAAGGCCAACATGTTCGGCCAGGAGGGCTCGTACCTCGGCATCACCGAACCGAACGCCGTCATCCCCTACCTGGCCAAGAAGCTCGGCGTGCACAAGGTCGGGATCCTGGCCTACGGCGTCCCGCAGTCCTCCGACTGCGCCACGGGCATCAAGACCGGGATCGAGAAGTGGGGCCCGGCGAACGACGTCCAGGTCGGCTTCATCGACACGACCCTCGGCTACGGCGAGAAGAACCTCAGCGTGCAGGTCGGGCGCATGAAGGACGCCGGGGTCGACTTCGTGACCACCTGCATGGACACCAACGGCGTCGTGACCGTGGCGACCGAGATGGACAAGCAGGGCTTGAAGGCGCGGCAGTACCTCCCGAACGGCTACGACCACGACTTCGTCAAGGAGTACGGCGACCTGTTCGAGGGCTCAGTGGTGCGCACGTCGTTCGCGCCGATCGAACTGCCCGCGGACCAGCAGCCGCAGGGCTTGAAGGACCTCATCACCTGGATGGGCAAGGGCAGCGGCAAGCTCACGGAGAACGCGATCACCGGGTGGATGAACGCCAACCAGTTCGTCGACGGGCTCGAGGCCGCCGGCCCCGACTTCACCCGGGCGAAGGTGATCTCGTCGATCAACCAGATGAAGGACTGGAACGGCGAGGGCGTCAGCCCCGGAGTGGACTGGACCGTCCGCCACACCGGTCCGAGCGACGCCTCCTGCTCGGCGTTCACCACGATCAAGGACGGCGCCTTCGTCCCCGACGTCGCCGAGCCCGGCAAGCCCTTCACCTGCGTGACCTCGACCGGGCCACAGCTGGTGATCACGAACGAGTCCTGACGCGGGAAACCGCTGAGCCCGGAAGCCTGAACGACCAGATCCTCCCGTCCGAAGAGGCGAACGTGCGATGACCGACCTGCTGCGCTACGCCGTTCAGGGCATCCCGATCGGGTGCGTGTTCGGCCTCCTCGCCGTCGGTCTGGTCCTCACCTACAAGACGACCGGGGTGTTCAACCTCGCGTTCGCGGCGCAGGCCTACACCTCGGCCGCGGTCTTCTTCGTCCTCCGGCGCACCCACGAGTGGAACGTCTTCGCCGCCGGGTTCGTGGCCGTCGTCGTCGTCGGCCCACTGATGGGACTGGTGCTCGATCGTGCGCTGTACCGGCACCTTCGCACCGCGGCCCCGCTGGCGAAGCTCGTCACGTCACTGGGTCTGCTCGTCGCGATCCCCCAGCTCGTGAACCTGGTCTTCGGCTTCGGGGACAAGCCGCAGTACCGCCCCCCACCGCTGTGGCCCGTCGACCGCGTCAACGACCTGATCCTCCCGTCGAAGGGCGCCACGATCGCGGTGAACGCCGCCGAGATCTCGACGATCGTCTTCACCACGCTCGTCGTCATCGGGCTCGTCGTCCTCCTCCGCTTCTCGGCGATCGGGCTGCAGATGCGCGGCGTCGTCGAGAGCCCCCGGCTCGTGCAGCTGCAGGGGGTCAACGCCGAGCGGGTCTCGATGGTGTCCTGGATGCTCTCGAGCCTGGTGGCCGGCTTGGCCGGGGTCCTGATGGGCCCGCTGTTCGCCCAGATGTCCGCCAACGACTTCTTCACGTTGCTGGTCGCGGCGCTCGCCGCGACCGTGTTCGCCGGCCTCGTGAGCATCCCCAAGGCCATGATCGGCGGCCTGCTCCTCGGCGTCCTCCAGGCGGAGGTCGTCGGCTTGGTGCCCACGAGCAACACCCTCGCCAACGGCCTGCGGCCGGCCCTGCCCTTCATCGTCTTGTTCGTGCTGCTGGTGGGCCGTCTCGTCGTCAGCCTCGCCAAGGGTCGTGGCGTCGACTTCGCCCGCACGGTCAGCGACCCGATGGCCGGGGTCGACCCACCGATGGGCGACGCCACGAGCATCGAGCGCCCGCCGTGGATGGTGCGGTCGTCGCGCTGGTTCGCGCTCGGTGCCTGCGTCGTCGGCCTGCTCCTCGCCGCGGTCGTGTTCGACGTCGAGTGGAGGGGCATCGTCATCTCGGGGATCTGCCTCGGCATCATCATGCTGTCGATGACGCTGATGACCGGCGTCGGCGGCACCATCTCGCTCTGCCAGGCCTCGTTCGCCGCGATCGGGGCGTTCACCACGGCCCAGGTCGTCCTGCGCTGGAACCTGCCCGTCCTCGGGGCCATGGTGATCGGCGCGTTGGTCGCCGCCCTGGTGGGCGCGGTGCTGGCGCTGCCGGTCATCCGGCTGCCCGCGGTGTACGCCGCACTCGCGACGCTGGCGTTCGCGCTCATGTTCGAAACGATCATCCGACCGCTCGACGCCGTCAGCGGCGGATCGGTGCCCGTCCGCGTCCCCCGCCCCCTGATGGCGGGCGTCGACTTCACGGACAACACCAACTTCATGCTGCTCGCCACCGGCATCGCCGCCCTCGTCGGTCTCGCGGTGTGGTCGATCATGCGGGGCACGACGGGTCGCTTCCTCGACGCCGTCCGCGGGAGCGAGGTCGGCGCCGCGTCGGTCGGCATCAACCCGGCGCGCCAGCGCCTCGTCGCGTTCATCGGCTCGGCCGCCATCGCCGGACTCGGCGGTGGTCTCGTCGCCAGCTACGTCGGCCAGGCCAACTACGAGGCGAACTTCGTCTTCTTCCTCGGCCTCGTGTGGCTGGCGCTGCTCGTCACCACGGGTTCCCGGTCCGTCCCGGCCGCCTTCGTCGCGGCCATCGGCTTCTACGCCACGCCGAAGATCCTGTCGTCGATCTTCTCCGCTCCCGGCAACTACCTGGCCTCGCACCCGTCCACCTCGGGCGTGCTGCGGTCGGCGCTCGACGTGGTCGACCCGTCGTGGGCGGCGCCGCTGGCGTTCGCCCTCTTCGGGCTCGGTGCCCTGACCTACGCCCGCCACCCCGAGGGCATCATGCAGTACCAGACCACCAAGGCCGTCAGCCGCGTGCTCGCCGTGATCCAACGCCGCGACCGCGAGCCCGGTCAGACGACGGGGGCACCGCTCGTCTCGGCGCGGAACGCCGCCATCAGACCGTCGGCGTCCGAAGCCGGGCCCCGGTAGACGACCTCGCCGCGATCGAGGACCACGGCGACATCCGCCACCTCGAGCGCGTGGCGCACGTGCTGCTCGATGACCAGCATCGAGGATCCGGACTGCTTGATGCGGGCGAGGACCTCGTACACCTCGTCGGTGATGATGGGCGCCAACCCGAGCGACAGCTCGTCGGCGATCACCACCCGCGGTTCCAGCACCAGCACGCGGGCCAGGGTGAGCATCCGCTGCTCGCCTCCGGACAGCGAGCCGGCGAGCTGCGCCTGCCGCTCGCCGAGACGGGGGAACATCTCGTACACGCGGTCGATCGCCGCACCGACCCCTTGGCGCCCGAACCGCTTGCGGAACGGGAGCACGAGGTTCTCCTTGACCGAGAGCGTGGCGAACACCGAGCGCCCTTCCGGGGCGTGCACCACCCCGGCGCGGGCGAAGTCCTGCGCCGGCCGACCCGTGAAGTCCTGGCCGTCGACGAGCACCGCGCCCTGCGTCGGGGCGACGAGACCGGAGGCCACGCGCGCCACCGTGGTCTTGCCCATCCCGTTGTGACCGACGATCGCGAGCGCACCTCCCGCCGGCACCTCCAACGACACCCCGAAGAGCGCCTGGAACTGCCCGTAGCCGGCGTGCACCTCGCGCAGCTGGAGGACCGGTGGGACCCGCGTGCGGTCGCCCGCCCCGGCCATCGACGCGGCGTCGCTCATGCCACCGTCCCGAGGTAGGCGAGGCGCACCTCGGGGAGCTCGAGCACCTCCGCCGTCGGCCCGGTCGCGATGCACCGGCCGCAGTCGAGCACCGCGGTGCGGGTGGCCAGCCGGCTGACGAAGCTCACGTCGTGCTCGCACAGCAGCACCGCGATCTCCCGCTCCTGGCACACCGTCTCGATCACGTCCCCCATCGCCGCGGTCTCGTGGACGTCGAGACCTGACGAGGGCTCATCGAGGAAGAGCAGCACCGGCTCGCGCACCAGCGCCCGGGCCAGCTCGACGACCCGGGCCCGACCGAGGCTCAGCGACTCGACCGGGCGGTCGGCATCGGCCTCGAGCCCGACGAGCTCCAGGGTCTCGTGGCACCGCTCGAGCTCGTCCGCCGTGGGTCCCGAGCGACCGGTGAGATCGCGCAGCAGGCCGCCCGCGCGCCGCTGGCTGCGCACCGAGACGATGACGTGCTCGAGCACGGTCAGGCCCGGGAACAGCTCGATCTGCTGGAAGGTCCGACCGAGCCCGAGACGAGCGCGGTGGTAGGGCGGCAGGCGCCCGAGGTCGCGTCCATCGAGGCGAACGACGCCCGCGTCCGGGCGCAGGACCCCCGCCATGCAGTTGAACAGGGTCGACTTGCCGGCCCCGTTCGGTCCGATCAGCGCCACCGTCTCGCCCCGGTCGACCGTGACGGACACGTCCATGAGCGCGGCGATCCCGGCGAAGCGCTTCGACACACCCGTCGCCTCGAGCAACGGCGGTCCGGTCGTCCCCTGGTCCATGTGCCCCCCGGCATCTGACGTTCGTGTCAGGTTATCCGCTCGAACCCCGTGCCCTTGCCTGGCGGGCGCCCGCCGCCCTGGCATCCACCCCGTTCGGCACCAGGCTCCTACGCGCCGAACAGCGAGCCGCCACCGGCGGCGTCCGGGTCGGCCGGCGCCGGGCCGCTCAACGTCTTGGTCTCGAGGTACTGCTCGAGACCCTCGACGCCGTTCTGGCGCCCGAAGCCACTCGCCTTGTAGCCCCCGAACGGAGCGTCCGCGCCGTAGAAGATGCCGCCGTTGACCCCGACGGTGCCCGACCGGATCTGCTTCGCCGCCGCGATGGCCCGCTCCTCGGAGCCCGAGGTGACCATGCCGGACAGGCCGTACTCGCTGTCGTTCGCGATGCGCACGGCATCGGCGTCGTCCTCGAACGGGATGACGACCAGCACGGGCCCGAAGATCTCCTGCTGCGCGATCGTCATGTCGTTGGTGACGTCGGCGAAGAGCGTCGGCTCGACGTACCAGCCCTTGGGGAGATGTCCGGGCCGGCCGCCCCCGAGCACCAACCGGGCGCCTTCGGCCACGCCCGTTTCGATGAAGCCGAGCACGCGGTCACGCTGCTTCGCACTGATCTGGGGTCCGTGAAGCACCCCCGGATCGGTGGGATCGCCCGGGGCGAGCCCGGCGAACGACGCCTCGAGGAGCTCGATCGACTCGTCGTACCGCGTGCGGGGGACGAGCAAGCGGGTGAGCATGGCGCACCCCTGGCCGGCGTGGACGCACACGAAGGCCGCGCCCGGCACGGCCGACGCGAAGTCGGCGTCCTCGAGGACGATGTGGGCGGACTTGCCCCCGAGCTCGAGGAAGAAGCGCTTCATCGACGGCGCCCCCTTCGCCATGATGTGACGCCCGACGTCGGTGGACCCGGTGAACGAGATGAGATCGACCCGCGGATCGACCACGAGCTGCTCGGCAACCGCGTTGTCCGCAGTGGTGACCACGTTGACCACCCCCGCCGGGATGTCGGTGTGCTCGGCCACGAGGCGGCCGAGGCGGGTGGCGTTCCACGGGGTGTCGGGAGCGGGCTTCAGCACCACCGTGTTGCCTGTCGCCAGGGCCTGGCCGAGCTTCTGCAGGGTGACCTCGAACGGGTAGTTCCACGGGACGATGGCGCCGACGACGCCGGCGGGCTCCTTCAGGACCTTGCGCCAGCTGCGGATGCCGAACGCCGACCCGATGGGCAGATCCCGCTCCCACGCCAGCTCGTCGATGGCCTGGGCCGGCCAGAGCAGGCCGTCCTCGAGCGGCGAGTCGAGCTGTGGCCCGTAGGTCAGGGCCACGGGGCACCCGGCCTCGGCCACCAGCTCCGCCCGGAGCAGCTCCTGCTCGCTCACGATCGCGTCGTGGAGCTGCCGCAGACAGCGCTGCCGGAAGGCGTGATCCCTCCCCCACGCCGTGTCGTCGAACGCATGACGGGCGGCGCCGATCGCCGCATCCATGTCCTCGCCGCCGCCGTCGGCCACGCCGCCGAGCACCACTTCCGTGGCCGGGTTGACGTTGTCGAACTGCCGGCCCGAGCGCGCCTCGACGAGCTGGCCGCCGATCAGCATCCGGGACTCCCCCGGCACCACCGCGACCTGTTCCTGCGCCGTCACCGACATCGTCGCCCCCTGAGCGCTCTGGTGCGCACCTTGCGGCCGACGCTCCCCACGCGCCCCGGAAGTCGCACATTCCTCGATTGAGAACGACGTTATCAGCAGCGATCGACGGCACCCGGGCCGGTCAGCGACCCGCGCGCGTGGTTGGTGCGGGCGACCGCCGGGGCTTCGTGACGCGGGGCGCCGTCGCCTTCGCCTCGGCCGCGCTCCTGGCCGCCTTCGTGCGCTTCCCGGCGACCGCGGGCGTGCCGGTGACCGCGGGCTTCCCGGTGACCGCCGGTTTGCCAACCCGCGCCTTGGCGCCGTTCTTCGCCGCGGTGGCGCTCTTGCCGCGACCGGCCGCGGTCCGTCGCGCGGTCGGCGCCACCACGGGCGCTGCGGCCCCCACGGCCGCCGCGCACCACGCCCACAGCTGATCGAGGGGCAAGGGGGTGCCGGTCAAGTCGACCCCGAGCACGCGCATCTGCGACACCGACATCAACGTCAGGGTGAGCAGCCCGGCGGTGGTCGCGGTGTCGATGTCCCGCCGGAACCGGCCGGCGGCCACCCCGTCGTCGAGGATCTCGGTCAGCAGCGCGACCTGGGGCGCCAGCGCCCCGACGAACTCGTCGCGGTGCACCTCGATCATCCGCACGTTGTAGATCCCGAGCGCGCGACCGCCGTGGTCCGTCGAGCGCTCGGCCCGGGAGTAGTAGCTCGTCACGTAGGCCCGCAGCCGTTCGACGGGATCATCGAACGCGGCGATGTCCTTGCGCAGCCGGTTCGCGAAGGCGAGCAGCACCTCCTCGAACAGCGCCAGCAGCAGCTCGTCCTTGCTGGCGAAGTGCTTGTAGAACGACCGAAGCGAAAGCCCCGATCGATCCACGATCTCCTGCACCGTGAAGTCGATGCCGCCCGTCTCGTCGAGGAGCTCGCGCGCCGCCGCGAGGATCTGCCCGCTCCGGCTGACCGCTCGCGCCCGGGCGTCGCTCAGGGATCGGTCGACCGCGCGTTGCTGCCAGGAGAGGTCAGCGATCGGATCTTCGGCCTTGGCCATCAGCGGGGTCCTCGAGACGGGAGGGGCGAGCTGCCCGACGGAGCATACCGACGGCCGCGCGACGTCCCTGGCCCGGGCCGGTCGCGGGCGAGCTCACCCGCGCGGCAGCCCGAGGATGCGCTCGCCGATGATCGTGCGCTGCACCTCCGAGGTGCCGCCGGCGATGCTGGCGGCTCCGCTCCACAGCCACTGCCGGGCCCACCGGCCCGCGAGCGGGGCCGCGGGTCCTTCGACGCGCAGCGCCACCTCCGACAGTTGCTGGGTCATGTCGGTCCACGCCAGCTTCACCCAGCTCGACTCGGCGCCGGGCTCGAGCCCCCGACTCAGCCGGGAGAGCGTGCGCCAGTTGTGGAGCCGCAGCACCCGCAGCGCGGCGAACGCCTGGGCCAGTCCGTCCGCGACCTCCGGGTCGTCGAGCAGCCCCCGTGCCGCAGCGAGCTCGAACAGCTCCTGCAGGAACATCTCGTGGACCACCTGCTCCTTGAAGGGGAAGTTCGTGCCCCGCTCGTGGGCGAGCGTCGTGTTCGCGACGGCCCACCCCTGGTTGCGCTCCCCGACCAGATGGTCCTCCGGCACGAACACGTCCGTCAGGAAGACCTCGTTGAACTCCGCCTCCCCGGTGATCTGGACGAGGGGGCGGATCTCGATTCCGGGCTCCGTCATGTCGACGACCAGGTAGGAGATGCCGCGGTGCTTCGGTGCGTCCGGGTCGGTGCGGGCCAGGCAGATCCCCCAGCGCGCGAACTGCGCGTACGAGGTCCACACCTTCTGACCGTTGAGGATCCACCCACCGTCCACCGGCCTCGCGGTCGTGCGCAGCGATGCCAGGTCGCTGCCGGCGTCGGGCTCGCTGAACAGCTGGCACCAGATCTCCTCCGCCGTCAGGATCGGGCCGATCCACCGTTGCTTCTGCTCAGCGGAGCCGTGCGCCAGCAGCGTGGGACCGGCGAGGTTGATGCCCACCCGGTTGACCGGTTGGGGGGCGCGGGCGCGGGCGTACTCGGTGTTGAAGATGGCGACGTGCACGGGCGACGCGCCCCGGCCGCCGTACTCGTGCGGCCAGTGGATGCCGACCCAACGGCCGGCGGCGAGCTCGGCCTGCCAGGTACGCCCCCACGCGACCTCTTCCTCCGCTGACGCGAACGGCGGCGGGATCTCGAGATGAGCTGCCAACCACGTGCGCGCCTCGTTCGCGAAGGCCACCTCCTCATCCGAGAAGGTCAGGTCCATCGGCCGCCGGCTCCCCGCTCTGCTCGTGCGCCGCCGGCCATGGCGTGTGAAACTAACACTCGTGTCGACTTTTCGGGGAGGGGCGCCGGGGCTCCACCCCACCTACCGCCACCCGCTGACCGAGCACTGGTCCCGGCCTGGTGGACCGTGGGAGGTCCCGGATCTCGACACGGTGCTCGCCGGGACCTCGCCGGTCGAGGAGGAGGTCGCCGCGATCGCCGGCGGCCTGCTCGCCGCCGGGGTCGGGCCGGGCGCCACGGTCTCCTGGCAACTCGCCAACGGTTGGCCAGCCGTCGCGCTCTTCCGGGCGACCTGGCGGATCGGGGCGGTGGCGGCCCCGATCCACCACCGCGCCGGACCGGCGGATGTCGATGCGCTGAGAGACCGATTGCAGCCGGCCGTGTTCGTGACGACGGAGCAGGACATCCCGACCGGGCTGCCGCTCCACGCGGCCCGCGGCCCGATCGACCCGGCGTCCGTGGCCGTTGCGCTCGGCACCTCGGGATCCACGGGGACTCCGAAGGTCGCGCTGCACACCCACCGCGCCTTGGTGCACAAGGCCCGGACCATGGCCGTCGTGCACGACCTCGGACCGGATGACACGGTCCTGATGCCGGCACCGATGGCCCACATCTCCGGGCTCCTCAACGGCGTCCTCCTGGCTCTCACCGGTCTGCGCGTCGTCCCCATGGGCCGGTGGGACCCGGTGCTCGCCCTGGAGCTGATCGAGCGCGAGCGCATCACGTTCATGGTCGGCCCGCCCTCCTTCTTCGTGTCGCTCACAGGGGCCGCCGGCTTCGACCCGCTCGCCGTACGGTCGCTGCGGCAGATCTCCTGCGGCGGCGCCGGGGTGACGCCGTCGTTCGTCCGGTCGATGTCCGCCACGCTCGGGTGCCGCGTGAAGCGCACCTACGGCTCGACCGAGGCTCCGTCGGTCACGACCTCGACCCTCGACGACCCGGCGGAACGCGCGGCGCGGACGGACGGCCGACCTGTCGGTGAGGTGGAGCTCCGCACCGTCGATCCCGTTTCGGGGACGGCCACCGCCGCGTCGGAGGCCGGCGAGCTGTGGGTGCGGGGCCCCGAGCTCTTCGCCGGCTACGACGACCCGGCCGCGACCGCGGCGGCGTTCGCCGACGGCGGCTGGTTCCGCACCGGCGACCTCGCGACGATCGACGCCGATGGCTGGCTGACGATCGTGGGTCGCATCAAGGATGTGATCATCCGCGGCGGTGAGAACATCGCCGCGACCGAGATCGAGAACGTCCTCGAGGCCCACGCGGCGATCCACCAGGCCGTCGTCGTCGGGGAGCCGGACGAACGCCTGGGCGAGCGGGTGTGCGCGTTCGTCGTCAGCGCGCAGCCCTTCTCCCTCGCGGAGTGCCGGGCCTGGTTCGCCGACCAGGGGATCACGCCGTTCAAGTGGCCCGAGCGCGTCGAGACGCTCACCGAGCTCCCGCAGCTCAGCTCGGGCAAGCCTGACCGCGCCGCCCTGCGCGGGCGGCTGTCGCCCGGTTGAGCTTGCCGGCTGAAGCTCAGCCCGCGCTGATGACCTGCTCGCCGTAGCGCAGCATGGTCTCGATGGCGTGCTCGAGGGAGTCGCTCGGCACGCCCACGCCGTTCCAGGTGACCCCCAACGCCGCGAGGCCCTCGAGGCCCGCCCGGTGGGCGTCGGCGTCGAACGAGTCGTCGCCCGGGCTCCCGCCGGCGGGGGTGAGGAACGCGACATCGATCCTCGCTCGATCGCGGCCGGCGCCCTCCACCCGCTGCCACAGGTCGTCGAGCATGCGCGCCAGGTCCTCCACCGTCTCGAGCGCCGGCGTCTTGGTGGTGCGGGCGAGTCCTGCGGGGGACGGGAAGGGGTTCCAGCCGTCACCCAGCTCCGCCACGCGCTGGCGCGAGCGCTGGCTGTTGCCCCCGATCCAGATCGGGACGCGCGCCGGTTTCGGGTTCGCGGTCTGCCCGCCGGCGGTGAACGTGCGGCCCTCGAACGCGAAGTCGTCGGTCGTCCAGATGCCCCGCAGCACCTCCAACGCCTCGTCGAACAGCTCGTTGCGGTCGTCGTAGTCGACGCCGAGGGCGCGGTACTCGGAGCGCAGGTAGCCCGTTGCCGTCGCCAGCACGAAGCGCCCGTCCGAGAGGGCGTCGATCGTGGCCACCGCCTTGGCCACGAGGAAGGGGTTGCGATACGGCAGCACGACGATGTTGGGGATGAGCAGCAGCCGCTCGGTGACCGCCGCGACGAACGCCAGCGCGGCAAACGGATCGAGGGCATCGTGCCCGCCGGCTTGGAGCCACTTGTGCGACGGCGCAGGGTGGTCCGTGAAGCCGATGCCGTCGAAGCCCGCGGTCTCGGCGGCGTGGGCGAAGCGCACCAACGCGTCCTTCGACACGAAGGCCGGGTCGTAGGGGTGCGAGACGAGCGGGTAGGTGACCCAGTGCTTCATGCCGAGGAGCCTTCCGGGGTAGCGGGGGCGGTGCGGCGCGGCGAGGGCGACGCGCGACCGAGGTCCGGATCTGACGCAGCGTCAGATGGTAGCGGTGCACCCGCCCGGTGGCGGCCCGTCAGCAGCGGTAGACACGCGCGGCCGTGGACGCGAAGAGCTCCTCGCGGGATCCCTCGTCCAGCCCCTCC